>Ga0315294_10009092_pt1 | contig 10916 bp, 7 predicted proteins | sample YL17G13_40_MG_FD_203626 | JGI IMG/M metagenome (GOLD analysis project Ga0315294, IMG submission 203626) | Sediment microbial communities from Yellowstone Lake, YNP, Wyoming, USA - YL17G13_40 | ecosystem: Environmental > Aquatic > Freshwater > Lake > Sediment | place: USA: Wyoming | collected... | reverse complement strand
CGCTCATCCAGCCGATGTCTCGCGGCAGCCCGGCCCGCGGATGTATCACAAATCCATACACCCCGTGTGCCTTAAAATCATCCAACTGGCGTGCTATCTCCTTCTCGCTCAGTGCATCGTTCCAGAACCAGAACGGCGCCAGGGAGAACTCCGGCGCCGGCTCCAGCCATCCGCCGGGCAGCTCAACGCCATCGATTTTTCGTGCCGCCGAGGCTCCGTAAACTCGAAAGCCTCCGTGCCATGCTCCGCCTGCAATCCCGACGCCCATCAATCCGAGAAATCCTCGTCTGTCTATTTTGCCTGCCACTGCTCTACTCCTTTTCATAACGATAACACAATTTGTCATTCCCGCGAAAGCGGGAATCCACTCTGCTACTACGTTCCTGGATCCCTGCTTTTGCAGGGATGACATTATGACTCAGTCAGTTTGAGTACCTTATTATCGTTTTATATCGTTACTTTTTGTTTTTCTCCGCCTTCACTAAGTTTTTTGAAGCTAATCTTTTTGCTGCGGATTTCATCATCAGCAGTATTGTAGGGTGGGGCTGTGCCCCACCATAATCGTTTGGTGGGCCAAGGCCCACCCTACCAGTATTAATCATTGTTTATTGTTTTGTGTTGTCATTTTTGTTCTCGGGCTTCTCTGAAGCTAATTTATTGACTGCGGATTTCGATAGCAGCAATATTTGTTTGCAAATGCTTTTGCAGACGTGCAGCAGGGAAAAGCGGATTGGAATCAGATCGGGCAGTTCGAAGTCCTTGCATACGCTCTGCGGGAAATCGTCGCCGGCGATTGTTATTTTTGCCGGGTCCGAGCAGCCGAATCCCGTTTGCTTTGCCGTTTTGATAATCGGAATGTCTTCCGGCTCGATATTGACAAGTTTGGCACAGATGGTTTCGCAGGCGATAGGGTCGGTTCCGCCGATAAGCCAGCCCAGAGGTCTGGCTCTGCCGCGAATCGGGCCGCGGCCGTCCATCACCGTCACCGCATCGATAATCGTCAGGGCCGGGTTGAGATACCTGTAAATGTCGATAAGCAGCTCGCAGAATTCGTCCTGGTGGCGGCCTTTTATGAAGTGCCAGAGGGCCTTTCGCTTGCCGCTGACGCAGCCGAACATGTTCTTTACGGCGAATGTCGCTACCAACTGCTGGTGCGATTTGAACTTGGGCAGATTAATAATAACATCGGCGTCGAGCGCGACGGAGCTTATGCCGACGGAGATGTTCTTTGCTCCTACCCGGCATTTTTTCGGCTTGTCGAGCTGCCTGACGGGTACGGACAATTGTTTCAGCGGCTCGTCCAGCTTTAACGCTTTTACACAGACAAAAGTGTTGCCCCAGGCCGGCGAATCGGCAACGAAAGGCCTGGCGCCGAAATCTTTCAGTAGCCGGGCCGTTTCGAGAATTATCGCCGGGTCGGTCTGAGTGGCGTGCCGCCGGGACCTCGGGGCGATGAAATTCGGCTTGAGTAAAACGCTGTCGCCGGGCCTAACAAATTTTTCAAGCCCGCCGAGCAGGTTGAAATGTCTTTCTATCGCCTCGGCAATTGCCGGCCGGCTGTAATCGCCGCATCGAGTCAGTGTCACTATCGGATTGGGCATACTCTGGTCAATAATTTATTCCGGTACAAGCGAGTAAAAATATTCTGACGGCGGGTTTATATTCGGGAGCCTTGGTTTTGCTGAAGAACAGCCCGCCCCGGGGATTGCTGAAAAACAGGCCGCCTAATGCCGTCTGGTCGCTGACGTATTCATTCGGTGCCAGGAACACAAAATCGCCCGGACTCATTTTCAATCCGAAGGCGGCGCTGGTAAAGGGAAACTCGCGTAATTTTCCGAGCGCATCTAATTGCGGTATTGCGCTTTCAGTGGGCGGGGAAAATACCGGATATCCGACAAGGTCGCAGACACCCCTTGAGCCGGGGATTTTTTCTGCTTTGATTCTCAGGCCAAAGATGCCGGGCCCCACGTTGGCCCCTTCACTTGAGCCGTCGGCGGCGGTATAAAAGATGGTTTGCGGACGGTCCAATCCCGTTATAGCGATGGTTTGAGCCTCGCCGTCAGCCAGCATTAGCGAGACATTGGCTATATTCCGGCCTTCGGCGCCGAGCAGCCAGTCATTGGTTTGCCTCCACATATCGACCTGGCCGAAACGAACCATAAACGAATTGGCGTTGAAGGCCTCGTAATCCTTAAGCTGCAGGGGTCTTATGAACAATCTCTTGCGAATCTTGTCCAGCTCGCTTATGTTATCGGCGGGGATTTCAAAAATATGGACATCCAGCTTTGTCATTTTTAATAATTCCACCCGCGTAGTTTTGCCGGCGTCGGAAGGGGCCAGATCGCCGATCTTGACTTTCTCCCATATAGGCGGCTCCGGCTCAGGCTTGGCGCAACCGGCAAGGCAGAAGGCAAAAAACAGAAGACAGAATACAGAAGACAGGATACAGGAGATGTAATAATGACTTTGGTTTTCGATTTTCGATTTTCGGTTTTCGATTTTAAAATCGGCAATCGGCAATCGTAAATCGGCAATGATGTTTATTTGATTGGCACCAATCATGGCAACAGACTAACAATTGTGCAGTTATCTGTCAATAAATTCGACCTGCTTAATCATTATGAAACCACAGGTGAACACAGATGGCCCCACAGGCAGGGAAATTCTAAGCACTAAATCCTAATCTCTAAACAAATCCTAATCTTAAATGACAAAAATTCCAAACACAGGCCAAAAATCTATGGATTTTCATCGTAAGGTGTCCACAAGGAAGAACATTAGTGCTTTGAGAATTCGTGCTTGTTTCGGATTTAGATATTTGAAATTAGAATTTCCGCAAAGCAGGTTTTACTGTTCTGCGGCTTCCCACCAAAGTCTTGGATAGTCCTGCCCTTCGAGAATCCACCAGATGTCCTCCGTGCCGTTAGCCGCCTCGTCCACGAAGTCCCAGCCGGCTTCGAGAAATGTGCTGGCTGTCTGCATCTCGGCTGTCGTCTTGCCTGTCCCCAAGGTACTGGTGGACCGGCCTGAGGTTTGGATGTCCCAGAAACCGCTGGTCACAGTGCCACTGTAGTTATACCCCACCAGCCCACCGATTCTCGAATTGCCGCTGGGCGCACCGGTGCTGTAACAATGGGTCACAGTACCACTGTTGTTATACCCCACGAGCCCCCCGATAGACGAACTGCCACTGACCGCACCGGTGCTGTAGCACTGGGTCACAGTACCTTCGTTGTTGGTCCCCACGAGACCACCGACACCGGAAACACCACTGACCGCACTGGGACTGTAACACTGAGTTACAAGACTCCCATACCAGTTGTACCCAACCAGCCCGCCGATACTATTGCCGATTCCGCTTACCGCGCCAGTACTATAGCTTGTTGTGATGTTGCCATCAAAGTTGGTCCCCACAAGCCCGCCGACGTGGTAATCACCACTGACCTTACCGATGCTGTAGCTCGTGCTGATACTACCGAAGTTGTATCCTGCGAGGCCCCCGACGTAATCATCTCCACTTACCGTGCAGGTGCTATAGTTTGTGGTGATAATGGCGGAGTTGTGGCCCACGAATCCGCCAACATATTCGCTTGATCCGTTGACCGTTCCGCTGCTATAGCTTGTGGTGATAAAGCCGGAGTTGTGGCCCACGAATCCGCCAACATAATCTTCTCCTGTGACAATGCCGCTACTGTAGCTTTTATTAATGCTGGCGGAGTTATAGCCTACGAGGCCGCCCACATAACTCCCGGTCCCATTGACATCGACCGCTTCAAGACCTAGATTGGACACTTTCGCTATAGAACCCAATCGCCCGAACAGACCCAAGTATCCGGCGCCTTTAATATGAAGATTGCTGATAATATAACCATTGCCGTCAAATGCCCCTACAAACCAAGGAATAACAGCCATCGACCATGTGATCTCCGATAGATCCACGGACGTTTCCAAACGGTAATGGGCCATCGGCTCGAATCCGACGGTGCCAAGGTCCCGGGCATCTCGTATTAAATACGGCTGATCCGAAGTTCCCAATCCATCCGGCATGACAGGCTTATCGCTCGCGTGGCAACGCAATTGGGGATACTCACCTGACGATATCTGCCAGTAGTCACAGGTGCCGTTGAGAACCTCATCGACAAAATCCCAACCAGCGTCTATAAATGTGCTTGTTATCTGCATCTCGGACGTAGTTATACCAATTCCACCAGCACTATTTGCTTGGCCTGAGGTCTCTATATCCCAGAAACTTGCTACGGTGCTGCCTGAGTTGTCACCCACGAGGCCGCCAACATTTTCATTTCCTCTGACCAAACCGGAACTGTAGCTTATGGCAATGCTGCCATTGTTGGAGCCCACGAGGCCACCAACCCTCTTATATCCACTGACTGAACCTGTGCCGTAGCACGTGGCTATGTTTCCCCCGGTGGAGCCTACTAACCCGCCGACATCATAGGTACCTGTCACGTCGCTGGTTGAGTATGAGTTTATTATAGTACCCCCATTGATCCCAACTAAGCCACCAACATGAGTATGACCGTGAACAATACCTGTCGAGTAACAATTAATGATCGTTCCGAAGTTTTCGCCCACCAAACCGCCAACATACATTGTGTTCCGTCCTGAAATAGTACCGTTCGAATGACAGTTTGCAATCTTGCCATTCCAGTTACTTCCCACCAGCCCCCCAACGAAGTCAGCCTCCTCAGCACTGCCACCCTGAGCGTAACAGTTGGTCAGATTCCCATGTTCGAGGCGACCCACTACTGAACCAATGTATTGAGCTGTCCAGTCAACCACTCGCGGGTTGATCAGTCCCAAATTCTTGATCTCTGCGTTTGGATCATTAACGATCCCAAAAAGTCCCGCATTATCAAGCCCGATGCACTTAAAATTGAGAATCTTGTGATCGTTACCGTCAAAGGCGCCAGTGAAGGAAGAATCCAACCTTGTTCCGATGATGTTGAAAGCGGGCCTGCCGTCCTTGCCATCAAATTCTGCTATGTCAATGTCAGCCATTAGCTTGAAGTGATTATTCCAGTCTATAAGATTGGCTCCAATGGCGTTCATCTGCTCGGCTGTATAAATCCGGTATGGATCGTCTGCCGTCCCGCTGCCCCCGCCGTATTCATATTTGGGCTCAGCGAGCGCGTCCAGTGTGTAGATGAAGAAGTCCGCGCTGTCGGGCGGAGGAACGGTTTCGCCTTTCAAAGAAATACCACCATCTGAAAGTGTCAGTGTGATTTGGACGCTGCTTCCGTCGTCCGTCAATCCTTCGAACAGGATGGAGTTCCCATCCACGATAGTGCCGGCCAGTGCCGTCAGGTTGAAGACCTCGTTCGGATCGATGCTATAACGAACTGGTCTCCCTGTACGTCCTGCGGGGATTGAATAATCTGAATAATCTGCGCTGGCATCCACAATGTCGAAAAACGCCGTGCCGGCTTCAAAATCGACTGCCAGACGGAATGTACCCGTGAGCGTGTAGATCCTGTGAATCCCAGCAATCCCTCCGGTTTGTTTGATTGTGCTTTTATCGGCGAGGAATTGGTAAGTTCTCGTCCATGCGGAAACCGTTGTCTCGCCGACGTCATTAGCTTCGGCCGGTTGTACAAGAAGGCAAAGGGCAAGCGATGCAATGAATGTTATTATTGTTCTTCCATTTCGTCTGTGCGGCTCTAATGGCTTGCGGCTTCTGTATAAAGCGGGCATTTTCTGTCCTCCTTCAAATAAGGTTGATAGTTTCTCTTATTGGTAATAACGATTTTATCATTTATTGCACCGACAGTCAAGGATTTTTGAAAGTCTGTATATGGAAGAGACCTGGCATCGAGTATCAAGTATCGGGCATCAGCCAATTCTCTTGACGGCCGCGAGTGTTTGGTTTCTAATAATGCGGTTGGTTACGTAAAAGGATATTATGATTTGAAAGGAATAAAGGAAGATGAAAGTCAGCAAACGAGCACAAGGTGTGCCGCCATCGGCGACGATCGCTGTGACTTCGCGGGCGCAGGAACTGAAATCCCAGGGTGTGGACGTGGTCGGCTTCGGAGCCGGGGCGCCGGATTTCGATACGCCGGATTATATCAAAGAAGCTGCTATCAAATCGCTCAAGGCAGGGCAGACGAAATATACAGCCGGGCGCGGTATTGTCGAGCTGCGGGCGGCCATCGCCGAGAAACTGCGAAAGGAAAACGGTCTGGATTATACCGCCGAACAGATTATCGTCAATATCGGCGGCAAGCACTCGGTTTACGAGGCGATGCAGGCCGTGCTGGACCCGGGCGATGAGGTGATTCTGCCGACGCCGTACTGGGTGACGTATCCGGAGACGATAAAGCTTGCCGGCGCTACGGCAAAGATTATCGAAACCGACAAGAGCACCGGCTACAAAATCACGCCGGCACAGTTGAAGGCGGCGATTACGAAAAAAACCGCCATGCTGCTTATCAACTCGCCCAACAATCCGGGCGGATTTACTTACACGCCGGGCGAGCTTAAAGCCATCGCGAAGGTTCTCGAAGGGACGAATGTGATTGTTCTTTCGGATGAGATTTACGAAAAGCTCATCTACGGCGATACGAAGTTCGTGAGCTTTGCTTCATTGAGCAAAGATGCCTTCAGCAGAACGCTGACTCTGAACGGTTTCAGCAAGACTTACTCCATGACCGGCTGGCGGCTTGGATATACGGCCGGGCCGCTGGAAGTCATCAAGGCGATGGCACGTCTGCAAGACCACATGACCTCGAACGCCGTTACCTTCGGCCAGTATGCGGCGATTGCGGCTCTGGGCGAGCCCTCAGCGGCGGCTATCGAGCACATGAGGGCCGAATTCGAGCGTCGAGGTAAATATATGACCGAGCGGCTTAACGGCATCGAAGGCGTCGAATGCACCGAGGCTACAGGGGCTTTTTACTGTTTCCCTGATGTTTCTGCGCATTATGGCCGAAATATTAATGGAGCCGAGATTACCGGCAGCATGGATTTTGCCAAAGCACTGCTGGAACAGGCCAATGTGGCCCTGGTTCCGGGCCTGCCGTTTGGCTGTGATAATAATGTGCGTTTGAGTTTTGCCTGTTCGCTCGAGCAGATTACAAAAGGATTAGACAGACTTCAAGAATGGCTAAGTTAGTAAAGAGCAAGAAACGCAGCGTCTCCGCTCCGAGTGTGGAAGATTCTACAGTCTCTGAACAGGCAGTAAAAGCGGTCAGGCACAGGGCGTTGTCCGGGTGGCCTATGATTATCGGCTGGCTGGCAATGCTCATTTTTACAGTTTATGCCTGCACACACATGGTCGCCGCCGGCGATACCTGGGTTGCAATGGCCTGCGGGCGGCATTTTGTCAATCACGGCGTCGATACAGTCGAGCCGTTCAGTGCGAACTCGCACAAGGCGGGGCCGACGGAAGAAGAAATTCGGACCTGGCCGGATTGGGCACAGTGGATTGCGAACAAGGTCGGCCTCAAGACGGTTAAGGCCGTGCATCCGACCGGCTGGATCAACCAGAACTGGCTGACGCATGTTATTTTCTACCTGCTGGTTCCCAAATCATCATACGCGGACGGCATGAGTTTCTCATCTAATGCACTGGTTTACTGGAAGTTCGCCATTTACATATTGACCGTGATTTGCGTCTATTATACGGGCCGGCTGCTGGGGGCTAATCCGGCGCTTTGTGCCGTTTTGGCCTGCTTCGCAATGTTCATAGGGCGTTCGTTTCTCGATATTCGACCGGCAGGTTTCTCGAACTTGCTGGTAGCTGTCTTTCTGCTGATACTGGTGCTGACCACGTATCGAAACATACTTTATATATGGCTAATCATTCCGTTGACCGTTTTCTGGTGCAATGTCCACGGCGGATACATCTACGTCTTTATTATGCTGGTTCCATTCGTGGGTCTTAACCTTCTAACGTGCAGTTCCAAAAAAAGGTTCATCTCCATCGGACTAAAAGGAATCTACCACACCATGGCCGCGGGCTTTGTCGCTTTTATAGCGATGATTTTATTCAATCCGTTCCATTTGACGAACCTCACTCATACATTCGTCATCAGTTTCAGTAAACATGCCGAGCGGTGGCGTGACATTCACGAATGGATGTCCGCTTTCGACTGGTCCAACCGTGTTGGCACGGGTTTTCCGTTTTTAGTACTTTATATTCTCAGCATCGGCTTATTGATCCTCTGGCTGTTTTCCCGCTTTCTCAGGCCGAGATTACTGAAAGCGCCCAGGAATGAGCTTGAGGCCCAGAAAAAGTTGTACATCAAGCTGTCAACCGTCTTTGGCTACGCGGCAACCATGCTGGTCTGCTGGGTGACATTCGTCAGTTTTTCGCTTCTTGAGCTTGATTTCGTCAGCTTCTTTTGGTGTGCGGTCTTTGTTGCTATTATCCTGCTGAGTATTTACAAAAACATTCATTTCATATATTTGGCGGTTCTATTGACTCTGCTGGCCGTATGGTCCGGCGATGCCGCTGCCGGTTATAACGGCAGATATTTCTATCCTTTCGTTATCCTGCCTGTCTATGTCGTACTGCATACTTTGGCGCCGCTGTTTTCCAAACCGGCAAAATACAAGCCAGAGAATATTGCCTTCGTGACCATCGCGGCTGTTGTTTCACTGCTGCTGATGACGGTTATCTTGAACCCGTTCAAGTTTGAAACGCCGGCATGGAACGTTGGGCAATTCTTTGACATGCGGCGTATATGGCGCCCGGTGTACGAACGTAATGTCGGATTAAGCTATCTGCGATTATTCGACGTGCTTTATATTCTGAACATGGTTTCGATTATTTTCTGGCTCGGATTTCCTTATTTGAGAGAAGTCCTCGGCCGGGCGCAAGACGAGGCAAATCAAGAGATGGAAGACGAGACTTATGAATTGCCACGGATTGATTTGGCGGTAATCACCATTGCGGCCCTGACGATTTATATGGCCATCCGTTCCCGCAGGTTTATACCGATAGCCGGGATTGCAGCGTGCCCTGTTGCGGCGATGTTTATCGACCAGATAATTCGCGGAGTTTCGGCAAGTCGAAACTTCTACGCTCATAATCGCCTTGCTGTTTCGCCAATGCCGCGCTGGCTGCAATCAACTTTTATCGTCGCCGGTGCTTTGGCGGTTGTGTTTTTCGGTACGTGGTGGGGGCTTAAATTCAAGTGTGTTTATCTCGATCCGTGGCCTTCGGACCCGAAACTGAGTTCCGTTTTCATGCGAATGACCGCCTCGGACGCCAAGCCTTTCTACGCCATGAAGTTTATCAAAGATAATAAGCTGGAAGGGAAAATGTTTAACTACTGGACCGAGGGCGGCTTCATCGCCTGGGGCCAGGAGCCGGACCCGAAAACCGGCCGAATCCCTCTGCAATTATTCATGGACGGCAGAGCACAGGCGGCATATAACCGCGATGTCTTTGATATTTGGACGTATATTATGTCCGGGGGGCTCCATGGTTCGGTTGGATATGAGATTATGCAGGCCGCCGGGTGGGAAGCAAAGACGACTGGAAAGACATTAGGACAGATATTGACTCCGGACGATTATGTCAAACTCGGGCAATCCTTTAGCGATGAGCTTGAAAAACGTAATGTCTGGGTCGTTTTAATGCCCTCTGCGGTATACAATGATCCCGACCAACCGAATTCATATCACACGTTGAAAGGATTTGAGCAAAATCCCAACTGGCCTATCGTATTTTTCAATAACAAGCAAAAGTTGTACGTTGACATAAGAACTCCACAGGGCAGAAAACTTTTCGATGGCATATTCAACGGAGAAACCATTTATCCGGATGATTACCACGCGAATCTGATTCGCGCCCATAGCTGGTTTTATTATCGTCCCGGCATAGAGGAAAAAAAGAAGGCCCTTGATTTTGGTATAAAGGCATTTAATCTAAATCCGATGCCGACCACCATTCTTGAAATACTTATTATGGCCACGAACTTTGCCGAACTAACTCCCAGGGTCAATCAGTTTTGCTTGGATTATTTCAACGAGTTTATAGAAAAAAAAGATGTTTGGTCTAAGCAGGATGGTTACCGGCACAAAGTTGAAGCCGTACGGTTGGCGTGCTACCATCTGAAGAAGCTCGCTCAGGCGCAGAGAAACACAAAACTTGTGAGCTTATATGCCGGCAAGGAGATTGAATATTTAGATGAATTAACGAGAATACATCAGAGCAAGAGGTGGTAATGGTTTCAATCAGCGTTTTTTTCCCTTGTTACAATGAGCAGGAAAATGTTGGCCGGACCGTTGAAAAGGCACTTGAGGTCTTGGAAAGGCTTAACGCTGATTTTGAAGCAATTATAGTTGACGACGGCAGTTCTGACGATACCGGGCGAATCGCCGATGAGATTGCAGGACGGGACGGCAGGGTAAAAGTGGTGCATCATGAAGGTAATCTTGGTTACGGAGCTGCGCTGCGGTCCGGTTTCAAAGCGGCAATAAAAGAGCTTGTCTTTTACACCGATGGCGACGGCCAATTCGATATTAACGAAATGCCGCCGCTGCTTGCCCTGATGGAGCGATACGATATTGTAAGTTGCTACCGGCTGAATCGCCGGGACCCGATAATCCGCAAAATCAACGGCTGGTGCTGGACCAGGCTGGTCTGCCTGATGTTCGGTCTTAAAGTCCGCGACATCGATTGTGCTTTTAAATTATATAAAAGGGAGATTTTTGATAAAATAGAATTGTCGAGTACAGGTGCTCTGATCGATGCCGAGATCCTGGCGCGGGCCGCACGCAAGGGGTACCGTATAACCCAAAAAGGCGTGCATCATTATCCTCGGACGTCCGGCGCACAGTCCGGTGCGAATTTACGAGTGATTCTGCGTGCTTTCAAAGAGCTCTTTAAGCTGCAAAGACGAATCCGGAGCGGCAATTGATAGCTGAAACTGAATGTGATGTGCGAA
>Ga0315294_10009091_pt1 | contig 10916 bp, 5 predicted proteins | sample YL17G13_40_MG_FD_203626 | JGI IMG/M metagenome (GOLD analysis project Ga0315294, IMG submission 203626) | Sediment microbial communities from Yellowstone Lake, YNP, Wyoming, USA - YL17G13_40 | ecosystem: Environmental > Aquatic > Freshwater > Lake > Sediment | place: USA: Wyoming | collected... | reverse complement strand
TAGCCCTTGCTTTTGCTTCTTCCCTGGCACTATTTTGAGCTTCAATCCGGGCCGCCGATTCGGATTCGGCCTTTGACCGGGTTTTGGCAATCACCTCGGCTTGCGTTTTGAGTTTTCCCTCTGCCTGGCTTATAGCAGCGGCATAAGATTCGGTCTTTTCATCCAACTCTTTTTTGGCCGCCGCGATAGCCTCGGCAGCCTCCGCTTCGATTCTGGCCCGTTGCTCGGTTTGAGCCCTGAGTCGCTCTTCAATTTTAGCCCTTGCCTTCGCCTCCGCCCCGGCGCTTTTTTGAGCTTCAAGCCTGGCTGCGGATTCCGACTCGGCTTTTGCTTCGGCTCTGGTTCTTGCTTTCGCTTGGGCCTGAGTCTCCTGCTGTGCCTTCGCCCGCACTTGCGTTTCAGCTTTCAACTGTTCTTCTAATGCAGCGTTTGCCTGAGCCTGGGCCTGAACTTGCGATTCAGCCTTTGCCCTTTCTTCAGTTTGAACCTTAAGCTTTTCCTCTGTTTGTTTTATTGTCGCGGCATAAGATTCGGCCTTTTCATCCAACTCTGCCTTGGCCGCTGCGATAGCCTCGGCAGACTCGGCCTCGATTCTGGCACGCTGCTCAGTTTCGGCCCTGAGCTGCTCTTCAATCTTCGCCCTTGCCTTGGTATTTTCGGTGGCGTTTTTCTGGGCTTCCAGCCGGGCCGCCGCTTCGGACTCGGCCTTTGCTTCGGCTCTGGCTCTTGCTTCGGTTTGGGCCTTCAGCTTTTCTTCCGATTGCTTTATAGCCGCGGCGTAAGAATTTACCTTTTCTTCTGCCTCTGCTCTGGCCGCCGAGACAGCCTCTTTAGCTTCGGCTTCAATTCTTGCCTTTGCCTCGGATTCGGCTCTGAGCTTCTCTTCAACCTTCGCCCTCACCTGAGCTTCATTGGCGGCTTTCTTTTCTGCCTGGTCCCGGGATTTAGCTTCGGCCTCGATTCTGGCTTTTGCTTTCACGATCTCCTCGGCCTGAGCGTTGAGTCTTCTCTCCGCCTTTGTTATCGCTTTGTGTAAATACCCGGCTTTCTCTCGCGCCTCGATACCGGATTGAGCCTCGGCATCGGCTCTTTCTTCTGCCCTGGCTCTTGCCTGCGCTTGAGTCTGGGCCTCTTGCTGAGTCTGCAACCTTGCTTGTGTCTCAGCTTTAAGTTTTTCTTCTACCTGCCTTATAGCCGCGGCGTAAGATTCAGCCTTTACTTCGGCATCTGCCTTGGCTGCCGCGATAGCCTCTTTAGCCTCGGCTTCGATTCCGGCACGTTCGGCAGCCTCGGCCCTGAGCCGCTCCTCGATCCTGGCCCTGGCCTTCGCTTCCTGGCCGGCACTTTTTTGTGCTTCAAGCCGGGCCGCGATTTCGGATTCGGTCTTTGCTTCGGCCCTGGCTCTTTCTTCGGCTTGGGCCTTCAGCTTTTGCTCAAGTTCTTTTATAGCAGCGGCATGCAGTTCGGCCTGTTCCTGAGCACTGGCTTTGGCGGCGGAGACTGCCTCTGCATATTCGGCCTCGATCCTGGCTCGCTGCTCCGACTGGGCCTGAGCGGCCTGCTGAGCCCTGGACTTAACTTCGATTTCGGCCTTGAGCTTGTCCTCAAGCTCTCTTATAGCCGCGACATAAGATTCTGCATCTACCTGGGCCTCTTTCTTGGCGACAGCCAAAGCCTCGGCAGCTTCGGCCTCGATTCTGGTACGGGCCTCGGTTTGAGCACTGAGCTTCTCTTCAATCTTCGCTCTTGCCTTCGCTTCTTCACGAGCACTTTTTTGAGCTTCGAGCCGGGACTCGGATTCGGATTCGGCCTTTGCCCGGGCCCTTGTCATTTCATCGGCCTGGACCTTCAGCTTTTCCTCAAGTTCTTTTATAGCAGCGGCATGTAATTCGGCCTCTTCTTCCGCCTTCGCTTTGGCAATGGAGATGGTCTCTTCAGCTTCGGCCTCGATTGCAGCATGTTCTTCGGACTCGGTCTTGAGTTGTTCCTCAACCTTAGCCCTTGCCTTAGCTTCTTCTGTTGAACTTTTTTGAGCTTCGATCCGGGCCGCCAATTCGGATTCGGCCTTTGCTTCGGCTCTTGCTCTTGCTTCGGTTTGGGAGTTAAGTTTTTCCTCTAATCGCTTTATAGCCCCGGCATAAGATTCGGCCTTTTTATCTAACTCCGACCTAACTGCCGCGATGGCCTCAGCAGCCTGGGCCTCGATTCTGGCTCGCTGCTCGGTTTCGGCCTTGAGCTGCTCTTCAATCTTCGCCCTTGCTTTCGCCTCATGGCCGGCACTTTTTTGTGCTTCAAGACGGGCCGCAGCTTCGGACTCGGCTTTTGTTTCGATTCTCGCCCTTGCTTCGGCCAGAGAATTCAGCTTTTCCTCTAATTGCTTTATAGCCGCGGCATAAGATTCAGCCTTTGTTTCTGCCTCTGATTTGGCCGCCGAGACAGCCTCTTTGGCTTCGGCCTCGATTCTTGCCCTTGCCTCGGATTCGGCCCTGAGCTTCTCTTCGACCTTCGCCCTTGCTTTAGCTTCATTGGTGGCTTTCTGTTCTGCCTGGTCCCTGGATTTAGCTTCGGCTTCGATTCTGGCTTTGGCTTTCGCGAGCTCTTCGGCCTGGGCGTTGAGTCTTCTTTCCGCTTTGGTTATTGCTTTACGGAAATACTCTGCCTTCTCTTGCGCCTCGATACCGGAATGAGCTTCGGCGGCGGCTTGTTCTTCGGCCCTTGTCCTTGCCTGCGCTTGAGTCTGGGCCTCTTGCTGAGCCTGTGATTTGGCTTGTGTTTCAGCCTTCAGTTTTTCTTCTAATTGCTTTATAGCCGCGGCGGCAGATGCGGCCTTTGCTTCGACTTCTGCCCTGGCGGCGGCCATAGCTTCGGCTGTTTCGGCCTCAATTCTGGCCTTTTCCTCGGTCTCAGCCCTGAGCCGCTCTTCGACCCTGGCCCTTGCTTCAACCTCCGCCCTGATCTTTTCTTGAGCTTCAAGCCGGGCTTTAGCTTCGGATTCGATCTTAGCTTCGGCCCTGGTTATTTCTTTTGCTCGGGCCTGTAGTCTTTCCTCCAGTTCTTTTATTGCCGCGGCATAAAATTTGGCTTCCGCCGCGGCCTCTGCTTTAGCGGCTTCTAAAGCCTCGGCAGCCTCGGCCTCTATTCTGGCACCTTCCTCGATTTGAGCCCCGAGCTTCTCTTCGACTTCGGCTCTGAGCTTGGATTCAGCCTTAACTCTTTCCTCCGCCTTGGCTATCGCCTCGATATAAGTTTTTTTCTCAGCCTTGGCTTTGGCGCTTTGCTCGGCTTCGGCCTTGGCCTTCGCCCTGGCTTCGGCCTGAGCTCTTTCTTTGGTCTCGGCTTGGGCTCTTTCTTCGGCTTCCGCCCTTGCTTTAGATTCGATCCTCAGGCGTTCTTCCGCCCTGGCTATTGCCTCAAGATAGGCCTTTCTCTCAGCCTTTATCTTGGCGCTTGTCTCGGCCTCGACCCTCACCTGTTCTTTGGCTCTTTCCCTGGCTTCAATTTTGGCCTGAGCGGCGGCTTGAGCTTTGGCCTTTTTGTCGGCTTTGGCTTTTACCTTGGCTTTTCTCTTGTTGACACATGGAACCAGAGGATGGTGGGGCCAGTGTTTTTCTCCGCAAATGCTGCACGTCGGCACGAACTTCTCATCCGCCGAGCCGGCCTGGTTTTGATTTGTTTCAGAGCCCGGTTGCCCTGTTTGCCGTGTTATCTTATCATTAATACCCATTAGCACCCATCCGGTAATGTTGCCCGCACTTTATGGCCCAGCGGTAGCCGGGTAATGAAGTAATGACCCTACTCCAGTTCACCAGACTAACACCTCGGTCTGGATTTTTCAAGCGCATAAACTCCGAAAAAATTAAAGTAATAATATATAATTTACAAAGCAACTTGTGAAAGTGTTTTTTCTTCCGAATTTTTGCAGTCGGGTTTCTGCTCCGTTTTAGAGTATTCATCAGCTTTTTGCAAAGTTTCTCTATAAGTCTGCATTTCATATGCTCTCTTGACATCGTTGGCGGAATCCTTAAAATTAATTCATATTACAACTTAAGAAAAGACATACAAAACATGATTGCCGGATAATACCGATAAGGAGGCGATGAAAATGGGGTCGAATCAATCTCAAACTGAAGAATTGTTCAATCTTGAGAAATCCATCAAGATTCTTGAAACTCCATTCAGCGAGGTCTGCCGGTTGCTTGGCCTCGACGAGACCGAACCAGACAAATTCCTGGAAGTGGAGAATTGCATTTTCTTTTTCGATCCCGCAAAAGAATATGTATTCAGCAGTGCGGTAATTATGGGCAGTACATACGGCTTTTACGGCATCGAAATAGGGGCGAACTGGCTCGAAACCGCCGGCAAGCTCGAATCACAGGGATTTAAGCAGGCCAGCGACCTCGAACGCTTCACTAAACCGGGCACGGATTTCAGCATCAGCGTTTACCTGTACCCAGACGACTGCCCCGATGCTTCCTTGTCAAAGGTAAAAGATTATTCTGTCTGTGCGCGATATGGTCAGGCCCTTTAGTAGACGCGGATCCAATCAAAATCTGCAGTATTAGTGAAATTCATTCTGAAAACATTATAGCCCAGGACTATAATCGTTATTGTACCGATACAATGTTTTTAATGAAGCTCAATGTATTCACCGGGTATGACCAGACTTAAATCCCGGTTGCACTTGCCAGCCGGGATTTGCGGTATTTACTTCAAATTCGTAAGCTCCAACATCAAAAGGCGGCTTCCTTGTAATATGATTGAAATCCAGCTCGGCGGCGAAATACTTATCGGCATTATCAATCAGCACCGAACCAAGCCCGGGCCAATAGTCATGTTCGGCGGGCACTGCAAAGGCCGCGTCAATCGTTCCGCCGTCGCAAAACGCCGAGCCTTCAAGAGTCGCGCCAACCAGGCGGCCGGTGACATAGTTGGAACTGAACGTGCTGCCGATGATTCCTGCTGCGTCGATGGCCGTCGAACCGGGACAGTAGACGGCGTTATTTGCGAAAATCATCTGCTCGGCCTTTTCCCAGCGAAACACGATGCCCCTCGGATGATTGACGATTGTATTGTTGACGATCTTAACGTTCCGCACGTGCGGGACGGCGGCGTGTGGAGCTGCCGTGATGCCGGTTGCCGAGCAGTTGAAAATGATGTTATTTCTGATAACGGCGTCGGAAACCACCTGGATGCCCTCGCCGGCGTTCCAGATGACGTTGCCTTCGACGATGTTGATGTCCTTGCCGCCGCCGTACACGAAAACGCCGGGGTATTTCGTGCCGATATTCGTGTCGTGGATGACGTTGTCGCGGACGATGTTGCCGTACGAGCCGAATTTTATTTCGATGCCGTCGTTGCCGCCGCTGCTGGTGCCTCGCGTGTGGTGGATGTAGTTGCCCTCGACAATAGTGTTGGTGGTAATACACGAGCCGTCATGGCCGCCGATGTACATCCCTTCTCCTTCGGTCGAGCCGCGGCTGCTGAGTCCTGTATGGTGAATGTGGTTTCTTCGGATGACAAAGGCGTTGCAGTCCCCGCTGTTCATTGTCAAAGCGTTGTTGAGGGTATGGCTGATTTGGCAATCTTCCAATGTAATGTGGTGACCCCGGATAAAGCGCACGCCCGAGTTGCCGCCTTTAAATTGAATAGCCCGAACGGTCAGATACTCGCAATCGACAAACTCGATGTTATTGTATCGGGCTGCGGCGTCTTCCGGATGTGTGAGCAGCGGTTGTTGCCCTTTGGCGGCACGAATCGTAATAGGTTTGTCAGCGGTGCCCCTGGCGGTGACAGAGCGGCGGGCGGTTTGTGAATATGTCCCGCCATAGAGGATAAGCTCGTCGCCGGGCTTGAGCGAATTGGCGATGGTCTCGAAATCTTCCTCTGAGCCGGCATTTGAAGGATGGATTTTATATGTGACGCTCGAACTGATGCCGCTGCAGAACAGCAGCAAAAACACAACAACGCTTTTTGTTAGGCTTAAATGATTCATACGGTTTAGTATTTCATCCTGACAACAAGGGAACGGGTAAAATCAGGCAGGGAAATCCTATTCTCTTCGGCCTTGCCCCGCTCCCATTGATTTTTCCAGGGATCGTAGAAATCGACATCGGCGTTTTTCGAATCCTCACCGCTGTCCGGCAATAAAATTATTGCATTATTAACCACAGCGGGCGTTTTGTCCTCGGCCAATTCCGTCTGCCACGTATTCTGCTTGTCCCGGCACCATGCAAGCAGCGTGTGTTTGCCCCTGAGTGCATAAATACGCAACCGCGCATGGTCGATCTCGACCGGTTCGAAATTCTCCGCCGGCGGATCGATTCCCCTGGTCGCCTCGGCAAAGCGGCCGAACTGAAACCACAGGTTCATCGGCGCGACATATTGGTCCCAGTGCCAGTTCTGGCCCGTGCCGGCGGCACCGGCGAAGAATGGTGCGAAGATAATATCATGGAGTATGATACCGGCCCTGTCTTTCTTATACAGCTTAAACGGCCCGGTGTGGCTCGGCTCGACGGCGCCGCTCTCGGCTAAAAGAATCGGCTTGTCCTTCGTAAAGGCCTGCATTTCTTTTATAGCATCGACGGCGAGAATATCCACTGGCCCCTTGCAGATATCCAGCGAAGCGCCAAGGTCCAGGTAACGGTGCACGTTGGCGAAATCGTTGTCTTTCATCAGGCAAAGCCGGCGGTATCTGTCCCTCTTACTGTCGTGGTCGAAACTGCCCAGGCTCTGTGTCACCATATTCTTCGGAAAACGCTTTTTCAGCTCGGCAAGCATTTCCTCGGTCCATTCCATGTAACCTTTGCCGCTGACGGTGTCCATTTCGTTCCATAGTTCCCAGGCGAATATAGCCGGCTCGTCGCCGTACCGCTCGGCGTAGAAGTCGAGCTTTTTTTTGAACTGCTCCCGGCTGCGCTGCCCCTGGAAGAAATCATCCACGTCTTTAGCCGGCCCGCCCTGTGAAACGTGATGAATCGGTTTTGCCGCCCAGCGCTGAGTTTCCCCGAAAAAATGCCGGAAGTGCTCGATTGTCATTTTTACTCGAATGTTATGCCGGCGCGCCATATCCAGCACGGCGTCGATTCGTTTTGCCTTTTCCTGGTCGTATTGACCGCTCTTTTCGTGCTCGACGTCGAAGAAATTGTTGCTAAGTCATATCCGGATGTAGTTGCCGCCGTTCTCGGAAAGGCTTTTTATCCATTGCTCCATGCGAGCGAGGGCTTCTTCCTCGTTATCACCATACGGCGCAATCATATTCAATCCGATTGGAATATACGGGCTGCCGTCTGAAGAAAGCTCGAAGTATCGCTTGTCCTGGGGACTTACCCTAACGAAGGACTTGCCCTCATCTTTTTTCCACGCCCTTATATATTCGATGCTGTACGTGGACGGCAGGTCACTGTCTTTGGGCAGGCCGAACCACTTGGGCATTGTCTCGCTGTCGAAGTTCAAAGTAAGCGGCTGGTGCCAGTGTGTATTCTCCACCCATCTGACGAGCACACCGTCAAAATACCATTGAATTTTGTCCTTGTCCCACTCCAGGCCGTATGTGTGATAGTCATCGGCCAGGTCTGAGGGGGCAATCCATACTTCGCCCATGGACCAGTGTTTATTCTCGGTGGGAGTTCGGAACACGTGGACATTCATGTTATATTTCTTTTCGAAGCCCGGGGCGGCGCCGCCAATCTCGAAGACGTCTATTTCCGTCCACAGCTCCGGCGTGCTGTCATAAAACCAGAACGAGCTTGAGCCGGCGGATTTCATCGGCCTGCACTTTACCTCGAAATATCCGTACTTGACCGTCGTCTTGCTTTTGACCGCCGCCGATGTGTATGTGTGATAACCTTTGTCACGGGGCATTTCGGGGACTTCCTGCTTTTTCATCGCAAGATGCAGCTTGCCGTCACTGAGCGTCACGTTGCCGGGATAAAAATACGCCGGCTGCCTGCCCAGCCAGCTCGGATTTCTGGGATGCCATTTGTTCGAATCGAGCTGGGCAGCCTCGAATTCATCGCTCATTAACTCAAACTTCTTCCAGTTGCCTTTGTTGGCCTGATCGGACAAAGGAAAAGCATCGGTAACACGCTGAGGTACAGCTTCCAACATGCCGGTTCTTACCCAGCTTTGAGAGGATTTGCCCTGTTGAGCGGGAGAATCTGCTGCTGCGAGGGCAATCAACAACAGGCACAGACAGATTCTTTGAATATTCTTTTTTTTCATATCGAAATCCCTAATATTTAAACCACGAATGAACACACTAATAAACACCTTATGGTTTTATAAATTATTTGTAGAATTTGTGTTCATTTGTACCCATTCGTGTTAATTCGTGTTTAATACAAGTAGCTTGAGCCGGCTTACAAACTCCAGCCTTCCCGGTATTGGGTTCGGATGTACTTATTGGCTTCCGGCAGGTTTGTCACTTTCATATTATCAGCGTCCCATTCGATTCTGGCGTCCACTCGCCTGGCCACGTTGCCGAGCAGGCAGACTTCGGTCAACAGGCCCGAGTACTCGAAATCGGCACCGGCCCGCCCGCCGCTCTTGCAGGCCCGGACCCAATCCTGCTCGTGCGAGCCTTCCACTCGAGGGATGATCTTCTCCGGCATCTTATACGCTTTCATCCTGCTCTCGGGTATCAGTCGCGGGTCTTCTCCGTAAACGCCTGCCACGAGCTTACCTTCGCTGCCTTTGAACAATGAACCGCCTTCGGTGTGGCCCATTCGCCTGCCGTCTTCAAGCTCTGCCGGTCTCGGCGCTCGCAGACCGTCATACCATGTCAGCTTGACCGGCGGCAAATCATCGCGGGCGGGAAATTGATAGGTGACAATGGACGCCACCAGATGCGTATCCGGATTCAGATCAAGCGAGGTGGCTTCAACGCTCGTTGGGTGTCCCAGTTTCAACGCCCAGAAGACCGGGTCCAACGTGTGAGCCCCACGGTCGCCCATCATACCGCTGCCGAAGTCCCACCAGCATCGCCAGACGCCCGGGTGGTACGCCGGATGGTAGGGTCGCTCGGGCGCAGGACCCAGCCAGAGGTCCCAGTCCAGAGTCGCCGGCACAGGCGGCGTTTCCTTCGGACGCCGGGACCACTTGCTGGACCACCACGCATGGCCGAAGGGATAATAAGACAAGCTGCACCAGGCGTCGACCTCGGTGACCAGGCCGATGGCGCCATCCCAAATCCACTCGCAAATAAGGCGGCCCCCTTCCGCCGAATGTCCCTGAATTCCCATCTGGGTAGTGACGCCGGTTTCTTTTGCCATTTTGGCCAACATGCGCGATTCGTAAACATCGTGGGTCAGCGGCTTCTGGCAGTAAACGTGCTTTCGTCGGCGCATCGCTTCGGCGGCGATAACCGCGTGCGTATGGTCAGGCGTAGCAATCATAACGGCGTCGATGTCGCTCTGCTTGTCCAGCATCTTGCGAAAGTCGGTATAGACCTTCGCCTTCGGATACCTCTTGAACGTTTCGGCTGCGTACTCGTGGTCCACGTCACACAAGGCCACGATGTTCTCGCTTTCGAGCTGTATCATATTGCTCTTGCCCATCCCGCCAATGCCGATACCGGCGATATTGAGCTTCTCACTGGGCGGGATATTTCCCGCTCCTCCCAAAACGTGCCTCGGTACGATAGTGGCCGCGGCGGTCATTGCCGTGCCGGCAAGAAAACGGCGTCTGTTGATGTTCTTTCCCGACATAAGAATCTCTCCTGAAAATTGATTTGTGGTTGTCATCCTGAGCGAAGCGAAGGATCTACAGCAAAGAAGTTAAAATCGAGATTCTTCACTGCGCTGCGCTCCGTTCAGAATGACAAAATGGACTCTTAACTCACTTTAGTAACTGCTCAACATTTACAGTTCATGCCCATTTTCGATGCGGCCGGGCATTCTTAGTCCCTGATATTACCAAATTTGTCGGGAAATGATAAGTGATTTGAAACAAATAGTACGGGCCTGTACCATTCGGTACAGGCCCGGAACTAATGCTAATCATCTTAATCAACCTGCTATCGCAGATTTAATCATGTCTGCCGCTAAGGCGGGCAGCAGGATTTATTCTCCAGCAACATTTCTCGGCCGATACAGCCGGATATCATCAAAGTACATATTGCCGGAACCACCGGGGATCGTCATGTTGCCCCTGGTGCCGAGGCCAATTGCTATCTTATCAACGTTGGTCAGGTTAATGCCCTGATCGGCAAAGCTCTGCAGCGGAATAACCCACTCGGTCCAGGTGTCTATCGTCGTTGCGGCCGGATCATCGTGGACCACCACAACAGGTGCGCCTGCGCTGTTGGCTATAGCCACATACAGCGGCTCGGCGGCATTACTGGTGATACCGACATCCTGGTTCGCCCACTGCTGACCGACCGTACCGGTAATCGTAACGTTGGAGAACTTACCCTGGCACGTTGCATTGTTATTGTGACTGGTCACCGCCAGGCCGATATAGACGTTCGAGCTCATCGAGATGTTCTGCGGATTCCATGACATTGTTCGCCAGGTAGATCCGTTGTCCGAATAGGAGCCTCTGAAATTGCCCGAAACGTCGCGATCTATCCTTACCCAGTACGGTGCGACGATTGCCGTCTGCTCAGCAGTTGCGACGGAAGTGTCACTTGTGGCGCCAATGTCGGTATCCGTTCGCGCCTGGAATCTGCATCCCATGCCGGGAGTGATATACACAGCGGCGAATTTCGAGCCCGGTTCCAGTGTCTCGCGAATCATCACGCCAGCTTTGGCCCAAGGATCCGTGTTATCGACGCTGAGCACCCGTGCTACAATCGAGCCCGGGCCGGTAAGCGTCTTGAAAGCGTACTGGAACTCATCGGCTGTGCCGAAGATATCCGTGCCGGAGCCGGTCATCGTGTAGGTTCCGGCCGGCGCTTCTACAAAGCTGCCGACGGACGC
>Ga0315294_10009089_pt1 | contig 10917 bp, 10 predicted proteins | sample YL17G13_40_MG_FD_203626 | JGI IMG/M metagenome (GOLD analysis project Ga0315294, IMG submission 203626) | Sediment microbial communities from Yellowstone Lake, YNP, Wyoming, USA - YL17G13_40 | ecosystem: Environmental > Aquatic > Freshwater > Lake > Sediment | place: USA: Wyoming | collected... | reverse complement strand
TTTTATCTCTACAGCCTCCGGCCAGGAAGGACAGGGGATAGAGGCTACTCCTCCTCTCTCTCCCCTTCTTCCTCGGGGGCGGGCTTCTCCGCTTCCTCCTCGGCCACCTCAGCCGCTGGGGCGGCGGGGGCCACCTCCTCCACCCGGGCCGGGGCTTCTATCTTCGCCACCACCGTCTCGGGGTCCACCAGGGGAGTTATCCCCTTGGGCAGGGAGAGGTCCACTACCTTTATGGCCTGGCCCACCGCAGCCAGACTAGAGATGTCCACCACGATAGCATGGGGCAGGGCCTCAGGCAGGCCCTCCACCGCGAGGGACGAGAGCTCGTGGATAAGGACCCCCTCCCTGGCCCCGGGGGCCACCCCCTTAAAGTGAAGGGGGACCTCGGTGCGTACCTTCTGGGTAAGGAGGACCGCCTGGAAGTCCACATGGAGGAGCCGGCTGGTCCTGGGATGCCTCTGGACCTCCCGGGTCATAGCCGGCTGGGCCCGGCCCCGGGCACCTATTTTCAAGAAGACCAGACCTCCGCCCCCCGCCTGGGTGATGGCCCGGAGGAGCTCCTTGGCCTCCACCTGGAGGGCCTGGGAGGCCTTCCCGTGGCCGTAGAGGTTGGCGGGAATAATCCCCTGCTCCCTGAGCTTCTTCACCTGCTTGCCCAGGACTTCCCGCTTGCTGACCTTCAGCTCAGCCCTTTCTTTTTTCTCTTCAGCCTTCTCAGCCATACCCGCAAAATTTACCAGAGAGGGGATTAAATGTCAACCGCTCCTCTGCCCACCCGTGTCCCCTGAGATTCTTGGCGTTGCCCATCCCTGGCGTCACGAACTGGCATTTGATATGAAGGAACGCATTTCCAGTTTGGCACCTAGCTACTGGATGGGACGAGGCTTCTGGATGGGAATCACTGGCATTCTTTTAGCCTAAGATTTGTTGTATCATACTGGTATTGTGGCCACGAGGAGTTGTGCTCATTCGGACCACTAAAGGAGAACCTCATGGAAAAATCTCAGACGGGACCTTTTCTTTCTGTAGCCTGTCTTTGTGAGAAGCTATTGCAGGAAGCAGACGGCGTCAAGTCAGCGATACGAATAGTGGACCGTTTGACCATACAAGCAGCAGGTCCTCAACCTCCTACAGAAATGCCAGTCATTCCCTACAAAGTGGTCCTCTTTATTAGGTTTAAGTCTGGTCGGGCGCGGGGGCCCATGAGTCTTCAAGTGACAGTGGTCAATCCGGCCGGTGAAAGCAAGTCAATAGTAAATAGTACGGTCATGTTTGAGGGTGAAGACGACCGTGGAATAGATGCGGTATGCAACCTGTCAATGGAGTTCAAACAGGCCGGTATCTATTGGTTCTATATTGACCTAGACGGTGTAAATTTGACCAGGTTGCCCTTCCGTGTGGTATACCTCCCACAGATCACGCCAGCACCCTATCCGGGCAGCGGTACTCCGTAACCGGAGCTGCTGTGAGGTTGACCGTATGAGTCGCGGTGTAAGTTCTTGGAGAAATATCGACTGTAGAGACAACCCCCGGTAATATGACCAGGCGTATACGCTCGAATAGTTCAACATCTGAGCGCAATCCCTCAGAACACTCATGGATGATCAACTCCAGATACGAAAGCAGTTCCCTCTCCTCAGTCATATCCGGAGTCTGGCGAAGCTCAAACAATCGGTCATCAATGAACTCTCTCAATTGCTCCAAGCTAAGGCGACCCCCCATGAATTCCCTTAGTGGCTCCTTGTACACAGTATCCCCCATTTTACGTCCGGCTTTCAAAATAACATGAAAGACTTCCGCGTGTCAAGTCAAGAAGAGCTACGGCTTGCTCTAGAAAAGCGAAATTATTGGGATAGAATTCACAGGAACAAACTGCTTTGCAAGAAGCAGAGCGAATGTCCGGCCCGCGTTCTGAAAGACGGACTTAGCCAAATCTTGTCCTACTATGATGAACATCTGCACTACCTTTGTACCGTGCATAGAGTAGTCGACAGAGATGGTACCGTCGTGCTGCATGAGCATGTCAAGGATTGCTGCTTGGATGGTGTGTGGTACAAGGCTATGGAGTGAGACTCCCTAAATCCTGGAAACGAAAAAGCCTCCGGGCCTTTCGGCCTATGGAGGCTTTTTCAGATATGATTTCTTGGTGGCGGGAGTTGGATTCGAACCAACGGCCTTCAGGTTATGAGCACCGCCGGTTGGGGCCGCCCGCGTCATCCTGTCCCCGGTTGGGAGCGGGCAAAGGCCCAGGCCCTTTTCGCGACATCCCAAAACGGGTAAACTGAGCACCAGATACGCGCATCCAGGCAAAAAGGAGGTCAGTCATGTCAAGGGTAGTGCATTTTGAGGTCCATGCGGATGACCCGGAACGGGCAGTGAAGTTCTATACGCAAGCGTTCGGCTGGAAATTGGAGCGGTATGGCCCGATGGAGTACTGGCTGGCTGACACCGGCCCCAAGACCGAACCGGGCATTAACGGCGCTATCATGCGCCGCACCGAGAAGCTGGCTACGGTGAATAGTATCTCTGTCACTTCTATTGATGAGGCGATGCGCGCGGTTAAGGCGGCGGGAGGCAAGGTGCTGACGCCGAAGATGCCTATCCCCGGGGTGGGCTGGAATGCCTACTGCCTGGATACCGAGGGCAATACCTTTGGCCTCTTTCAGGACGACCCTTCAGCCAAGTAGTCCAGGAATGGACAGCAAAGGACTCCAGGAGGAGCTCAGGAAGAAGGCGGACAACGCCAGGGAACTGGCCAGAGCCGTCGCCGCCAACAGCGTTCTTCCTCCGGCCCTTCTCCAGGAGGCGTCTTCTTCAGAGCCCGCAGTCAAATACAAGTGTATCAAGGTCCTGAGACTCGTCAGTGAGGCAGACCAGGAGATGCTGTACCCACACTTTGCTTTCTTCGAACGGCTCCTTGATAGCCCCAACAGCATCCTCAAGTGGAATGCCATAGACATAGTGGCAAACCTGGCGGCGGCTGATTCCGATAATAGGTTCGGCACCCTGTTCCAGAAATTCTACGGTCTCCTTGATGAGGGAAGTCTGATTACTGCGGCCCACGTCATAGACAGCTCAGCTAAGCTGGCAAAAGCCAGACCCGCCCTTGAAGACAGGATTACCAGGGAGCTGCTGCGGGTTGAAGAGATACCCTTGCCCACCGAGGAGTGCCGGAACATCCTCAGAGGCAAGGTAGTCTCCGCCTTCAGCCAGTACTTCCGTCAGTCCAGGAGCAGTGAGCTCATGCTCTCCTTTGCCCAAAGGCTCATGGCCTGTCCCCGCCCGGCCACCAGAAAGAAAGCCGAGCAGTTCCTCAAGAAGTTCAGAGGTAAGTAGACACAAAACCAAAAGGCACAGCCATCGGCTGTGCCTTTTTAATTTCTTGGTAGCGGGAGTTGGATTCGAACCAACGACCTTCGGGTTATGAGCCCGACGAGCTACCGCTGCTCCATCCCGCGACACCATATCCCAAAAAGTCGCAAGACTTTTTGGGAACCCTGAATTTTAAGGATTTTGCCCCAAGCTGGAGGCGAGTCAAACCCTCGACCAATTAGTACGGCTAAGCTTAAAGGGTTACCCCTCTTCCACCTGCCGCCTATCAAGCCGGTAGTCTACCGGCGGTCTTACTCCTTACGGATGGGAGAACTAATCTTGGGGAAGGCTTCGTGCTTAGATGCTTTCAGCGCTTATCCAACCAAACATGGCTACCCAGCGATGCCCCTGGCGGGACAACTGGCACACCAGAGGTCTGTCCCCCTCGGTCCTCTCGTACTGGAGGGAGCCCCCCTCAATTCTCCTACGCCCACCCTGGATAGAGACCGACCTGTCTCACGACGGTCTGAACCCAGCTCACGTGCCGCTTTAACCGGCGAACAGCCGGACCCTTGGGACCTGCTTCAGCCCCAGGATGCGACGAGCCGACATCGAGGTGCCAAACCTCCCCGTCGATATGAACTCTTGGGGGAGATCAGCCTGTTATCCCCGGGGTAGCTTTTATCCGTTAAGCTACGGCCCTTCCACGCGGTACCGTAGGATCACTTTGCCCGACTTTCGTCCCTGTTCGGCTTGTAGGCCTCACAGTCAAGCCCCCTTCTGCCAATGCACTCAACGGCTGATTTCCATCCAGCCTGAGGGGACCTTTGGACGCCTCCGTTACTTTTTGGGAGGCGACCGCCCCAGTCAAACTGCCCACCTGGCACTGTCCCCGCCTGCGCGGGTTAGGACCAAAACCGAACAAGGGTGGTATTTCACCGTTGGCTCCACCGAGGCTAGCGCCCCGGCTTCATCGCCTCCCACCTATCCTACACATGCCCCATCTCGATCCCATGCCAAGCTACAGTAAAGCTCCACGGGGTCTTTTTGTCCAAGGGCGGGCAGCCCGCATCTTCACAGGCATTTCAATTTCACCGGGTCCCCCGTCGAGACAGCGCTCAGGTCGTTACACCATTCGTGCGGGTCGGAACTTACCCGACAAGGGATTTCGCTACCTTAGGACCGTTATAGTTACGGCCGCCGTTCACCGGGGCTTCAGTTCAGAGCTTCGCCTTGCGGCTAACCCCTCCCATTAACCTTCCGGCACTGGGCAGGTATCAGCCCCTATACCTCAGCTTTCGCTTTGGCAGAGACCTGTGTTTTTGTTAAACAGTCGCCTGAGCCTATTCTCTGCGCCCGCCTTGCGGCGGGACCCCTTCTCCCGAAGTTACGGGGTCAATTTGCCGAGTTCCTTAACGGGGGTTCTCCCGAACGCCTGGGGACTCTTGTCCCCGCCTACCAGTGGCGGTTTGCGGTACGGGCACTCAACGGCCTTGGACACGAGGCTTTTCTTGACGGCAGGACCAGGCCCAGTCGCATTGGGTTGCCCCTCCACTTCCCCCCAGCCCAACCCTTTCGGGGGTGGATTTGCCTGCCCCCGGGCCAGACTGAGGGACGCACCATGTCCATTGGGTGCGCCGGACCCTTCCTACCGTGTCCCCCCGAGCCATTAAAACGACCATTGAGTGGTGCAGGAATGTTGACCTGCTATCCATCGCCTTCGGCCGAAGCCTTATGCTTAGGCCCGACTAACCCTACGCGGACTGACCTTGCGTAGGAAACCTTAGGCTTACGGCGGGCGTGGTTCTCACACGCCTTATCGCTACTCATTCCGACATTCTCCCTTCCCTCCCCTCCACCCAGGCTTCCACCTGGACTTCACCGAGGAGGGAATGCTCCCCTACCTCTCACCCAAGGGTGAGACCATAGCTTCGGTGATGGGCTTGAGCCCCGGTAAATTATCGGCGCAGGATTGCTTGACCAGTGAGCTATTACGCACTCTTTGAAGGGTGGCTGCTTCTAAGCCAACCTCCTGGCTGTCTGGGCAACCCCACTTCCTTTCCCACTTAGCCCATTCTCAGGGACCTTAGCTGATGGTCTGGGTTGTTCCCCTCTCGACCACGGAGCTTATCCCCCGCAGTCTCACTCCCGGGGCAAAGCGGTGGCATTTGTGGTTTAGTTGGGTTTGGTAAGCTTTTTGCCCCCTAGCCCATCCAGAGCCCTACCTCCACCGCCGGGACCCCGAGGCTGCACCTAAATGCATTTCGGGGAGAACCAGCTATCTCCGGGTTCGATTGGCATTTCACCTCTACCCACAGCTCATCCCATGCCTTTGCCACGGCAACGGGTTCGGGCCTCCAGTCGCTTTTCAGCGACCTTCACCCTGGCCATGGGTAGCTCACCCGGTTTCGGGTCTGCTCCCGGCGACCCTCCCACCGAAGTGGGAAACGCCCTATTAAGACTCGCTTTCGCTCCGGCTCCGCGACTACAGTCGCTTAACCAAGCCACCGAGAGCAACTCGTCGGATCATTCTTCAATAGGCACGCCATCACCGCCTTGCGGCGGCTCTGACTGCTTGTAGGCCTGCGGTTTCAGGTCTTTTCACTCCCCTCTCGGGGTGCTTTTCACCTTTCCCTCACGGTACTGGTTCACTATCGGTCGTCCAGGATATTTAGCCTTGGGTTGTGGTCAACCCAGCTTCCCACAGGATTCCCCGTGTCCCGTGGTACTCAGGTACAGAAGCGGAGCCCCGACCCTTTCGCCTACAGGACTTTCACCCTCTATGGTGGCCCCTTCCAGGGACCTTCGGCTAGAGTGGGGTTTGTAACTCCTTGGGAGGCCCTGGGGCCTCCCCCTCCTGCCCTACAACCCCCCAGGGGCATAGGGCCCAGACCCACTGAGCCCCTGAGGTTTGGGCTCCTCCCCGTTCGCTCGCCGCTACTAGGGGAATAGTTATCTCTTCCTCGGGGTACTTAGATGTTTCAGTTCCCCCGGTTCCCCGCCCGCCTTACGGCGGGCTGCAGGGGCATTACCCCCTGCGGGTTTCCCCATTCGGGCATCCCCGGCTAAGCCTGCTGAGCGGCACCCCGGGGCTTATCGCAGCTTTGCCACGCCCTTCATCGGTCCTGAACGCCAAGGCATCCACCACAGGCCCTTACCATGCTTGACCCGCCCCCAGCTCGAGACAAAATCCTTATTCACTTTTTAAGGTGCAAAAAGCGGCGGATGTCTCTCCGCCGCTGGAGTAAACATCCCAAAGGCTTAATCAAGAAGTGTTAACTTTTATTTCTACCTCCTTCAAGACTAGTAAAAGTATAATCGCCCCCCTGCCGTCTGTCAAGCCCTGTTGTGGGCTTGGGGGTCCGGTGATAAAATCCTCAGGATGAGGATACTGGCTACCAACGACGACGGTATCTATGCCCCGGGCCTGTGGAAGCTGGTGGAGGCCCTCTCCCCGCTGGGGGAGGTGTGGGTGGTGGCCCCCGATAGGGAGCAGAGCGGGGTGGGCACCTCCCTCACCCTCCACCACCCCCTACGCCTCCAGCCGATAGCCCCTCCTATCCCCGGCATCCCTACCTTTGCCGTGGAGGGCACCCCGGGGGACTGCGTGGTGCTGGGCCTGGGCCAGGTGGTGAAGGGCGGGGTGGACCTGGTGGTGGCGGGGGTCAACCAGGGGGCCAACCTGGGGAACGATGTCTACGTCTCCGGCACAGTGGGGGCAGCTTTCCACGGCTACTTCTACGACCTCCCCGCTATGGCTGTATCCGTGGTCTCCTTCAGGGATGTCCTCTATGAGCCCGCCGCCCGCCTGGCCCTCCTCCTGGCCCAGAGGATAGGCCAGGGGGTGCTGCCCCGGGGGGAGCTGCTGCTCAACGTAAACCTTCCCAACCTGCCGCTGAAGGACATAAAGGGGATAGAGGTGACCGGCCTGGCCCGCCGGGCCTACTCGGACATTATCAAGGAGGGCCACGACGGCAAGCGGGACTACTACTGGATTGTGCGGGGCAGGGCGGAGTGGGACGACCAGCCGGGGACCGATATTAAGGCCATCAAAGAGGGGAAAATCTCCATCACCCCCCTCCGGGCAGGCCCGGGGGCCGACCTGGTGGCCGGGGTGCTGAAGGAGCTTTGCCCCGAGCTCTTTGAGGCGCTCAAAGTTAACGGCTGAATATTAGACTGGGCTAACCAAATAGCCTAGACAAAAGGCCTACAATAACTGCAAGGATGTCAGGCCAACAGGAATCCAGAAATGCCAAAATGCCTCAGTCAAATTGCTGATATTGGCTGACATTTCGTACATAGCCTAGGTCAAATCGGATACCGACGCAGTCTCTATTGTTCTCAGGTCGCCACGCTGCCTCCCTTGGGTAACACTTTTTTGAGGCAAAGATACCACCTTCGGCAACAGAAATAATGAGGCAATTCGCAGGATTGACACTGAAGTCCCCACCCTATAGACTGGGGAACCGCAGAGCAGTTTTTTCTTCCCCAGGAGGTGGGTTGAACCGCAAGTCGCGGGGGCTGGTGACGGTCTTCACCGGAAACGGGAAGGGCAAGACCTCCGCAGCCCTGGGCATCGCCCTGAGGGCCCTGGGACATGGGCTGAAGGTCCGTATTATCGCCTTTATGAAGGGGGACTTCTCTTACGGGGAAGACAAGGCCCTGGAAAAGCTGTCCAATATCAGCCTGGAGCGCTTTGGCCCCCCCGGTTTCTGTGACCCGAAGAATATCAGGGAGGAGGATAGGGCCGAGGCCAGGCGGGCCCTCCAGGCTGCCCGGGAGGCCATCAGCCGGAGAGAGTATGATGTGGTGGTGCTGGACGAGGTGAATGTGGCCAGTGCCTGGGGCCTCATCCCTGTGGAGGAGGTGCTGGAGCTGGTGAAGAAAAAGCCCCCCCAGGTGGACCTGGTCCTCACCGGCCGCTATGCCGATGGCCGGCTTATTGACCTGGCCGACATAGTAACCGAGATGGTAGAGGTAAAGCACCCCTTCCGCCAGGGCACAAAAGCCCGGCGGGGGGTTGACTTTTAGGCCCATGGGGCTGGAGGAGCACCTGGGGGTGGGGGAAACTGTCCTGGGCCGGGCAGGGCGCTTTCATGCCACGGAGAAACGGCTCATTCGCTATGAAAAGTGGTTGTTCTATGAGGAGATGCAAGACTTGGTATACACCCATCTAGCCTCCCTGTCCCTGGTGAAACATTCCAGGACCATCCTGGCCTATATCGGGGCTGTCCTTCTTGCCCTGGGGGTGGCTGGCCTTCTGGCCAGGTTCATCTTGGAACTGGTATATCCTCGGGTGGCCCTCCCCTCAGCCCCGTTTCTTCTAGCATTACTCCTGGGGGTGGCCCTGTTGGCATTGTGGCTACTGGTACCCCGCAGGTACTACCAGGTGAGGGCAGTGTGGTTCAGGGAAAGGGATGACGCCCGATGGCAGATTGGGCGGGTCAAGTCGGCCGAGACGCGCCGCCTGGTAGCCCAGGTGCGGGAGGCGTGGCTCAAAGAGAAGGGATAACGGGAGAAGGGGGGAAGGAATAGAGAAGCTGAGAGGAATGGGGGAAAAGGCATCCTCCGGGGTGTTTGCCATAGTAGTTCAGAAAGGAGGCGGGAATTGCAGATTACACTTAGTGTCATCAAGGCCGATATAGGGGGCTATGTGGGGCATTCCAGCTCCCACCCCGACTGCCTGGCCCGGGCCAGGGAGCTCCTGGAGAAGGCCAAAAAGGCGGGGCTCCTGATAGACTTCCATGTCACCAACTGCGGGGATGACCTGGAGCTAATCATGACCCACCAGCAGGGGGAGACCAGCGAGCGGGTCCACCGGCTGGCCTGGGACACCTTCGTTGAGGCCACCAAGATAGCCAGGCAGCTCAAGCTCCACGGGGCGGGCCAGGACCTCCTCTCCGACGCCTTCTCCGGCAATGTCCGGGGCATGGGCCCGGGGGTGGCTGAGATGGCCTTCCAGGAGCGGGAGGCCGAGACCGTTATCATCTTCATGGCGGATAAGACCTCCTCCGGTGCCTGGAACCTCCCCCTCTACAAGATGTTCGCCGACCCCTTCAACACCATAGGCCTGGTCATCGCCCCCAATATGCACTCAGGCTTTTCCTTTGAGGTGCTGGACATCAAGGAGCATCAGAAAATCCTCTTCAACGCGCCGGAAGATATCTACGATATGCTGGTGTTCATGGGGGCCCCGTCCCATTTTGCTGTCAAGGCGGTCTACCACCGGGAGACCAAGGAGATTGCGGCCGTCTCCTCCACCGAGAGGCTGGCCCTGATTGCGGGGAGATATGTGGGAAAGGACGACCCGGTGTGTGTGGTGCGCTCCCAGGGCCAGTTCCCCGCCGTGGGGGAGGTGCTGGAGCCTTTCGCTTATCCCTTCTTTGTGGAGGGGTGGATGCGGGGCTCCCACCACGGCCCCCTGATGCCCGTGGCTGTCCGGGAGGCCAACCCCTCCCGTTTTGACGGTCCCCCCCGGGTGTGTGCCCTGGGCTTCCAGCTCTCCTCGGGACGGCTGGTGGGCCCAAGGGACATGTTTGATGACCCTGCCTTTGACCAGGCCCGAAAGATGGCCAACGATATGGCCTACCACATGCGCAGACATGGCCCCTTTGAGCCCCACCGCCTACCCCTGGAGGAGATGGAGTACACCACCATGCCCCAGGTGATGAAGAAGATAACCGGGAGGTTCGTCAAGGTCTGAAGCAGCTCCTCATTGGCAGTCGCAACCTGGGCAAGCTGGGGGAATACCGCCTCCTCATGGCCAATTCTGGCTTTGAGTTGGTCGCCCCCCAGGAGCTGGGCCTGGAAATAGACGAGGCCGAGGGGACCACCAGCCTGGAGGAGAATGCCGTTGCCAAGGCGAAGCTTTATGCCCAGAAGGGCGGCCTCCTCACCCTGGCCGAGGACTCAGGGCTTTTTGTGGACGCCCTGGGCGGGGCCCCCGGGGTGCTCTCAGCCCGCTTCGGGGCCTCGGACCAGAAAAGGATAGACCGGCTGCTGGGGGACCTGATGGGGGTGCCCCGGGGGGAAAGGGGTGCCCGTTTTGTCTGCGTCATCGCCCTGGCGGAGCCGGGCAAGCCGTTGGGGGTCTTCCGGGGGGAGGTGGCGGGGGAGATAGCCGACGGGCCCAGTGGTTCCTCCGGTTTCGGCTATGACCCCGTCTTCTTCCTGCGCGGCCTGGGCAGGACCATGGCCCAGCTTTCCCCGGAGGAGAAGAACCGGATAAGCCACCGGGGCCAGGCCGCCCGCAAGGCCCTCACGGTTCTGCGCGGCCTGTTGACAGGGGCTTAGGCCACTTCTAATATTGGCTTATACCGCAAGTAAAGGAGGAGAACATGCAGGTTTCACCGGGCAGGCTTACAGGGATAAAGGTGGTCCTGTGGTTGGGGCTAGTGTTGGCGGCCTTTTGGGCCGTAGGCAATCTGGTCTTCCCCGAGGCCGTGCACGAGGCCACCGTCCCGGCCGGGGAGCTCTACACCAACTCCCTCAATACCGCGAGCCTGGAAGTAGGGGCTCTTGCCCTCGCCTGGGCGTTTGCCTTGGCGATGGCCATACGGAGGCCCCTGGAAAACCCGGGGCTCCTCTTGGCCATTATTGCGGCCT
>Ga0315294_10009087_pt1 | contig 10917 bp, 7 predicted proteins | sample YL17G13_40_MG_FD_203626 | JGI IMG/M metagenome (GOLD analysis project Ga0315294, IMG submission 203626) | Sediment microbial communities from Yellowstone Lake, YNP, Wyoming, USA - YL17G13_40 | ecosystem: Environmental > Aquatic > Freshwater > Lake > Sediment | place: USA: Wyoming | collected... | reverse complement strand
GATTTAATCGACGTAGTCATCGTAGCGTTCTTGTTCTACCGCCTCCTTTTGTTAATGAAGGGAACCCGGTCGGTGCAGATCGTGGTCGGTCTTTTCTTGCTCTTTTTTATCTCCTTTTTAGCCTTCTGGTTTCAACTGGAGGGACTCAAGTGGCTGATCACCAACATTGCCACGGTGGGGATTTTAGTTCTGGTTGTCGTATTTCAGCCGGAGCTTCGCAGTGCTTTAGCTCAGATAGGACACAACAAGCTTTTTCGCCTGTTTTTCAGATACGAGAAGGAGAAAACCATAGATGAGCTGGTCAAGACCGCTATACGACTTTCTCAACTCCGTTATGGCGGGCTTATGGTTATCGGGAGAGAGATTGGACTCAAGAATTTTATAGAGACCGGAAAACCTATAAATGCGGAGATCTCGTCTGATCTTTTAGTCACTATATTTACTCCTTACACTCCTCTCCACGATGGAGCGGCTATAATTCAGGGAGACTTTGTGGTAGCGGTTGCCTGCACCCTCCCTTTAACCCAGAATCCGTTATATAGCCAATTGTTTGGGATGAGACACAAGGCGGCTATCGGGGTAACAGAGGAATCCGATGCCATAGTCATAGTGGTCTCCGAAGAAACCGGAGAAATTTCGATTGCTTTCAAGGGGGTGCTATACAAAGACATCGATAAAACAAACTTGAAGGAAACTTTGACTAAGATGGCGAAGTCGGGTTGAAAAATCCGTCCACAGTCCGCAGTCCGCCGCAAGAGGGAATCTTGACTAAAATTTCGACGTCAGCCTGGAAAGAGACCTAACCCTTTATAACATGAATACGTTTGTTGATTATGTGGAGATCGGTGTGAAAGCCGGAAACGGAGGAAGGGGATGCGTAAGTTTCCGGAGGGAAAAGTATGTCCCCAAAGGGGGACCAGACGGAGGAGATGGAGGGGATGGCGGAGATGTGATAATCAAAGTTGATCCTCACATGGCCACCCTGTTGGATTTTCGTTATGTTAAGCACTACAAAGCTGGAAACGGGCAGGAAGGGAGAGGAGCTTTGAAACATGGAAAAAAAGGAGAAGATGTCTGGATCAAAGTTCCTCCGGGAACCGTAGTGAAAGATCTCGAGACCCAAAAGGTCTTAGCCGATCTTGTCGCAGTAGATCAGATTTATGTGGTGGCAAAAGGAGGAAAAGGGGGAAGAGGGAACGCCCGTTTTAAATCCCCCACCCATCAGGCTCCCAGAAGATCCGAGCCCGGAACTAAAGGGGAAATAAAAAGACTTGCCCTGGAGTTGAAGCTTTTAGCGGATGTGGGGATAGTAGGGCATCCCAATGTAGGAAAATCGACTCTTTTGTCCAAACTATCTTCAGCCAGACCTAAAATAGCTGATTATCCTTTTACCACCCTTTCTCCCAATTTAGGGATGGTTAAATTAAATGAGACCAAAAGTTTCATATTGGCTGACATTCCGGGATTGATTGAAGGAGCGCATCAAGGAAAGGGTCTGGGGCTTCAATTTCTGAAACACATTCAAAGAACCAAGCTTCTGCTTTACCTTCTGGATGCTAGCTCACCCGATTTAAAAGGCGACTTTCGTGCACTGCGAAACGAAATTAAACTTTTTGATCCTCAGCTTTTTGAACGTCCTGGAGTAGTGGCTATAAATAAGATAGACTTATTGCCCGAAGGGAAAATAAAAGAATTTAATATCGATCAAAGCAATATTTGTTATATCTCTGCTCTGACCGGGCAAGGGTTAAAGGATCTTCTGGAGATCATAAGGTCCGAACTAAAAAAACAGGAAAAAGAATAAGAAAAGATGGAATTGACCCCTTCTGAGATTAAGAGCTGGTTAGCCCTTTCCACTGTACCGAATGTGGGACCGATCCGTTTCATCTCTTTGGTGAAGCATTTTGGCTCACCTGAAGCTGTCTTATCAGCCCCTGAGAAAGAGTTGACCGAATTGCCTGATATAGGAGTGGCCATTGCTTCTAACATTAAAAAGAAAGTCTTATGGGATGTGGCAGAAAAACAAGTGCAGATGATGCAAAAAGCCCAAATTGAGCTTTTGACTTTCAAGGACGAAGATTATCCGGAAAACTTAAAATCGATTTATGATCCTCCACCCTTTTTATTTATCCGGGGCAAAATCAAAAAGGAGGATAAAAATGCGATCGCCGTGGTGGGATGCCGAATGGCTTCCCCCTATGGAAAACAGATTACTGAAAAGATTGGCAGAGAGCTGACTAAGAGAGGAATCACCATCGTAAGTGGATTGGCTCGGGGAATAGACTCAATCGGGCATCTCTCGGCTTTGAAAGAGAACGGAAGGACCATCGCCGTTTTTGGCTCGGGGCTGGACGTAATCTATCCCCCTGAAAACAAAGAATTGGTTGAAAGAATAGTGCAGAACGGAGCGATAATTTCCGAATTCTTATTGGGGACCAAACCTGAGGCACCCAACTTTCCTCGACGAAACAGATTAATAAGTGGGCTTTCTTTGGGAGTGGTCATCGTGGAGGCCGGGGCAAAGAGCGGAGCACTTTTGACCGCCCAGTCTGCTTTAGAGCAAAATCGTGAAGTCTTTGCCATCCCTGGAAACATTGGAGCAAAAAACAGCGAAGGGACTAACCGATTGATCAAACAGGGGGCAAAGCTGGTCACCTCAGTCGAAGATATCTTAGAGGAACTGAACCTAATAGCGTCGGTTCAGCAAAAAGAAAAGAATCAAATAGAAAAAGATTTATCCCAACTCTCTGAGAGGGAGAAAAACATATACAATTTGATAATGAATGAGCCTTATCATATTGATAAGATTGCCCAGGAAACAAACCTGACCACATCTTGCGCTTTGTCCACCCTTTTATCTTTGGAGTTAAAAGGATTCATAAAACAGCTTTCCGGCAAGATGTTTGTGCGAACCTAAAACATAATGACGGATGACTTATGATTAATAAAAGATAGATAGGTTAACCATTTTTGCGTGGTTATTTTGATATTGATGGCTGATAAAAGGCTTACGCCTTAAATCCGAAAATAGGCTTGTAAAACGCTGGGTGGTAACTTAACTTGTATGAAAAATAAAAAGGAAATGTTTTGGTTGAAAGGAAGGTAGAAGTAACCAACAAATTGGGACTACATGTCCGTCCTGCGGCTATGCTGGTGCAGAAGGCATCCAAGTTCAGATCTGAGATCAGACTTCAAAAGGACGACTTAGAGGTAAATGCCAAAAGTATTTTAAGCGTAATGGCATTAGCCGCCCAGATGGGAAGTTTTGTGATTATTAAAGCAGAAGGAGAAGATGAAGCTTTTGCTGTGGAGGAATTAGCAAAGCTTTTTGAAGAAAGATTCGGAGAGGAGTGAATTGAGAAATAAACAGATCTGCACCATATATCGAGGGGTCCCAGCTTCCTCTGGGGTGGCCATAGGAAAGGCATTCCTTTTAAATAGAGAAACCGTGGAGGTGAAACAGAAAAAGATTGACGAAAACGAAATTCAAAAGGAGATCCTACGATTCAAAAAAGCTCTGGATGAAACCAAAAAGGAACTTTTTAAGATAAAGGAGAAAGTGGCAAAGAGGATCGATCCGGATCATGCCAGGATCTTCGAGGGGCAGATTCTGATCCTGGAGGATAACCTGATCAATGATAGGGTGATAGAAAGAATAAAACAGACCCGGAATAATGCGGAGTTTGTTTACAAAAAGGTTATAGAGCAGACCATCCAGGTTTTGTCTTCTTCCACGGATGAATATCTCAAAGAGAGGATTTTGGATATAAATGCAGTGAGCAGTCGCCTGACCTATAATCTTTTGGGGATAAAACATCTGACTTTGGAGAGCATCGATTCGCCCGTTATATTAGTTGCCCGGACGCTGTCTCCTGCGGATGTGGTGCATATGAAAAAGGAGATCATCTTGGGCTTTGCCACCGATGTGGGAGGAATAACTTCACATGTGGCTCTTTTGGCAAAATCCATGGAAATTCCAGCCGTGGTCGGATTGAAGAACCTTTTCGATCAGGTCCAGAACGATCAAAACGTGATATTAGATGGAACTAAGGGGGAGGTGGTCATCTGTCCGGATGAGGATACCTTAAAAGAATTTGAAAAGAGAATAAAATATATAATCAAGAAAACCGCAGAGCTTTCGGAGCTAAGGCTTCTTCCTGCAGAAACTCAGGATAAAAGGAAGATTGAGTTGTCTGCCAATATCGAGCTTCCCCAGGATACCGATTCTGCTTTGGAATATGGGGCCCAAGGAATTGGCTTGTTCAGAACCGAGTATCTCTATCTGGCTCAATCCGATCTACCCACCGAGGAAGAGCAGTATTATGCCTATCAGGAGGTGGCTTTTAAAGTTTTCCCTAAGCCGGTGATCTTGAGGACCTTCGATTTAGGCGGAGATAAATTTGGACAAACTATGGGGAGCCTTTATGAAGCCAACCCCTTTCTGGGGTGGAGAGCAATCAGGGCGTGTTTAGACCTTCCGGAGATTTTCAAAATTCAATTGAGGGCTATGCTTAAAGCCAGCGCCAAAAAGAATGTAAAAATCATGTTTCCTATGATCTCTGAAGTAGAAGAGCTCAAATCCGCCAAAGCTCTGTTAGAAGAGGTTAAAGACGAGTTAAGAGAGAAGAAAATTTCTTTTGACGAAAACATCGAGGTGGGGATAATGGTGGAGATACCATCCGCAGCTTTAGCTGGTGATTCTTTGGCAAAGGAGTCAAATTTCTTCAGCATAGGGACCAATGATCTTATCCAATATACTTTGGCAGTGGATCGAGGAAATGAAAGGATAGCCCATCTTTATCAGGGTTTCCATCCCGCAGTGTTGAAGCTGATTAAGGAGACCATTGAGGCTGGACACAGAAATGGCATTTGGGTGGGCTTGTGCGGAGAGATGGCTGGAGATCCTTTAGCCACCGTCCTTTTGGTAGGGATGGGGGTGGATGAGCTCTCCACCAGCGCCATGGCCATCCCTGAGATAAAAAAGATCATCCGCTCTATTACCTTCGAAGAAGCACAAAGGGTGGCAGAACAGGTTTTAAGCCTTTCTACTATTAGTGACATCAAAAAATTTTTAATAGAGGATTACGCCAAAAGATTCGGAAAGGGATAATAAAACTAAACTGTGGTAATCAGAAAGAGTGGTTTCGTTTTTAAAAGGTTTTGGTTTCGGTTACATATCGTTCAAAAGGTCATGGTCAGTCGTTTTTGGTATAAGATACGATAGACGAAACCGACAGACGATTTATCCGCCAGAGGCGGATTTGCCTTTGGCAGACGATACGTAGCCTAAACCGAGAACCGACAAACACTAATCTTATTTTATAGCCAGGACAAAAGAGTCAATCCATGCATCTTTTAGATGACATAAAAGAAATCAAAAAGATCGATCAAAATGGGATGTATGATCTCGTCTATGAATTTCCCTCTCAATTTGAAGATGCTTTAAATATAACTGAAGCGGTAAAGCTTCCGGACTGGAAGGCTGATCAGATAGAGAACATAGTCGTGGCTGGTTTGGGCGGTTCAGCCATTGGGGGGGATTTAGTCCGTTCCTATCTGGCTGAAAAATTAGACATCCCCTTTTTTATATGCAGAAATTATACTTTGCCCAATTTCGTAGGTAAGTCCACTTTGGTTTTTGTCTCCAGCTATTCCGGAAACACCGAGGAAACATTGTCGACTTATGATGATGCAAAAAAAAGAGGTGCCAAAATCATCGCCATCTCTTCTGGTGGAAAAGTAAAAGAAAAAGCACTTGACGACAAGATTATCTATGTGAATATACCTAAAGGTTTTCCGCCACGAGCCGCCCTGGGATATTCCTTCGTTCCGATATTGGCGATGCTAGAGAGACTGGGATTTGTTCGAGGCGAAAAAGAGGAGATAATAAAAACCAAAGAATTTTTAAGCTCAAATAGATCCAAATATAGAATGGAGTTGGGGATCGAGGAGAATTTTGCCAAAAGAATCGCTTTGGAGCTTCACAAAAAGCTTCCCATAATCTATGCCGCAACCGACCATTTCGATGCGGTCTCCACCAGATGGAAGGGACAGATTTGCGAGAATGCTAAGATGCTTGCCTTCAACAATGTCTTTCCTGAATTTAACCATAATGAATTGGTAGGGTGGAAAATCTTGTCTGAATATCGAGACGATCTGATCGTGGTCATCTTGAAAGACAGAGACGATCATCCTCGCATCAAAAAAAGGATGGTAATTGTCAAAGGGATCATAGAGAAAGAGGGTGTGAAAGTTTCGGAGATAGAAAGTTGCGGAGAGACTCTTTTGTCTCGGATGTTTTCCTTGATTCAATTAGGCGACTTCGCCAGCTTCTTTTTAGCCATTTTGAATAAAGAAGATCCCACTCCGGTCAAAGTGATAGACTTTCTGAAAAATGAGTTGACAAAGGAGAAATGAAAAGTGCCCGTATCGGCGTGATTCACCGCAGACCGGGGTCGGCGATCCCCATTCTTCCGCAACCCACCCAGCCATTATAAAAAGTTCCCTAAAGAGCCACATTCTTTTACTTTTTTGGTTGACAATCAGGTGATTTATTAATTTATTAGGGGTAGAGTCCAAATTTTATCAGCGAAAAGATATGCTTGGAAAGGTTATCTCTCATTATAAGATTTTAGAGAAGTTAGGTGAGGGGGGAATGGGCGTGGTCTATAAAGCTCAGGACACCAAGCTGGATCGGATAGTGGCTTTGAAGTTTCTGCCTAAGCATCTTTTGTGTGATAGCGAAGCCAAGACCAGATTTGCACATGAAGCCAAAGCAGCTTCCGCATTGAATCACCCCAATATCACCACTGTCCACGAAATAGATGAGTCGGAGGGTGAATGCTTCATCTCTATGGAATATGTCGAGGGTAAGTCAATAAAAGAGCTGACTAAAGAAAAGAAGCTTTCAATAAAAGAAATTTTGGAAATTGCCATTCAGGTCAGTGAGGGTCTAACCGCAGCTCATGAGAAGGGGATTGTGCATCGGGATATAAAATCAGACAACATTATGTTTACTCCCCGAGGTCAGGTTAAGATCATGGATTTTGGACTGGCTAAGCTGAAAGGAGCCACCAAGCTGACTTCAACTGGCTCAACCTTGGGGACTGCTGCCTATATGTCCCCAGAGCAGGCTTCTGGAGAGGAGGTGGATCAGAGGAGCGATATCTTCTCCTTTGGGGTGGTTTTGTATGAGCTTTTGACTGGACAATTACCTTTCAAAGGGGAACATCAGGCGGCAATAGTTTATTCCATCATAAATGAAGAGCCACAACCAGTAGCTCGTTTCAACAACCAGGTTTCGGCTAAGTTAGAAGATATGGTTTTCAAAGCATTGGCAAAAGACAGAGAGGAAAGGTATCAGCATGCTGATGAATTGTTGGCGGATTTGAGAAGAGAGAGGAAGAGTTTAGACTATGTCAAGACAGGTCCACTGGCCCAGCCTGTTGAGACACGAAAGCCAGTCAAAAAGAAAACGTTATCCTTAGTCGTAGCTGGACTGGCAGTCCTTATTCTAATTTTAGGATACTTTGCACTATTCAATAAAAAGGAGATGGAGTCCGGAAGAAAGATGCTGGCGGTTTTGCCCTTTGAAAACTTAGGAGCGCCGGAGCAGGAGTATTTTGCTGATGGCATCAGCGAAGAGATAACGACTCAGTTAGCCAAAGTCAGCGGTTTGGGTGTTATCTCCCGCACCAGTGTTCTCCAATACAAAGACACCAGGAAAACAGTTCAGCAAATAGGCAAGGAATTGGGTGTCCAGTATGTCCTGGAAGGGACAATTCTTTGGGATAAGTCTGAAGTCACCAGTAGGGTTAGAATAAATCCTCAGGTAATCAGAGTCAAAGACGGGACCCATGTTTGGGCAGAGACCTACGACCGTGTTCTGGAGCAGATCTTTGCTCTTCAATCTGACATAGCACAGAAGGTAGCTTCCGCATTGAACATTACACTGGTCGAAGCTGAACAAAGGTATATAGCAGCCAAGCCGACCGAGAACCTTGAGGCTTATGAATACTACCTGCGCGGCAAGGATTATGCCAATCGGGGTGGGGCGGAGAAAGATTCCCGCATAGCGATAGAGATGTATGAGAAAGCGGTGGAAATAGACCCAACTTTTGCAATAGCCTATGCCAGTCTTTCACGAGCTCATTCGTGGATGTATTGGGGTTATGACCAGACTGACGAGCGCCTGAATAAAGCGAAGAAAGCTGTGGACAGAGCCTTAGAACTGAAGCCGGATTTACCAGAGGCACATCTGGCCCTGGGTTATTATTACTACTGGGGAAGCCTGGACTATGACCGCGCGTTGGAACAGTTCGCAATTGCCCAGAAAGATCAGCCGAACAACAGCGAACTCATAGCAGCTATCGGTTATGTTCAAAGGCGTCAGGGAAAATTCCAGCAGGCGACGGCTAATCTCAAGAGGGCAGTTGAGCTTAATCCGTGCTCCAACAAAGAGGCAAACGAGCTGGCGGATACCTACCTAACTATGCGCAAATACGCAGAGGCGGTTTACTACATAGACCGAGCCATCTCTATTGCTCCTGATTGGCCACTGGCTTATAGTGACAAGGCCCGGCTATGTCTACTCTCAGAGGGTGATACAAAAAAAGCGCGGAAAGTTCTCCAGGAGGCAACCGGAAAAGTCGATGTGTTGCAACTTGTGCCTGATTTGGTCAGGTTGGATATTTTCGATGGAGACTATCAGACGGTATTGAACCGACTACCTGGGATCGGCGCATACGTGGATGTGGACGGTAAAAATGATACTGTATCTTACTTTTTGACTAAAGCTAAACTATATGGTTTGCTGAACCAACCACAGCTGAAACTGGTCTGTTACGACTCTGCCAGAGTCATCCTGGAAAAGAAGGTACAGTCGAGGCCAAGCGAGGCGCCCTTCCACAGTAGTCTTGGTATCGCTTATGCTGGGCTTGGGCGCAAAGAAGAGGCAATCCGGGAAGGGAAAAAGGGGGTGGAATTGCTCCCTGTATCTAAGGATGCAGTCGATGGTCCTGACTACGTCCAGAATTTGGCACAGATATATGTTATGGTCGGTGATTACGACTCTGCCATAGGCCAGCTTGAGTACCTTTTGTCTATCCCCTCAGGCGGCATCTCGATTCCATATCTTCGTATAGACCCAACCTGGGCTCCTTTGCGCGATCACCCCCGTTTTCAGAAACTGTTAGCAAGGAATAAATAGGTTCAGAAATGATAGGTAAAACCATTTCTCATTACAAAATCTTAGAGAAGTTAGGCGAAGGTGGAATGTGTATGGTCTCCCTTCTGACTCTATCATAGATAAGCGTTGGAAAAGGAAGTGAAGCTCCGATCTTAATTTAAGGAGGACATTCTGGCAGATTTAAGAAGATCAAAAGAGAAGTTGATTTCAGAGAAGCGTCTGGTTTTCAGAAAGATCAGACCCAGATATAAAAAGGCTCTGATCCCGGCTTTGATCATTTGTTTTATAATAGCGATCATTTTGCTTCTGATTCTAAACAAATATTTATTCAAGCCGATTTTCGAGAAGAAGGGTTCAGCTCCGCCTAACCATTCAACCGGAGTTATGTGTTCGGTGGAGACGAAAGATAGAATATTTTCTCAAAATTATATTGTTGTTGTTTCGGGGTGCCCTTCAGGGTGAATCTCTTGAGGATGAACCCTCACCCCGAAACAGAAACCGCAGACGTAAACGCCCTTTTGACCAACGGATGACAAAAAGGAGGAAAAGATGGCACAAAAGAGTTTTTGGACTATCACTTTTGGGATATTGCTTGTTTTGATCGGATTTCTGGCGCTTTTGGACAGCCTCGAAGTCATTCGCTTCTGGCCTACATTAGGAAGGCTTTGGCCCTTGATTTTGGTGGCGTTGGGCATATGGCTTTTGTTCAGAAGAAGGCATTTCTCTTCAGACCAGGTATTATCCATTAAAGAGGGAAAGAGATATTCCCAAGCTTTTGGGGATTTAAAGATAGATGCTAAGGATATGGATCCCCACGGACTGGATGCGGAAATGGGCTTCGGCGACATCGAGGTTAATTTAGCCAAAGCAAATTTTTCGGACAGGGAAAATGTGATCAATCTCGGTTTAGGGTTCGGAGATATCAAAGTCTGGGTCCCCTCTGAAGTGAAAGTATCCGCCAGTGGAGCCTCAGGCGCTGGTGACATCGACATTCTGGGAAAACGCGCCGACGGATTAGGTAAACGAGTCGAATATCAAGATGAGGGCTACGAAACTGCTCAAAAGAAATTGAAGATAATCGCCAAACTCGGATTTGGAGACATTAGAATCTCCAGGGTGTGACGGGAAACTATTTTTCTGAGAGGAAATGAGAACAGTGGGTGAAGAACACCCGCCTTTAGCCAGGGGGGAGGTCTTCGTTGTTCGTTGGGGAAGCTCGTATCGAAGCTCGACGTTTGGGTTTCGAGGCTCGGATTTTTATTATCGGGTAACTCGCCAAATGGCTCGTAATCAGACCCACAGTTTTCTATACTTCCCCCTCTTCCTAACCGTCTCCCAAAGGGAGAGAGGGGAGTGCCTGCATCTTCGAAGTGAGGTCGAAATCAAATTGAATGTAAAAATTTCTGAGTGTTTGTATTAGAATAGTAAAGCTTTACACTCCAAAATATAGAAAGGAGGAGTCGTGACTCAACCATCCGAAAAAATTCCGGACATAAAAGTTACAGTAAAAAGCATCAAGGGAAAGTGTGCTTTAAAACATAAGGTAGGGGAAGAATTTTTCTTTAAGGGTGGAATAGCGCCTGGTGGATTGTGCACCGAGGGAATGTTGACCGTGATCCCTGCGGCCAGAACTTTGATGTTCGGAGGGACCCACTTCTGGGAAGAGGACCCGGATGTCATCTCGGTCTGCTGCCCGGATGCAAAGAATCTGGTGGTCTTCGAGATCAGAA
>Ga0315294_10009086_pt1 | contig 10918 bp, 10 predicted proteins | sample YL17G13_40_MG_FD_203626 | JGI IMG/M metagenome (GOLD analysis project Ga0315294, IMG submission 203626) | Sediment microbial communities from Yellowstone Lake, YNP, Wyoming, USA - YL17G13_40 | ecosystem: Environmental > Aquatic > Freshwater > Lake > Sediment | place: USA: Wyoming | collected... | reverse complement strand
CCAAATTCAGCACAATTCAAGCAATTTGGCGCACCATTCGATGACCATTCGAGTACCATTCGAGAGTGATTCGAGAGCAATTCGAGACAATTGGCGCTAATTCGAGACAAACCACGAAAAATTTTCCCCGCCCCTACAATTGTTAAATTTTGCCCATCTTACCAAAAACTGATAAAAACCGGCTTTGAAAAATCCGCGCTAATTAAAAGTGCCGTTCTACAAACCCCGTATCTATCTGGTTCTTAATAAAGAGGTTATGTGAAAGTATGTCGAGGCATATAGGTATGGTCGTCTTTATCGGCTCGATAACAAATTCCTGCAACGCACGCCTGGCCGTGGCAATAGCCTCTTTCCTGCTCCGCCTGTATGCAATAACCTTGGCTATCATCGAGTCATAACTTGGCGAGACCGTCCAACCCTGACATACGTGGGTATCCACCCTCACGCCCGGCCCGCCAGGCGGTATATATTTCGTAATGGTCCCCGGGCAAGGCGAAAAATTGTTCGCAGGGTCTTCTGCATTGACCCGGCACTCAATCGCAACGCCGCTGTGCTTTATATGTCTTTGCTTTAAACCGATTTCCTGCCCGCTTGCAATTCTAATCTGCAGCTCGATAAGGTCATAACCCGTAACCATTTCCGTAACAGGATGTTCAACCTGTATCCGCGTATTGGCCTCGATGAAATAAAACTTCTTGTTCTTGTCCAAAAGAAACTCAACCGTTACCGCATTGACATACCTGGCCTGTTTCACCAGCCTTATCGCCGCCTCGCACATCTTCTCTCTGGTATGCTCATCCAGCACAGGGCACGGCGATTCCTCTATCATTTTCTGATGCCGCCTCTGCACCGAGCAGTCCCGCTCATAGAAGTGCAGGACATTACCCTCATTGTCCGCCATTACCTGCACTTCGACGTGCCTCGGCTCGACTATAAACTTTTCTAAGTAAACGCTATTATTGCTGAAAGCCGCTTCCGCCTCCGCCTTTGCAGCCCAGTAAGCCGACCGAAAACTGACATCATTATGCACAACCCTCATTCCCCGCCCGCCGCCCCCGCCGACCGCTTTTATTATCACCGGATAACCAATCTTATTGGCCAGCTTCAGAGCCTCGGCTTCATCTTCGATAACGCCTTCAGACCCCGGCACTATCGGCACTTCCGCCTTTTTAGCCAGTCTGCGTGCCTGTATCTTATCGCCGAGCAGTTTCATCGCCTCGACAGGCGGGCCGATAAACGCTATCCCGCAATCGCTGCATATTTGTGCAAATTTTGCATTCTCCGCCAGAAAGCCATACCCCGGATGAATCGCCTCAACGTCGGCAATCTCGGCGGCGCTCATAATCCTTGCGATATTCAAATAACTTTCAGCGGGGCTTGCCGGCCCGATACATATAGTCTCATCGGCAAGCCGCAGATACGGGGCATCCTTGTCGGCCTCGGAATAAACCGCCACCGCCTCAACGCCAAGCTCGTGGCAGGCACGAATGATACGCAAGGCAATCTCGCCCCGATTTGCTATCAGTATTCTTGAAAACATAGTTAATTTGGTCTGACTCTGAAAAGCACCTGGCCGTATTCCACAGCCTGGCCGTTAGTTACTAATATCTCGGTAACGGTCCCATTCATCTCAGCTTTAATCTCGTTCATCACCTTCATCGCTTCAATTACACAGACCACCGCCGCCGGCTCAACCTGCGTGCCGATTTCGACATAAGGCCTTGAATCAGGGCTTGGTGCCGAATAGAAAATTCCAACAAGCGGGGATTTTATTTCCACCAGATTCTCATTTTTTTGTGTTGCCGGTGGTTCTGCCGCTGCTGGTTCACTTTCTGCTACCTTTGCTTTTCTAACTAAATCCGCAAAGCTCACCACATCCGTTTTACTTGGCTGCTGAGGCCCGGTGCGTTTAAGGAAAATCTTGTCCTCCCCGTGCTTTATCTCGACCTCAAGCAGGTCGTTGGCTTTCATTATCTCAATAAGCTCTTTTATTTTCTGCAAATCGTTATTTTCTTTAGCCATTGCCGCACCCTTTCCTAATAATATGATTAGGCTTGGATAAGTATAACCGCAAGTATAACCGTTGTAAACCGTTATATTCAGCAATAAGTCGTTTAGCGGGTCGCAGCAGATTTTGTTGAAAGTGAGAGTATGGCCTCCGAAACACTGTCCATACACGGGTGTCCGCTGCCCCTGTCCCACCAGATATTGCCCTCCACAATGCAGGGACCATCCGGCATTATGGCCGCATCCCATCCGACTGCTCGCAAAGGCAGGAATTTCGGTGCGGTTTCCTCCACCAATTTGCGTGTCTGGTTCCATAGCGGAAGCTTAAATCCTTCAAAAGAAATCCCTGTTTTAGGATGGGTGGGTATTGCTGCCATTCCCAAGCCATTTGAAGTGGCTTGTCTGGCCGGTGACAGCAGGCCGCTGTCGAGAAAAACCCTTGCCTCAACATTGCCCGACTGACCTCGCTGGAAATTGTCCATTATATTGTCGCCAATAATCAACTTTAAATACGCCAGCAGGATATTACATCGGTTATCCCTGCCAACCAATGTGATGAATCGGACCGTCTGAAGAAAGAGACTGCCGCTCAGGCGTATGATTTCAGGGTGGTTCTTCAGCCTTTCCTGTATGATAAAGCTGTCATAGTCAGGGCTTGAAAGCATAATCTCATAAAGTTGTTCGGCCTTGTATGATTTGCCGGAAGTATCAATAAATCCAGACACTGTTCGGCGGAAGATACTCAATCCCTTGCCGCATGCTGCACTTGTTGGTTTGACAACAAACTCTTCAGGAAGCTGAACATCAAGAAACGTCTTCCACTCATTCGGCGTTGTCAAAACCGAACCATTGTATGCCCAACCAGCCGTTTTTTTGAAAAATATCGCATACAGTTTCGGCACAGGAATGCCAAGAGCCATACAGTAACGGTAAAATATGCTCTTGTCTTTCAGAATTGGTGCCCACTGCACAGGATTTACAGCTTCCTGCACCTTGGTCAGCTTCCTCCTGCTGATGTATTTGCAAATTTCGCTGCGAGGGAAGTCCGGATTGAATAATCCGAGGCGAAACGCCTCTTCGGGCGAATATTTCTCTTCGCGGCATATACGAACTGCATTTAAGAAGGCAGCAAAATATTTCACGCTCCAAACAGGCGTCAGGCGGTGGCAAAATACGGCTATCTGAAAAAAATACCGTAATTTATCGAGCGGACGCTTAACTATCTTAACTTCGGGAAAAAACCTTGCCATAGAAACTATGCTCCTCATTAAATCTTTTTTTAATAAAAAATGAGTGAAATTTCGGCTGGATACATTATAATTGTCGGCAGGAAATTTTATATGGTATTTGCACGAAAAAACCGGAATGAAACGAATTCTTCATCTTTCGCGAGGCGGCTGCGTTGGAGGCAGTCACAGGCAGCTCTATTATGTCGTTGCTAATCTTGACCACGGCCTTGAGCCGGTAGTAGTTTGTAACAAGAACGGTCAATTCGTCGACCAATTGCGGCAGTCCGGCATTACAACAAGCGTTGTCCCGCTTCACCCCTGGCGGAAGTTTCCGGCTGGCCTTCTCCGCTATATCGACGCCGAACGTCTGGTCAGGTTCGCAAGGCGGCATAATATTGCGCTGGTCCACAGTTCCGACCTGTGGCTCAGTAATTATATGAACTGCGTATCCGCCAGGCTGAAAATCCCCTCGGTTCTGCACGTCCGGACGCCCCTTACTTCTGACAGTATTCACAAACACCACTGCAACAGGGCCACAGCAATAATAGCCATCTCTCGCCGGATAAAACAAAACCTGATTGATGCCGGAATCGGTCCGGAGAAGATTATTCAGATAGATGATGCGGTAGACACAGATGCGTTCAGGCCCAAACCGGAGCAGGTCAATGTCTTAAAACAGCAATTTCCTGTTGATGGCCGAATACTTGTGGGCATTGTTGGCCGGATAGACCCCTTCAAACACCAGCTTGATTTCCTGAACGCAGCCGAGCAGATAGTTCGCAACTCGACAAAAAATGTGGCGTTTTTTCTCATCGGCGAGGTTCACTCAGAGAGCTACTTTAGAAAAACACGGGAGTTTACTACCAAACATCAACTGGATAAATATGTGTTCTTCACAGGCAGGCGCGACGATATGCCGCAGATATTGTCTTCTCTGGATATACTGGTAAGTCTTTCCGGCGGGTCAGTTATGTTCGAGGCAATGGCCTGCGGCAGGCCGGTCATCTCCGCCGGCTTCAGCACCAAAGAAAATTCAGTCCATATTCAGGATGGTATCACCGGACTGCTCATAAGCTCCGAACAAACTTCTGATTTGGTTGAAGCCCTGATGCGATTGATAAATTCGGCGGAGCTTCGTAATAAAATCGGGCGTAATGCAAGAAGCTGGGCCGAAAGCAGACTCTCACATACAGATATGGTTGCAAAAACCCAACAACTTTACCAAAAACTTTTAGCTAACGGCTAATCTATTTCGCTGGGCGGCGAAGATAACTGCGAAAGCCAGTGCGGCGGTCTCTGTCCGGAGAATGGTGTCCGTCAGCCGAACCGGCTGGCAGCCGTGGCTTTGTAAAATGGTTTCTTCCTGTTCTGTAAAACCGCCTTCAGGGCCGACAAAAGCCGCCACATCAGCCGACCCAAAAGGAATGCTAATCAAAAGCGGGGCCTGAGCTGCGAGACTTCCAAACAAAAACCGACCCTGCGGAAAATCCTTTTTCAGCTTTTCAAGACCCTGCTGTAACGGCATTGGCATATCAATCCGGGGCAGAAAGATTCTGCGGCACTGCTTGCAGGCGGCGATGGCTATGTTCCGCCAGCGTTCGATGATTTTGGGGTTTCGAGGCTGCTTGACCGTCCTCTCGAATATCAGCGGGCATATCCGGTCTACGCCTAATTCGGTGCATTTGCCAATAAGCCAGTCAAAGCGACTGCCTTTCGCAACACTAACGGCGATGATTATCTGCGGGCCGGCAGGTCGCGGTATGGTCTGCATCTCCTGCACCTGCAATGTAACCTTCCGCGGGCTGACAGCGGTTATCTCCGCAATTGCCAGCGTGCCGGCGCCGTCGAACAGCTCGACCTTGTCGCCTCGGCCTAATCTGCGAACGTCAGCCAAATGATGAATCTCCTCGGCAGGCAGTTGCACTAAAGATTTGCTTATCGAACTGCTATAAAAACGAACCAATTCCACAGCCGCTCCTATCTTATTACGGCATATGAAGGTAATACATTTGAAGGCCTTTATCAAGACTTTAGCATTACCTGCGATTTTGGCTGAAATTCTACCGATTAAGCGAATGTTTATTTGCCGGACTTTGCGGCGTTCAAATTTGTTAAGATGGGCTGAATTTGGCGTGTGCTAACTGTTATCAGTTGTTATCAGAAGCAATCAGAACGCATCAGAACGCATCCAAAGTGAATCAGAAGCACTCCAAAATACATCAGAGATACGTCAGAATGCATCAGAAGACACCAGTATTTTTGATTAAGTATCGTCATAACAAGGAGTTAAAGAAAATGAACCACGGATTCTCACGGATTTTCACGGATTTCCGCCAAACGAATAGGCGGACAAGTTTTTGTTTTTATTAAATTTTGTTTCATACAACATCGGGACATAGAGTCCCTCTATAATTGGGCGGGGATGCGTGTTTGGGGTGAAAAAAATGTTAGCCACAGAGTTCACAGAGGTCACAGAGAATAGATAAGTTATTGTGAAATAAGGAGTAAGGGGGTTGTAAAAAAATTTACGAGTTTGGGATTTTTTTACTTTAGACCCCTTCGGTTTTGATTGAAAAGTGAGCCACAGATGACACTGATTAACACGGTTTTTTTTAGACAGGATAACCCCAGATAACGACTTTCTGGGGCAGGCTGGATTTTTTCGGCCAGCAGGGTGTACTTCGGCAGGTCTTTTCTCCCCCGAAGCATCGGGGTGCGAAAGTCCTGCCTGCGTCCACCGCCGACTTTGTCGGCTTGCGGATAAATCCGCTACTGGCCGAAAATAGCTGATGGTCGCTGGTTGGCAGGACGGTGGACCCTACTTCGTCCCGATATACGACATCAGGACTTCGCAGGGCAGGCAGGACGTCGCGGCAATCTCAAAAAAGCTGTTTGACAATATCCGGCTTAGGGTTAAAATAGATGAATTCAACTTCCGGGGCTGACAACAGGGGCGAGGAGAAAAAGGATTATTGATTAAGGATGATTGATCAATGATTATTTTACCGCGGAAGTGTTATTGCGAGACCTGTTGTTTATCAAAATAATCATCGAATGTTAAACCGGCAATGGCGTCATGAACAACATCCATATTTCTTTTTCCAATGCTTCTTAAATATTCTATTTCACGCTGTTCATTCTTACTCGAAATGAAAAACTCATAACTTAGTTCAGCCATCCCGATATTTATTGCCTCTATATCAGGAAGCGTTCTGTTTTCTTCCGTTCTGCCTACAATTAGCTGTTTATCAGAAATAGGAAGAAATATAGTTTGGTGAGTGTTCTTATTTGCAAGTGCCATATTAAATTCTTTATCTTCACCATAAATTACAATTGGACCGACATCCCCAAGTATAAACGCCCCAGCCTTCTCTACTGTTATCATCGACCAATGTAAATTACGATACATCCTTACGCGTTCTGAAGAATCCAAAGGTTTTGAGAAACTTTTCAATTGTGACTTTTTACCCATTGTAGGCAGTTTCTGTCGCACAATATCACTAACCTGCTTAATGTTAGTTGAAAACTCCGATAGGTTGCGATCATTCGAAATAAACCATTCGATATACAAGTCAAGAAACGGCTCAAGCTGAGCATTTTCTACATTTACTATATCTCGTGATTTTAGGTCTTTCTTCACATCATCAATAATTTGATTTCGCTGTTGTCTTATAGCTTTTTTCAGAAAGGCGATGTTTTGCAAATCTTCAAAAGCTTTATCCGTTATTAATTTGGCTGCTTGTCCGGTGATTTCCCTTGTGTGTTTTGACCGAAAAATTAGATGAGCGACAAAATCGCCAATTAGCTGGCTTTTGCTTTCACTAATCTTGTTTTTAGACCTCAGTTCGTCTATAAGCGTAGAAAAGCTTTCCGTCTCCATTTTAGTAATCTTGTCGTCAACATCAGAGTCTTCCTTTGTGCCATAAAAATAACTTTCTTTGGCGATGCGCTGGATATTCGATTCGTAAGAAATCTTCCCTTTTCTATGCACCCATACGTACGATTCTTTGTTAACCGTCCGTGAAGAAAACCCCTTTAGGAGAAATCTCGGAAGATAATGTTGTCCCTTTCCAGCCATGAATACGATGACTGTCCTAAATAAGCTTACTTATCCTGTTTTAGGTCCAAATTGCCGCTATTGAATTCGACGACTTTTACCCAATCGATGGTTCCATCTGTCTGGGTAAAATCTGCCAGAAATTCCTTGGTAAAACTGTTTATTATCTTCGCTTTTTCTTCTGCGAACTTGTCGTTGTGTTCTCGCGCCCTGTACCCTAAAGGCTCAATAATATCAGTATAAAGGTTTTCATTTTTGCTCAGCAAAAACCAGAAATTCTGGCCGACTACTTTCATATAGCCACGCAGCCAACTGGTCTTATAATAATTTCAGTAAGAAAGAGCCGATACTGTGGTAATCCAATCTGAATTTGAACTTCTGGATTCCTGCTTTCGCAGGAATGACATCAACAAACAATCGGCTATTATTAACTGTAATTGATATTAGTTTTGCCGTAGCAGATACCGAGAACAGGCTCTATCTGAAGTTTATGGCCTGATTGTTTAAGCACCTTTACTGCGGTTTGAAAATCTTGTTCTTGCTATAGGTAAAGTAATGTGTTCGCAAATAGAATTCTCAATTGCTTGAAACCAATCTATGTAATCACCTACCGACTCTTCGACTAAAGCAATTTCTTCTTTGCTGAGTCTGCGTTCAAGAACTTGACTGGCAACTTCTTGAATATCAGCAACATTTATCGAATAGACAATTCTGTCGTCGCTTTCATTTTTCATTTATTATACCTCTATATAGCTAATTGGTACTCATTGGCGAAAAATGTTCTCACGATGCCATTGAATCGCATTTTGATGCGGGTGAAGGTTACTTTTACTCGGCAAAAATATTTTCGTACGTTTACTCGATATTGCTCGAATAAATTCATAATCTCCAATTCTTCCAAAATCTGGCGGCAAAGAATGAACTTTTGACGAAACGTCAACCGTGTAGTCATTTTGCAATGTGAACCAACCAACATCAAACGCCCAATGATGCAGGTGACATAATGCCAATCCATTCCAAATATCATCTCGCCCCAGAGAACTATGTGGCACAATATGAGCTGCTTCAACCTCCCACGATAAAGAGTCTGGCGAATTAATTTTCATTTTACACACAGCACACTTATAATCGTATGCGTTGATAATTGCTTGACGAAATCCCCTCATTCGTATAACAGATTCTATAGTTATTTTGATAACCCTCTTTGTCTTATCAAATGGGTTATAGTTTTCAGGCCTTGGAGATTCAATCAGCTTCTTTACAATCTTCTGTACTTCGTAAGACTTGGTTGGCAAAAAGTCTTTTTCCGCAGTAGGTATGCCCGAAAGCTTTAGTGCTTCGTCGAAGCCTTTTTCCGTTAACATCCATTCATTTTTTTTCGTGAGCTGGAGTGTCTGTGTTGGACGTGAAACTAATTTATCCTTTGCCAAAGAATCCGCTGCTCGAAAAAGTAATCTATGCCAGAGATTAGCTCTCTTAAGACGATTTTCTTTACGATATATTGTCTCCAAGGCAGCAGAGCGTTGTTGCTCATTCAGCCCGAAAGCATTTGCTATTTCATCGACTATTTCTTGTCCAACACCAAACTCTTTGATGACCCCTCCATGGTTCAACAACGCTTGTAGCAAAGCCTGTTCAACCTTCTCTTTCGATGGCATATTGAATTGCTCAAGCATTTTACTTTCGTAACTCATTGTTAGCCTTTACTTAGTTATTGAACTGTAAGCATCTTTCCCATGCATCTCGAAACCGATTGGGCCACTTTCCGGGGTAGCAGTTTTTCTTATGCCATACAAACTCTTCGGTCCAAAGCCAACCCTGCTCTTTCATTCGCAGGATTAGTTCAAGCACAAAGGTATGCCTCTGGCCATTTACTACCGGTTCTTTTATATTAAGGATAAAAGTCCCTGTTGGTTTAAGTACTCTCAAAAACTGCTTTGATTTGGGCAAAAACCATTCCACATAATCATCAGGCGAGACCCCGCCGTATGTATTTTGGCGTCTATCGGCGTATGGCGGTGAAGTTACAATCAAATCGATGCATGAACTAGGAAATTTTACTAAGACCTTTTCGCAATCCCCGCAGTATATATTATTTAATTCCAACTCTGACATTAAAACACATATCCTCCATGAATTCAACTTACGCCATTATCTGTTCCGCCCTGTTTTTTGTCAATTCCTAAAGTCTTATACTCAAAAAATCGAAGTTACCCCGATAGAAAACGCCCGACAAACAAAATCCGACCCTCGATACTGAAAAACCTGTTTTTCTCTCGCGATGTCCTAATACCGATTGCGTTAAATATATGCGCTTTTGAAAAGGGCGGGTCGTCATTGCCACGGCCTGCGCTGAATAGAATTTTGTTGCAAAACGCGGGTTATCAAATAGGATGGTTCGACAGGCTCACCATTGATTAAAGCTGGTAATAAGCGGTTAAAGCCCATACAGGCGGCATAAAATATGGTTTTCACCCTGCACAGATACATATTTCGCGAGCTTATGAAGGTGTTCCTGCTGGCGGCTATCGCCCTGACACTGATGATGAGTTTAGGCAGTATTCTGCGGCCTGTTCAGGAATACGGCGTAGGGCCCCGGCAGGTCGTGCATCTTATGGGGTACTTTCTGCCGATAATGCTCACCTTTGTTTTGCCGATGGCGGCGCTGTTCGCGGCGGCAATGGTTTATGGCCGGTTCGCCGGCGATAATGAGCTGGATGCCTGCCGTGCCAGCGGTATAAGTATGCTTACTCTCATCGGCCCCGGCTTTGCCCTGGCAGTTATAGTTGCGATTGCAAACCTGGTTTTGAGCTTCTATGTTACGCCGGCCTTTGTGCTGCGGGCAGAAAAGTCGCTCAAGGCCGATGCAAAACAGATGCTCTTCAGGAACATTCAGCGCCGGGGATATTGCGGTCTGCCGCCGGACGACCGTTACAGGATTTACGCCGACCAGGTTGTCCCCCAAAATGACACCCTCAAAGGCGTTATCGTTGCCGAGCTTGAGGACTACAAAATAGGGAAAATAATAACCGCCGAAAGCGCCAAGGTACATTTCAACCCGCACGACAGGTTCAATGAAATTCAGATAACAGCCAACAATACTTATCAAATGGGTTCTGAAACACAGGGTGGTTTCTTTGCTGAATGGATATCGCTGACAACAGAGTTCGGCTCACTGTTGGGCGACAATGTAAAGTTCAAAAAAATCGATGAGATGAAAAAAATCCGTATCGACCCTATGCGGTTTTACCCAATTGCGAAGCTGGCTGCACAGACATACTCACAACTCACGGCCGAGATGCTCGCCGAAAATATTACAGAAAAGATTTCCCAGGGCAGCAGCAGCCTGTATAAGCTAAACAGCGACCATGAATTTGTGGAATTCACCGCTGCCCAATGCACCGTGAAGGAAGAGAAAAAGATTGAGCTTTCGGGTCAGGTTATGGCTATTGTCTCGGACGTATCCGGCGAGCAGCCTTCCCGTATGCTGCGCGCCGACAGGGCGTTATTGCATCTTGAGGGAGACGAGCTCGCCCCGACCCTGACAATGGAGATATACAGTCCCACGTGGAAGCAGTCGGGCGGCGCAGAAGGGCTGGCGCAGCGACACATCATTCGCGGCCTA
>Ga0315294_10009085_pt1 | contig 10920 bp, 9 predicted proteins | sample YL17G13_40_MG_FD_203626 | JGI IMG/M metagenome (GOLD analysis project Ga0315294, IMG submission 203626) | Sediment microbial communities from Yellowstone Lake, YNP, Wyoming, USA - YL17G13_40 | ecosystem: Environmental > Aquatic > Freshwater > Lake > Sediment | place: USA: Wyoming | collected... | reverse complement strand
CTCCACCAGAGGAATATCTTTTATCTGGGGCAAAAAATCTTCGTATGTGCTTCGGGTCTCCTTATATAAAACCCCTATGGGGATTTTGTCTCCCCATTCATGGGCTTTCACATAAGCTTGTATCTTATCTTCAGGGTTGTAATCTTTTAAATCCTCTAATTTATAGGTTCTTTCTTTATACCATTTGTAAGTGTTTTTGTAGTTAAAACTGACGCAGGGTTGAAGAATATCAATTAAAGCAAACCCCCGGTGTTTTATTGCCTGGATTATAATTTTTTTCAGATGGTCTAATTCACCTACAAATCCGCGGGATACAAAGGTGGCACCACCAGCTATGGCAAGCACCATCGGGTTGACCGGTTCCTCAATTGCACCTGCGGGAGCTGAATTGGTGGAAAATCCTTTATCCGAGGTAGGTGAATACTGCCCTTTAGTCAAGCCATAGATCTGGTTATCGTGAACGATATAGGTCATATCTATATTTCTTCTGAGGGCATGCATAAAATGACCCATCCCGATGCCGTAACCATCACCATCCCCACCTGTTCCGATAACAGTTAATTTATGATTAGAAAGCTTTATACCGGTGGCAACAGGTAGTATCCTTCCGTGAATTCCTTCAAAACCATAAGTATCAATATACTGAGGAGTTTTACCAGAACATCCTATTCCGGAAACTAAAACTGTATTGTGTTTTTCCAGCCCAGCTTCAGAGATGGCAGCTTTAACTGCGGTCAATATCCCGAAGTTCCCACACCCCGGACACCACTGGATTTTAACCCTGGTCTTTAATTCTAAAGGAGTAACCATCTTAAAATCTCCTTTCTATCCTCTCAGATTTATTTCCCTCTTACAATGATGACACTTCTTTGCACCTGCAACTGTTGGTTTCCCACAGAACTTGCAAGTATATAATTCTTCAGATAGTTTCAACCATTCATCTATTTTACCAGCTTGAATCATCGCCAGATTCTTTCTCAAGTCCACACCATCTTCTTTAAGGTAACTTTTTGCAAATTTTTCGAACTCCTCACAAGTTCTTGTTTCATACTCTGGACATTCGTAGCAGTGTTCATATCCTTTTCCTCTAAGACATTTCACAAATTTACAGTTGTATCCCCAGCAATCTGGAGTAAGTGCACCACACCCATTGCATCTGACCTTTTCCACCGCACAATTCCTTCTCTCCGCAAACCTCTTTCTCCACTCCTGATCATCCCTTTCAATCCGGTAAATGGTGCAGGCTCCGCAATACAGCCCACATCTGCCAACGAGGTTTTTGTTGGTCATAATTATCTCACTTTTGAAAAACGAGTATATCTTCAACTCCAATTTTGCCTTTATCCGCTTTTGATAGACCATGTTCAATAATATCAATCACTTTAAACCCTACAGATTTTCCCAGATCTGCTATGATAGGTGAAGTCTCAATTAGTTCTTCTTTTCCATCTATTATCCATGAATGACACTTACTAACAACCATCAGGTAATATTTATTGCTTTTTAAAACCCGATAGCATTCATCAAAAGAAAGTTTCATCATCTTAAGATAATTTTCGACTATTTCCGCTTTGTAAATTCTTCTGGATTTTTTCAGTAAATCTACAAGCTCTATGCTTAATTCTGGAAGTTGGATTGAAAAATATCTATCACTGACAAAAGCAGGTAAGGTTTCATGTTTGTTTTCATCTCTATGTTTTGCTTCATAAAATTCTTTGGTTGATTCCCAGGAAAGGTCTTCATCCAAACCTAAGATTAAGATTGATATTTTATTATTCCCAATATAGTCTAATGCATCAAAATATGGTGGGGAGGTCAGTATGCCATCAATTGAATTATCTTTCAGCATTGACATATTGGTTGAATCCCCTTTGATTATTTTTACTTTGCTCCCCTTTAGATCTACATCAAGTATCTCAGCTATTTTTTGGGTGGCATATAAAATTAAATATCTATCCTCAACATATGATTTGAAAGAGTTTACTATATACCATGCTCTACTTTTCTCTGAGTATTCAACGATCTGTTGGCTTAAGAGTATAAGAAAAAATTTCTTTATTTCATTGTCCTTGATAGTTTCAATGTCTTTCTTAAGCGATAATATCTTCGCGAGATGAGGTTCTATTTTTCCATAAGCACTGCTATTGGCAGTTTTTTTTCTTATCTTGTCTTTCAACTCTACTAACTCATTTCTCATCTCTTGCTTGAAAAGAGACCCATCAATAGACTCAAAGAGTTTAATCATAGCATTTCGAGTTTTTACAATATTCATCCCAAGATTACATTTTACTTCAGCAATCATTTTTCCAATATTCAAGACCTCAATACCAATAGCATTTATTCCCATAGTTGGTGCATCAGCAATAAATGCACCTGAACCAGCAAAAGGATCAAGAATTGTATCCTCCTTTTTAACATTGAGTAGATTTATCAGAGCACGGGATATTCTCGGATCACCTTTCCCTTTATATTTGTGGAGGTAATGAAGAAAAGGTTTCCTTAGATCAGTAGAAGCCCAATCCACAAAATCCCCGATATGATTTTTCCCTAAACCAAAGTGAGGAGAACGATAATGCCCTATTTTTAGATGTTCAAGCAATTCATTGATTCCTTTTTCGATACCTGCTTCTTTTTCTTTGAAATAGCCTTCCCAGTTCTCACTATTTTTAGGGCGAAAGACCACTGCTGGAAGTTTTTTTACCTCAGTAGCATATTCAAAAAGAGTTTGAAATGGCAAAAACCTAACTGTTACCAATTTGTTTTGATCAGGTAAATTCTTAAAAATGATTTGAGCATAAGGACTTGGGTCAATTTTTTCATCTTTTAATTGTTCACTAGTTATCACTAAGCCAATCTTGTTTAATAATTTTATTACTTTTGCATTATTTTCTGCCTTAAAAATCACATAAATTTCTCTGAAAAAGGTCGCCATCTTTACTATGCTTATTATTTCTCGCGGGGGTATTTCTGCTAAGAACCCTTGACCTTCACCCATATAAACTAACCGAGTAATTAAATGGATAACCTCGTCATTAAGTAAGTTAAATGGTTTCTCTCTGACAAGGGTTGCAATAGTCTTGACAAACTTTGTCTTTACGCCTAAAAAACTATCTATTTCTCTTTGAGCGAAATAAATCTCATCCGGGTCTCTTAAATCAAATTTTACTTTCGCCAAACAAAGCATCTTATTACCCCAGTTCAAATAATTCACATGGTTTTATTTTGAATTGCAATTTTGTAGGGTCTGGCGTACCACCTTTTCTCTGCATGGTAATTCTCCCAATGTATAAACTTCCTCTCGGTGACATCTTCACACTCCCTGAACCAAGGAAATTCATTACTATATTGATATCTTTTAATATCCATGTTGTTGTATCATTATCTATGTTATATCTTGTAACCAACATCCAGTTAGCAGATAAACCACCTCTACCTTTAATAATATCTGTAACCACAAGGATTCTATTTTCAGTAAAGAATTTTAATATCTTATTCCTTAGGGATTCTGGTAATTCATCCAGAAAAAGTCTTCGTTTATCCCTTAGAGTCATTTTGTTGATAATTTCAGGGTGAGAAGAGGGTTTAATTTCTCCCGTAAAGAGTTTCAGCCCGAAAGCCACATCGTCATCAAATTTCCATATCTCTTTATACGTATCCACCCATCTTTTATCTACTTGATTATAATCTGCATCCGAGTTTGCTTTTTTCAATGATAAATTTTCAATCTTTACTATTTTTCCAATAATAATTATAATTTTTATTTGAGCATCTGTCTTTTTAAATTTCATTAGATCTTCAAAACATTCTTTCAGCCCTAACTGTTCTACATCTTTTCTCTTCATTCGAGTAGGAATCTGGACTGCCTCTACAGAATCTATTTCTTTTAGGTTATATCCCATTATCTTGAGCCAAATCTGAGCTTCGTTATCCTTTCTCCAGTTATTAAATTTACTACAAATCGTCTTTTCGTTTGCAAAACCACCTTTGGCTGTAGTAGAACCAATTTCAAAATTTGTCATAACTTTTACCCTATACGATTTCTTAACATTTAAGACTTATCTCACAAGCTTATCGCTTACAAACTCCAGTTGATTTCTAAAATAAGAAATATAAACTAGGTTTTTATTTTTTACAGGCGTGGACAAGAACTCTCCTGGTGTAATCATTGTCTTGGCATACCCAAATCTTTTCCTAACTAAAGTTTTAAATTTCTCTTGAGATTCTTTTGAGATATGCACTATTGCATTGCGTAAGGTTTTCATGTCTTGTATGTCTTGTGTTATGGAGATCAGATGATTTTTATAGGGCTTTCCATCTTTGAAGAATAAATTTGCTTTTCTTATAACTATGTTTGGACTTGTCCAGTCAGCATAATCTCGCCCCTCTTTTAGGAAATCATATACATGTTTTTTAGTTTTAGGATTTACATAAGTTTTTGGCTTATATCCTTTATCTGTTCTTTCTCCCATTATGTATAAAATAAATGTATTTTCAAGGAACCATTCCCACGCCAAAAAAAGTTTCAAGAATGAAAACTCATAAATTAAATATACTTCGTCTTTTGGTAAAGGAGGTCGTAATTGGGTTATACTTTTTATTAAATTAAAGCCTTTAGCTATCTGTTGTTTAAATTCTTTTTTAGCTATATCAAGTTTAGTTTGAGACATAACATTATATATTTTCCCTCAAATGTCTAAGGATGAACTTCAGCAAAAAATCGTGACGTCTTTTTCTTTCTTTTATAACTGTCGTGTGCCTTGTATAATCCTCGATAAATTGCTTCACCTTTTTAGAAACTTCGGACTTTTCTTCAGTATATTCTTCTAAAATTGCTTCCAGACTCTCCATACCAGCCCTAATCTTTGGATAATCGACTGTTTTAATTGGTGTTTTTATTCGATGGGTTGAATTTTTCAATCCAAACAATAAGTCATAAATTACACAATATAGTGTATAGAATAATGGAGCGCGATTGAAATAGGAGGAAGGGAGATTTTCTCCATATATTTCACCTATAGTGTCGATACATTTCTTAAATCTCTCTTTGATTTTGTCTCTGTCAGGAAATTTATTATCATAGCTTTCGTAGTAATTTCCTATGACTTTCTTGTCTTGTATCCCATCAATCATAGCTATAATTAGTTCTGAAGCAAGTTCAACATCACCCATTCTGGCAATTTTTTGCTCAGAAAGAATCTTAGAGTTCACCCAAAAGGTATTAAATTCATACGCTAAACTATGCACTGTCTGCTTAAACAAACCAAAATATTTTGCATTCCAAAGCTCTTGTTTATTTACTTGAACAGTATAGGTATTTAAGCGTGCAAAAATTTCCAAAACTTGTTCATTCTCTGAAGTTAAAACTAAGTTAGTATCTATTTCATATTGTAGAAAGTTTTCCTGAACATCAGGGGATAATTCACTAAAGTACAAGTTACCATAGTTTTCATTGTGAATTTTAGAGACCTTAAACCCATCTTTCAAAAAATCCAGTATGGCAGCTAATCTTTGCTGTCCATCTATTACTTCCCTAATAGTCTTTCGAGTCTCAGAGTCAATTTTTTGTCTAATAAAAACTGGTGGAATGGGCAGTCCTCGTAAAATAGTATCTATAAGATAAGACTTTGCCTTATCAGACCAAACTCGTCTTCTTTGAAATTTTGGGGATAAAACTAATTCCTTTCTCTCATTCCACTCTCTAAAATCATTGATGGAATATGGCCTTAAGTTAAAGTTTTTACCCATTTCTATACCTCCTTAGTCAAACAAATCCAACAATCAAAATGATGTTTAATTTTTTCGAATAAAAAGTTGTCGCTGGACTATTCATCTTCATAAACTGTATTTCCTTACTTACTTCAAAACTCCCATCTTAAACAACTTCCTATAAATAAAATTCGGATAAAAGGGTCTGCCGTCATATTTTAAAATTTTATGTGTGATCACTACACCGGTTTTTTCTCTTATTAAACCTGCTAACTGAGCAGTGTAGTTGTTCTCCACATCCACGGTAATTTTAGCCTGAGACAGAATCTTTTTAACTTCTTCAGTCGGGAAAGGTGAAAGGTATAATACCTGCAGAAAATTAACTTTTATCCCATCTTTCTCCAGAAGCTTCATCGTCTCAAAAATTGGTCCTTTGGTTGAGCCCCAGGAGACCAAGGTTAAATCAGCTTTTTCTGGTCCATAGAGTTCGGGAGGCTTTATCTCTTTTTCAATAAAGCTTAATTTTCTCATCCTTTTATCCACCATCATGGTAATAGCTCCAGGAGGCATTAAAGCTTCAGAGGCTTCATTGGAAAAACCATACTCATCATGCTCACTGCTGTCAGCTACGTGGATTCCATTCAACTGTCCGGGAATGGCGCGTGGAGAGATTCCATCTTCTGTATTCAGGTATCTTTTATATTCGGGGATTTTATTCAGCTCTTCCTGAGATAGAAGTTTTCCTCTTTCGATTTTAAGGTGAGAATGTTTGAAAAGCTCAGTGGTTTTGTAATCTTCTGCTAAGAATTTGTCAACTAAAATTAATACTGGTACTTGAAATTTCTCTGCCAGGTTGAAAGCATTGAAAGTTTCATAAAAACATTCTTCCCTATCTCCTGGGGCAACCAGTATCCTCAAAAATTCACCCTGGGAAGCAGAGAGCAAAAACTTCAAATCTCCTTGAGCCGTTCGGGTGGCTAAGCCGGTGCTGGGCCCGGGCCTTTGCCCTTCAACTACTACAATTGGCGTTTCAGTCATTGCGGCTAAGCCCAGAGCTTCTACCATCAAAGAGAATCCACCTCCAGAAGTGGCAACCATTGCCCTGACGCCAGCGAAATTTGCACCGATTGCCATATTCATAGCGGAGATTTCATCTTCGGTTTGCTTGACTACAATGTTAAATTCATTTTCTTTTTCTGCCATTGAATGCAATATAGCAGAGACCGGGGTCATAGGGTAAGCCGCATAGAATTTGCAACCAGCTTTCAGTGCTCCCAAAACTATGGCATCGTTCCCGGATAAGAGCATCCTCTGCGGAGCTTTTGTTTTCTCCAATTTATATCCGTACTCTTGGCAGATATTTTGTTTAACATAATCGTAACCCATTTTAGCGGCTTTTATATTCTGTTCAACTATTTCTTCTCTCTTTTTCCCAAAAGAATCCCTTATGGCTTCTGTTAAAAGCTCAAAATCATAATCTAAAATAGCAACAGATGCACCCACGACCACAGTATTTCTCAAAAGGAGCTCTGCCCCTAATTCCCTGACTATCTTCAATAAGGGGAGAGAGTATAAAGTTATATCATCTCTTTTCAAGCCCTCTCTGGTCAGTTTGATCTCATCACCATCGTAGACTATCCCTCCACCTGGCACAATTTCTTTTAAATGTATATCAACCGTTTCCTGATTCAAAGCCACTAAAAGGTCAACTGTCTCTGAATGGGAGAAAATCTCCTGTTCGTCAACTCTGACTGAAGAAGTGTTATGTCCACCTTTGATCAGGGAGGGGAATTCGCTGTTAATAAAGACATGCAGACCGCCTCGGGAACAGGCTTTTGCCAGGAGGGTTCCTGCAGCCATAATCCCATACCCGGCTGGACCACCTATCATCCAGGAGATTTTATTTTTAATCATCCTTACTTTCTCTCTATGTGAGTTACTCTTTGGTTTCCCCCTCTCCCTAACCCTCTCCCGCAAGGGGAGAGGGAACGAGGGGAGCAAAAAGTGTTAATTATTTTATGTCATTCAATAAAGGAGTTCGTTGGTTTCCAGATTTCTTATATGTATCACATTTACCGGACATTCATCTGCAGCCCTTTCGTTGCAAGGTAAATCCTTTTCTTCTATTTCCAGGTGTTCCCACCCAGGCTCTGGTTCAGTTGAGCCTTTGACATCAGACCGATCGTCTGGTCCCATCTCCCAGAACTCCGGACAAAGATTGGTACAGTTTCTACAGCCGATGCAGTTTTCGCGGTCGTGTTCTATTCTATATTTGGGCATAATTTTGCTCCAACATAAAAAGAGCCTGTAGAGACGCATCGCTATGTGTCTCTACGTTTTTCATTTACCCCTCCTTGATGGGAGGGATAAAGGGAGGGTGAAAAATTCTTTTTTATCTTTCCCCTCTCCCTCTCCCGCAAGCCGATAAAAGCTTTACGGTTCATTGAGGTGAAAAGGGACTGTGTAGTTGCCCAATTTATTGGGCATTTCTCTGCTCGATCAATCGAGCAACTACTTTTTCTTATAAATGAAATCTGCTGGAACAACTACAATAGAGTCATTCCCTCCATAAGGACTGGGCACATACTTATGCGCAACTGGATCGTTTAGCCATTTGTCATCCACTAAATATTTGAATTTATACTCCCCGGGCTTTAGAGCCAAAGAGAGCTTCCAGACGTCTTTGATCTTTTTCATAGGATTTTTCTTATGGTCCCATTTATTGAAATCTCCTACTAAAAAGACTTTCTTTGCCTCAAGCAGGTCTAAGCTAAAAGTGGTTTTCTTGGTTTTGGGGTTTATGTCTATCATCTCTTACCTCCTTGTATAGTATTTTTGTTTTTGATAAGTCACTTAATTTTCTATTCCTAATAAATATAGGATAAAGGTATATTCAAAAGCAACATCTTTTAGCTCGTCATACCGACCGGAAGCTCCACCGTGTCCAGCGCCCATATTCGTTTTCAGGAGAAGAAGGTTTTTATCTGTTTTCAAAGCTCTGAGCTTTGCAGTAAATTTTGCTGGCTCCCAGTAAGCCACGCGGGGATCATTCAATCCGGCGGTGATCAGGAGGCTGGGATAATTTTTAGCTCCAACATTGTCGTAGGGAGAATATGACCTCATATATTCATAATATTGTGGATTATTCGGGTTACCCCATTCTTCATATTCGATAACTGTCAGGGGTATGGATGGGTCCATCATCGTATTAATCAAGTCCACAAAGGGCACATTCGCAATAACTGCTTTAAACAGGTCAGGTCTCATATTGTTTACCGCACCCATTAAGAGTCCTCCAGCACTTACCCCGGAGATAACCAATTTTTGGCTGGAGGTATATTTCTCAGCCATCAGGTGCTCAGCACAAGCGACGAAATCGGTGAAGGTATTTTTTTTATTTAAAAGCTTCCCCTGATCATACCAGTATCTACCCATTTCTCCGCCGCCTCGAATATGAGCGATCGCATAGATGAAGCCCCGATCAAGTAGGCTTAACCGATTTGAAGAGAAATATGGCTCTGAGCTTATCCCATAAGCACCATATCCATACAAAACCAAAGGGTTACTTCCGTTTTTAACTAGCCCCTTTTTATAAACCAACGACATCGGAATCATAGTTCCGTCTATTGCTTTTGCGAAAACCCTTTCCGATTGGTAAAGAGAGGGGTCGTACCCGCCCAGGACCTCATCTTGCTTTTTCAATTCACGGATTTGCGTATCCATATTATAATCGAATACCGATTTAGGAACAACTAAGGAAGTGTAATTAAATCGAAGTAAATTAGTATTAAAATCCGGGTTTCTTGCTGGCCAGAAGGTATAAACCGGCTCAAGAAAAGGAACATAATGAACCTGGTTACTGGTTAAATTTGTTATCCTGATTTTTTTTAACCCTTTTTCCCGTTCATAAATTACCAGATGATTTTTAAAAACTTCGATGTCATCTATTTTTACCGAATCGCGATGAGGTAGGATTTCCTTCCAATTCACCTTAGAAGGGTCCTTAACTGGCGCTTCCATCAATTTAAAGTTTTTGGCACCCTCATTAGTCAGGATGTAAAATTTGTCAAAATGATGGTCAAGACGATACTCAATTTCGTGCTGGCGAGGTTGAAATATTTTGAAACCTTCTTCTGGATTATCCGCATCTGCATACCAGACCTCAGTCGTGGTCTCACTTTCTAAGTTCATTAACAAGTATTTTTTACTTTTGGTCTTGGAAAGGTAAAGTTCATAAGCTTGGTCTTTCTCGTGATAAATCAGGAGATCATCTTTCGAGTCGGTTCCCAGTTTATACCTGTAAAGCTGATAAGGGCGCTTGGCTTCATCTAACACTGTGTAAAAAACGGTCTGATTATCATTTGCCCATTCCACAGAGTAATAGGTATTTGGTATTTCATCCTTAAATAACTTTCCCGATTCAAGGTCTTTGAAATAGAGATTATAACTCTCTGAGCCATTTGTGTCTAAAGAATAGGCTAAAATTTGATGATTGGGACTTACTTTATAAACGCCAAGAGCAAGATACGGATGTCCGACTGCCAGCTCATTTAAGTCGAGCAAAACCTCCTCAGAAGCATTCAGATTCCCCTTCTTTCTACAGTAAATCTGATACTGTTTCCCTTCTTCGGTGCGGGTATAATAGTGATAATCATCGATTTTTTCAGGAACTGAAAGGTCGGTTTCTTTTATCCGGCTTAGAAGCTCATTATACAATTTCTCCTGCAGTTGTCCCGTTGGTTTCATTATCTCTTGTGCATATTTGTTTTCAGCTTCAAGATATTTTATAACTTCGGGATTGCCTCTATTTCTAAGCCAGAAGTAGTTGTCGATTCGGATTTCCCCATACAGGGTATCTACTTTAGGGATTTTCTGAGCAACTGGCGGAGCTATACCCTGGGCGAGTATAGAAGTAGAATAAAAAGAGAAAATGAGACTTAATAAAAGAAGCCCCGTTAGAAAAGCTTTAAATCTTTTATTGGATAACACAAAGACCTCCTATTATGTTCTCTCTCTACGTTATTTAGACTCGTTGGTGAGGGAATTGGGTTTCCCACACCAACTAATGGATGTAATTCCCAAATAAGCTGAGAAGTATACCTTTTAATCAGTTATTAGATTCTATGTCGATTAGAAAAACTACTCAGAATCGTTCTCCATAATCCTCCGATAATCATTTCCAACTTTTATGCTAAATTTTATTGTTATTATGAT
>Ga0315294_10009082_pt1 | contig 10922 bp, 9 predicted proteins | sample YL17G13_40_MG_FD_203626 | JGI IMG/M metagenome (GOLD analysis project Ga0315294, IMG submission 203626) | Sediment microbial communities from Yellowstone Lake, YNP, Wyoming, USA - YL17G13_40 | ecosystem: Environmental > Aquatic > Freshwater > Lake > Sediment | place: USA: Wyoming | collected... | reverse complement strand
TTCCCCGGCGTCGCGAACCGGCGGGCATAGCTCGGGTATTGGGGCCAGCTGACATCTTCGACGATGAACCAGTAACGGCCCGCGATATAAGCATATTGGGTATCGCCGGCCGGAGCCGATATGTTGTAAGCGTAAAACCAGTTATCCTGGCTCACGAAAACGGGGTCGCTCGGATCGTGGATGTTCACGATGACCAGGCCGCCGTTGTTCGGCGGTCCGGCAGCCAGGGCTAAATAAGCGAAACTGTCCCGCACCGCGACCCCTTGAATGTTGGCCTGGCTGAAATATTTACCAACCACCCGGGGTGAGGAAGAGCTGCGGATGTCGACGATTTGCAGGCCGCCCTGGTCATTGGCAACATAGGCGTAATCGCCTTGTATATCGAGGTCACGGGAATAACCGGGCAAAAGGCATTGGTCGATGACATCAAAGGTGTGCAGTTCCTCGACCGGCCGGTGGCACGACAGGGCGGCAATAACGATCAAAAAGAAAAACATGAATGTTTTATTCACGCGACCTCCGGTTATGCGTATTAATAGCTGAATCTTATTCCTCCGGATAATTGGTATTTATCGTAATTCTTAACGATCCCGATCTCCGGATAAGACGGGGATGAAGCCCGGCGGAATTCATAAAAATAGCCGCCGGTTATATCGAGGAATCCGAGGACCGGGATCCGGGCGGCGCACGCGAATCGGTGTGTGAAGTCGGTGCGGCCGCTATGAGGGGTATCCTCGGCCGGCGGTAAATCCGTTGTGTATATCCGGTAATCGATCTTATAGTCCAAGTATAATTTGGCGAGACGGGGGAAACGCAGGTTAAACAAATTATTTATCGAACCCGAATGCCGGCGAAAGGAAAGATCGGGATCGGGACCGCGGCTGAACGCGTCTTTGAATTCGTAGCCGATAGCCGGCTCGTACAGGGGGTTCATGGCCAGGTCCAGGTCGGCGCCGATGCGCCAGGCTTGGGTGTCGTAAACGCGGAAATCGGGTACGTAGTTATCCCATTCCCGGGCGGCCCGGACATGAAGCGCGATTATCTCCGAGGGGAGGAAGGACGTTTTCAACGTCAGGAGGTGTTCGGTAAAGGCGCATTCCTTATATTCGGCGCTCATTGGATCCGGGTAATATTTGATCAGATAGCGTGGGATATGGAGATAATCGCATTTAAGGGCGATTTTCCCGAATGATTGCCGGATGCCGGCATTATACGTTTGATAATCTTTTTGCCGGTTGATCGCGTGGTTGGATGCGGCGGCTCGGAGGTTGATGGTCGTGGTCCGGTTGGCGATCGTTCGGGTCCGGAGCAGCAGTTGGCAATCCTGGCGTGTAACGAGATCGTCAGAGGTTTCAAAGGGAAAACGATAAGACCGTATCCGGGTCGTGAATTCGTCAAGGTCCCGGACCGAGTATCCATAGATGTTGTCGTCGTACGCGAATTCGCAGTTGTATTCAAGGTTGTAGGTGATGCCGGCGAAAACGAAGATGATCAGGTTCATTATTTTTGCTCGGCCTGGATTCTTAAGCCCAAATCCCCGGTAAGTCCGGAAAGGAAGATCTCGTAACGGTGCTGGCCCTTGCGGGCGTCGAGATAAAATGCATGGGGGTTTGAAGGGACGGCATCCCGGAGGTTCCGGTAAACGGTCGTCTCCGACCGGTAAGCGCGGAATGATTGGGTTTTAACGCTGCGGCCCTTTTCCTTGATGTCGATCGTAAAGAACTGTTCGCCGGACATGGTCATGGTGAAGTTCAAACGGGCGATGATCTTTATTCTCCGGGGCCCGGTAACCTCCAGGACCACCGGTTTCTGGTCGGTGGCTTCGTAATATTCGATGACCTTTTCATCTTCGGTTAATTCGAGCTTGGAGACGTAGGCGCTGGGCGCGTACTCCGCCCATTTTTTGGGCGATTCAAAGGCGTATTTCAGAAAGACCGAATCGGTCGGCGACGCCCAGTGGACAAACCGGTACGTGTTCCGCCCCTGCGGGACATTGATAAAAAACGACCGCCATTTACTGAGCCGAACCGGGCCGGCTTTGGCGACTTTTGAGCGTTCGCTTTCCAGAGTTATGAATTTTTCCTTTTGGCCGTTGGTCTGCTGAATGATTTTATAGGTCTTGGTCCCGGACCAATCGTCATGCCAGGGGATGCGGGTATAAACCCGGATCCAGGTCGGCCCTTCAACCGTGATCTCGGTGGGCTGGTCCTTGCCGATGAGGTAATAAGTATCTTCCTGGTAGGTCTGGATCCGGACCTTTACTTCCGGCCGGGGGATGGTGGTTTTGATCTGGCCGAGGATAAGATGAATAACGATCAGTTCGAACATTCTTCATGCTCCTTTCTTAAAAATTTTCTTTAGGTAATAATCGACGTCCAATCTCAGAACAATAAAAATTATGACCAGTATAATCGCCGCTAAGACCGCCGCCAGGGGAACGGAATATCGGAAATCATAAAAAAGCTTGCCCCGGCCAGCCGGCGGCAGGGGAATGGGCGCGATCGGAAGGTTATGGATCCGGGCCAGGCGGTTGATGTCGGAAAGATTTATGACCGGCACGCCCCGCCGTAAAAATTCTCCGGCGACGCCCCGGTTCAGGACATTTTGGTTCGGCTCGATGATCCCGGAAGGGAGGTCGACGCCGCCCAGGGCCGCCGCTCCGCCGCCGACGTTGACAAAAGCCCGGTAGCCGGCCGGCGGTGCAAAGTTAAGATAAATTCCCATGCGGGCTTGGACCGATCCGTCCAGGTCCAGGGCTTTGATCTCGTCCAGGCCGTTGCGCGCAATCGCCTTGATGATCAATTCCCGGCCTTCGGGACTCAGCCCACGGCCCAGATCCTCGACGCCTCCGATCGATGCGGACCGGGTGCGGTGTTTAATAAGCCCGTTATCGAAAAGGAATTTTTCCTGGTCGAGATAGGTGAAGTTCGGGTCGTTGGCTCCCCACATCGAAGCGCCCACCGAAGTGATGATGATCGGTTTCAAGTTTAAAGCCTCGCAGGCGGCAATGACCGCCAGGTTCAACGCGGGAAACGAGCCGCTGAAAGATGTCGCGATCCCATCCCCGGGGTTAACTCCGGCGTCCGTGAGCAACTGGACGATCAGGGCGGAGAAATTAGGGTTGAGCGAGGTAAGTTTTGCTTCCAGCTCTCCGTATTCCGTGGTGATGAGCGAATGCTGGGAACCGATCAGCCCGGTTTGGCTCGGGTCATTGATCGGATCGATGACAACCCCTTCGGCGTCCTGTTTTTCCTTGATCCGTTCCATTATTCGACGGGTTGATTGGGTGGCCGTTATTTTCGACCCGAAATTTGGCGCGTAGAACTTTTGCCGGATGCCCAGCGCGAGACAGCAAATGACGGCGGCGAAGACCGCGATGATGATCAGGACATATGCCGGGATCCGTTCCGTCCGGAGTTTCATGGGAGTATGACGCCGCCGGTGACGACGATTATGATCAGTCGCACCAGGACCGAGACGATGACCATGGCCGATAGCGTTTCCAGGATTCCCTGACGGTTGAACCAATACGCGATCAAGCCGGGGATGACAAAACCGATCGTCGAGATATCGATGTAATTCTGGGCAATAGAAATGGGCGGGAAGAGTTTGGTGGCGTACCCGATCAAATAGCCGATGAGGATCGATACGATCAGCAGCCGGCGGCCGTAAATCAGCATGTAATGGGCGATGACCCGGACGATAAGGTAGGTTGCGAGTGCAACCAGGACCGTGGCCACTATCTGGGCCGGGTGATGGAGGTTGAGCGCGATGTATCCGGGGACAACGATCCCACCGGCGGCCAGCCCGATCGTTTCCGTAAATAAGAGGGTTAAGATCATGCCTAAACCGACGGCGATAATGATCATCGAGTTCCCTTTTTGACGATATAGTTTATCAGTTCTTCGCCGTAGCCGACGATGTTCCCGATCGCGAAAATGACGGCCCGGTCCCGGATCCGCTCGCCCATGGTTCGGAATATCCGATCATGGCTGGCGCCCTCCAGGTTGATTAGCTTGTCTTTTTCCACGCCCCGTCCGATAGCGTGGCGGATCAAGGGTACGGTATTTCGTCCGCAGATAAAATAATCGTCGGCGGGGATCTTTTCGCGGAGCAATTCCGCCATTTGCAAAGATCGGTCGATGCGGTCGTCCCGGCAATTGACGAGGACGTAGAGGTTCTTCCTCGGTTTACCCAAGCGCTCGTAGATCAGGTACGTAGAATCCGGGTCGTTAGCGGCCAGGGCGTTGTAAAGGACGGCTTCTTTGCCGCCGATCACGAGGTTGTATTTTCGAAGCGCGCCCGGATCGGGGCGGGAATTGAAAATGCCTTTTCGGGCGGTCTGTTCCTCGACGCCCATCCGGCGGCAAACCGCCAGGGCCAGGGCAACGTTCTCGCGGTGTTCAAGATAGGTGAAGTTGTTCATTTCTTTTTCATCGACATCCTCTTCATGACTTTGTTCGACCAAGATGGATCTTTGCGCGGCTCGCGTTTTGATCTCGTCGTAAAGCTCTTTTTCCGCGGTCACGACAGGGCAGTTTTTTGGAACGGCGTTGATAAAAGAACGGACGATATCGTTGAGGGTGGGACCCATGACATCAAGATGATCGGCGCGGACATTCGTGATCACGACCAGGTTCGGCTGGACAATGCGGTTTTCCTCGATATATTGCAGGTCGGGGCGCACGGACATGTTTTCGAAAACAACCGTGTCCATTTTTCCGCGCACGGCTTTCTTGATCATCGAAATTTGCTCGTGAATGTTCGCCCGGCCCAGCCGTACGACCGGATTTTCCGTTTCGTTGTTGATAATGATCCGGGGTTTGGTGCCGGTCGTTTTGGCCATGACGTTAAAACCTCCCGCTCTCAACCCGGCCGCGATCAGCCTGGTGACCGATGATTTACCCCGGGTGCCGTTCACGATGATCCGGTTGGGTATTGATCTCAGGTTTCGGAGATGGCCGCGCCATTCCCGGATACCCCAGCCAAGAAAAATAATTAATAATAATAAAAGAAGAGAAAGCGCGAAAAATTGCCCCATGGATGGATAATTTTACGGATTTTACGGTCTAAGTCAAGGTATTAAAAATAAATATTGAGCGGTCTGATCCGTAAAGCAGATTGCTAGGGGTCGCCATAATAAGGATAATACGTCGATAAATAAACATTTTCCCGCCCTTTTTGTCTAAAATTTATATGCGTTACGATAAATTTACCCAGAAAGCACAGGATGCCCTGAATTTGGCTCAGGAGGTTTTAGATCAATATAACCATCAGGAATTGGATGTCGAGCACGTGTTCCTGGCTTTGCTCCGCCAGGAAGACGGTTTGGTGCCCAATATCCTGAAGCGTATGGATATCGTGCCCGACATGATCCGCCGCCGGTTGGAAGCCGCGATGGAGACGCGCCCCAAGGTCTATGATGGAGTTCAGGCTCAGGTGTATATAACACCGCGAACCAAGCGGCTCATCGCCCAGGCCCAGACCGAAGCCCAGCGCATGAAGGACGAGTATGTCGGCTGCGAGCACCTTCTCTTGGCGATCAGCGAAGAACGGGAATCCGAGACCGGCAAGATCGTCCGCGATTTCGGGTTGAACCGGGAAAAAATTTACCAGGCTTTGCAAGCGATCCGCGGAACCCAGCGGGTGACCGACCAGGACGCGGAGAATAAATATATGGCCCTGGAGCGCTACGCGCGGGATATAACGGCGTTGGCCCGTCAGGGCAAGCTGGATCCTGTCATCGGCCGCGACGAGGAGATCAAGCGCGTGATCCAGGTGCTTTCCCGCCGGACCAAGAACAATCCGGTCTTGATCGGCGAGGCGGGCGTGGGTAAGACCGCGATCATCGAGGGGCTGGCCCAGAAGATCGTGGAGAAAAACGTGCCCGAGATCCTGACCGATAAAAGGATTCTGGCTTTGGATATGGGATCCCTGGTCGCCGGTTCCAAATTCCGCGGCGAGTTCGAGGAACGGTTGAAGGCGGTGATGGACGAGATCCGGAAGGGCAAGGGGGAGATCATCCTTTTTATCGATGAACTGCACACGATTGTCGGTGCCGGAGCGGCGGAAGGCGCGATCGACGCATCGAACATGCTGAAACCCGCACTGTCCCGGGGCGAACTGCAGTGCATTGGCGCCACGACCCTCAACGAATACCGCAAGCATATCGAAAAGGACGCCGCCCTGGAACGCCGGTTCGCTCCGGTTTTTGTCGGCGAGCCTTCGATCGCGGATACGATTCGGATCATCCAGGGATTGAAGAGCCGATACGAGTCGCACCACGGCGTTACGATCGACGACTCCGCCATCGAAGCGGCCGCGAAATTGTCCGAGCGGTACATCACCGAAAGATACCTGCCGGACAAGGCGATCGACTTGATCGATGAGGCCTGCGCCCGGGCCCGGATCGAGATCTACTCGATGCCCGACGAGCTCAAAGAACTCGAACAGAAACTGGAGCGCCTGAACGACGAAGGGAAAACCGCGGTCGACCAGCGCAACTACGAAAAAGCGGCCGAAATGAGGGATGAGGCGGAAAAGATCCAGAAAGAATTGAAACAGAAAAAATCAAAATGGATGAAGCAGCGGGGCATCGACGACCGGGTTACTGAGAACGACATCGCCCAGATCGTCGCCACGTGGACCGGTATCCCGGTTTCGCGCATGCTGCAGACCGAGATGGAGAAACTCCTGAAGATGGAGGAGCGGATCCACGAACGGATGGTCGATCAGGATATCGCGGTGAACGCGGTCAGCGACGCGATCCGCCGTTCCCGGGCCGGGCTGAAGGACCCGAAGCGTCCCATCGGATCGTTCATCTTTCTCGGTCCGACCGGCGTCGGCAAGACCGAGCTCGCAAAATCCCTCGCCGAATTCCTTTTCGACACGGAAGAGGCTATGGTCCGCATCGACATGACCGAGTACCAGGAAAAACACACCGTCTCTCGGCTGATCGGCGCGCCGCCCGGTTATGTCGGTTATGAAGAGGGCGGTCAACTGACCGAAGCCGTCCGGCGCCGGCCCTACCGGGTGATCCTGTTCGACGAATTCGAAAAAGCCCATCCCGATGTTTTCAACATCCTGCTCCAGTTGCTGGAGGACGGCAGGCTTACTGACGGCCAGGGCCGGACCGTGGATTTCAAAAACACGATCGTGATCATGACCTCCAACCTGGGCAGCGAGATAATCACCGCGGACCTGAAAGAAGGGAAATTCGATTACGAAAAGGCGCGGGATGAAGTGACTCAAATTTTGCAGCGCAGCGTCAAGCCGGAATTCCTGAACCGCGTCGACGAAATCATTGTCTTTAAACCGCTCGGGTTCGAGGAGATCCGGGGGATCGTCGAAAGGGAGTTGGCTAAGATCGTCAAATATGTCACCGATTTCGGCTTCGCGATCGAATTCGGTGATAAAGTTAAGGATTATTTGGCCCATGAAGGTTTTGATCCGGTTTACGGCGCGCGGCCGCTGCGCCGGGCGATCCAGCGCCGGATCGAAAACCCGCTGTCCCGGTCCATAATCGCCGGTGATTTCAAGAAAAGCGATAAGATCCGTTCGGACATGAAAGACGGTGTGGTCGTTTTCGTAAAATCGTAAGATCCGTTCCGTCTTGACTTTCCCAGTTAAATTTCTATAATTATCTCGCTAAAAAAAGGAGGCCGGTTGATCGGGCGTTTATCGGCGATTGGTATTTTAACTTTTTCCTTCATCTTCCTGAGCGGCTGTCGCAACCCCTACGACGCCGGCCCCGGTCCGAACGAAATTTGGATCTATCAATTCGAGTTCAATCCCCTCCGCCTGACCGCGGCCAAGGGAAGCACCGTCATTTGGTTCAACCTTGATGAAATCACCCACCGTGTTAAGAGCGGACTTGTGGCGGATCCGGATAGCTTTTTCGACAGCGGCGATATCGCCCACGAAGATACCTTCCGTTTTACTTTCAACGCGACCGGAAAATATAATTATTACGACGTATATTACCCGTCCATGATCGGGTCAATAACGATCGACAGTCAGTAGCGGTTTTTATGATCGAAGTTGACGGTTCCCACCTCGAAGGCGGCGGTCAGATTATCCGGACCGCGGTCGCTATGTCCGCAGTGACGGGCAAGACGGTAAGGATTTTCAATATCCGCAAAGGCCGTGAAAAACCCGGCCTCCGGCCCCAGCATCTCGAGGGGATAAAGGCTGCGGCCGAGATCTGCGGCGCGGAGACCAGCAGTTTGAACCTCAATTCCATGGAAGTTTCGTTTCAGCCGGGAGCGGTTCGATCCGGTTCTTACACGATCGATACCAAAACCGCGGGCGCGGTGACGCTGATCCTCCAAACCCTGATCCCGATCGCGGTTGGCGCCAACTCGGCGCTGGATTTGAGGATACGGGGCGGCACGGCCGTGCCCTATAGCCCGACCGTTGAGTACTGCCGGACGGTTTTCGCTCCAATCCTCGAACTTTTGGGCGTTCGACTGGTCATCGATCTCAAGCAACACGGATTTTACCCGGCCGGCGGCGGCGAGATCCGGGCCCGGATCGAACCCCACGGTCTCCGGAGTGTTAACCTCACCGAGCGTGGAAAATTATATAAGATCGAAATCCTTTCCCTATCATCAAATAAATTGCGCGCTACGCGGGTCGCGGAACGGATGGCCGACGGGTTTAAACAATTTTACCCCGACGCTAAAACCAAGACCGAGTACGTCGCGACCTTGTCGCCCGGTTGTTTTATCTGCAGCCACGCAGTATTCGACAACGGTCGACTTGGCGCCGATGCCTTGGGCGAACATGGCAAGCGCGCCGAGGACGTGGGCGCGAAAGCCGCCCAATCACTGCAAAAGGCGATCGAATCCGAAGCGGGTGTTGATCCCTGGATGGTCGACCAGATCCTGCCATACCTGGCCCTGAGCGCAGCGCGGATGAACGCTCTGAGCAAAGTGCGCATTCCGGGTGTTTCCCGGCACGCTGAAACGGCCATGTGGGTGATAAAGAAATTCCTGCCCATGGATTTTCGGGTCCGAGACCGGGTCCTGACCTGCGTGGGTTTGAACCCATCCTAAAAGATGGACGATGGGTTATGGTTTGAGATGCTGGAAAAGAATCAGCGAGCAGGGGAGATAAGGCAGTAGCGAGTAGGCACAAGGCAACTAAGAAGTAAGAAGTGGGAAGTAAGGAAATAATTGATTATCTGTTTGACAATGCGTAAAAAATCCATATAATCACCGAATGCCAGAACCCCTAAACAAAAAGATCGAGAATCGGAGCGCTTGGTGGTTGTTATTTATCACCGGTTTCTGGGGGTTGACCTTCCCCGTCACCAAGGTCGCCCTGCGGTTCATCCCGGCGGCCCATTTTATTTTTATTCGCTTCGTCCTGGCCAGCCTGGTCATTTACGCGCTTTTTCATAAACGTATCAATCAGGATCGGTTTCGGTCATTCTTGCCCGGATTCATCCTCGCGATCACGATCTTCATCGGGTTCATGACCCAGACCATCGGGTTGAATTATACCACCGCCAACAAATCGGCTTTTATTACCTCGATGTACGTTGTTTTCGTCCCTTTCATATCGTTCTTTTTTGAAAAACGGCGGTTGACCTTTTGGCCGGGGATCGGAATATTGCTGGCCTTGGCCGGGCTTTATTTCCTGGTCAAGCCGGACGCGTCGGGTATTAACCTGGGCGATATCCTGACCCTGACCTGCGCTTTCGCCTTCGCGTTTCAGATCGTTTTGACCAATATATACACCCGGCGCTACGACGGTTCCCTGTTGCTTTTCTATGAGTTCATAACGACCGCGGCTTTATGCGTTCCGTTCCTGTTCTTCAGAACGGGAACGCCGGTCGCCATCAACCGGCAGTTGATATTGGCGGTCCTTTATATCAGCCTCATCGCCACGGTCTTCAACATATACATCCAGAATAAATACCAGAAGAACGTGGCCACGGCCAAGGCGGCCTTGATCTACTCTATGGAACCGATCTTCGCTTCGGTCTTCGCTTTTCTGTTCCTCGGCGAGTTCTTCACGCGTAGCGGCCTGGTCGGCGCCGGGTTGATCATCGCGGGGTTGATAATTTCTGAAGTGAAGTAATGATTTAAGATAAAATCGTATTGGGGTTGACTAAAAGCTCATTGGCGAGTATAATATCCAGTTAATTATTTCCGAGTTTTAATAACTAAGGAGGTTTAATGAAGGTATTGATTTCGGATCCGATCGCCAAAGAAGGCGTCGAATTGCTGAAAAAATCGGGTTATGAAGTGGTTGAGAAACCCGGGCTGCCGCCGGAGGAACTGGTTAAAGTCATTCCAGAATTCGACGGCATCATTGTTCGCAGCGCGACCAAAGTGACCAAAGAGATCATTGAAGCGGGAAAGAATCTGAAGGTCATCGGCCGGGCTGGCGTCGGTCTCGACAACGTGGACAAGGACGCGGCTAAGGCCAAAGGGATCAAAGTCGTCAATACGCCGGCCGCGACATCGGTCTCGGTCGCTGAACTCGCCCTGGGTATGATGCTGGGCGCGGCGCGCATGATCCCTCTCGCGACCGCTTCGACCCGCGCCGGTAAATGGGAGAAGAAGAAGTTCCACGGTTTTGAACTTTTCGGCAAGACCTTGGGCATCATCGGCATCGGCCGCATCGGTTTCGAGCTGGCAAAACGCGCCCGTTCCATGGGCATGGATGTTCTCGCCTACGACCCCTACGTCAAGCAGTCCGACGCGGGAAAGCTTGTGGACCTGGATACGCTTTTAAAACAGGCGGATTATATTTCACTCCATATCCCCAAGACCAACGAGACCGCCAATATTTTAAATAAAGCGGCGTTCGACAAAATGAAGAAGGGCGTAGTGATTGTCAACTGTGCCCGCGGCGGGGTTATCGACGAAGACGCTTTGTACGACGCGATCGTCGGCGGTAAGGTCCGGGTC
>Ga0315294_10009080_pt1 | contig 10922 bp, 13 predicted proteins | sample YL17G13_40_MG_FD_203626 | JGI IMG/M metagenome (GOLD analysis project Ga0315294, IMG submission 203626) | Sediment microbial communities from Yellowstone Lake, YNP, Wyoming, USA - YL17G13_40 | ecosystem: Environmental > Aquatic > Freshwater > Lake > Sediment | place: USA: Wyoming | collected... | reverse complement strand
TCAAGCCGCCGTTCCCGGCGGTCGAGGGGTTATACAAATGCCCTACGGTGATCAATAACGTGGAGACCCTGGCCAGCCTGCCCTGGATCATCACGCACGGCAGCGAGGCCTATGCCAGGATGGGAACCGAGCAGAGCAAGGGGACCAAACTCTGGAGCGTGTCCGGGCACGTGGAGAAGCCGGGAGTGTACGAGGTGGAGATGGGCTATCCCTTCGACAAATTCCTGCAGGAGCATTGCGGCGGGGTTAAGAAGGGAAGGAAGCTCAAGGCCCTGATTCCGGGAGGGAGCTCGGGCTACGTGATGACGGCCAGGGAGACCGAGGGCATGCTCCTGGACTACGAGTCCATCGCCCAGAAGGGCTCGATGCTGGGCTCGGGTGGGATGATCGTGTTCGACGAGACCGCCTGCATGGTGAAGAGCATCTCGGTCATCACGGACTTCTACGCCCACGAGTCCTGCGGGCAGTGCACCCCGTGCCGGGAGGGCTCGGGCTGGGCCAAGCGCGTGCTCCACCGCATCCAGGACGGCAAAGGAGATATGGGCGACGTGGACCTCCTGCTGGACATCGCGTTCAACATCGAGGGCCGGACCATCTGCCCGATGGGCGAAGCCCTGGCCTGGCCCTTGAAGTCGTTCGTGACCAAGTTCCGGGAGGAGTTCGAGCAGCACATCAAGGATGGAGGGCGGTGTGCGCTGCCAAAGACGTAAGGCGTTAGGCGTGAGGCGTAAGGCGCAAGGGACAAAAACCGTAAGGCGTGATGTGTGAGGCGTAAGGAGAAAAGGCATGGAAGGTAAGGAAGGAAGTACCCGCGAAGAGAAGATCCACCGCAAATTGAGGGTGTGGGAGCACAGTATAGAGCTGGTCGTGGATACCTATCGCGTAATAAAGGGCTTCCCGAAAGACGAGCGGTATATCTTGGGCGAGCAGATCCGCCGCGCCGTGATTTCGATTCCCGCTAACATCGCCGAAGGAGCAGCCCGCACCACGGCTCGCGAGAAACTGCAGTTCTGGAGTTTCGCCCGGGCCTCGCTTTCAGAGCTCGACACGGAATTAGAGATCGCTCTGCGACTGGGGTATTTGGACAAAACTACTTGGGCTAAACTGTCCGACCTGATGGATGCCGTGGGTCGGATGCTTTCAGGGCTGATGCGGACTAAACGGCAAAACCCGTGAGGCGTTGGGCATGAGGCGTGAGGAGTGAGGTGGAAAGAACAAAGCATTGGTTGTTACAGGAATGCCTCTTAAAAGCGAAATAAGGCCCGTAAGAAGCCACAGAGTGGGGCAGGTAGGGGAGAACCCCTACCTGCCCCATAACACCCCCCTCTCCCCAAAAGCTACCCTACCCCGAAGGGGTAGGGTAGGAGCCGAAAATAAGCCTGAACAAATCCGCACCAAGCCAGAACCAAGCCAGAACCAAGTCAGAACCAAGTCAGAACCAACCCGGTTTGCACCCGCCCCTCTGTACCACCCCCATAACCCCTCCCCAGGACCTTTAGACCACCTCCTTAGGGCCTCCCGCGTCACTCGGGACGTCAGATCTCAGATTAGAAAGATGGAGGGGGGCGATCCAAAGATCGCCTTGAACCAAGCAGAACCTCAGAAACCCGGCGGAATCCTAAGATTCCGTTTACCCGGCTACTCCCTTGGTGAGGGTCTAAAGGCCGTATGGAGAATAACTGGATAGGAACTCTGGGCGCAGTAGCGAGTATTATCCTGTGCTTTATGGGCATAGTTGGAGTAATTTTAACAGTAAGAGCGCGAGTTCAATTTACAAACAAGCTTATGATCCATGCAATATCGAAGAGTATTTGGTGGTTGATCATAGGCCTATTCTTCCTTTTAATATCCCTAAATAGAATTAATGCTATCATTGGCGCATTAGTGATTATGGCGGCAACATTGTCGAGGATAGTTTTGAGCGAAATAGTACATCATAAAAGTAAAAGTTAACGATTTAATAGAGCCTATTGAAATGACACATGACCTAACCGTTCTCGCTATCACGGCGGCGTCCCCGGGTTTCTTCCTCAGACCGGGTGGATCACGATAATTACGAAGGGATAGGAATGAAGTCAAATAACATCCCCAAATTGCGGATCGGCGATCTGGAGGCGCGAATACCCATCATTCAGGGAGGGATGAGCGTCGGCGTTTCCCTGTCGGGCTTGGCCTCCGCGGTCGCCAACGAAGGGGGCATCGGGATCATCGGCGTCTCCGGGATCGGCATGCTCGAACCCGACTTTGCCAAAAATTTCAGAGAAGCTAACAAGCGGGCCCTGAGCCAAGAGATACGCAAGGCGAAGGAAGCGACCGCCGGGCCCATCGGAGTCAATTTCCTGGTTGCCCTAACGGATTACGAGGAACTGCTGCTGGTCGCCATCGAGGAGAAGGCCGATCTGGTTTGCCTGGGCGCAGGGCTGCCCCTGATGAACCCCAAAACAGCCGCCGTGGACCGATTAAGAGAGGGTTCCACCAAGGTTGTTACGATCGTCTCCTCGGCCAGGGCCGCGAAGATCATCTTCACCCAATGGGCCAAAAAGTATCATCACGTCCCGGATGCGGTGGTGGTCGAGGGCCCACTGGCCGGAGGGCACCTGGGCTTCAAGAAAGAGCAGATCGAGGATCCGGATTACGCCCTGGAAAAGCTACTTCCCGAGGTCATCGCTGCGATCAGACCCTTTGAGGAGCCTTTCGGGAAAAGCATCCCCGTCATCGCCGCCGGAGGGATCTACACCGGAGCAGACATTTATAAATTCATGCAATTAGGCGCGAGCGGGGTGCAGATGGCGACCCGATTTGCCGCCACCTGGGAGTGCGATGCCTCCCCGAAATTCAAAGAGGCTTACGTGAAATGCAGAAAAGAAGATATCGTGATCATCAACAGCCCGGTGGGCCTGCCGGGAAGGGCGATCCGGAATAAGTATTTGGATGAGGTATCGGCGGGAATCAAAAAACCCATCAAATGTCCCTGGAGGTGCCTGAAGACCTGCGATTTTACCAAAGCGCCATACTGCATCGCGCTGGCATTAACCAATGCCAAAAGGGGCGATCTCGTCGAAGGCTTTGCTTTCGTCGGAGCCAATGCTTATCGCATTGATAAAATCGTCTCAGTAAAAGAACTTATGGAGAGCTTGGTGGAAGAATATGAGGAAGCGAAATCCAAAGCGATTCAATCGGGATCAGAGACTTTAAATGACCCATGACCTGACCGTCCTCGCCATCACGGCGGCGTCTCTGGGGTTCTTCCACACCCTGTTCGGGCCGGACCATTACCTGCCGTTCATCATGATGGCCCGGGCGCGGCGCTGGTCGCTGGCCAAGACGGGCTGGATCACGTTCCTGTGCGGGCTGGGGCACATCGGAAGCTCCGTGGTCTTGGGCCTCCTCGGCATCGCGCTGGGAGTCGCGGTACACCGCTTAGTCGTCATCGAGTCCTTCAGGGGGAACATCGCGGCCTGGTTCCTGATCGCCTTCGGCCTGGTCTACTTCGCCTGGGGCCTGCGCCGGGCCATACGGAACAAACCCCACGAGCATGAGCACCTCCACGGAGACACTTCCGAGCATAATCACAGCCATGTGCACACCCACGAGCATACGCACGTGCACGAAACCCCGAACGCCCAGAACATCACGCCCTGGGTGCTCTTTACGATCTTCGTATTTGGGCCCTGCGAGCCCCTGATCCCGATTCTGATGTACCCCGCGGCCAGGAGCAGCTGGTGGGGCCTCCTGATGGTCACCCTCGTCTTCGGAGGGACGACCATCCTGACCATGATGGGCTTGGTCCTCCTGACCACGTTCGGGATCAACTTCCTGCCACTGGGCAAGGTGGAGCGGTACACCCACGCCATCGCCGGAGCGGCGATCACCCTGTGCGGGGCGGCGATCGTGTTCCTGGGGTTATGAGTTCCGACGAGAGAGAACGATAGGAGGAGCTTTGCATACCGAGATCGCGACCTGGTTTCTCGTACTGTCCCTGTTCGTTCCGAGGATCACCCTGCTCATCGCTTACCTGAGCCACGGGATCCCTCCAAACAACATCCCGTTCATCGGGGACCTGCTCCTGGCCGCGTTCCTGCCCCGGGCCCTGGTGGTCATCTACATCTACGAGAACCTGGGCGCCGGTCCCTGGTTCTGGGTGCACCTCGCGGTGGCGATCGCCGTGTACGTCTTCGGCTGCGGCACGGCCTCCCGAAGGCGAAAGAAGTAGCCCGAAAGGAGCAGGAGATGTCTTTGGAGCTATGCCCGAAATGCGGAACAGCGAGAAACATGAGCGTGACCACCGCCCGCAGGGAAATCGTTGATACCCACGGAAATACGAAGATCTTTTTGACGGAAACATACCATTGCGAATCTTGTCATTCGTTCGTGAGGAGCAGGGATATCGAGGAATCCAAAGGTATTCACGGCCATGATCCTACTTGAGGGGAATCCATCATGCCCAAAGTAACCATCAATGAGAAACCGATCGAAGTTCCAGCCGGGACGACCATCCTCCAGGCCTCGGAGAAATTAGGTTTCGCCATCCCGCACTACTGCTATCATCCCCACCTCTCCGTCGCGGGGAACTGCCGGATGTGCCTGGTGGAGGTGGAGAAGGCCCCCAAGCTCCAGATCGCCTGCCAGACCCAGGTCGCGGAGGGGATGGTCGTGCACACCCAGTCCGATAAGGCCAAACAGGCCGTGCGGGCGACCCTGGAGATGGAGCTCATCAACCACCCCATAGACTGTCCGGTCTGCGACCAGGCCGGGGAGTGCGGCTTGCAGGACTACTACATGCGCTACGGCCTGCACCAGAGCCGGGTGAGGCTCTCGGAGAAGGTGCGGAAACGCAAGGTCATAGACCTCGGGCCCCTGGTCGTTCTGGATACGGAGCGCTGCATCCTGTGCTCGCGTTGCGTGCGGTTCACGGACGAGGTGACCAAGACCCACGAGCTGCAGTTCTTCAAACGGGGGGACCATACCGAGATCGGGACCCTGAACGACCAGCCCCTCCGGAACGCCTACTCCGGGAACGTGGTGGACCTCTGCCCGGTGGGGGCCCTGACCTCCAAGGACTTCCGGTTCAAGATGCGGGTCTGGTTCCTGAAGTCCACGCCGTCCGTCTGTCCCTTGTGCGCGACGGGCTGTAATATCTGGGTAGACCATCATGAGCGGGAATATGCCACGAGCGACGTGACCCATTCCCTGGGCCAGGAAAAGGGAATGCCGGACATCTATCATCCGGGGGGGGAGGTCTACCGCATCCGGCCCCGGAGAAACGATGAGCTGAACCAGTCCTGGATATGCGACGAAGGGCGGACGGGGTACAAATCACTCGGAGCCGAGAACAGGCTGTATGAACCGCTGGTCAGGAAGGATGGGAAGCTCACCTGGTCGGATTACGGGGAAGCGCTGGAACTCCTGCACCAGAAACTTACGGACCTCAAAGCCAGGCACGGGGCCGAGGCCGTTGCAGGGATCGCCTCACCGCAGGCCACGAATGAGGAGATATACCTGTTCGCCAGGTATTTCAAGGATGTGATCGGCACGAACTTGGTGGATTGGCGGGTCGGTGACGGCTACAAGCAAATCGAAGCTCGTGAGGATGAAGTCCTGAGGCGGGCGGACAAGAACCCGAACAGCCGGGGGGCATTCCTCATCCTGAATGCGATGACGAAGCGGGGCGGGAAAGGGGCCGAGGAAATCATCGAGGCCGCGAGAGGGGGGAAGGTCAAGGCCCTCGTCTTCCAATCCCAGGAGTGGCTGGCGCGGTATCCGGACCAGGTCAAGCTTAAGGAAGCCCTATCTATGGTGGATTTCAGCGCGGCCTTTGCCACGCATCGCATCCCGGAACTGGACCTGGTACATCTCATCCTACCCCAGGCGAGTTATGCGGAGAAGGACGGCAGTTTCACGAACTACGAGGAAAGGGTACAGAAGATTCATAAGGCCTTCCAGGCCCGAGGGGACGCGAAGGCGGGGTGGCAGATCATGGCTTCGCTGTTCAAGAAGGCGGGGCGGGAGTTGGAGGTATATTCCGCATCCGATGTGTTCAAGATGCTGGCCGGGGAGGTGCCCGCGTTCAAGGGACTGACGCTCACCGGACTGCCAAGCACAGGCTCGGTCGTCCCGATAAAGTAAAGAGAAAGCGATGTCTGATAATTATCAGGTAGATTACAAAGTCACCGTGGTCCCGGAGGCCAAAGTTCACAAGACGGCCATCCTCGTGGGCCTCTCCGTGACGATGAAGGAGTTCGTCAAGACCATGTTCTTGGGCGATGCACCCACAGTGCAATATCCCGAGCAGCACCGCAAGTACTCGGAGCGCTTCCGGGGGGTGCACATCCTCACCCAGCGCGAGGACGGCAGCGTGAAGTGCGTGGCCTGCATGCTTTGCGCCACGGCCTGTCCGGCGCACTGCATCCACATCGAGGCGGGGGAGATTCCGGACAAAAGGATAGAGAAGTACCCCGAGGTCTTCGAGATAGACCTCCTGCGCTGCGTGATGTGCGGGCTGTGCGTGGACGCCTGCCCGGAGGAGGCGCTCGTCATGAGCGAGGACTACGAAATGTCGTCCTACGCCCGGGAGGATAGGGTCGTGGCCAAGGTAGACCTGATGCAGCGGCTCAAGATCAAGACCTGGAACCTGGGCTATCGGCCGCGCTACGGAGAGAGCGAGAAGAAGATCGAGAACAAGGTGCTGGCCACGGGCGGAACCCGGGATGCCGGAAGGCATGGGGAAGGCGGGTAACCCGAACCGGTTTCGCGGCTTCCTTGTCAGAATAAAGGAACGAGGGCCGCTCATAAGCGGCCCTCGTTGGTTGGTATGAATTACGGCCTCAGATACTCCCGCAAGCCGATGTCTTTCCGGAAGTGGGCGCCCTCAAATCGGACCTTCCCCACGGCGCGGTAGGTTTTATCCAGGGCCTTGGTGAAGGTCTCACCCTGGGCCGTGACCCCCAGCACCCTGCCCCCGGCGGTGCACAGTTTTCCCCCCGTCTCGGCCGTGCCAGCGTGGAAGACCACGGCACCCTCCTTCTCGGCTTCCGCGATTCCGGTGATCTCCTTGCCCTTTTCGTAAGCTCCGGGATAGCCTTGGGAGGCCAGGACCACGCAGACCGAAGCGCCCGGCTTCCATTTCAGAACGATCTTGTCCAGCCTGCCCTCGCAGGTGGCGAGGAGCAGTTCCAGGAGGTCGTTCTCCAGAAGCATCATCAGGGGCTGGACCTCGGGGTCCCCAAACCGGCAGTTGTATTCGATGACCCGGGGGCCTTCCCGGGTCATCATCAGCCCGGCATACAGGATCCCCCGGTAGGTCACGCCCTCGTCCCGCAGCCCCTCCAGGGTGGGATGAAATATCTTATCCAGGATGACTTGAGAATGCGACTCTTTGACCGCCCCGGTCGGGGCGTAGGCCCCCATTCCGCCGGTGTTCGGCCCCTTGTCATCGTCGAAGACCGGCTTGTGATCCTGGGCCGGAAGCAGCGGAAGCACGTGCTCGCCGTCCACGAAGGCCAGGACCGAGGCTTCCTCTCCCTCCAGGAATTCCTCGATGACCACGGTCTTCCCGGCCTCTCCCAGGGCGTTCTCCTTCATCATCATCTCCAGGGCGGCATAACCCTCCTGCTCGGTCCTCGCGACCACGGCCCCCTTGCCCGCGGCCAGGCCGTCGGCCTTCACGACCACGGGCGCGCCGTGGGTCCGGATGAACAGGACCGCGGTCTCCCAGTCCGAGAAGATGGCCCCGTTGGAGGCCGGAACGTTCTTTTTCTCCAACAGCTGTTTGGCGAAGGCTTTGCTGGATTCCAGCCGGGCGGCGGACCGGCTGGGCCCGAAGATCTTGAGGCCGTCCTTCTCGAAGGCATCCACGATGCCCTGGGCCAGTGGATCCTCGGGTCCGACCACCGTGAGGTCTATGCGCCGCTCTTTCGCGAAGGCCAAGAGCCCAGGGATATCGTTTGCCTTGAGGCCGATGCAGTTCCCTAATTCAGCCATCCCGGGATTGCCCGGGGCGCAGTACAACTCTTTCAGAAGGGGGCTCTGCTTGAGCTTCCAAGCCAGGGCATGCTCCCGACCCCCGCCTCCCACCAGCAGGATCTTCATGGCTCCTTTTTCCTCTGACCGATGTTCTGTTCCAAGGCCGCCAGCACCTTCTCCCGGTTTCCCCCGAAACGCAGATAGACTCCCCGAAAGTTCTCCAGACGGGAGGGTTTGGCGAAGGGGCTGACCAAAACACCATTTTTGTCCGGATAGTAGCTCCTCAGCTCCTCCCAGCGCTTCTTCATCGTGGTCACGTAACGCTTCATGGAAACGCCCTCCTCATCCAGGCGGTAGCGGGTGATCACGAAGAAAGGGGCCACCGCACCCAAAAGGAGGATGACCGCGAGGAGCACCCACACCGCTTCGCGGTAAATATATCCCACCGCAACCCAGATCGCGATTAGCAAAACGGTTAGCCCTAACGATAACAGGGGCTTCTCCCTCGCAGGCCAGGCGGACCACTCCAGAGGCAGGGTCGGGGGAGCCGCTTCCGCGGTCACTTCATGCCCTCGCTCGTTTGCCCGAGGATGGGCTTAAGCAGATTCGTGAACTCGGTGGGGATCACGAACTTGGTGGCCGGGCTCATGCCCAGGGCTTTCAGGGCCTCCAGGTACTGCAGGCTCATGGTCTTGGAGTCCACGGTCTTGGCGACCTCGTAGATCTTGGCCAGAGCCAGGGCGAAGCCCTCGGCCCTCAAGCTGGCAGCCTGCCGGTCCCCTTCGGCCTTCAGGATATTGGCCTGCTTGTCCCCTTCCGCGACGGTGATGGTGGCGGACTTCTTCCCGTCGGCCTCGATGACCATGGCGCGGCGGGTCCGCTCCGCGGCCATCTGCTTGTTCATCGCATCCTGGACCTCGCGCGGCGGCACGATCTCGCGGATCTCGACCGAGCTAACCTTCACCCCCCAGCGCTCGGTGACCTCGTCCAGCTTGGTCCTGAGGACGAGGTTGATCTGCTCGCGCTTGGCCAGGACGTCATCCAGGGGGATGTCGCCCACGATGGCGCGCAGGGTGGTGGTGGCGATCCCCTGGGAGGCCCCGGCGAAATCCTTGACCTGGACTACCGAGGCCTCGGGAACCTGGACCTTCCAGTAGATGAGGAAGTCTATGGAGATGGGGGCGTTATCCTTGGTGATGCAGGTCTGCTGCGGGATCTCGAGGAAAGACTCCCGGAGGTCCACCCAGACCGGGACATCCACGACCGGGATCAGGAAGACCAGCCCCGGGCCCTTGGGCCCGATGCAGCGGCCCAGGCGGAAGACCACGATCCGCTGGTACTCCTTGACGACCTTGATCATCGAGAAGATCAAGATCAAAACCACGAAGATGGCGAAAAGGACGAGGCAGAACGTTGTCGTCAGAATGCCTCCCATCGTTACCTCCTTGTCATGGTTATCAGATTGTGATTAAGTATACCCCGGAAGGGGGAAAAAACGCAAGGGGGCCGCAGTGGGAATGGCGAGCCATACCCCGGAAGGAAGCGTCCCTTTCCAGGGGCAGGGGAGGCTTAAACGCCCATTGCTCACCCATTGAAGGCCCATTGCACGCCCACAACCCTCCCTGATCCCTCCCTGAACCCTCCCTGTTACCTCCCTCAGCTTCCTGGCAGGTTTTACCCCCTTCTCCCTACGGGAGAAGGGACCGTTGGACGGTTCGACGGTTTGACAGTTAGACAGTAACGGAGGTTGGTCGGTCCCACTTGATTCACCCGTTAACTACTTGTAATTTCATTACTTGCTTTAGGCGGATAACTTCCCGTGCCTTCAAGAAACCATGAAAAGACATGTTTAATCCCCGCCCACCCGCCCCCGTAACGACAGACAAGGAGCAGAGGAGGAACAGCGAAACGCCGATCACTCCCCGACCCGCCCCCAAAGCCTACCAGGAGAGAGGGCTTCAACCTCGGGATAGGCAGAATTTATCGTTCCCGTTAATCAAGAGGAAAGGATAAAGGCCCTCATGAGTGCTTGGGACGCAGATAAGGGATTGAAGAAAAGTTCAGGGGGAAATCAGAAGATCGGGGTCTCCGCCTTGACAAAATCGGTTAAATCGAATACAATTGAAACCGCAACAGGAACCCGATTTAGGAGACATGAGGATATGAGCTCGTTGAAAGAACAATACATCGTGGACCGGAAGGGAGGAAAGACCGCGGTCATCCTGCCCTTCAAGCGCTATGAGCAGTTGCTGGAAGACCTCCACGACTTAGCCGTCGTGGCCGAACGCCGGAAGGAAACCCCCATCAGCCTGGAGGAGATGAGGCACCGGCTCAAGAGGAATGGGCTCCTATAGCCTGCTCTTCAAGCCCTCGGTCCAGAAAGACTTACGCCCCCTCCCCAAAGCCGAGGCGGCCCGAATGCTGTCCCGCATCGAGGCCCTGGCGGCCGATCCTCATCCGCCGGGAGCGATCAAGCTTTCAGGAGCGGAGCGGCTCTATCGCTTACGGGCAGGGCCTTACCGCGTCGTTTACGAGGTGGATACCCAGACCAAGCGGATCATCGTTCATTACATCCGCCATCGCCGGGAAGCCTACCGGAAGCTGTAAACGATAACCTGAACCCTGAAAATTCACCCAGGCAAAACGCCTGGGTTTTTTCCATTGCTTGGCAGGGCTTACCCCCTTCTCCCGTAGGGAGAAGGGGGCTCTTGGGATGTCGGAGAAAAGGATGCTGCTTGGGGGGATCTTACCTTAGAAAGTCTTTGCCCCGCTGGGCTGGTAGACCCAGTGGAAGGTGATCCCGCCGGAGGGATACTTACGCCAGACATCAGTCAGGTAGAGCTTGGCGTACTTCCCGCCCTGGTCCCGGACACAGTAGGCGTGGTACTTTACCGCCTGAAGAATACCCCTGGTATAGCCCGAATCCGGAGCCGTGGTCACGGACTCTAGCGGGACCGCCC
>Ga0315294_10009076_pt1 | contig 10924 bp, 12 predicted proteins | sample YL17G13_40_MG_FD_203626 | JGI IMG/M metagenome (GOLD analysis project Ga0315294, IMG submission 203626) | Sediment microbial communities from Yellowstone Lake, YNP, Wyoming, USA - YL17G13_40 | ecosystem: Environmental > Aquatic > Freshwater > Lake > Sediment | place: USA: Wyoming | collected... | reverse complement strand
CTCCATAGATTTCCCCCAGGGCCACCAGGATCTCCATGGCGCGGCGCAAGGATTCGCCGCGCTCGCCCCGGCAGATGGCCTCCTCCTCGCGGGAAAGGTACATGCTATTGGCTCTTGGGCTCTTTGGTATAAATCCTTTCTAGACCAAACGCTGCAGAGGATGCCCGGCCGCAGGCCAAATATCCAGGTCCTGCACCGCCTCAGCCACAAGAATGTCGGCCATAGCTGCTGCGGGAAATATGAAGTCTGCGTTCTCAATGGGACCGTAGAGCAAAAAGTCGCCTGCAGCCAGAAGCTGCATGGCCGCGGCAGCAGCATCGCAGCATCTCCTGGTCGCAGACTCTTTCTTGCGCAGCCAGGGCCAGGCGCTCACAGCGTTGTGAATCCCTGAGCCCACGGGAAGGCCCAGCCTGGCCTTGGCCACGACGGAGAAGCGCAGCGCCGATCCCGCGCCGCTGCCTAAGGGCACGACTCCCGGATCGATGAGCAAATTGACCATTCCCAGCTCCCCGGCCTGAGGAATCAACCCATTTTCCCTCACTGATCCTCCGGTCTCCAAAACTCCGAAGGAGCCATCCACACCGGGCTTTGCCGGATTGTAGGCCAGGATGATAGCCGAATCAATCTCCGATTCCTTGAGATCTTGCGCTTCCGCCTCATCGGTGGCAAGGCTGATGCTGTTGTAGATGGTCTTGTCTGCGTATCCCAGCTCCGAGACCAGTCGGGCAGCAGCCCTGCGCGTGACGGGATCAGCCGAGTCGATGATCAAAGGGCCGCTCCAGACTTCTTCCGCAAAACCAAGATAACGCAAAAAAGCCTCGATGCTACGAGCGTAGAGGTGCAGGACAGCCGGGCACCCCGTCTCCTCCGACAGCTCCGCCTGGCGGGCCACGAGGCCTTCTGCCGCTGCTCGGTCGAAGAAGCCCCGTTCCTCATCCTGCACTACCTTGTGCCCCTGATAGAATATGGTGCCGCACAGGACCGTGGGCAGCTCGCCCGGCTGGCCGCCGAACTTTACCCCCGCCACATTCACTATAGACTGCTCGCGCTTGAACCGAAACACCAGTCATCCCTCTGACGAAATCAGCCATGCTGATGTATCCATGACCACGCCCGATCCCAAGATAAGATCGCCTTCTCCGAAGAGGACTGGAAGCGGCGCGACCCTCCTCCTGACCACCTGGAAGGGCTCCTCCGGATAAGGCTGGGCGAGGCGGCTATACTCCGCGATCAGCTCCTCGATCTTTTCTATGTCCTCCAGACCGATGCGGTCTATCAGCTCCACCTGCTCCTGGAAGCGCCTAACTGCCTCGGGCGGCAGATTCTGGATGAAGGGGATGGCGCCTTTGGACCCTACAATCCTGCCCTGCTCATCAAGGCCATTTCTGTGAAGAGCGAGAAGAGTGTTTCCAGGCAGATGCCCCTTCGACTCCGCACCGCAGAGGAGAAGAAAGCGTATATTGCAATTGGAGATCACATTGGCCACGATCTTCTCGATCCCCAGGTTCTCAGTCTTACAGGGTCCGCTGATGGCTGCACCCTTCGCGCGAATCTGGCTGGCCAAAGTAACAACCGCTACCCCGGATTCCGGGTTGCCTACCGTGTAGTCTCCCCGCACCGGGGGCCAGGAGTCATCGAAACATCCTGATCTGATGCCGTCGTAGGTCATGAACCTCCTCGCAGTATGCATGGAAAGGCCATTCAGCACTTAAATTTTTTCCAATCCAAAATCCAGACGCTATAGTAATATGAGGCAGTGTAACTTATTTTCTGTAGAGTCCCGAAAGTATTCCGGTAACTTCCCCCAAGTCTCGAGCATTGCTTCCGGATAACTGTCGTTCCCATCGCTCGCTATCGCTGGCGGTACTTCAGGATTGCTGCGATCTTTGATTTGAGACATCATAGCCATAGCAACCTCTTCCTCGTTCTTTCCGATAGCTCGTCCTACCCTCAGCTTCGTATCAATATCTATGGCAGTACCTCGCCAGAAGCTGCCTCGCTCAGGCTCTTCGGGATGTCCGCTTTTTCCCCTTTATGACTCACATAAGTCCACATGGCATCGAGTTGAACACGGGTCAGATGGTGATTAGCCAACAGCAATGCTTCGATCTCTTCAATGTGATTAGCAGCTTCGCGGAGCCAATCCATAACGGTCTCCTCTTTGATGCCCTTGATTCTATGGATGGAGGCCAGACTGTTCCTTTCAGCGAGCATGGCCAAGCATTCTAAGATCTCTTTTGGACTGTGATGCCGACCATAGGGTCTATGTTCTCTCCAAATATAATCCTCTTAACCACTTTTTTAAGCTTCCCTTCGACTCTCATCTTGATAACCTGTGCATAGTTGAATCACGACCGAAAAGTAGTCCAACAACGAAATAAAACGAGATACTCACAGATCGTGGATTACCTTCACCCTCAGCTTGGATAAGTCCTCATTGATCTCCACCAGGAAGCCCATGCCTGCGAAGATCTCCTCCAGCTCTGTCCGAACGAACTTCTTCGGCGCATCCGATCCGAAGATGAGGGTGAATTCGTTCTTGCCGGTCTTGCTCATCTTGAAGAGATTGCAGATCTCCAGGCGTCGGAGGATGCTCTCCGCATTGAAGAGCTTGTGCTTGAACTGCTCGGCGTGGGCCCGGCAGACCTCCTTGTGAAAATTCCAGAACTTCTCTTTCTCGGGATGAGTCTCAATGAAGCTCAGGAAGAGGATCCAGTGGTCGATATCCAGGATCACATGCTCGCCAGCAGAGAGCATCTCCGCATGGGTATAGACCTTCTTGTCCTCGGCGAACTCGAACAGAGACTTGTGCTTGCCGTAAAACTTCAGCGCCTCTCGCATCATCTCGCTCTGGGACATGCCCAGGTCTTCTTTCATCTTCTTGAAAAGGCCTGCTGTCTCCTCGTCGAGGGCGATGGTAATCCTTTCCGGTGACTTCATCTCATCCCCACATTAAATTGTCCTTAAGATATATTACCTTTTTCTGCCATCATCTTTTTAAGCTGATGCCGGAAGGCTTATTCCGCTAGGCCCGGGGCAAGAAGGAGCGATATGGTCAAGACCGATATGGTTATATTCAGAAGAGAGAGACCATTGAAAACATGGACTCGTGGATGAAGGACAAAGAAATGTACAGCGATAAGGATAGGGAGAAGCTGGAGAAAGGATCAGGGTTTGTCAAGGCCTGGACCCTGGTCTGCAACTGGGTTTACAGAGTCGTTTCCTGGTGATTTTAGCTCGAACTTCGTACTATTGCTATTTTTCTTCCCATCTCGTGCGTAGCTTTGCGGCTCTCTCTCTGAGCTGAGCAAGGACCCCATCCCGGTCCGATCCTTTTGCGAGGATGGAGAGGACCGGATCATCTCTATCTATCCGCGATCCGGGGCAGGGCACGTCTGCGGTCCAATCTCTGCGCAGATCCTCCTCGATCTTCAAATTTCGGGGGGCGAAGATTATGGCCCTCCCCGCGGTGAGACGTGGATCGGGTCGATCCGGCAACCGTCCTGCAAAGGCCTCCAGATGAGCCGCAAAGACGTTGAGGCCCGTGGCCATCTCCACGCTGTCCAGGCTGCCCTGGAAGCGCGAATTGACCTCAACCACCACAGGTCCGCGTTCCGTGAGTAGGAAATCCACGCCGTTGCTGCCTAAAAGCCCCAGCTCGGTGATGATATCTTCGGCCAGCTCGGCGATGCCGAAAGCTGGGGGCGTCAGAGGTGTGATGTTTCCAGTGTACCTGAAGCCCTTCGCCCCCGCCCAGGGAGCGCCTATGAGCTGCTCGTTGACCGCTATGGCCTGCGCCCCGTGGCCGTTGCCGATGACCGAAACGCTTGCAGGCCTGCCCAAGACCAGATCCTGGGCGATCAGGCCCTCCTCCCAGTTCAGCTCCATTGCGCTCCTCACGAGCCGACAGCCCACGCCGCCCGCACCCTTGCGGGGCTTGACCAGGATGGGGTATTGCAGATCGTCTGGCGTTGACTTGGTTCTGATGAAGGGAAATCCCTTCTTCTCCAGCCAGCGGGCCAGCCAGAGCTTGTCCGAGACAGTGGCGGTCTTTTGGGAAGGGTTGTTCAGGACTCGAACTCCACTCGCTCGGGCCTCCTCCAGCCCTGGCCCGAGGACGACCGCTTCGGGATGGAACCTTTGGATGTAGGCAGGAAGGAGATCTTCCGCCCCTTCGCGCGGGAGCAACGCGGTCTCTGGGGCGAAATCTTGCAGGTCCAGGTCACAAAAGCCATCGACGGCCACGACCTCGTGCCCGGCCCTGGCTGCGGAAGAGGCGATGTGCCTGATATTGATGCCTATTACCAATATTCGCATGAATTCTCATGATGATTTTGTTCTTCTTTCTTGGCGGGGTATGGGGGATAGAGCACCTGCTTTCCGCAAGGAGAGGGCACGATCTTGAGGCCGCCCTCAAACTCCCCGCCAAGCTCCCGGCCTTGAAAGAGCCTGTCCAGGAAGACGGCGAGCGCGGCCACCTCGGAGTGAGGCTGGTTTCCCACGGCCACATTCCAGTCCGCCAGCTCGTACATCTCCGCCGGAACCTTCTCCGCGCCCACGGCCACCAGGATCTTCTCGCAGCTTCGGATCTCCTCAATCACATCCGGCAGGCTCGAGCCGTACATGGTGAGGTGAACCACCTTTCCGCCCGCCTCTTTCCAACGCACAGCTTCGCCCCTCCAACTCACGTCGGCCCTAAGGCGAAAGTCCCCCCCCCATCGCTTCGCCACATCGGCCAGGCTCTCCTCCACGCTGCTATCGCGGCCGGAAAGAAGCATCTCCTCGGCTCCGAAGGCGCGAGCAACAAGGCCCACATGGGTGGTGATCCTCTTGTCCCGCTCGGGCCGATGACCGAGGCGCAAAACCACGACTCGCATGCTTGCCGAAGGTTTTGCATATTATTTAGCTCCTTTCCAATCCCTCTTGCAAAATAGCTAAATTCCTGGGCTGCGTCTCCTCAGAGATGAACCTGTGCGAGAGATGCCGGGGCAAGGGTTACCTTGTGGTAGGAGAGAAGCCCTGTCCCAACTGCAATGGCAGCGGAAAGACCGAGTCCATATCCCTGGGCGCGGCCTCTGATAAGGATATGAAGGAGCTGATTGAGCAGGGCTCGACCAAGTGCAGCGTATGCCACGGATCCGGCCAGATTCCGGTCACTGAGCCGTGCCAGGACTGCGAGGGCCTGGGGCGCGAGTACCTCTGCGTCGTGTGTGGTGCCCGGCTGAGCAGCAAGAAGGAGCTATGTGAGCGCTGCTCCAAGAAGCCGCTGGTCCACGTGCTGGATCAGGCCTGCGATTCCCGCGACATCGTTGTCGGCGAGACTTACCAGGGGCAGGTCTCCGGGCTCGCCAACTTCGGGGCCTTCGTGGATCTCTGCGAGAGCGTAAGAGGTCTGGCCCACAATAAATACCTAAAGGCAAGACCCGAAGTCGGCGATACAGTCTTCGTTGCCGTCCGAAACATTCTTCCCAACGGCAACATCGAGCTGGAGCCCGTGGAGCCGAAAGAATACAACATCGTCGAGGTGGAGAAGGAACTGCCCCTCTCCAAGGCGGCGGATCTGCACAAGCAAGTGGGCAAGCAGATCCTGATCAAGGGAGAGGTCATCCAAGTCAAGCAGACCGGAGGGCCGACCATCTTCACCGTCGCCGACGACAGCGGCCTAGTCTTCTGCGCTGCCTTCGAGCGCGCCGGCGTGCGCGCATACGCGGACATCGACAGTGAGATGATGGTGCGCGTCATCGGCGAGGCCACGATGCGCAACAACCAGGTTCAGGTCGAGATCAAGTCCATGAAGCGGCTCTGGGGTGGCGAGGCCTCCCAGGTCAAGGACCAGATTGAGCAGGCGATAGACCGCCGCGCCGAGCCCTTCGATACACAGTTCCTGGTGGAGAGCGAGATCATGGCCAGGCTCCGTCCGGCCATGAAGGCGGTGGCCAAGGAGATTCGCCGGGCGGTCCTCAAGTCCAAGCCCATCGTGGTTCGCCACCACGCTGACGCGGACGGCATCACTGCAGCCGTGGCCATCGAGACGGCCATACTTCCGCTCATAAAAGAGGTGGGCGGCCCCGATGCCGAGTACTACAACTACCGCCGGGCCCCGAGCAAGGCCCCGTTCTACGAATTAGAGGACGTGACCAAGGATCTGAGCTACGCCCTGGAGGACAGCGCCCGTCATGGCCAGAAGATGCCCTTGATAGTTTTAATGGACAACGGCTCCACTGAGGAGGACGTTCCGGCCATGCGGCAGGCCCAGGTCTACGGCCTGGAGATGCTGGTCGTGGATCACCATCATCCTCACAAGATAGTGGACCAGTTCCTTATCGCTCACGTCAACCCCGCCCACGCCGGAGGCGACTTCGGCCTGACCACGGGAATGCTGGCCACAGAGATTGCCCGCATGATCTATCCCCAGGTCGAGAACAAGATCAGGCATTTCCCGGCGGTTTCGGCCGTGGGCGACCGCAGCGAGGCCCCGGAGGCAGAAAGGTACCTCAAACTGGTGGAGGACAAATACCGCAAAGACGATCTCAAGAAGATCGCCCTCGCCCTGGACTACGAGGCCTTCTGGCTGCGGTTCAACGAAGGGCGGGGACTCATAAACGATATCCTCTGCCTGGGCAGACTGGACCGGCATCAGCGAATTGTGGAGTTGCTCTGCGAGCAGGCGAGTGCGGCGATAGACGAGCAGCTGCGTGCCAGCATGGGAAACGTGAAGAGCACGCGACTCCCGAATGGCGTGATCATGAACGTCCTGGACGTGGAGAACTTCGCCCACAAGTTCACATTCCCTCCGCCCGGCAAGACCTCCGGCGAGGTGCACGACCGGCTCTGCCAGAAGTTCGCGGGAAAGCCCGTGGTCACGATCGGCTACGGCCCGGACTTCGCCGTGCTGCGCTCTCGTGCAGTGCGGATGAACATCCCCTTGATGGTCAAGGAGCTGATGGAGGAGATTCCCAATGGCGGCGTCTCCGGCGGCGGGCACCTGGTGGTCGGCTCCATCAAGTTCGTGGGAGGCATGCGAAAAGAGGTCCTGGCCAAGCTGGCGGAGAAGATTGCCGCGTGTGCGGTGGATGAAGTCGTGCCTGCCGCACGAAAGGATTGAAGTCCTGAAGGCGGTACGGGGACATATTTTAAAAAAGATCACGGGCGCAACGGTGAGATAAAGGCGATGCCAAGCAAATCAAAGCAATCGCCTGTGATGGTTTTTGCTCGTGACTAAAAAAAAAATTGGTCCGGATAGCTTTATGTCTTGGTCATGTTGATATTTACGACGTCATCGGGATTGGCAATGTCGATGGCGGCCGGATAGACAGAGACAAGTTCAGGAGTGGCCACCTTCAGGAAATACCGACCGAACTTCTCCGCATCGAATTCATAGTATCCGGTCTCATTTGTAGTCGTATTCTGGCTATAGACATCTGGTTCAACGAACAATCCCTTATCGTTGAGGCAGAGAACCGGGCCACCCAGCTCTACTGTCATATTGGCCAGGCCGTTCTCCTCCGCCTCCATCATGCCAGTTTTGTTTACGTCGTGATATACTATCCCGGATATAGAGTTGCCTAAGGCAGGCAACATCATGGCTGTCGCCATCAAGAACACAGCGAATATGGCTATCAAGCTTCTTTTCATGTCAATACCTCTAGATCTTCTAGGAACGAGAAACTATATCATCTTTTCTAAATTAATTCATAAATATAATAAAAATCACATTTTTATCATATCAGAAGCTTGATTATCAGCGGTTAAGACGAACCATCTTATATCTAAATTAATAATTATTATTAATATTAAATTTTGACTATGGAGACATATTTGAGCCTTTGGCATTATTCTAATACTACGATGAAAGTGACCTCCTTAACGATAATTCTGCTTGCAGTCCTCGCAGAAATTGTTGCTGTGGAAGATCAATCTTATGCAGCGGAAAGTATCTTTCCGATTCAAGCTCTGGTGGTCTTTATCTTTACAAAATCAATCCAGTTCCCTCCGGAATCCCGACGATTACTTTTATCTCACCCTGCCGCTTACTTTCCGGCAGTGATATCCATGAGCGAGCCAAGAGAGCTGGTGATAGCCAAAGACGACTACCTGGAGTTCCTGGCCCAGCGCCTCAGGCTGCAGGGCTCCTGCAAGCGAGAGATTGAAAACGTCAGCTTCCCCTTCCTCTTTATCTCGGGAAGCGAGCTGCTTCGGACCTACATCTTAGGCGCTTGCGAGTTCACCTCCAACCTGCCCGACAGGTACAAGCTGCCCGATCGGGGCTTCATCTGGTTCCTCTTCTCCCAGGCGGTAAAGGAGATCCAGATCATGCCGGATAAGATAGTAATAAAATACGAGCTGCAGGATGAGTACCGCAAGCCCTTCAAGCAGTTCTACCTCTAGCAGGCCAGTTGTCTGACGACCAGCTGCCAGTGAGCTTCCCCTGCAAAGCCAGCCTGCCTAGGCCTGCCTCGACCTCCTTGGCCAGGGGCGCAGGCTGCGTGCCCGCCAGGGCCGTTCCGGGCAGGGGCGTGAAATAATGAGCCCTGACTTTTCCACCCTTCCCCACTATCCACCTGGCCAGATCCAGCGTCATGCGCTGGTCCACTGCAGATTCTGCGGGCAGCCCAAAGATCAGGTCCACCTGCGGCGTCAGATCGTGCTGCAGGCAAAGCTCGCAGGAGGCCAGGATCTCCTCTTGGCCGTGGCCCCGCGAGATGGCCTTCAGTACGGCAGGGCTGCCGGACTGGCCGCCGATGCTCAAGGCTTTATTGGCGCAGTACTTTGCTATCAGCTCCAGAGCTTCATCGGATACGAACTCCGGCCTGACCTCGGAGGGAAACGTCCCGAAGTAGATGGGCTTCTCTTGCTCTGCCAGAGCCTTCAGCAGCGCCTCAACCTTCTCGAGCCTGGGCCGCAGACCATCAGAGCCGTAGGCCAGGGAGTTGGGCGAGGTGAACCTGATGTCTTTGTGCAACTTCGCGTATCTGGCGATGGCAGCGACTGACCTGTGGCGCATGCAATGGCCGAAGAGGCGCGGCGTCTGGCAGTAAGTGCATCCCCAGGGGCAGCCGCGGCTGATCTCGATTGGCGCCAGGATCTTTTCGAAGGGCGGGTAAAGATCCAGGTCCGCTGGCGGTCTCCTCTCCGTGAACCTGATCTTGTCTTTGACTTTGTAGGCAATTCCCTTCACCTGGCCCGGATCTTGGCCATATTTTAGCGCCCTAATCAGTTCCGGCAGCGTCTCCTCGCCCTCGCCCACAACGACGAAGTCAAAGTGCTCCAGGACCTCCTCCGGCATGGCGGAAGGGTGAGGCCCTCCGGCGATGTAGATGGAGTCCACCTTCGCCTGGGAGACCTCGCGGTAGACTCTTTTCGCCTGGGCGGTGGCAAAGCTGTAGAGCATGATCCCCTCTTTTGGCTCCCTGGCCAGCTTGGCTTCGACCAAAGGCAAGAGCGCAGCGATGCTGTAGGAGTTCTTGCTGCTCCAGCGGAACCAGACGTCACACTCGGCCATTCTCAGATCTTCTCCAGAAACAGGGGAACGAACTGGAATAAATTCACATCCACCAGGCCCGAGTCGGTCAGCTTCAGCTCAGGGATGACCGGCAGACAGAGAAAGGACAGGGTCATGAAGGGGTCCTTGAGCCTAGATCCCAGCTCCCGCGCAGCGTCAATGCAGTCGTCTATTCCGTCGGCCACGTCCCGCATATACCTCTCTGAAAGCAGGCCCGCCACGGGCAGGGGCAGGCTGGCCTTGACCTTGCCATTTGCGGCTACCGCTAAGCCGCCTCCCATCTGTTTTATGGCCAAAACGGCATCGAGCATATCCTCGTCCGTCACGCCCACGGCGGCGATGTTGTGGGAATCGTGGGTCACAGAGGTGGCCAATGCACCGCCCTGCAGGCCAAAGCCCTGCACCAGGCCCAGGCCAATGTTCCCGGTCGCCTTGTGCCTCTCCACCACGGCCATCTTCAGGATATCCTGTTTGGGGTCGGAGACAATCCGTCCGCCTGCGGTCTTGGGCAAGAGCTGCAAAGACCGGGTCAAGATCTGGTCGGGGACGATGCCAATGACCCTGGCCTTTCCGGGATTTGCTTTTATCTCGAAGGACTGGAGATCTATCTTGCCGATCTGCATCGACTTTTGCTTAGGAGCCGGCGCGCTATCCAGCCGGGCGGTGAGATAGTCATCCTCCGCCACCAGCCTGCCGTCTTTTATGACCTTGACCACGTGAGGGTGCTCCAGCTCATCCAGAACGGCGATGTCAGCCCGAAAGCCGGGGGCGATGGCGCCCAGATCTCGCAGCCCGGAGTACTGGGCAGCATTCAGGCTGGCGATCTGCAGGGCCAAAATGGGATCGAGCCCCTGCTCTATGGCCGTCTTGATCATGAAATCGATGTGCCCTTCTTTGAGAATGTCTGCAGGGTGTCGGTCGTCCGAGACGAAGAGGAACTGGCGGGCGTTCAAGGGCGAGACCAGGGGCAGCAGATCCTTCAGGTTCTTGGCAGCACTGCCTTCCCGGAGCATGATGTACATCCCCTGGCGCAGCTTTTCCAGGGCTTCGGCGGCAGAGGTGCACTCGTGGTCGGACTTGATTCCCGCGGCTATGTAGGCGGTGAGGTCCCTGCCCGACAGCCTAGGCGCGTGGCCGTCCACGCGCTTCAAACCGGCCAGCCTGATCTTCCTCAAGACCTCAGGATCGCGAAAGATGACGCCAGGATAGTTCATGACCTCGGCCAGGCCCAGCACCCGCTCTTCGCCCATTAATTTTGCCAGAATTTCTGAATCCAGGGATGCACCTGAGGTCTCCAGGTTCGTGGCGGGGACGCAAGAGGGAAGCATGACATAAACGTTCAGGGGAACGTTTCTTGAGGAGTCGAGCATGTACCTGATGCCAGCCTCGCCCCAGACATTGGCGATCTCATGAGGGTCGATG
>Ga0315294_10009075_pt1 | contig 10924 bp, 10 predicted proteins | sample YL17G13_40_MG_FD_203626 | JGI IMG/M metagenome (GOLD analysis project Ga0315294, IMG submission 203626) | Sediment microbial communities from Yellowstone Lake, YNP, Wyoming, USA - YL17G13_40 | ecosystem: Environmental > Aquatic > Freshwater > Lake > Sediment | place: USA: Wyoming | collected... | reverse complement strand
CTGCAATCGGGCGAGGATCCTGGATTTCCGGCGGAACGGCTGGCTGATCTCATTCAAGAAATAAAGAAAAGGTTCGCGGTCCTTTTGTTCGTTTCAACCGGAGAAGTGGGCCAAAAGGGGCTGGAAAAGCTTTATGCCGCCGGCGCCCGGGGCTTGCTTTTACGCTTTGAGACCAGCGATCCCGATCTATACTCAAAATTGCATAATGGCGACAAATTAGCGGATCGATTGCACGATCTGAGGGCGGCCCATGAGATCGGTTATTTGATACTGACCGGCGGGCTGATCGGCCTGCCGGGGCAGACCGAAGAAGGTCTGCTGAACGATATCCTACTGGCTAAGGAACTTCATGCCGAGATGTATACTTTCGGCCCGGTCCTGCCCCGGGGACCCAAAACCGATCTAATGTTGAAAGTTCTGGCGCTTGCCAGATTGATCGATCCCGAGAACGCCAAGATCGTGGTGACCACCGGATTCGAGACTTTGGAAAAAAATGCCCTTAAACTGGGGCTTTTGGCCGGCGCTAATTCTTTAATGCTCAATGTCACCCCCCTGAAATACCGCCAACTTTATGATATTTATCCCAACCGGGCGCATGCCGCAGAAGATATCAAGTTGCAGATCCGGCACGCGCTGGACTTGCTTTATTCGCTGGGCCGGGCACCCACGGACCTGGGAATATGATCATCAACGAAAAACAAATTTACGGTTACCTTAATGGCCCCGCCCCGGATCCGGTAGAAAAAATAATTGAAAAATCCCTTGATCTCAGGGGCCTCTCCCTGGCTGAGACCGCCAAGCTCCTGCTGGCCGAAGATGAAAAGCAGATGAAAAGCATTTTCCAGGCCGCCAGAAAGATCAAGGAAAAGATCTACGGCAACCGGCTGGTGCTCTTTGCCCCTCTTTATACCACCAATGAATGCTCCAACAACTGTCTTTATTGCGCTTTCAGAAGGGATAACAAAAAAATAAAAAGAAGATCTCTGACTTTGGAGGAGATCCGCCGGGAAGTTGAGATATTGGAAGCGGAAGGCCACAAAAGGATCCTACTGGTGGCCGGCGAGGACCCAAAACAGTCCGGCATCGGCCACCTGGAGAAGATCATACAGACCATTTATCAAACCAAGATCGGGCGCGGGGAGATCCGGAGGGTCAATGTGAACGTGGCGCCGCTTTCGATCGAGGACTTTAAGCGGTTGAAGCGGACCGGCATCGGCACCTACCAGCTTTTCCAGGAAACCTATCACCGGGGAACCTATGAAGCCTGCCATCCTTCCGGTCCCAAATCCGATTATGAATATCGCCTCACCGCCATGGACCGCGCGCTTCAGGCCGGCCTGGGGGACGTAGGGATCGGAGCGCTCTTTGGGCTTTATGACTATAAGTTCGAAGCGCTTTCCCTGCTTGCCCATGCCCAGCATCTGGATAAGATCTATAATATCGGCCCGCATACCATCTCGGTCCCGCGGATCGAGCCGGCGCAGGGTGCTCCCCTGGCCAAAAAACCGCCTCATCCCGTCTCCGATCAGGAATTCAAAAAGCTGGTCGCCGTCTTGAGGTTAGCCGTACCCTACACGGGCATTATACTTTCAACCCGCGAGACCGCCCGCCTCCGGGATGAACTTTTTGGCTTGGGGGTTTCCCAGATCTCAGCCGGCTCCCGGACCGACCCCGGCGGTTATGCCAAAGAAGCCGCCGCCGGATCCCAGTTTACTCTCTATGATACCCGTAAGACCGAGCAGGTGGTTTCCGATATCCTCAAGCTGGGTTATCTGCCCAGTTTTTGCACGGCCTGCTATCGGAGCGGCCGCACCGGCCAGGATTTTATGGACCTGGCCAAGCCCGGCGAGATCTCCGAGTTCTGCCGGGTGAATGGGATCCTGACTTTTGCGGAATATCTGGAGGATTATGCTTCATCAGAAGTGAAAAAGCTGGGGGGAAAGCGGATCGAATTTTTCCTTAAGGAAATAAAGAACCAGGCTTTACGGGGGGAAGCGGTCGCCCGCCTAAAAAGGCTTAAGGCCGGGGAACGCGACCTTTATTTTTGACAGCCGGCCCCAAATAAGATAAAATTGGGCAGTTTCCCAATTAGAAGGGGTTTGTTAATTGTCCGAGTATTTCATAAGTTTCGTTGATCTTTTACGGCTGGTTGAGGGGCTGGCCTCATATTCCCGGGTCGTTGCTCCCTTCTTGCATAATCAGCGCCGTCATCTTTTTGAGATCACGCCGGAAAATCTCAAGAGCCTGGATCTTATGGGCTTTCGCGCGGTGGAACCCTTCAAGGATTCCCTCTTCAAGGTAGCGGATAAGGTTTCTGACTATTTTGGTCCGGATACTCCCCCTGCCCCTCAACCCCTGACCATATTGGGAGCGCGGGGCTGCGACCTTGAAGCTCTGGAGGTCTTAGACCGAGTATATAATGAAGGGGATTTCAAGGACCCCTATTACGCCGCCAACCGCAGCGAGGTTTTAGTGATCGGCGCGGACTGCACCGATTGCGCGGATACCTGTTTTTGCGCCCTGGTCCAGGGCCGGCCTTATCCCACCAAGCTTTTCGATCTAAATCTCTCCCCCCTGGACGGCGGTTTTATCGTTGAGATCGGCACCGAAAAAGGGCGGCAGCTTATTGAGACCAACCGTTCCTTGTTCGATGAGGCCACCGCCGGGAAGCTTGAGGAAAAAGCCTTGAACCGCCAGCGGGTTTTGGACCTGCTCTCCCAAAAGAACGCTAAATATAAATTGAAGCTGGGCTTATCCGAGACCCATAAACGCAATCTGGAAAATAAGGCTTGGCGAACCTTGACCAAGGATTGCGTGGAGTGCAGTGCCTGCAACTTTACCTGCCCCACCTGCACCTGCTTCCTGCTCCTCGACCAGGCGGGGGGCGGCCGGTTCGAGAAACACAAGGTCTGGGATGCTTGTCTTAAAGCCGGCTATGCCCGGGTGGCGGGCGGGGCCAATCCCCGGGGCAAACTTTTTGAGCGGCTGCAGAACCGCTATCACTGCAAATTCGATTATTCCTTCGATCGTTTGAATCGCTATACCTGTGTGGGCTGCGGGCGCTGCATCGACGGCTGCGCCGGCTCGATCGACATGCGCAAGATCTTCGTGGAGCTGGAGCGGCAGGTCCCCCTGACCGCCAAACTGGAGTAATATGCATCACGATCAGAATCCCTATCGGCCGATAAAAGCCAAGACCTTAAAGGTTATCACCGAATCGCCGACCATCAAGACCTTCATCTTCCGCCCGGAAGAACCGCTGGGCTTTTTGGCCGGGCAGTTCATGCTCTTGACCATCCCGGGCGTGGGGGAGGCCGCTTTTACCCCTTCCTCCGATCCCAAAGTCGCCGAGACCATTGAGTTCACCATCATGAGGGCCGGGAGCGTTACCGCCCGGATCCATGAGCTAAAGGAAGGGGAAGAGGTTGGCTTGCGCGGCCCCTACGGCAAGCCCTACCCCATTAAGGATTATCACGGCAAGGAAGTTTATGTGGTGGGGGGAGGGGTGGGATTGGCGCCCCTGCGGGCTTTGCTTTTTGCCCTAAATCACGAGATCGACCGGCTAAAGAAGATCGAGGTGCGCTTCGGCGCGCGCTCGCCCCAGGACCTGATCTACAAACACGCCCTGGAAGATTGGAAAAAGCGCAGAAATACCAACATCATCATCAGCGTGGATTCGGCGGGCCCGGAGTGGAAGGGCAACGTGGGCCTGGTGACCACCATCCTAAAAGAGAGGGACGTGGAAGTTAAGAACGCCGTGGCGGTGGTCTGCGGACCGCCCATCATGATGAAATTCGTCAACACCCGCCTGCTGGATATGGGCTTTGCCCCCCGCGACATCTATCTTTCCATGGAAAAGAACATGAGCTGCGGCATCGGCAAGTGCTTCCACTGCAACCTGGGCAAATATTTTGCCTGCAAGGACGGCCCGGTCTTCACCTGGGAGCAGATCAAGGATATACCCGACCCATGGTAAAAACACTAAAAAGATCGGCCTGCCTTTTCTGCAGTTTGGGCTGCGGGCTAATGTTTCGGACCCAGGGAGCGGAAGTGGTGGCCCTGGATTATGACAAGGAAAATCCGGTGAACAACGGCTCGCTCTGCCCTCGCGGCCATTACAATATCGAGCTCATCAATCATCCCCAAAGATTGGTCCACCCCCAGATCAAGCAAAAGCCGGTCTCCTGGGATGAAGCGCTCTTAGAGGTGAAACGCGGTCTCACTTCGGGAGAAGCTCAAATAGCGGTCTCCTGCCTGATGAGCAACGAAGACGCTTACTGCGCGGCCAAGCTGGCCCAGTCCCTGGGACACAAGAATATCTGGGCGGCGGGGGCGGCGGCGGACCTGGAGGCCTATCAGGGATTAAAGTATGAAGTGCCGGGAGCCAAGACCGCGACCCTGGAAGATATCGGCAATGCGGAATGCCTGCTCATTATCGGCGATATCCTGACCCGTTCCCCGGTGCTCTCCAAAAGGATCAATCGGGTGAAATACGGCAAACGCGGCAACCGGATCATCGTGATCGACCCGGATACCACTCACACTTCCTGGTTCGCAACGGAGCATTTGAGGATCCGCCCCGGGATGGAAGCCCTGGCCTTGGCCGGCCTGCTTAAAGTGCTGCTCAATGACAAGGAAAAACTGCATCTCAGCCTGGACACCGTCGCCGAGAAAGTGGGCCTGCCGACAGAAAAGCTGCTGCAGGCGGCAAACTCCTTCTCTGCCGCCGCTTCAGGTTGCATTATCTTTGCTCCCGGCGCGGACAAGAAACGGAATGACCTGATCCAATATTTTACCCGCGTGCTCTCCACGACCTCGGTTAACAAAAAATCCATAACCTTTTACAGTTACGGCAATTGCCTGGGGGTAAATATCATATTAGATCAGATGATCGGGGACCGCCCCACCCCCGCCCACCCCGCCGAAAACTCCCGGCTGGGGAATGCGGCAGCCGATTATTTCACCTCCGACTCGACTGAGCTCGTCGAAGTCTCAGCTGATGTTCTTTTGCCCCTGGCCAGCCACCTAGAGGATAAAGGAAGTTTTATGCTGGCGGACGGCCGGATAGAAAGCCTCGACCCGATAGCACCCCGGGTGGGCGGCAAATCATTCCGGGAAATCTGTCTGGCCCTCACGGATTTGAAAGTGGGGGGAGAAAATGAGGTTCTAGATGTAATAAATCGTGGCGTGCCGCAAAAGAAAGTTGATTTGGCCGAGCTTTTAAACCAGGCCCGGCTAATAGAACCGCTGGCGGCTTCTCCCCGGGAGGAGATCACGCATTTCGGCGATAACCAGCTGGTCAAGAATTTCTTTTGGTACAGGGTGAACAATGGTTAGCCGGGTATATCTGAACCTAGACCTGTGCTGCGGCTGCCGAAGCTGCGCCGCGGCTTGCGCTTACGGGCATCATCTGCAATCCCTGTTGGGACATAATAAATTGGGGCCTACCGCGGAACCACCCCTGCATTGCCTGCATTGCGAACAGCCGGCCTGCGCGGCGGCCTGCCCCAATGAGGCCATGCAGAAACAGGCCGACCAGACCGTGCAGCGCAGCCATTTCAAATGTGTGGGCTGTCTATCCTGCACGGTGGCCTGCCCCTTTGGGGTGATACAGCCGGACCTAAGCAAACATATAACTCCCAAGTGCGACTTGTGCCTGGACCGCATGAGCAAGGGGGAGATCCCGCGCTGTGTCTCGGCCTGCACCTCGGGAGCGCTTTCTTTCGCGGAAGTGGATGAACAGGTCGCGGATGAGAAAAAGAACCTGGCCTCGGTCAGGATACTGTCGAACTTTATTGGAAGGAGGCGTTAGTTATGGGAAAAGCGGAAGAACATCTGGATAATGCTTGCTCCTGTCTCAGGTTGGGAAAATTCAACGATGCCATCAAGGAATATCAGAAAGCCCTGGAGGCCGATCCTCAAAACGCCCTGGCCCATAAGAGTTTAGCCAGCCTCTATTACCGCCAGACCAAACTGGACGAATCCATTGCTGAATATGAGAAAGCCATTGAACTGAATCCCAAATATTCGGACGCCCATTACGAGTTGGGCATCTCGCTTTATCGCCGGGGACGGCTGGAAGACGCCATCCGCTCCTTCAAAGAAGCCCTCAAGATCAACCCGAATTTCCACATTGCCCGCTACTGGCTGGGGCTTTGTTATTATTACGGCGGAAGGCTCAGCGAGGCCATTGAGGCCTTCAAGCAGACCATTGCCAACGAACCCAATGTGGCTATCGCCTATTACCACCTGGGCATCGCTTACACCCGTGAGGATAAGTGGAAGGACGCGGCGCAAGAGTTCGAGAATTTTTTAAAGAAAACCCCCAACTCCGCCGCCGCCCATTACCAACTGGGGGTTTCTTATTACAAGCTGGGCGATGTGGACCGGGCGATCGAGCATTTCCGCCGCGCGGTCGAGATCGATCCCTCCGATGAGCGCTCGCGGAAGAACCTGGACTCCATAGAAGAGCTAAGGAGTAAATTTTTCTAGATGTTGAAGTACCTGTTCTACTATCTAATTGCGCCGGGATTTATTTTTTCCCTGGTCCTGGGCGCGCTGACCAGCTGGATCGATAGAAAGCTTACCGCCCGGCTGCAGTACCGGGTGGGTCCGCCCTGGTATCAATCGTTTGCCGATATCTTGAAACTTTTGGGCAAGGAGACCATTGTGCCGGAGGGCAGCGCGCGTTTGGTTTTCCTTGCTGCTCCGCTTTTGGGATTGGCGGCCGCCACGCTGACCTCCACCCTCTTGTGCCTGTTCAATCTCTACCCGGCGGAAAGCTTTGGGGGGGACTTGATCGTGATCGTTTACCTTTTAACCATACCTTCGCTGGCGATAATTTTGGGAGGGGCGGCCTCGCGCAATCCCCTGGCCTCCCTGGGTGTAAGCCGTGAGATGAAACTGATCCTGGCTTATGAGCTGCCTTTTCTTATAGCGGTGGCGACCATTATAGCCAAATCCGGCTCCCTGCTTTTCATGAATGTCATAAGCTCCCAGGCCAATCACGGGATTTTCCTCTTCAGTTTGTCCGGTTTTCTCGCCTTTCTAGTATCGCTTCTGGTGGTGCAGGCCAAGCTGGGCTTGGTACCCTTTGATATCCCCGAGGCGGAACAGGAGCTCATGGCGGGCCCCCTACTTGAATATTCCGGAACACCTCTGGCGGTCTTTAAGATGACCAAGCTCATTTTATTTTTCTGCCTCCCGATTTTGTTGATCACGCTTTTTATGGGCAGCGGGGGTATTTGGTGGTTCATACTAAAATATGTCATCATCATAACCCTCCTAGTTTTGATTAAGAACACCAATCCCCGGCTGAGGATCGACCAGGCGCTAAGGTTCTTTTGGGGCCCGGTAACTTCGCTGGCAATAATCGCATTTCTCCTGGCGGTATTGGGATGGTAGACTTATTCAAGTGGGGTCTTAAAAAATCTCTCTGGGTCTATCACCTGGGAGCTTCGGCCTGCAATAATTGCGATATCGAGATCCTCGATTTGCTGACCCCCAAGTTCGATGTGGAGCGGTTCGGCATCGTATTAGTTGGTTCTCCCCGGCACGCGGACGTGCTTTTGGTCTCGGGGATAGTGAACCGCCAGTCAATTGAGCGTTTCCGGCGGGTCTATGACCAGGTCCCCAATCCCAAATTAGTGGTGGCCATCGGGGCCTGCGCCTGTTCGGCCAATATGTTCCGGGATAGCTACAATTTCGTCAAGCCCCTAGACCAGATCATCCCGGTGGATGTGTATGTGCCGGGCTGCCCCCCCAAGCCCGAAGCCATGATCGCGGGGGTGGTAAAGGCTTTGCAGAAAATAAAATGAACCTGATAGAAAAGATAAAAGAGAAGTTCGGCGGGCAGGTGGAGATCTTTGAAAAATCCCGCCGTCGCATCTATGTGACCATCAGCAAAACTCAGGCCAAAGAATTGGTCCGCTATCTTTTCCGCGATCTAAAGGCCAGGTTCTCCATCGCCACGGGCATCGATATCCGTCCGGGCGTTGAGATCCTTTATCATCTGGCCTTTGATGAGTTGGGGGTTATGGTTTCGGTACGAGTCTTGGTTGAAAAACCGGAGCTTAAAATGGATTCCTTTACCGATTTTATGCCGGCGTCGGATTGGATCGAGCGCGAGATCCACGAAATGCTGGGAGTGGACTTTGTCGGCCATCCCAACCTAACGAAACTGCTCCTGCCGGATGACTGGCCGGAAGGGGAACATCCCTACCGCAAGCAAACTTTTGAGTCCGAGAAGGAGAACGATGAGCGATAAGAAACTGATACCCATCGGTCCCTTCCACCCACTGCTCGAGGAGCCGGAGTTCTTTAAGTTCTACGTGGAGGGGGAGCGCGTGGTGGACGCCGAGGTGCGCATCGGCTACAACCACCGCGGCATCGAGAAACTGGCGGAGAGCAAGACCTATGACATGGACGTCTTTCTGGTGGAGCGCATCTGCGGCATCTGCTCCACTTCGCATCCTTTTGCCTTTGTGCAGGCGGCGGAGGACATTACGGGGATAGAAATACCGGAGCGGGCCAAGTTCATCCGCACTATCGTCGGGGAGCTGGAGCGCATCCATAGCCACCTGCTGTGGGTGGGGCTGGCGGGGCACTTTATCGGCTATAACACGGTCTTCATGTGGGCCTGGAAGTACCGCGAGCCGGTGCTGGATGTCTTTGAGGCCATCTCCGGCAACCGCAACCACTACGGCATGTTCAAGGTGGGCGGGGTAAGAAGGGACATTAAGGAATCGGATATCCCCGCTTTGCTTTCCGCCATCGATGACATCGAGAAGTTCTGCTCCATGCTCACCAAGGCAGTGATGGACGACCCGGTGCTCCAAGCGCGCACCAAAGGCATTGGGATACTTAAGAAGCAGGACGCACTAGACCTGTGTGTGGTGGGGCCGGTGGCCCGCGCCTCGGGGGTGGCCATTGACATCAGGAAAGACCATCCCTACGCAGCCTACGACCGGGTGGACTTTGAGAAGGTCGTGCTGCCGGACGGGGATGTGTTCTCCAAAGCGGCGGTAAGACTGCTGGAAACCATTGAATCCATAAAGATCATCAGGCAATGCTTAAAGGAAATGCCCGTGGGGCCAATTGAAACCGAGGTCAGGGAAGTGGGGATCGGCGAGGGGATCGGCCAGCACGAGGCCCCCCGGGGCGAGGTCATCCATTATGTGCGCTCCAATAATTCCAATTATCCCGAGCGTCACAAGATCCGGGCGCCGAGCTTTATGAACGTGCCGTCTTTCAAGAAGACCGTCATCGGGGAAATGATCGCGGACGCCGCGCTGATCACCGCGGGGGTGGACCCCTGCTACTGCTGCACGGAAAGAATGGCGGTAGTGGACCAAGCCACCGATAAAATACTATTGTCCGGCAATGAGCTGGTAAGATTGTGCCAGGAAAAAACGGAGAAATTGCGGAAATGCTTCTGAACATCCTATTGATCAGCGTACTGGGACCGATCATTCTGGCCCTGTTCTGCCTGCCCATTAAACGGGCGGCGGGATGGCTGGCTCTCGTTCTTTCATTAGGTTTCCTGGCCTTGGCCGGGGTGATCTTCACCAGCGGCGGGCTCGCTTCTCCCTTATTAAGCTTACAATCCGGGCATTTAAGCTCCGGCCTAAATCTGGCAACCGCCTTTTTCACCTTTTTGATCGTGCTTTATTCCTTAAAATTCATGGAGGAGCGAGAGCGGCTGGGCGAATATTATTGTTATATGCTTATAACCCTGGGGGCTGCGGCCGGTGTGTTTTTTGCCACTGATTTCATAACCTTGCTTCTCTTTTGGGGTATCCTGGCCGTAACTCTCTACTTAATGATCGGCCTGGGCGGCCCACAGGCCAGTAGCGCCGCCAAAAAAACCTTCGTCCTGGTAGGCGGAGCCGATGCCTTGATGATCTTGGGGATCGGGATAATCATTATGCTCACCGGCTGGGTCCAAATTGGGGTCATTAAGGTTGCGCTGGACGGCCCCTTCCCGATCATTGCCTTCCTGTGCCTGCTGGCCGGAGTGGCGGCCAAAGCCGGAGCCCTGCCCCTCCATACCTGGATACCGGATTGTGCCGAGGTCGCCCCCTTACCTGTCCTGGCACTGCTGCCCGGATCATTGGATAAACTATTGGGGATCTACCTTTTAACCCGCCTGTGCTTGGATGTCTTTATCCTGGAGCCCAACTCTGGGCTGTCTATCTTTCTGCTGGGCCTGGGTTCGGCCACCATAATCGTCGGCGTCCTGGCCGCCTTGGTCCAGCATGATCTAAAAAAGCTGCTTTCCTTCCACGCAGTTTCCCAGGTGGGTTACATGATCTTGGGCTTAGGCACCGGGATACCGGTCGCCATAGCCGGCAGCCTATTCCATATGCTCAACAACGCGGTCTTCAAGAACCTGCTTTTCTTGACTGCCGGCTCGGTAGAAAAGCAAACCGGCACCACTGATCTTGATTCCCTGGGCGGGCTGGCCCGGCTCATGCCCATCACTTTCGCCGCCGGGTTGATCGGCGCGCTTTCCATCTCCGGTGTTCCGCCTTTTAACGGCTTCTTTTCCAAGTGGATGATCTACCAGGGGCTGGTGGAGCTCCAAAAGCTCAGCCCCTATTGGGTCATCTGGCTTATAGCTGCGATGTTCGGCAGCGCCTTGACCCTGGCCAGTTTTATCAAGGTCCTGCACGCCGTGTTCCTGGGCCAACCCTCGGAAAAGGCTCAAGCAGCCCGGGAGGTCTCCTGGGAGATGTGGGTGCCCATGGTTGCCCTGGCGCTGCTTTGCGCAGTCTTTGGGATCTTTGCTTATCAAATTCCCCTGCGGTATCTTATTCTTCCTGTCATTCCGATAGTTTTAACCGGGGCCTGGAGCCCGGATGTGGCGACCAGCCTGCTGCTTTTGGGGCTGCTTATAGGAACGCTCTTCTATGGGCTGGGCCGG
>Ga0315294_10009074_pt1 | contig 10926 bp, 9 predicted proteins | sample YL17G13_40_MG_FD_203626 | JGI IMG/M metagenome (GOLD analysis project Ga0315294, IMG submission 203626) | Sediment microbial communities from Yellowstone Lake, YNP, Wyoming, USA - YL17G13_40 | ecosystem: Environmental > Aquatic > Freshwater > Lake > Sediment | place: USA: Wyoming | collected... | reverse complement strand
CGCCTCAGAAGGAATCTACACCAACACCATCAGCTCCCGCTGAGGATGAAGACGTTCCTTTCTAAGCAACCCAACACACAAGAGAAAGGGGAGTATTCGCTCCCCTTTTTTACCCCCTAATGGGTGACGGAAATGACAAATGAATTAACCCTATCTCTCTATATATATATTCTCTTCTTCTTCTTTTTTTATTTATTATATTTTAAATTTAAAATCGACAGAAAAGACATAGTATAGATATACCAAGGGTTTCAGAAAATAAAATCTATCATAAAATCGACATAAGTATGACAACGCAAGTCACAATTTTCAAAAGCATACGGGATACGGACACTCCGTTCTTCCGTGATGTAAACAGAATCCTTGAGCGTATCAAGGAAGGGGCTACCAAGGACATCGTAAAGAAGATACGTGCAGAGAAGCGCAAGCCCGAGCGTAATGAGTTAAAGAAACAACTGCCCGCTATCTGTTTCAGTGGTACGTTCAACAAACGTGCTGACAATTCAATCGTTGACCATAGCGGTCTTATATGCTTGGACTTTGATGGCTACGCCAAGCAGAAGGAACTTCTACAGGACAAAGAGAACTTCACCAAGAGCAAGTACGTGTTCAGTGTGTTCATCAGTCCATCGGGCAATGGCCTAAAGGTATTGGTTAAGATACCCGCTGACCCCGAGAATCACACCAACTATTTCAATAGCTTAGAAAAGCACTTTAATTCAACTTACTTTGACAAGACGAGCAAGAACCTGTCTCGAGTTTGTTATGAGTCCTATGACCCTCTAATCCACGTTAACGAGAACTCTTCGATATGGGACTTGATTGAGGAAGCGCAGTACACTGAGGTGAGTAAGATGAAAGATGCTCCAACCATTCCAATCACGGATGAGAATAAGATTGTGGAGATACTCGTGAAGTGGTGGACAAAGAAGTATCCAATGGTGGAAGGGCAGCGCAATCAGAATTGTTATATCCTTGCGGTTGCCTTCAATGACTTCGGAATAAACAAGAGCCTTGCCTCTTACGTTCTGAACCAATACGCCAACGATGACTTTACGATTAGCGAAATCTCAACGACGATTGATTCAGCGTACAGAAACACCGCGACATTCGGAACCAAGTATTACGAGGACGAGGAGAGAGTAAACCAAATCAAAGCAAAGCTTCGCAGGGGTGTGCCAAAAAAGGAGGTGCGCTTCCAAATGCAAGATTCCAATTTGGATGCTGAGGTTATCGAGGCGGTGCTCAATAAGGTTGAGGAGGAGAATGCAAAGCAAACCTTTTGGGTAAAGAACGATAAGGGAATCATCAAGATTATTCATATCCTATTCAAGCAGTTCTTGGAAGACAATGGCTTCTACAAGTATTGCCCTGAGGGTGGTAAGAATTACGTGTTCGTTAAGGTGACAAACAATCTCATTGACCACACGTCAGAGAAAGAGATTAAGGACTTCGTGCTTCAGCATTTGCTTGAGCTTGATGATGTGTCAGTGTACAACTACTTCGCAGATAACACAAGGTTCTTCAAGGAAGAGTTCCTGTCAATGCTATCAACGATTGACATCTACTTCATTGCCGATTCAAAAGACTCTGCATATTTGTACTACAAAAACTGCGCAGTGAAAATCTCCAAGGATGCCATCACGTCAATCGACTATCTCGACCTTGGAGGATACGTATGGAAAGACCACGTGATTGACAGGGTGTTCTCAATGTGTGACGTGACAGGACGATGCGACTTCAAAAGATTCGTTGGCAACATTAACGGAGGTGATGACAACAGGGTGAAATCTATGGAGAGCACCATTGGTTTCTTGATGCACGGGTACAAGAACTTATCGTTCTGTCCCGCAGTAATCCTTAATGACGAAGTCATAAGCGACAACCCTGAGGGTGGTACAGGTAAGGGACTTCTTATGAATGCACTGAGCAATATGAAGAAGCTTGTCGTGATTGATGGTAAGTCATTCACCTTTGAGCGTAGCTTCGCTTATCAGTTGGTGTCGGCAGACACGCAGATACTATGCTTCGATGACGTTAAGAAACACTTTGACTTCGAGCGTTTATTCTCAGTGGTTACCGAAGGGTTGACCCTTGAGAAGAAGAACAAGGACGCCATCAAGATTCCATTCAGCAAGTCACCTAAGATTGCCATCACTACGAACTATGCCATCAAGGGCGCGGGTAATTCATTCGCTCGTCGTAAGTGGGAGCTTGAGCTACACCAATACTATAGCAAGTCATTCACTCCGCTTGATGAGTTTGGTAAGTTGATGTTCGGTGATTGGAACGATGAGGATTGGTGCGAGTTTGACAACTATATGGTTGGGTGCTTGCAGGGTTACTTGAACACAGGTCTTGTCAAGTCCAAGTTTGTCAACCTCAAGATTCGTCAGCTATCAGCAGAGACTTGCCACGAGTTTATCGAATGGTGTGGACTTGTTGAAGGACAGGAGCGCGGGGCAAACATTGACGCGGGAATCAGATTGTATAAGAACGATTTGTATTACGCATTCATCGATGAGTATCCTGACTACGGGCCGAAAGCAAAGATGACCATCAGCAGAACACGATTCTATAAGTGGCTTGTATCCTATGCTATCTACAAAGAAGGTGTTATGCCTGAGGAAGGAAGAGACCAAATGGGTAGATGGATAATTATCAGAAAGAAACAAAATGCAGAAGTGCAAAACCAATTAAACTTAGATTAAAATGACAGAGCAACAGAAGATTCACATTGCAATGACGAACTCATTCAATGTGCTAACAGGAAAATCCTCCATTGAGGACGTATTTAATTCAGACATTCCAATGTTTTCTCACACGATAGATGAGGAACCTAATCAGGACAATATATTGTTCATCATCAGATACTTTGAGAAGATTGATATGTTTGAGAACTGCCTTGAGCTAAAGCAATACATCGACAACACGTTCGATGAAGAGGGTAACTTGAAGGCAAAGATTTGTCCTTGTCCTTATCCTGAGGTAAAAGAGTATTCATTTAATACCAAGTGTAATATATGCAATCAGAGACTGAGATATTAGACGTCTTCCCGCGTGCCTCATACTATAGCAACAAGAATATGTATGAGCAGATGGAATTACTGAAGTCAGTCGTGCTTGCAACCAAGACAATAAAGGAAAGAGTCGGTAGGAAATACATAGAGCGTGAGGTTCTAAAGTACAAGACCGACCAAGAGATTATTGACAGAATTGTAAGAAGCTCAGACTACTATAAAAAATTACACGAAGAAGATATGAAACAAGTCAAAGAAGTATCAGTCAGTGGAGGCGTTCAGTTTCGTGACTATCAGACAAGAATCATAAATGATGGGTATAAGATTCTGAGCAAGCACGGGTTCCTTTATCTTGCGATGGAGGTGCGTACAGGTAAGACACTCACGAGTCTTGGAATCTGTGCTCGAACTGACGCTAAGAATGTGCTATTCGTTACCAAGAAGAAGGCCATTAGCTCCATCGAAGATGACTATAAAATGATGTCACCTTTATTTGAGCTGACTGTTGTGAACTATGAGAGTCTACACCACGTAATGAACGACAAGAGATGGGACGTGATTATATGTTATGAGGCGCATAGTATGGGCGCGTTTCCAAAGCCAAGTTCGAGAGCTCAGTTAGTCAAAGAGGTAATCAAGAAGCACAAGCCTAAGGTTATCTTACTTTCGGGAACACCAACGCCTGAGAGTTATTCTCAGATATATCACCAAGTGTATGGAATACCACCAAATCCATTTAATCATTTTGCAAATTTCTACAGATTCTGTGATGAGTATGTAGATGTAAAGCAGAAAAAGATTAACGGACTATTCATCAATGACTACTCCCGTGGCAAGGATACCATCCTTGAGAAGATGGAACCATATACCATCAGCTACACGCAGCAGGCTGCAGGGTTCAACGCCATTACCACTGAGGAAGTTCTTGAGGTAGAGATGAAGCCCGCCACCTACAACTTGATTAAGAAGTTGCAGAAGGACTTGGTTATTGAGGGACGGGAAGAAACAATCTTGGCCGACACTCCTGTGAAACTAATGATGAAGGTGCATCAGTTGTGCTCAGGCACAATCAAGTTCGAGAGCGGTAATTCAATGGTAATTGACACAAGCAAGGCTGAGTTTATCAAAGAGCATTTCGCGGGATGCAAGATTGGAATCTTCTACAAGTTCAAGGAAGAGTTGTCTGCACTCAAGCAAGTGTTTGGAGATGAGCTGACCACTGAGCTTGGTGTCTTTGAAGACACGAGTAAAAGCATAGCATTACAAATTGTATCAGGACGTGAAGGTATAAGTTTACGCAAGGCTGAATACTTAGTGTTCTACAACATTGACTTTAGTGCTACAAGTTATTGGCAAGCCAAGGACAGGATGACCACCAAGGATAGACTTGAGAACAACGTGTATTGGATATTCGCAAAGGGCGGTATTGAGTCAGACATCTACAAGGCAGTGACCAAGAAAAAAGACTACACAATAAACCACTTCAAAAAACTATTAGAAAATGGGTAGACCAAAGCAAGTCTATGCTCAGGTTATGTTTGACCTTAGAGCAAGAGAGAAGATGGGCATCGAGAAGTATGGCGTCAGTGTAGACAAGGCTAAGCTTAACACTCTTCAGTGGATGCAGCACGCATACGAAGAGTCATTAGACCACGCCATCTATATGAAGAAGATTATCCTCGAAGCGCATCGACAAATCACAAGAGCCAAGGGAAGCGAGCACGCTCCTGACGTTCACGAGTTACAGGAGAAGATAGATGAGAACCAATTAAAATTATTTTAATATGAAAGAATCAGTGACAATCATTCTGCTATTCATTGCAGCCGCAGCCCTATTAGGGTTTCTAATTCAAATAGTAACTTGGATAATAGATAGAAAAAATGATTAAGTGTATTTGCATCAACGATAAGAATCGTCCAACCACCATCCCTGAGAACAAGTGGATAAAGAAAAGTCAGGAGTATCACATCATCTTCGCTCACTTCCTACTGCCTCAAAAGCAGTTGGGGGTGCAGTTGGAGGAGATAACCTTGGATGAGTCTTGCGCTCCGTTTGAGTATTTCTTGGCCAATAGATTCGGTATAAATCAATCAGACATCGAGAAGTTAATCGAGTTGGTTTACGAGACAACCAAAATCAAAACGTCCATAAAAGAATTGATGGAGCAGACTCAAGTAATACAGGACAACTAATGAGGGAGCAACAGATACAGGCTAAGAAAATCAAGGAGCTTGAGGCTGAAGGTTTTTATGTCATCAAGCTAATCAACACCAACAAGAATGGGATACCTGACCTATTGGCTATACCAAAGGGGGCGGACGTTATATTCATAGAGGTGAAGAAGCCCGGGAATAAGCCATCTAAACTTCAAGAGTACAGAATGAAAGAGCTAACAGAACACGGAATTAAAACACAAGTATTTTATGGAGAATAAATTTACCAACGAGAATCTCACAGAGATTTCGACTGAGCTAAAAGCTATAGTAAAAAAAGTATTAGGCGTAAACATAGATGTTGAGACAAGAAAAAGAGCGTTTGTTGACGCGAGAAGAGTGTATTCAAAAATCCTAAGAGATATAGGTATTTCATTTGAATCCATTGGTAGAACTATAAATAAAGACCACGCTACCATCATTCATTACCTAAGAAATATTGACCATATCTTTGCACAAGACAAGTTGTTGTGTGATAACTTCAAAAAATGTAGATACATTCTGTTTAAATGCGTAGATGAGGATTCTATTTTTATAGATGAAGCTGCATACAAAAAGGTTTACATAGAGTTGGAAGGGAGGATAAAAGAAATTGAAGCAAGGTATATAGAGTTACATCAACAAGTTGAGCAATACAAACGAATCGAATCTATAATCGACTTAGTGAATGAGCGTACTGTTGAAGGTATGGAAGAAGTCATTGAGAATAAAATAAGGACAATGTTTAATGGACTGAAAAAAGAATAGCATCAAATGCAAAAGCCAAATGAAAACGAAAGGGCGGAAAGACTATCGTTAAGGATTAACGAATACCACGCACTATTAGCCGAGACATACGAGAATTTAGTTGACAGGGAATTTGTCAAGGTAGATAGAGATGTGAGGTTCTTAATTATGGAATTGAGATGTATATTAAAATCCATTGAAGAAGATGACTTTTGAAACAGAAGAAGACCTGAGAAGAGAGCGGAAAGCAATAGAGACTTTTGTAAAAACATTTGGTGGCTCATATCAAAAGCTCGACCCTCTCGATATTGACTTTAAGATATTCGACAAGGATAAAAAAGTCATAGCCTATGCCGAGGTTAAAGGTAGAATAAGAACAATGCGTGACGCATACCCACTGCCAATAGCCGCAAGAAAATTAGTCAAGTTAATTGACAAACGATTAAACCCTGTGTTGATATGGTGCTGCGAAGATGGAATCATCTATGGCAGACCCGAAAAGTTAACAGGTACAATCAGACAAGGCGGTCGTCCTAAAAGAGAAGGTTCATTTGATGACGATGAACTTATGGTCTACTACGAAAAGCAGAGAGGATTAAAATACGTGCGGTTCATTTGACCGCACGTTTTTTTATTTACCGAATCCCTTGCTTCCGAATGTATTGCCTGAACCAAAACCACCTTTCTTTTTTGTTGTTCCTCCACCAAACGGTTTGCTTCCAAAACCACCTTCCTGTTTGGGAACGTAATCGTAAAACTCATCCTTCATCTTGCGCTCCAAGTCATCCTTCTCCTTCTCGATTTTCTTCTTGGCTTTCTCGGCCTCGTACTCCGGAGACTTGGCACCAAACTCTTGCTCGTATAAGTCAGGAGCATAGCGTTTTAAATCCTCCCTGTTCTCATACCCGTGAAGCTTTGCTTTTGCGCTTGCCTTTTTCTCGGCAGCTTCTTTCGGAGCATTATCAAGTTCTTTGTAAAGCTCATTCATCACAACCTTTCTTATGTCTTTGTAAAGTGGAACGTATCCCAAGTTACCCAAGACTTCAAGCGGGATTCTAATCTGAGTCTCGTTCTCTCCTCTCTCAATAGCCTCTTCTTCTTTCTTCGGTGCTTCAAAAAGTTTGCGTGCAATCAAGTCAGATGTCTTTAATGCAGGGCCAAATGAACCACCCATATTGGTGATGAAGTCAGTAAGATTTGTCTGCTGACCTTCTTTCGCTCTTGGAATGAATGAGAAAGAAATAGCATCCTTATATGGGTCGTACTCTCCATCTCTTAGTTCAGTCAAGAACTCATCGTTCATCTCCTCAACACCATAGTTGATAAGCCCCTTGGTCAAGTTGCCAAAGTCACGCCCAAGCATAAGACTAACTCCTGTTGATGCAAGAGCTTGTCCAAACTTCTGCATAAATGTCTTCTCATCTTCAGGCTCCTCGTCATCTGTAACCAATCCAACCAATCCGTTCGCCAACATTGAAGATAATAATGAATATGTAGTCATACGAATAGTTACGCCCGCAAGCATAGCAACACCTTGCTTACGAGTAATGGTTCCATTACCTATAGCTGCGTAGATGCCTTGGCGTGCAGTAGTATATTCATAGATGGCAAAGCGGGTCATAAAGCTATTGAAGTTGTTGAACCCTCTTAGGAATGCGCTTTGATTAGGCTTGTTGGTTCCTTTAAGTATTCCCATAAATGGATTATCAGTAGCTCCTGTAAGTACAGACCTCTCATCAGCTTTGTCGCGAGCAGCATCAATAGCATCTTTGTGTTGCGCCATATAAGCCTCATCGTTCTGACCAATTTTATCAAAGTCAACCTCTTCTCCTGTTTGGTTTTTGAACTCAGTAGCAAATGTTCCAAACCATACAGGGCGCATAACAACCTTATCCGGAGTTGAGATTAACGAATCAGATACCACCTCAACAAGGTTCTTGTACTTCTTGAGTGAGTAATTGTAAATCATATTCGCGTTACTCGTCACCTGATTCTGTGCGGTGTTTGACCTAACGCCACTTGCCTGTCTTAGAATAGATGTATCAACAAACCTTCCTCCAAGAGTATCACCTTGGAACAATCGATTAGTTTGTTTACTACCTACGTTATCCATTACACCAACCGCCAATGGAGACATAATGATTGAACGGTACTTCACTCCTTCAGAGAAAGCCTTAGGGTCTGTAACCATAACGAATCCAATATTGGATGCTAATTCAGAAACAAACCTTGTGCTACTTGCAAGGATTGCTCGGTATCCCTGCTTAGAAATAAAGTTCATTGCCTCATCAGCAAATGAGTTGGTGATAAAGTTGTTGGTTAAAACATTCTGAACCACCTCTTCAAACGCTTGGTTGATAGAGTTAAGAATTTCTCTCTGTTGCTTCGGAATACGACCCTCTTCCTCCATCATTCTTTCAGCCTCATTAAGCGTCTTTCTTGCAGTGCGAATAGGTTCGGTCATATTGAAGTCCAACAGTACAAATTTGGCCCCTCTCTGCGCGGACGCGAAGGCGTCAAAGTTTATTGGAGAAACCTTGCCTGTTCTTGCTATCAATGATTGAGCTTTTGTGGATGGTCTAATTGAGTTGTTGTACTCATCAGCAGACTGTGTTCCTGTAGCTCTTTCGTCAGGATTGTAATCGTGCATTACAGGAAGGTGAACGTAATTGTTCAAGGCTTCAATTCTCTCTCCTCTGATAACTGCCGCAGTGTACATTGCCATCTCTCTCATACCATCGTTCACTTCACGGATAGTTGCGATTGCGTTTTTCTCTGCGGTATTGAAATTATTGAACAACTCATTCTTGTCAATCTCAATGATGTCCTTTCCATTGTTATCTTGACCAACAACAACACCGTAATTCTCCAATATATCCTCAAGCATCTGAGCATCACGCTCTTTGTATTTAGACTTGCCCTTTCTAATATGCTTAACGGTAGCTCTGATATAGTCAGCGGCTGAGTTTACTTGCTTGCTTTCAGGGTTGGTGTCATACTCAAGTTGAACAAGGTAAGTCATCATTCTAAATGAAGCCTCCAATGTTTCGTTTATCTTGTAGTTGTGAGACTTAGACACTGCATCGTGCGCCTCATCTAACTTTTTATTTACCCTTCCCATAGCAGACTCAAACGCAGCGTGACCTTCAGCTACTTTCTCGAATATAGCCTTGAAGATTGTCTTGGTTTTGAAGTCACCAAATAGTTGGTCAATAAAATACAATGGGCTACGACGAATCATCTCAAGTGTAGCATCCTTACCTGTGAATACTGACTTGAATCTTGCATACAATTTAGAGAACTTCAATGGCTCTGCACCTTTGATTCCTTTTACCAAATTCTCAGCCTCCTGTAAGTCGTTTAATTTCTCCAATGTCAACTGAGCGTAGTGAGGGAAGTATCCATTGTTGATGTTGTCAATCAACTTAGCTACGTTGTTCAACTGAGAGATAGTCATCTTGTTGAGTAAGCTTGGAATCAAAAGCTTCTTCAATCTATTAGCAGTATCTCTCTCGTATCTTGATGGAAGACCACTTGCATTTACAGTCAATCCCTGTATGCCATTGATGATGCGTGTTTTCTCAGTCTGAATTTCAGCTTCGGTCATTGGCTCCTGTTGAACCTTAGGCAAGATGATTTTTTTGTACTTGCTCATAATCTCAGACTCAGCCTCATCAATCACTCCTTCCTTCAACATTTGAGCTACAGTCTTAGCGTACTCTAATTTGCCTTCATCATTAAGAACCTTGTCTTCGTACTCATCAAATCGAATAGCCAACTCTTCAGCCAACGATACTTCTTCATTAACCGCATCAAGTATCTCATTGGTGGTATTCACTACATCACTCACCTCAGTAAGCGTAAGTACCGCTCCCTTGGCTCCGAACATATTAACCAATGCAAGATATTTATCAAGCACTGAGTCAGGGATAAGATTCGGATTGATGGAGAACAAGCGAGTAAGCACAGGGCCGGCAGCTTCAGCTACACCAATCTTTGTTCTAACATTAGTTCTTGCAGTCTTCAGTTTTCTGCGAGCGTCATCAATCTTCTTGTCATAGTTTGAATCCTCAAACACGTTGGTCATATAGTCAACAAACTTGTCAATCGAATCTTGATTGAACATATTCACATCAGCAAATCTTCTGATGATACTTGCCACCTGTCTGTTGGTTAGCTTACCTGCCAATACCAATTCCTTGATTTCTTTTGAGAGCTGCTTGCTCACTTTAACCCAAGCTATCTTAGCGGTCTTTGCACCACGCGCAAGGTCTCTGATTTGTTTCTTGAGAAGTTCCTTCTCAGTCATTGTAATCTTATTTACATCGGCTATTTCACCAAGTATAATACGACCCTCACCCATAAACATTTCTCTTCCAAGAGCGGGAGCAGACCTCTGACTTAATCCTAACTTCTTTCTTACATCTCTAACAATCTTCTCGCGCTGCACGTCTGTAGCTTTCTCATAAACAAGAGACTTCATCACGTAGTTGAGAACACCCTCAACCTTACGTTTCTTTGAAGCTCCTCTCTCCTCCATCTTGGCAATTATTTTATCAACCTCTGCCATCATTCTATCAAAGCCATCTATGATTTCCTCAGAAACAGTAATACGATTAGAAGCACCTTGCTCTTCAGTCATTGCTGCATCTATCTGCTCAGTGGTAAGACCTCTTCCTTCTAACACTTTTCTAATTGACTCTTCAGAGAACCCGTTTGCCCGGCCCATTTTGATGATACTATCAGGAGTTTGTCTTGCACTAAACGCAACATCAGGATTGTTCATCGTGGTACCGTTTGGTGCCAATGGCTCACCGCTAAAAATATCAGCTAATGCAGTACCAATGAATTGGTCAAGAGTCATATCCTGAATCTGCTCAGAAGTAAGCTCTCTTGATAACTTGAACTCACTCTTGATAAACGTAAAGACTGCGTTTAACCAATTAGTGAATCTTTGCTTCAATGA
>Ga0315294_10009071_pt1 | contig 10928 bp, 11 predicted proteins | sample YL17G13_40_MG_FD_203626 | JGI IMG/M metagenome (GOLD analysis project Ga0315294, IMG submission 203626) | Sediment microbial communities from Yellowstone Lake, YNP, Wyoming, USA - YL17G13_40 | ecosystem: Environmental > Aquatic > Freshwater > Lake > Sediment | place: USA: Wyoming | collected... | reverse complement strand
GAATCTGTGACTGGTTGGTCAATGAGTTATTGGAAACTAATGAAAGCTGTGGAACGGGGGATAACCCTTGCACGTATATTCAATATTCGCGAAGGATGGACAGCAAAGGATGACATCCTCCCGAGCCGGTTTGCGACTTCCCCTTCAGAGGGTCCTTTGAAAGGGGTCTTTATTGACCCCCAAAAACTGGTTGAGGCACAAAAAATCTACTACCAGATGATGGGTTGGAATGAATCCGGGATTCCAACTTATGCACGACTTGTCGAACTGAAGATCGAATGGGCTTCCAGATATCTGGAAGAAATGAAGAACCCCAGTTAGGAGACCTCGTTCATGGAGAGAGAGAAGAATTCACATTTGACCATGGGGATCGATATCGGAGGGACCTTCACAGACATCGTCGTTTACGATGAAAGGACCAAAGGGATCCACGTCAAGAAGATTTTGAGTACCCCTGAGAAGCTTGAAATGGGGGTTCTCTCAGGGATTTCAAAAATCCTGGACGTAGATCATCTTCAGGTTCAAGAGATAAAGCGGATTATCCATGGGGCGACCGTCGCCACGAATGCGATCTTGGAGAAGAAAGGAGCGGAAGGTCGGCCTCATCACAACGAAAGGGTTCGGGAGGATCTGGACGATTGAGGGGGGGGCTCGGGTGAAGAGCTGAGGATAAGAATACGATCTTGCCGTTCCTGTATCCTCTCGATGGTTTCGGGAAGAGTGAAGTTCCCGGCAAAGGGGTTTTTTGGAGGAGGTTCGGGAAGTAAGGGGCGAGTTTTTTTTAATGGCAAATTAATCAGCCCGCTGAAACAGATTAGCCTGAGAAAAGGGGATGAGATCGTCCTGCGTTTGCCCGGGGGGAGGTTACGGATCCAGGTGAAACAATATGAATCGGTTCAAAATGATCTATTGAGTTTGACAGCGTTACAGGATTTGGAAGGTGAAACGGAAAGGAGGTTTGAAGAATCTATGTCTACATGGAACAACGTTGCGGAAAAGAAGGAATAACAAGGGATGTTAAATGGGTAATTTCAGACGAGGGAAGGAGGTAAGAAAATGGATAGAAGATTCTTATTTTGGTTCATATTGGCAATTTGTGTCATCTTTTCAATAAGATCTGAGGTCCATGCCAATTAATCCTTTGCCGAATCCAAAGATCTACCAACTCACCTATACCCTATCCTCAGGAAGGTGATGTATTGCTGAAGAGCCGTATGCTGGAAAACAGCACGTACGGTTCCGTGAGGGGCATTAAATAACCCAAGAGAGGAGGTTATAAAAGATGTCTACTCGACAGGTTTGTATTAATGCTGATATAGGAGAAAATTTTGGCACCTGGACGAAAACATGGGACGACGAATTGATCCCGCTAATTTCTTATGGACTCATTGCGTGCGGTTGGCATGCGGGGGATCCGATGATAATGCGGCATACAGTCCGATTATGTAAGGAGTACGGGGTCAGCATAGGTTCACATTGCGGTTTTCCGGATCTTGTGGGTTTCGGGCGAAGGCGCATGGAAATATCCCCTGAAGAGCTCAAATACTATCTCATTTACCAAACGGGCGCGTTGATGGCTATTGCCAAGGTGGAGGGAACCGAAGTGGTGTCTTGTGGGGCTCATGGAGCCATGGGACATCTAAGTGTGTCCAGTCCGGAATATATTAAGGCATTTATTGAGGCTTCGCGTCAACTAGACCCCAATTTCATCTTTTCAGGTGGTCTCGGAGCTACAGCAGACCTCGTTATGGAGGAAGCGAGGAGACAAGGCTATACGCGTTCTTTCGCAAAGAGTTTCCTTGCAGACAGGGGTTACCATAAAGACGGCAGATTAACTAATAGATTTGGATACAAAGCCCACCCGCGTGCGATGATCCATGATACCGCGGAGATTGTGGAAAGGACTATACGGGTGGTCAAAGAGAAAAAGCTTGAGTCAGTTGAGGGTGAAGATATCGATATGGACGTTCAGATCATCCACCTACATGGAGATCTCGCTGGGTGTGTTGAGAATGCCAGAGGCATAAGGAAAGGACTCGAGGCTGAAGGAATAGAGATTGTCCCCATAACAGAACTTGTGTAAGGAGAGTTCCGGTGATTGAGATTTTGCAGGGGGGTTTTTTCTCGGCAGTACAGGACAATGGACGTTATGGTTATCGGAAATATGGGGTGCCTATATGTGGGGCTATGGATTTATATGCCTTGAGAGTGGCCAATATTTTGGTGGGAAATCCTGAAGGAGCGGCCGGAATTGAGGTTACTTTGGGTGGTTTGAAGCTCCGATGCACTAAGGATGCGCTGATAGCTATAACAGGTGGTGATTTATCACCTCGAATTAACAATGAATCCATCCCTATGTGGACAGCCTTATGGATGAGAAAAGGTGATATTCTTACCTTTATCTGTCTAAGGTCTGGTTTTAGGGCATATATCGCTGTAAAAGGGGGGATCGACGCTCGATTTGTGATGAACAGTTATTCACCACTGCTTAGAAGTAAGGATGCTGCTCTTAAACCTGGGGATAAATTGAAAATCGGTGAAAAGTCAGCTGTCAGAATGGTTAAACTACAGCCTTTACCAGATCAGTATGTGCCTGACTGTAAAGACAAGAAGGAGGTACGCGTAGTTTTAGGACCACAAGATGATTATTTTACATCGGAAGCGTTAGAGGTGTTTCTGAATTCTGAGTATATAGTTAAAGCCCAATCAGACCGACAGGGATATCGGTTGGAAGGTCCTGTACTCAAACACACAAGAAACGCTGATGTCGTTTCGGAGGCGTGTTGGCCGGGTGCGATTCAGGTCCCCGGAGATGGACTCCCGATAATTTTGCTTGCGGATGCTATGACAACAGGTGGATATCCCAAAATTGCCTCAATCATATCGGCTGATTTGGACAAAATGGGTCAGGCCAAACCTGCTGACAAAATTTCCTTTGAAAGAGTGTCTCTTGGTGAGGCACGCAGTTTATTTCTAGTAAAAGAAGAAAGAATCAAAGAAATAAGAAGGATTTTTTGGGGGGCTCAATAATGAATGAGCTGGATTATAAAATAGCAGGCGATAGAGGAATCCTTATCTACTTTGGAGGAGAAATTGGGCCAGAAACATTCCAAAGGATTCGGTTGTTTAACGAAAACTTGTTAAAAAGCAATTTCCCGGGCGTCAAAGAAACGTTTCCGGGTTATCGTACATTGTTTATCTCATATGAGCCATCAGGGACAGATTATGACACATTAGTATATCAGCTTAAACAATTAGCACAAAACCCACCGAGTAGGGAATATCAAAAAGAAGAAGTTTGTTTTGAAATCCCGATCGTGTATGATGGACCCGATTTGCCTATGGTGGCTAAACTTCTCAATATTTTGGCAGAGGAGATCACCCAACGTCATTTGGGTGATAAGTACTTAATTCTACTGACGGGTGGTGCTGGCGGAATAGCTTATTTTAAATTTAGAGATAAGTTATTTGACCTACCAAGAAAGAAGACCCCAGCCTTTATCGCCACCGATGGGGCAGTAGGTTTTGCCGCTGGCATAGGCTCGGCTGGCTCAAGGCAGCCTCAGGGAATGAAGGGGAAAACTAGCGGTTGGTGGTTTATTGGACGGACACCAATACGTCAGTGGTTACCCGATAGAGATCCACCTGTCTTGATAAAAGCAGGAGATTGGATCAGATATAAGAGAGTCGACGCAGACGACTTCGACAGGATTGCACAAGAGGTTGATCGAGGTACTTATGAACTACATGTGTGTAAAACCTAGAAAAGGAACATTGTTACAAAGTTCTTTCTACCCGGATGGGATAAGAGAAATTTTTCTCTGTGCTATTCCTTATCGAGGTGTTCTTGGAGGAAATTCTGGAAACAAGGGAAGTGTGTTTATTAACAACAAATTGATCAATCCTGTGAAGCAGATAGATCTTAGAGAAGGGGATGAAATAGTTTTACGTCTACCTGGAGGCGGAGGATTCGGACATCCTCGAAGAGAATAGGGATTGATGAAATATGATAAAAAAATAACCTACATAAGACTAAGGGAAGAAAGGGGGTGATGATTGGAAGGAAGTTTACAAAAACATAAAATTGGAACTTTAAAATCCATCATAAAGGAAGGAGGAGAAGAAAATGAGAAAAAGATTATTCTTATCATTGTTGATTACTTTCTTTGTTATTTTTTCAGTACAATTGGAAGTAAGTGCCAAAGACCCCACGGATTACCCCAAAATGCCAATCAATGTATTAATTGGTTTTGGGCCTGGTGGATCTACAGATGTAACAATGAGAGTCATTTCTGATTTAGCATCTAAAATTCTGGGCCAACCATTGATATGTGAAAATAAGGTTGGCGCTTCAAGCAAAGTTGAACTGGCAGCATTAGCCAAGGCAACACCAGATGGTTATACCATTGGTACTCTCTCTCTTGGTGTTGCCACAAGAGAACCCCATATGGTTCAAGTTCATTTTGATACTTTACACGATTTCACTCCAATAATGCAATACACGGACTATCCATTTAGCGTCGCAGTAATGGCTGATTCCCCTTGGAAAACACTTAAAGAGTTAGTCACTGCAATGAAAGAAAATCCAGGGAAATTTACAGTAGCAAATTCGGGGACATATAGTGGGGGTGACCTTGTATGGAGAGTCATAGGTAAAAAAGAGGGGATCGAGATTAGACAAATCCCTTATTCTGGAGGAGGTTCTCAAGCGGTATTGGCATTACTTGGTGGTCATGTTCAGGCCCTTGGATGTGGCGGGGAAGCAAATCCTCATGTTAGAGCTGGAAAAATGAGGCTTCTGGCTGTCCTGGGAGAAAGCCGCTTACCAGATTTTCCAGATGTCCCTACTGTTAAAGAATTAGGATATCCATTTGTAAATGTAAGTGGTGTTGCTATTGCAGGACCGAAAGGTTTGCCTAAACTTATTTTGAAAAAACTTGAGGATGCCCTTACGGAAGCTTCAAAAGATCCTAAGTTTCAAGATGTACTTAAAAAATTTGATTTGCCCTATGTGTATAAAAATAGTGAACAACTCGGAAAAGAGATTCCATTCTTATATGCTAATTGGGGTATTTTACTTAAAGAACTAGGAATTATCAGTAAATAAAAATCAGTCGAGGAGGAGAGGGGAAAATATTTCTTATTTTTCTGATGTAATGCTTTCTTCTAGGATTAGAAAAATCCCTTACACCAAGGCGTCCATTTTACTATAATCTGCGACGGGGGAATTTTTTTGACTATATAGCAATAGCAAAAAACGGATTATGGGACTCTATTTTTTCCATTGGCCATAAGGGTCTTGTCAAGTAAGTGGGTGCAAAATATCAAGGAAACAGCATCAAGGATCAACTTGGGTAAAGGGGTTTTGTAACAATTTAGGGAAACGTGACGAATAGAATGATTCTGGAGGGTATAGAATCTCAGCTGTACTATTGCCGGCTTTAAACCAGACAATTTCAGGAGGTAGAAATTAGTAATGGGGATTTTGCAATACGATAAAAAAATACTCCATAAACAAAAATATGAGATTATTCTTCATATTTTTTGGTTCGCCCTAAGCGTTTTGGTTGTGTTCCTATCTTATAAATTAGGTCTTGGAGAATTCCGTAATCCCAGGCAAGGATTTGTACCTTTTTGGGAAGGGTTATTCCTTACGATCCTTCTCCTAATTTCGATCTTGCGAGGTTTAATAATTATTTATAAAAAGAGTAGTAGTTACGAGGTAATAAAGGAGGAACAAAATCAAATAAATTTTTGGAATATATTCATCACCTTAGTATCTTTATTTGCTTATGCCTTATTTTTAAAGATACTAGGGTTTGCGATTACCACTTTTTTATTCTTATTCATTTTGTTCTGGAAGATGGGTTCTAAGATGATCTTTGCATTGGTAATCTCTTTTTTGACTGTCTTGATAACTTATTTCGTTTTTACTTACCTTGGAGTCAGATTTCCTGGGGGTATTCTTGGATGGATTTTATAGCGAGGTAAGGTAAGATGGATTCACTTTTGGGCTTAATGAACGGATTTAAGATTGCTCTTACTCTCTCAAATTTATTCTATTGTTTTGTGGGGGTTTTTATTGGCACGTTGATTGGAGTCCTACCTGGAATTGGACCCACAGGGGCCATGGCCATGCTATTCCCTGTTACTTTTGCCATGTCTCCTGTTTCTGCCATCATTATGCTTGCAGGAATCTATTATGGGGCTATGTACGGCGGTTCTACAACTTCCATCTTAGTTAATATTCCTGGAGAGTCGGCTTCAGTAGTGACCTGTTTGGATGGTTATCAGATGGCAAGACAAGGTCGAGCAGGACCTGCTTTGGGAATAAGTGCCTTCGGATCTTTTATTGCAGGTACTTTCGGTGTCATTCTTTTAGTATTTTTCGTCCTTCCTCTCTCCAAAGTCGCTCTGAAATTTGGACCACCAGAATATTTTAGCCTTTTATCAGCGTCCCTAATTCTCTTGACATATTTAGTTAGGGGGTCGGTATTTAAAGCCATCGTAATGGCTCTGTTTGGTCTTATCTTAAGTACTGTAGGTCTTGACATGATAGAGGGAACAGGACGTCTTACTTTTGGTTTAGCATTCCTTGAAGATGGAATTGGGTTAGTTCCATTAGCCATGGGTCTTTTTGGAATATCTGAAGTCCTTTCGAATCTTGAGCTGTCTATGGATAGAACTATCTTTAAGGCCAAAATAAAAAACTTATTACCAAACCGTCAGGATTGGAAGAGATCCGCTGGCCCTATTGCTCGAGGGTCTATCTTAGGATTCTTTCTGGGCCTCATACCCGGAGGGGGAGGGGTGATCGCTTCTTTCATCTCTTATGCTTTGGAAAAAAAGCTGTCTAAACATCCAGAATCTTTTGGCAGGGGAGCTATAGAGGGAGTAGCGGGACCAGAGTCGGCTAACAATTCTGGGGCTGCGGGATCATTTGTTCCCCTTTTGGCTCTGGGAATTCCTACGAATGTTGTAATGGCTCTCTTACTTGGGGGTTATATGATCCATGGCGTAACCCCCGGCCCATTATTGATTAGTAAGAGTCCTGATTTATTTTGGGGAGTCATTTCCAGTATGTATATTGGAAATGTGATGCTTTTAGTGTTGAACCTTCCCTTAATCGGGATATGGGTGAAAATTCTAAAAGTTCCTTATCCAATATTAATGCCCTTGATCCTTTTCTTCTGCTTGATTGGTTCATATAGTTTGAATAATAATATACTAGATGTGATCGTGATGATTATTTTTGGGATTGTCGGATATATCTTGAGAAAATTTGACTATGAGCCTGCCCCATTCCTGTTGGCTTTTATTCTCGGACCTATGTTGGAAACAAACTTGCGCCAATCCCTAATCATGTCTGATGGAAGTTTCTATATTTTTCTAAAGAGGCCCATTTCAGCAGTAGCCCTAATAATCATGGCCCTCCTTTTAATCTCAACTGGATTTTCATATTATAAGAAAGCCAAGATTAAGATAACCGAATGATATGTTTTTAAGGGGATGAGTATGCGTTAAACGCAATTGGAATTATATATTTGAATTATTTTGTGAAAGGAATAATAGAATGGAAGAAACTGTATCTGAAAAACTATCAAATTTTTGTTACTCAACGAAGATTTCTGACCTCCCAATGAATGCTATCGAAATGGCAAAACTTGCCTTCTTAGATTGGTTTGGGGCGGTGATTAGGGGTGGCCATGAAAAAATGACCAAAATTATGGCAAATGTTTTCAATCAATTTGATAGTCCTCCAGAATCAACAATTATATATAATAAAAAGAAAACCTCTTGTCTAAATGCAGTAATGGTAAATTCAGCCGCTGGACATACTATTCAATTAAGCGATATACATAAAGGTAGTCTTGTAGGATCTTCCTTTTGGGGTTCAAATGTGCATCCCAGTATTCCTGTCATTACCACTGCCTTTGCGATAGCCGAAAGAGAAAATAGTACTGGGAAAGAATTTATTACAGCTATTGTTCTTGGGTATGAGGTAATTATTAGAATTGCAGAAGCACTTTTTCCTTCTCATCATTCAATTTGGAATCCAACTGGAACATGTGGTACTTTTGCATCTGCTATTACTTCCGCCAAAATTCTTAAACTGAATAAACCTCAAATGGTCTCAGCATTAGGTTTTGCTGGGTTACAAGCTTCTGGATTATGGGAAGGGCTTTCCCAGGGATGTATATGCTCTGAATTCATATCAGGAAAAGCTTCGATGAATGGAATAATTGCTTCATTCCTTGCTAAAGAAGAATTACGATCACCCAAAGAAATTTTTGAGGGGGAGAAGGGTTTCTTCAAGGCAACTTCAGAGAACTATGATATAAATAAAGTTATTTATGATATAGATTCCTGCTTAAACAGTTTAAAAATAATGGACACATCGTTTAAAATTTATCCTTCATGTGGTCACACACATTCCGCAATTGACGCAATTTTACTGATAAAAAATAAATATGATCTAAAAATATCTAATATTAAAAAAATAAATATTAAATTATATCCGAGATCAATTGAGTTTTTAAAAGGGGTCAAACCTGAAGACTCACAATCAGCTAAATTTAGCCTCCTTTTTTGTATTGCCTCCGCAATAAGGGATGGATCCATAACGTTAGATACGTTCTCTTCTGACAGGTTAAAAGACAAAGAGATAAATGATTTAATGAGCAGAATAAATTTTGAAGAGGAAAAAGAATTTGAAAAAGTCTACCCCGAAAAGTGGATTGCAACTGCTGAAATAATTACGAATGATGGGAATAAAATTGATTCAAAAATAGAGTATCCAAAAGGACATCCTAAAAATCCTTTAACAAAAGAAGAGATTGTGAATAAATTCTTTGAACTTACGAATGGATTTATTTCAAGAGATCAAGCCAATAGGCTAATGGATAATATCTTAAATTTACAAAAATTTAGAGACATGAGCAAATTATTAATAGATTCTGGCTTTACATATTAATGTTTTTGGTTCGGGGAATGGACAAAATATTGTATTCGAGAATGCTAAGAGTAATGTTAAAACAAACCTATATTATTTTCTTGTAAGGTCTGATGAGGGCTCAAATGACAGAACGAAATGGATCTATATTGGTTGAAAGGCTTTCAGGAGATGAAAGAGCGGTGAAGGGATTCCCTAAAATTGAAGGAGATGTTGTAAGATTACATATCGGGGATCCTGATCATCCCACTCCAAACCATATATGTGAAGCGGCGATCAAAGCTATGAGAGATGGCTACACCCATTATGCACCTCCAGGAGGTTATTTAGAACTTAAGGAAGGAATATGTAAAAGGCTTTGGGAAGATAAAAGAATTCAAAAAAATCCAGATGAAATTCTAGTAACGAATGGAGCGAGTGAGGGCATTTTCCTTTCTATATCTACTTTGTTGAACCCAGGTGATGAAGTTTTGATTTTTGATCCATCTTATTCATTATATGCTACTGCTGCAAAAATGTTAGGTATTGTGCCTCGATTCGTTCCTTTCGCACCCGGATTTAAAATTACAAGGGAAGTAATAGAAGAGCATTTGAGTAACCATACGAGGATGGTTATTTTAAACAATCCATGCAATCCAACTGCTCGGGTTTTTTCAAAAGAAGAAGTGAATGTGATTGCGAAATTAGCTGAGGGAAAAAACTTCATAGTATTATCAGATGAGGTTTACCACAAAATCATTTATGATGGGAAACAGCACCAGTCAATGAGCCAGATGGAAGAGATTAAAGAACGATCTATTTTAGTAGATAGTCTTTCCAAAACATACGCAATGACAGGATGGCGGATAGGTTATATTGTTGCACCTGCAAAATGGATTACATGGATGAGAATGATTCATGGGGTAGTTAATAACACACTCAATTCCATTGCACAAAAGGCTGCCATTACTGCTGTATCTGGTCCACAAGAATGTGTGGAATTAATGAAAAAGGGATATGAATCAAGAAAAATTTTAATGGAAAAAGAAGCCAGCAATATCCCGGGACTACATCCTTTTCCCATAGAAGGTACGTTTTATCTTTTTTGTCGATATTCCTTCCCATTGAAATCAATCGAGATAGTTCAATATTTACTAAAAAATGGAGTCGCTGTAAGAAGTGGTTCTGAATTTGGATCTCAAGGGGAAGGATGTTTTCGGCTCAGCTTCACTTGCGATGAAGAGAGTCTAAGGAAAGGAATGAAAAGAATAAGAGAAGCTTTTTTAAAGCTTTCTGATGTATCAAAACGAGAGGGTATGTTAAATTAGTTGAAGTTTAAGCTGCGGCTCTTAAAATGGTGGTAATCTAATGAATAGGGGAAGAGTAGAAAAACCACTTAAAAAGGAACTGGTTGGAGGATATTAAACATTATTATATGAAATTAAAGGAAGGGGGTTCTTGTACTGGCCCAAACGCATGATCTACAATGTGGCTTTGGAGGGAATGAACAAATATTAAATTGGTCATCCATCGTTCTTTAGATTCCGGAATTCGAATCTTTCACCTCGGTCATCTACCCCCATTGTGGCAATTACCTAAAACCCATGGTCACTTTTTAGAGAGAAACCTACTTTTTTATTGCGGATTAAGGGACTCTATCGTTGCAAAAATTAATGACTAGCCTGGATTCCCATAAGGGGGAATAATTCTAACAAATCGTCATCCGAATCTGCTCCAGTTAAGCATTGAGATTCAAGATACGTTATCTATATACAAAACTTATAAACAAACATCCACAATGTCATTATATTCATACCGCTTAATGGCTTAATCAGATGGCGTAGAAAATATCACTAAAATAGGCATTCATTAGAAATAAATCGTCATTGTATCACTTTTTACTTGACATGCTATTAATATGTGATATAGTGGCGATATGTATAACAGTAAATCAAAAAAGCTAACAGACATGGCCCGCTTCTTTCTCGAACCCTCC
>Ga0315294_10009070_pt1 | contig 10928 bp, 16 predicted proteins | sample YL17G13_40_MG_FD_203626 | JGI IMG/M metagenome (GOLD analysis project Ga0315294, IMG submission 203626) | Sediment microbial communities from Yellowstone Lake, YNP, Wyoming, USA - YL17G13_40 | ecosystem: Environmental > Aquatic > Freshwater > Lake > Sediment | place: USA: Wyoming | collected... | reverse complement strand
CCTGCCTGTTCGATTGTCACTGTGTTCTTTGATGCCACTGGTTGTTGTTCTTCGGCCATTTTGCTGCTCCTAAACGATACTGTTTTCTTGTAGCTCTGTAATAACAAACAAAAAAGGCCTCAGGGAGTAACCTCCCTTAGCCAGTCTTCGCAGGTTTCATCCTGACAAGTCAGGATTCAAACATATCGGAGACCAATGCCAAACTATAACTAGCCGGTAACTCACCGATACTATATGCTTTTGCAATCCTTTATAAAAGTTTCTGAAAGCGGGTGATGAGGCTCGAACTCACGACATTCACGTTGGCAACGTGACGCTCTACCACTGAGCTACACCCGCAATTTTTACCCAATAGAGTATATATTGGCCATTAGCCCTGTTGCAAGGGGTTTTTGTAAAAATATCGGCATTTGTATCGACAAAACTACCACCAAAAGTCACTCTCCTAGAAAATAAACTCAAAAACTATTCACCCCCCAACACAGGGTCCGAAAAACTAATCTAAGAACCGCCAGGCTTGGATGAAAACCAGTCTATGGCTTGGTAAGACAAATATGGTAGAATATAATCGGCAGCTGATGTCTGACCATCGTACCTGAGACAACAAGAGATTCAAAAAAGGGGCAACGAAATGGGCACAGATTATCCAAGACTAGTCAAAAAATGGGTATACGTGTCCATATTATTGGTGATGCTCGTTGTATTGTCGCGGGGCATCTTCACACGCACCTGCCCAATGAAGCCCGAGCTTGGTTTTCTTGCAAAGACCGAAAACAAAAGCTCAGAACAACCAGCTGACCCAAACCAGCTGTCTGAACAAAAACAAGAAGCTGCAAAGGAAAAGGGAAAGCGCGGGCCGGAGCATACACATCCAGCTTTCAGTCAGCGCCGTCATGAACGCGAAGAAATGGTCGCGGAGCAAATCCAGTCGCGAGGGGTAAACAGCCGCGATGTTCTCAATGCGATAGAAACCGTGCCGCGGCATGCCTTTGTTCGAGCACGCGACTCTTCAAGCGCCTACGATGACCGGCCACTTCCGATAGGTCTTGGCCAAACAATAAGCCAACCATATATTGTTGGCTACATGACCGAGGCTTTGAAACTGCGACCAGATTTCAGGATTCTGGAGATTGGCACAGGTTCGGGCTACCAGGCGGCAGTCTGTGCGGAGATTGCCCAAGAGGTCTATACAATCGAAATCATCAAAGAATTGGCTGAACCGGCTGAAAAACGTCTGAAGGATTTGGGGTACAATAATGTATCGGTCAAGGCTGGTGACGGCTATTTCGGCTGGGTAGAAAAAGGCCCGTTCGACGCGATTATAATTACCGCAGCTGCGGGGCTTGTACCGCCACCACTGGTTAAGCAGCTAAAACCAGATGGCCGAATGATCTTGCCGCTGGGAAGTCCCTTTGGCGCACAAACGCTTGTACTGATTACCAAAGACAATAAAGGCAGTGTACAAAGTAAAAGCCTTCTGCCGGTACAGTTTGTCCCTATGGTCGGGCATATAACAGAAGTTGAGCAGTCATCTCAAAAATGACAACAATCCTAATCGCTATCTTTTTTGTATCCGCAGCGGCGCTTGGACTGGAACTTAATCTGGTTCGCACATTGTCAATCGGCCATTGGCATCATTTCTCGTACCTGGTCATCAGTACCGCCCTGCTTGGCTTTGGGGCTGGTGGAACCTTTGTCGCAGTTTGTTCAGGACCGCTTATAAGGCATTACCGAAAAAGTCTTTGGGGTCTTGCCTTAGCGATGGCTTTGGCGGTGCCGTTTGTCTTTCGCCTGTGCCAGAAAATCCCGCTTGATGAGCTGCAGCTTATATGGGACAGGAGACAGGTACTCTACCTTTTTGCATATTACCTGCTCTTTTTTATTCCATTTTTTTGCGCAGGCTCTTGCATAGCATTGGCATTTGCGGTCTTCGCTGATAAGGCCCACAGGTTGTATTTCTACAATATGATAGGTTCCGGCCTGGGAGCTGCTGGAATCGTTGCACTAATGTACGGCAATCCCCCTGAGCAACTGCTGCTGGTAATAAGTTCTGCTGCATTTTTTGCCGCTTTGATTCTTGCATTCGGGTTATCCGGACGCTGGATTACAGGGACATTAATCTGTGCGGCAGTTTGGCTTTTAGCTTTTGGTCCCTGGGGGCCATTTAAGCTTAAGATTGCAATTTGCGAAAATAAGTCTCTGGTTTATTATACCGCCCTACCAAAAGCACAAACCACTGCGGTGCGTTACAGTCCGTTAGGCCGGCTGGACTGTGTACAGGCACCTGTGATTCGATATTTTCCCGGCTTGAGCATCGGATATCAGGGTCAGCTGCCAGAACAGATGTTAATAATCAATGATGCCGACAGCATCTCAGCAGTAAACCACTTTGAAGGGCTTAGTGATTTGAACTGCTACGACCATATAACTTCGGCACTTGCCTATCATTTGGTCAGCAAACCGGAGGTTTGCATAATCGGTGCTGGTGGCGGCTCCGATGTTGCTCAGGCGCTAGTGTGTGGCGCACGCAAGGTTACCGCCGTAGAGATGAATCCGCAAACAATAGACCTGGTGCGTAACCAATTCAATGAATTTGCGTCCGGCATATATAGACGAGATGATGTTGAGATTATTCCAGCCGAGGGCCGGAACTTCCTGCAAACAAGCCAAAAGCTCTTTGACATTATTAACATTTCGCTGCTGGACTCATTCAGCGCGTCGGCTGCAGGTGTGTATGCTCTTAATGAAAGCCATCTCTATACCATCGAGGCTATCGAGCAAGCCTTTGCGAAATTGCATCCGGAAGGTTTGTTAAGTATCACGCGAATGCTGAAGACACCACCCAGGGACAGTCTCAAAATGTTTGCAACTATGGTCGAAGCACTGCGGCACCGCGGTATCACTAATCCAGCCAACCACATCATAATGATTCGAAGCTGGGCCACTGCGACAATCGTCGCCTCACCGCAACCTTTTTCAGACTTGCAAATCGCAAACGTGCGCGAGTTTTCCGAGGAGCGGTTTTTTGATTTGGTGCATGTGCCAAGCATCAAGCCGGATGAAGTAAACCGATTCCATATACTCGAAGACCCCATCTACTACAATAGCGCCCAGCAGATTTTGTCTGTTAAATACAAGGCTTTTTACCGCGACTACGCCTACAATATCTGCCCCGCCACCGATGATAAGCCATACTTTTTTGACTTTTTCAAATGGAGGGCCCTGCCATACATGATTCGCAGCATGGGCCGGCAGTGGCTGCCCTTTTCTGAATGGGCCTATCTGGTTTTGACAGCAACTTTGTTGCAGGCAGTTTGTGCAAGCGCATTACTTATCCTGCTGCCTCTGTGGGTCGCAAAGCCGATCAAGGCGATTAAATCTCAGAAACTTGCTGCCTTTACTTATTTTTTGCTGCTGGGTCTTGCGTATATGTTTCTGGAAATGGGTTTTATTCAAAAGATGACGCTGTTGATAGGACATCCGGTTTTTGGTGTAGCTGTTATACTTTTGGGGTTCTTAGTTTTTTCCGGGTTCGGCTCCTTGCTTTCCGGCCGACTGTATAAATCTTCTGCTCGCGCGGTTTGGATAGCGGTAGTAGCCATCATAATTATTGGCGTAGCAGAAATAAACATAATGAAATTTCTCTTCAATTGGCTGGTGAGTTTTTCAAGACCAGTGCGGATGTTATTAGGATTGGGTATCACAGGGCCGCTGGCATTTTTTATGGGGATACCCTTCCCCACAGCCCTTAAGCAACTTCACATACGCAACCAGCCACTTGTCCCCTGGGCGTGGGGGATTAATGGATTTGCTTCTGTAGCAGGAGCTGTCTTGGGCACGTTCCTGGCTATTTCGGTAGGCTTCACGACCTTGACTGTGATAGCTTTGGGGTGTTATCTGATGGCGGGGGTAATCTCGAAGCAGGTATGCTCTTAGCAGGTAAGATGCAATGCTGCGGCAACATTTGCACCTGCCTGTGACAATTCGTTAAACCGCTCGACAGCTTTATAGGTATCAAGCACCTCGCATTGGATGCCGTACTCCTGCAAAACCTGCTGGGTCTTGTCAGGCACTTTCATTACTCCCGAAGCTCCGCAGCCAACCACAAGGATCGAAGGCTTGGCAGTGATGATAGATTGGAGGTCCTCGGCAGATAGCAAATGTCCCTGCTTTCTCCACCATTTGGGGTGTACCGCGCCACTAAAAATTAGACAATCGTTGGCGTAACTGGTACCATCAATAACAATTTCACCGAATTGGTATGAATCAATATGCATTCTATGCTTTTGCTTTAGACTGGTTTGGTCAGCCGTCCAAAATCTCAATATTATCCATGCTGCCCAATAGACCATTTGCAAGGCGCAGGTATTCTATCGTCTTGGGATTATGGTCCAGCAGGCTGCTACCTACAGCATCAACCGCTACAGGGTCGAAACTAGCAAGTATAACACCAGTTTTCTTAGCCTTTCCTGCAAGATGCATCCCCGTCAGAGCCACCACCGCATCGACCACACAAAGAGCCGGCTTTTTATACAGGCAGACGTCAACAACGGACCTGTGCGTCGAAGGCGAATGGAGCTTTGACTTATTCCATGAGCCGTGATAAAATGGAGCAGGTGCAAGACCAAACATATTCTTCATGGCGATGGTAGTTTTGGTAAAGCTGTGGTCTTTTAGAATGGGCAGAGAAATTATAAAAGCGTCACGCGCTACTTCCGGCATATAAAATTCTTTGAGTTGCAGCGTGCCGTCATTCCTAAGTAAGACAGCCTTTTCCTGATTAAAATCGATAAGCCTTAGGCCGTATTTTTTAGCCAGTTTAGTATAGCCGTTGGCCCGGAAGGTCTGTTCTGTTGTTCCATTACCGCAGCCTTCACCAATTGCGACTTCTGCTTTGCTATGAGCCTTGCAATATGTATAGACGGCCTCAGCGGCGGCTACACTGGTCGTCACCGGAGGGCCATCTGCATTAGTGAGATTAGGCTTGATTATGATAAGACCACTATTGGGTAAGCTGTTCACTGCCCCAATTAAATCCATCGCTTTTGCAATGCTGGTCCAATAATCAACGAACTCAACCCTTGCAACTTGGCTCATAGTCGCACAGCAACAAAATACCAAAGGCAAAAAATAGGGAAAAGGGAAACCGGAGCAGGAGGGATTCCCCTTGCGGGCCAGGGGTTTGACGGTCTTGCAGACATCGCAAACCCTTCGAATCCCTACGCGACACAAGCAGTTGTGTCGCTCCTTCAGCCAACCAAGCAAGCCCACCGGAGCAGGAGGGTTCCGTTCCCTTTCTGCCAAATCACGCTAAAGGCTGAAAAACCGCCGAAAGACTGGTATAACAAGGCATTATACAGGCAACAGATGCGTACCATAGGGGCCACCATAAAGCAAAAACGATTAAAACTGGGATTATCTCAAATGTATTTAGCACAACAACTTAACGTTGGCGTAGAAACCGTTGCAAATTGGGAACATAGCCGCTCCATACCTGATATTTGCCGTTTGCCGAGGATAATTGATTTTCTTGGATATGACCCTTTGGAGACTGTCAAAAAAGCTGATTGACGCAGGGTTCGGAACCGATCCGTACCCTTTCTGCCATGGGATACGATTCTCTTAAAAACTGCCCCTGGGAAGATAGCGATCATAACCACGTTCCGAACCCTGTCTTATGTAGCTCGCCGGGATGCACAATCCCTAGTTGCGGTGCCAATCTGCAATCTGACTTTACAGTGTATCTCATCAGCAGAAATGCCACAATTGATAAGCGTGATGGATATTAAAACGAAGCCGCAGTTAAGTTATTTGTGATGCGAGAAACCTGCCCAATTCATCAAATTGTTTTCGGTATTTATTGTGAAAAGGCAATAATCTTTGATATCTTCTTACTTTGTCTGTGTCTTTTATTTCTCTAACCTGAATGCTTTCAGGAAGTCTATTCTTAATCTTGTGAAAGGCTCCGATAAACAAAATGCCTTTCTCGTCGGATCCGAGTGTTTCATCTATTCTTTTAGCGATAAAAGCATCTCTCTTATTTGTGAGTATGGTTTTTGCTAACTTATATCTTAAAAACGCCATCACTTTTCGAAAGGTTGATTTGGCCTGTGTTATAGCAAGCAATCTGTCGTATTCTTGTTTGACAAGTTTGAAATCTTCTGTCTTTACCAAGACAGCTCCTTTTTCAAGTAACCTCGATACTAACTGATAATTTTTACTGCCAGCTTTAGCGGTATCTTCAACTATTTTTTTGCCCACTTCGCCCTCGCCAACCATCCCATCTTGATATATTTTCATTCCCTTTACGTCCAACGAATCAAAATAATCCGATATAGCATCCCAGAAACCGTCGACAGTTTTTCTATGCTTTATCCAGATTTCCTCACCGAGACATGCAATGCCTCTTTTAGTCACATCCTCTGCTATAGAACCAAGGTCGGCACTGGTATGTATAACAGGAACATAAATCAGCGTTCTCATAAGCTGTTCCTCTTAAGTTGCCTTTGCTTCAGCACGTTCCAGTCGCTTTTTGAGTTCTTCGTTGCGTTCTAATCTTTTCTTCAGCGTTCTATTTTCCTGCTCGATGTCCGCTTTTTGTGCCTTTGAAGACAAGTACGAGTCCTGCTGCCACCAATTTATGCCCATCTCCAGCGCTTTATCCACAGAGGCCACCAAAAGTCTTATTTTAATATTGAGAAGGTCGATATCAGCAATCTGAATTCTGATATCACCTGCGATGACAATTCCTTTATCCAATACCCTCTCAAGGATATCAGCAAGGTTAGTTGCCTCGGTGGCATGCATCATTTTTTGTTCAGCCATCGGCCTGCTCCTTTATAATCATGCTAATTTTTTAGCCTTTATAATCAAATCTGCAGTCTTTTTACGCACATTTGCAATGAAACGGCAATTATTGCAATCCGTACTTTCCTGGTTGTAATCCGGGCAAGAGAGAAGGACATTTACTTCTTGTTGAAGTTCTTCAGCAAATTCAGCTTTCTCTAACACCCCTTTGGCACTGTTGATTTTAGCAGTAATATCCGCGATCGCCGGCTCTTGTTTTTGAAATATCGAGCAAGTTATTTTGTTTTCTTCGTTTTTCATCCTTGCATTCTGCCTCCCTGAATTACTAACTTTGCCAACAACTTTCTAGAATTTAAGAAGTCTTTACAACTTTCACACTTCTCTACATGCTTTTTTGCAACCTTTGAGGATTCTAAAATCTCGCACTCCTTCATCACGCCCCAAGACCACTTGATTTTTTCCTCAATATCTACTTCGTTTACAGCCTTTTCAATCAAATCACTTATTAGCTCAAACTGTAAATGTGATGACGAAGTGCCTTTTTTAACTTTCTTCTTCGCCTTTTTCATTGCCATTACATCAAATCTCCTAAAGGCCCTAAATTCAGATTCAGCTCTTCATCTTTAAGCCCAAATATCCCTTTCAACTCTTCCATCTTGTTTTCCAGTTTCATCAGGGTTTCACCCACGTTTTCTATCTGTTCGTCAGAAAGAGAGCCTGCTTCTACTCTTCTCATGGCCTGTTTTTCCAACAGTTTTCTTATCAGCTCTATCAATGTAAGCACTAGTTTTGCCAAGCCTTTCTCCACATTTTTAGGATTAGCATCAATCTTTCTAGGAAGAGCATCATTGGATTTTTCCATCTCTTCAACAAACTCTTCAGGAAAATCTGTTTCGACCACGCTGTTTAATGTCATATCTTATCAGCTCCTACTAAATCCTGATGTTGGATTACTTTATCAAACAAATCTTTTTGCTCAGAATCTTCAAGCAGGTCACTTTTCTTCGGCAAAATGACAAAGTTGTATGGAGGCCAGGGGCCGCTGAAAAGAAATTTGAAGCCGGCACCGGTATGGGGGCCTTTTATGTGCTCGAAAGCCTCCTTGAAATCATCCTGCTTGCCTCTTTCAACAAGGTAAACCCCATCCAGAAGCAAGTTTTCGGTCTTTAGTTTTTTAAGTTTCTTCTCCGCAGCAAACTTACTGAAAAACATGTCCATAACTTTAATAAACTTATTGGCCTTCTTTTCAAACTCTTCGTCTATTCTATATTCTTCAAATTTCTTTTTTATAAATCTTTTATTCGATGAATCATCTGGTATAGACACTTTTTCGTTGTCTTTCTTGTAGGTATTGATTAGGTGTTCTTTTATCTTATCTGAGGGCCATATGACCTTTATGCCAAATTCTACCTTATTGCGGAGCCTGTCCAAGTTATTTCTAAAATCCTTATAATAGCTTCGCATCATGGAAAGAATGCCATCCCTACCATCAAAAACGGTATGGAACCTCACGGGCAAAACGGCAAAGGACTCCATTAGCCTTTCTATGACCTCCTCGTGTGCTAAAACACCATCTTCGGTCTTGCTTTGCACCGACTCAGTGAATTCACTTACGACCGCACCTATATCGCAATAAGGGATATTGTAAACACAGGCTCCTTCCAACCCATAAATAGGCTCAGTTATCTGTTTACTGGAATCTATTATGCTATAGGTATATAGTTTCATAGCTATCTTGCCTCCTGCATTGGGCTAATAAATGGCGAACCTCTTAATTTTTCCATGGTTTCCACCGAGCTGAGCAAAACCTTCAGCCCTAAATATATAAGGTCAACATCAGCGACAGAAATGACCATATCGCCGGATATAATCACCCCCTTTTCTAAAACTCTGTCCAGAACTTCCAACAGAGTAACATCCTTTGATTTTGTTACAACGTTATGCATTCTGCACCTTCTGTTTTGAAAGGCCGCAAAAATTGTAAGGTGGCCACGGACCAGTGCAATCTATGAAAAAGCCTCTGTTCTCGTAGTGCACTCTGAGCATGTCGACCATATTTATAAAGTTACTTACCTCGTCTTTTTCAACTAAGAATGCTGAATTCAAAATCATATCATCTTTTCTCTCAGTTACCTGTTTCGGAAGCAGTTTGTTTATACGAGCTTCAAAACTTGATTCTTTCAATAAGTCAAAACTTTCTTGGCCATATTCATTAATTTTTCTGTTAACCGCCTGTGCCAACAATTCAGCTTTTTTCTTTTTAAGGAGAAAGGCTTTGCCAGGAGAAGACTTGTTTATTTGGTTTTCAATTTCTAAAATCTCCGGGTCATCATTAATGGAGAAAGCCTCTAATTTTTTTGTGTTGCAATAAATTTTGACTCCCCACTCTTCCTTGTTCTCTAATTTCCTCAGAATTATTTTAAATTCTTCACCATACCCTTGTAGCATTGCCTTTAGACTATCGTCCGTATTAAACAGTGTTCCAAACTTAAAAGGAATCACATCGGTATTAACCATAACCAGCTCTATTATTCTTTCATGTGCACTCGCCTTTGCCTTAACCCACTCGAAATCAGCCATATTTCGTTTCAGCCCTTCTTGGCCAAATTCTTCTTCTTCAACTTTGCCGGTTACCGCATAAAGACCATTATGGCAAACAAAATAGAGGCCATTCTCCAAACCCTCTATTTCCTTTAGTTTTGGCTCTTTATCTGCAACACAATATAAGTAAACGAGACGTTCTTCTGCCATCTCCGTACTCCGCATAAATTAACTGGTTGCCAATGTGTGGCCTTGACGTTCGTAGGATCCAACTTCCAAACTATCACTCAATTTGACTATGTAGTTATTTCTATCCTGCACTTTTGTAGGAAGCCCGAGGGACTTTAAAAAGGAATTCTCCTCGTACACTTCTGCCTCTATGTGCCACTCATTGTCAACTTTTGTTGCTCCGATCACCTTTACATCTTTTGCATCAAGGGCCTTCTGCAAAAACTCTACAACTATGCTTTTAGCTTCTTCTATTCCGGTCATTTTCTATATCTCCTTTTCTTCTGTATTTGTAATAGCATCCAATCGATCTAAAAGTTCTGTTTCCTTCCGGTCATATTCCTGCCGGCTTATTTCGTCCAACTCAAATTGTAATTGCAATCGCATAAGTTCTTCTTTGATACGCCCAGTATCATTTAATTCTTTATCAACTATTTCGTCGAGCTTTTCTCCCAACCAAACCACGCCTTTCAGTGGCGCAAGTAATATACTGTCGATTAAAAACATCTTTAGTAGTCCTCTGTATTGATCGTGATATTTACAAAATTAAACGGAGGCAGCGGCCCTACATACTTGAAATTCCCTTTCTCACCATATTTATTGACCAGTTCCTGTACTTGACGGTCGAATTCAGCTTCCTTCTCCTTTTCTACTAAAAACGCGGCGTTAATAATCATCAGCTCACCATACGGATTATTAGTCTTAACTTCCACGGCCAAGGGCGACAGAGTATTTAAGATGTCCTCTTCAACAATCTGTTTTTCCTGCTGTAAGGCTGTCTCAACCATCTCCCCTATCTTCATACGTTGGTTATGAGACTTTTCAGGAGCAATCGCTGCAATTTTTTCTTTTAGCAATTTTATATTTTCATACTTTTGCTGGATATCCTTATAAATAACCTCCTCTTTAAATATTGCCTTAAGACTAAGCTCGGTTTTGCCGGCAGTACTGTCCAACAAATCTTTAAATCTATCGTGCTCTTTTTCCAGTATTCTCTTTACTTTTTCTTCATCCTCTGCAACTGTGGCAAATCTCACCGGCAGAACAGTATGTTCAGCCATCACCGCCTCAATCGCCTTTTCGTGGGCAAGCGAATTCTCTCGCGAAACCCGGTATTTCCCGAGGGGAGCGTCACTGACCAAAGCAGCTATATCATCGAAACAGATTGTGTATACCTCATCACCTCGGCCTCCGATTCCCAATGGGCCGAATGACTGGGGTTGATCTGAGTCTATTATACAATATATATATTTGCCTTCTTTAGTGGCTGTATCCATCTCTATTTTTCCCATTCCTCTGGATAAATGACAATATTGACAAAATTAAATACCGGCAAAGGACCTGCATACATA
>Ga0315294_10009069_pt1 | contig 10928 bp, 10 predicted proteins | sample YL17G13_40_MG_FD_203626 | JGI IMG/M metagenome (GOLD analysis project Ga0315294, IMG submission 203626) | Sediment microbial communities from Yellowstone Lake, YNP, Wyoming, USA - YL17G13_40 | ecosystem: Environmental > Aquatic > Freshwater > Lake > Sediment | place: USA: Wyoming | collected... | reverse complement strand
ACCACGTCATAAACGATTGGATCGGCTATGGTATGGCGAGTTGGACTATCATCGTTAAAAGAGAAGTACTCAACGTAATCGATTTAAGCGAGCGAGTTAGTTTTTGGTATTCAGATAACGTATACGCAGATGCAGTAAAAAAGCATGGATATAAACATGCCCTGGCAGTACACTCGAAAATAGATCATCTTAGTAGTCAAACCATAAAAACAATCGCATACAACTCCGCAGAGGATAAGTGCGCTTATAGCAAAGGTACCCGGTGAAAGTACTAGTCTTTGGCAGAGCGGAATGTGATTATCTGCAAGATGATATCTATCATGGATTAAAGTCCTTACTAGGTACCGACGTAGAATCCAACGTGGGTTTAAACTATCTCTACAAAGACTGCCTAGAAAACCCTCTGCACATGTATGGCAGGGGGTTTAGTTATTATAGAAATTTAGACCCTGCTCTGCGCAATATTGTTCCACCGGATGAGATTTTAGATAAGGCACTATCTAACTACTATGATGCTATCATTTATCTTTCAGTGCGCAGGTGTGATACTCATCTAAAGGTGTTATCCGAAAAAATGCCTGAGAAAATTGCCTTGTGTGATGGTGAGGACAATACTGCGGTAATGGATACTCCTTTGAAGTTTTTCAAAAGAGAACTTATGAGTAATCCGACAAGAACATTATTTCCTATATCATTCGCTATCCCAGAAGAGAAAATTGTACAGCCACCATTTAAAGATAAAATAAAAGAATTGGGATCCCAGATACCTGGACCTGCACATAACCGTGGCTACATTTTTACTTCGGAGGAAGAGTATTACCGAGACTACCAAGTCAGTAAATACGGTCTGACTTGGAAGAAGTGGGGGTGGGATTGTAAGCGCCACTATGAGATACTCTGTAACAGGTGCATCCCCCTATTTGAGAGAATAGATGAATGCCCCCCAAATATCATGGTGAATTTCCCTAAAGTGCTAGTGTCTGAAGTCGAGAACAACTATAAAACAGTTTCAGAGGCTACTTATAACGAATGGTTGGAGGAACTCTTTGCTTATACAAAAGAGCATCTCACAACTAAAACTTTAGCTTCTTATATTTTAGGCAAATAAACATGATTCCTTTTCTAAAAATTAAAAGTCCGCCTTTGGATCTTGTTAATAAGTTTTTCAGCAAGAGCATTGAAAAAGGATTCTTCACTAATTTTGGACCTAATGAACAAGAGCTAACGCAGATCCTAGAAGGACTGACTGGGCAAAAAACAATATGTACAGCTAATGCCACTTTAATTCTAGATGGCTTACATCATATCTTAAGTCAGGTATGTACTAAGGCTTATCTACCTAGTTTTACTTTCCCCGCAACCAACCTAGGGTGTAGAATCTCGTACACACTCAGTAGCACAACTCTTACGCAAGAAGGTCTTGGGTTTGCAGAGTTTGCTGTGCGAGAAGACGTGGATAAAAGCTATGCGATTACAACTGCTCCTTTCGGGGCGGCTAAGCCTGAAAATTATGTGCGTCCAAACACTACTTTTTGGATCGTAGACAACGCGGGGGGTACTAGCCCCACGATGAACAAGGTCAATGCATGGCTGGAAGCTGGTGCCGATGTGGTCATTTGTTCTCTTCATGCCACTAAAATATTAACAGGATGCGAAGGTGGCTTCGCCGTCTTTAATAATAAAGATTTATATGATATGTATAGAAAATACATAGTATTTGGTTTTTATTTAGATGAAAATCTAGAAAAAAAATCAATGTCTATAGGCTCTAACCATAAAATGTCTGAGCTAACTGCTGCTTATATTCTAGCTTACTATCATGCCGTGTTTGAGCAGGAATATTCTGAAAGAACCTTGACTGCGGATGCTTATCAAAAATTCTGTGAAAATGAAGGCGTCCCATATATCTATTCTCCGCAAGCATTTTGGCTACAGTGTAAGAGTAATGCCTTTGAAGTTGCAAAGAGTTTAGAACAAAAGGGTATAGAAACTAGACCGTATTATCAACAATTGTTCTCTTCGGAGAAAATAGATCCTGGAGCTAAAACTCTATCTTTACATGGTTTATGTTTACCTACTTATGGGATGGAAAAATCTCAAATTAGTTATGTGCTGAATAATCTTCGAGGAACTAATGCTTCTTAATACTTTATTTTCTGAAGTTTACGTAATTACTGTAAAAACTAATAGCCGTCTTATAGAATTTACTGAGGAGATGGCTAAGGTTGGTTGTAGTTTTAAAGTGTTTACAGCCTTAGAACCGCCAGATGCGTCAGCGGGATTCAATCGTGCAAGGGCGCTGGAGTACGCACGTTTAACCGCATTAAGTCTCCTAGAGAAGGCTAAGGCGGATAAATTGGAATCTATTATGATCTTTGAGGATGATGCGGCACTAGAGGATGATTTTCTTACCTACGCGGAATATGCTGCGGAGTTTATCCGCACTGAAACTTGGGATATGTTTTACTGGGGTATAAATCATGTGCGTCCCCCCATCCTCATTAGACCACATATAAATAAAGTTACTGGTGGATATACAGGACATGCATTTGCCATACACTCCCGGTTTTTTGACTTTATGATAGACTTATTTAGTCCTTCTAACAACACCCCCCCAGATGTATTGATGGCTATGTCTCACTCTGCGCATAATGTGTATGCTGTACATCCTCGTTTGATATACCAAAGACCCTCTTTTAGCTCTCTTGAGCAGCACGAGGTAGTGTATTCAGGTCTTAGAGATCCTAGAGTTTAACAATTTTTTCGGAAGGTAATTATGTCAAAACCAGTATTTGTTGTTTGGGGTTTTCCTTACCATGAAAATTCTGGCGGTTCTGTTGTTTTGCATCGCTTGTCCCACGAGATAGCCGCTTTAGGCTTTGAAAGCTACATCTATAATGCCGCCAAAAATCCCAATTTCCAAGGTACTCCAATAACTCACGAGGAATTTAAAAGAATTGATGTGGATACCTGCATTGTAATCTATGCCGAATGTGTACGTGGAAATCCCTTAGGAGCAAAACATGTTGTACGTTGGATATTAAACACCCCCGGTGTCATGGGAGGCGATGGCATATATCAGGATACAGACATGGCTTTTTTGTACTCCCCATTTTTTACCCTAGAGCAAAAACATCTGATCAAGGGTGAATTATGTTTATTTTCACATGATGCAGAATTTTTCAAAGATTTAAAAATGCCACGCTCAGGGCAATGTGTTGCCATCAGAAAGGGTCGTAATAAAGCGCTGAATAAGCATGATGAGACGGCTTTAGTCGTAGACGGTATGAACAATGCAGAGTTGTTGGAAGTGTTTAATAAAAAACAGACGTTCGTATCGTATGATCATGTGACTTTTTTATCGGTTCAAGCAGCGTTGTCTGGCTGCGTTTCAATAGTAATTCCCCCAGATGGTCTTTCTAAAGAGGACTGGTGCTCGTCTATACCCGTGTTGAAATATGGAGTTGCTTACGGTTTTAATGATATTCAATGGGCAGTGGTAACTCAGCACCTTGTAAAACCACACCTAGAAGAGCTAAGTAAAAAAAATCATGAATCAATTTTAAATTTTATTGAAATATGTTCAAATCGCTTGAGATCCTAACAATTCTCCCGCTATGATGGAAGCACCCGATGAAAAATCTAGTTTTAATAGGTGGTGGTAACCAATCTCATTATACAATCGATATTATAGAAAAAGAAGGCAAATATAATATTATTGGTATAATAGACTCTATACATGATGTTGGTAGTGATCGATTTGGTTATAAAATAATTGGTAGGCAAGAAGATTTAATTGGTTTAATTGAAGAATATAATATAGATGTTGGTGTTATTAGTGTTGGTGATAACGGGTCAAGATACCTTATTTATAATAAGATAATCTCACAAGTACTAAATTTCACATTTGTTAATGCAATCCACCCATCAGTTATAATTGGTAATAATGTTACATTAGGTGTTGGTATAGTTGCAATGGCGGGGTGTATTTTTAATCCTAAATCGGAAATAGGTAATTTCACTTTCTTTGCTACGGGCGCTCAAGTAGAACATGATAATAAGATCAACGATTTTTCTAGCATTTCAGCAGGATCAATTACGGGTGGATTTGTTTCCCTAGGAAAATTTTCAGCAATAACATTGGGGGTAACAGTTTTAGATAGGATAGAAATAGGAGAAAATACAGTAGTAGGGGCAGGAAGCTTAGTTATTAAATCCCTCCCAGATAACGTTTTAGCCTATGGAAATCCAGCAAAAATAATTAGAAGTAGAAATCCGTTTGAAAAATTTTTAAAATGACAGAATCCTAAGGCTATAGGTAAGTGAATCCCGCAGTTTGAGAATCTAAAGGAAGCCATTCCGCCTTTGTATTATAAGCAAACCAATACTTCGGTGCTACAACCACTTTGGCGTTGTCACTAAGCCAAGCCGCCCACCAGCTAAAAGTGGAATTTGCTATAATTAAATATCTTGCTTTGTTAACAACAGTAAAACAGCTAAAGGCATCCAAACTTAATACAGTATAAGTCGGAAACCACGCTTTAGCTAAAGGCACATCGTCTGTAACTACGACAAACTTAACATTAGGTAACAAACTAGTTACATAAGCGGCTGCGTCATCAAAGAATTTTTTAGGTAAAAAGAGACCTTTTCCAACGTAATCACCACCCCTAAAATTTATGACGCAAGTGTTCTCATCTACACCCGAGGCTTCCAATAATGGGACATTATCAGGAACGTTAAACCATGTTTTTATTTTACTGCGCGAATTAAGTAGATACTGCTCTGTTTGGAAAAAACCCACAAGTCTAGTGCCATCGGCAATTTTAAATAAGTCAGGACTATATTTTTGACGATTGATGTCTCCACCATTAGCATCTATTTCACTGAAATTGCGTTCAATATGCTCTGTCGGTTCCCCTAAATCGCAATTAAAGAAGGGTTGCCCTGCAAAATGCCTTGGGATATGAAAAGCATATCCTAAATGCTCGGCAACACTCCTACAAACAGCGTATTGCCATAGATGATTTCCAAATCTTCCCTGAAGTAATACACTTAACATAGGATCCTCAACGCAAAATTTAAACGTAACATAGTAAATAAAAACCTTCCAATAGATTCTCTCTCCCATTAGAATGTATTTAAATTTCTAACTAGGAGAGACATGACCCTGTACGATACTAAAAAATTAGATAAATTATCTCCAGAGCAAAAAGCGCAGTATCAAGAATTTCTTAAGGCTTTCCCTCATTTAGCCTCTAAGATGGATACTTCTCGGCAGCTTAATACGCCTGTTGCTCAAGCGTTAAAAGAGGGGAAACCTGTCAATGACGACGACTTGGACTTACATGGCATAGAGCAGGAGCAGAGGGCAGCAGCGGCAATGCCTGTGACGCCTAAGCCTATAGGTGAGGTACGTATAGATAATCAGCGTGCTAGTATGTTGTCTTTGGATCAAGAAAATAAGATCCAAGAAGAGCGCCTTAAGCAGCGGCTTTTAAAAGAGCAAGATGAAGCGGCTGAAAGGATACGCAGGGGTGAGGCTCCTAAAGTTCCACCTAAGGTATTTTCTAAGTTTTCCCCTATAGGTAAGAAGCATCCTGTACTACAGCGCATGCGTGCATCTTTGGGTATGGACGAGTTAGAGAAGTCAGAAACGATCACTGTCCAGGGTATAAGTTATTCTCTTACACGTCTTACACGTGAGGATATAGCTAAGGTGGTATCTGTTGCTTCTTTGCACAATGCCGACGAAATAAATGTACGGACATACATGGAAACGGCAATTGTAGCCTACGCTGTTAAGAAAATTGATGGTACGGCTATCGCAGATGTGTTTGAGATTCCTTACCATGAGTTGAAAATAACTACTGGCAAAGACACCCCGCTTAGAGAAAAGGAGCGGCAAGACAAAGGCGCTCAGATGTTTTTTGAGTTTCTAGTAACGTCTCCTACGGAGATGACAGACACTCTGGTAACGTTCTATGAGCAGAATTTCCCTCCGGTGAGTTTAGTGGGGGGAGAGTCTCTCTTAGCTCTATGCCCTGAAGAAAATTGTAATTACAAAGCGATTATTGCGGTTGGCAGTGATCGCTATTGTCCGCATCATGGAAAGCCTCTTAGGGGAGAGGATACCCTTCCAAACCCTTCATAGGCGATCCACTAGAAGTATACGAACATGATCCCGCAGTGGCTCGCCGATTACTGATCATGGCGCATTGGTGCCTAACACCAGCGCAAATGAAAAAACTCTCTTCCGAAGATTTGGAAGCGATGGAGTTTTCTTTTCTCCTTTTAGAAAGGAGAAACAGCGAGACTTTAGACAATTTAATTAGCGGAATGCTAGGAACCACCTGGGATGCTAAATCCCTGTTAGGCGGTAATAAAGAAGACCTTAAAGAAGATAAGAAATTCACATGGGAATACCGAGACAAGAGACCTAAAGTTCTCATGCCCTTAGTGCTTAGTCTTACCCAGAATCCTAAATTCATGGAGCATCTAAAGAAATTAGCATCTACTGCGGTTAATGTAAAAAGAGAAGATCCTAGTGTGGTTGATGCTCCTCGGTGGGTTAATCGTAAGAAAGAAGAAGTTGTTGATTTATCGTTCGCACCCAAAGATGCCTTCTTGAAAATTGCAGGCAGAGTATGTTGAGATTCATTAGCTATTATTTTTAGAGGATATTTTAAATATGGCTAATGATACCACCGCAGCTAATGCCGCAGCGCTACATCAACAAGCTCAAAGCAAAAGCGAAATGAATAAGGTTATTAACGACCTTAATAACAGTATCGATAAAAATAACCAAAAAACTACTCTAGCTACAAATTTAAACAATAAAAACACTCAGAGTGTAAATAGAAATGCTTCAGCCCTAGCTAAGCTTTACAAAGCTAATGAAAAAAGCAACACCTCCCTAAATGAGATGTCCTCGCTCTACGCTAAAGCTACGGATAGCATTATTGATTTTGCGACCAAGGGTAAGCAGTCTTCTCTGGTCATGGCTATAGAGACAAAAAAGTTGGTTGCCACACAGCTAACTTTAGCTCAAGCCGTAAAGGATACTGGACAAAACCTCATAGGTACGACGGCTAAATATAAAACCCTCTCTGACGAATATGTAAAACATAAGAAAATAACGGATGATCTCAATAAGAAAAGAAAAGAGGGGGCTGTCCTCACGACTAAAGAAATCAAAGATTTAGTCCAGTCCACGCAGTTACGTAGACAATACCGAGGACAGTTAAAAAATACTCTGACCGATATCGAGAAACAATCCGAACTTCTACATACTCAAAATATGGAGATGATTAGGGGGCACACTAATACGGTCAACAGTATTAAAGATCTTAAGGATGCCGATTTGGCTTCTCGGCATGCGCAGGGTGCTTTTAAATCTCTCGGAGCTTCTGCCGAAGAGGGTTTTTCTAGATGGTTAGACTCAAAAAGTTACGTTGAGGCTTTAAAAAAAGCGCTTGAGTATGCTGGCAGAGCATTTACTGCAACTGCTAAGACGTATAACCTTAATATGGAACTCGCCAGAGAATATAATATAAATGCTGCTACAGGAGTTACAGGGTTTAAAGATGCCGCCTTCCAAGCCGAGGCTCAGGCGTTTGCTTTAGTTAAGACGGCGGCTCGTCTAGGTATGGAACTAGATAAGGTTAAAGAGATCGCTGCGACGATTGCAGCACAAAAGCTTGGTGTTATAAGTAATTCTTCTATAGCAGAAAACGCTAAGAATCTTATTATGCTTACCGAGGTTACCGCAGAGTTCTCCAGAGTTACTGGAGTGGACAGCACTGTAGCCGTGGACATGTTGAGGCAGCGCACTGAAGATATGGGTTTATCTGCGCAGCAGGCAACTGCGGATTTGCGCCAGATGACTACGGTACTTGCACAGATGCAAGGTGCCGTGGAGGGTGACGCCATTGGGATGAAGGACATGGTGAAGCTGATAGATCAAGCCTCTCAAACCAGCGGCGGGTTTATTGTAGACACTAGGCTCATGACTCAAGCCATGCGTGCAGCAGCTAACGAGGCAGAACGCCTCGGCGCAAGCAAGAAAATGGCAATGAAGTCTGCTGAAGCTATGGGCAAGGTAGTCGCTGGCACTGGTGCTGGCGGGGGTGGAGGAAGTGGTTTAATTAGCCAGCTAGCCGGTATGGACTTGGCTAAGGAAATCGCTGAGGGTGATAAGGATAAGATAGCAGAGATAACGAAAGGTATGACTGAGGGTCAAAAAACCTTTGTAGATACGATTCGGAAAAAATTAAAATCCGGAGATATTGATCAGTACCAAGCAGCCTCTCTTATTGAAGAGAATATGCAAAGTACGGATGCCATGGTGGAAAAAAAGTTTCAAAAGATGACTAGCATCCTAGGTCAAGGTCCAGAAAAATATAAACTCATAGCCGCTGAGTATCATATCAGCGAAACCGCCGCGATGACTATGTTCGATGCTCAGCAGCGTGGCTTTGATAATAGAAAAGAAGTAAATGACTGGATCGATACCGCAAATCAAGAAGAAATAAAAAGCATACAAGACCGGATAGATAAAGAGAAAAACATGTCTGCTCTGGAGAAAGAATCCCTCCAAATTAGGCAGAAAAGTCTAGCCGAGAAAAGTGCTCTTGGTATTGGTGCCTTCATACAAGATAACTTATTTGGACTACAACAAGTATTAAAAGATGTCACTGGACATGAAGCGCAAGTAGGTGCGATTAAGGCAAAATTTGGAATTAGTACTCGTAAGGCTGAGGCTCTTCTTGAGATTGAAAAATCTAAAGGACTATCTGTATCAGCTAAAAAAGCTAAAGAAACTCTTCTTTTCCAGAAATATCTGGATCCAGCGAACCAATCTAAAGAGGCGGATAAGCAGTTACACGAGATAAAATCTCAAGGTAAAACTTCCGATGATATGCTTGAGTATCTTAAAGAAGAATTCAATATCGGGAAAGATAATAAACTTGCACTGGATAAAGCTGCTGAGATAGCCAAGGGGACAAATACAGGTATAGGAGATAGTTCCAAAGAATTAGAAAATTTGGCTAAACTATCTAGCGGACAAAATGAACATATGAGTATCGCCGACACTGGTTGGGGTTTCCTTACGAACTGGCTAAAGGAACATAGCGATTTAGCCGCTCATGTATTAGCTGAAGGTCCTGTGGGGGCAATGGCTGCTGGCGGCGGTGGGTTAGCAGTTGGGATTATAGCCAAAAAATATAAAAATGAGATATTTGAATTTGGTAAAGATTTAACTTCTAAGGCTATCGATACAGTTAAGGGCTTAAAAGTCGGAAAAGCCGTAGATACCGCCGAACACGCAGCTAAGGGGAAAAAGGGGACGGCGGCTCTTATTGTCGGTGGGTTGGCTCTTACTACCGCGTTGCTCGCTAGTGGAAGTGCTAAAGCTGCTGAAGGCGAAGACAAAGGCAAAGAATCGGCAAAAAAACCCCCAGAAAAACCACCGGAGGATACACACGAAGAAAAACCCGCCGAGCCTACACCCCCACCGCCACCACCGACGGAAAAACCCGCCGAGCCTGAAGTGGCTAAAAGCACTACTTCGCAAGCTTTAGCTACCGCCAGCAAGGTTGGTGATGCCGCTCATATAGGGTTAGGTGCCGCTAATATGGGGTTAGGTATAGCATCTAAATTAGGGGTTAAAGGAGCCGCCAAGCTAGGGGCGAAGACTTTAGGCAAGTCTATTCCTTTCGTGGGGACTGTCCTAGGTGCCATATCTACCGCTAGTCAAATTTCTGACATGTGGGACAAACATAAAGCAGGTAAGTCGGTAGGTGTCGGAGATTGGACACGCTTAGGGGTAGAAGCTGCTTCCATGATCCCGCTCATAGGTACTGCCGCCGCCATAGCAGGTGCCACAGCAGATGCCACCGGGGCATATGATGCTGTAAATAAATTGGGTGAAGGACCCCCACGCACTCCAGCAAACAAGTTAGATGTTTCTAAAAATACGGCGGACATTGCTGCTAGTTTAAAAACCTTAGAAGATCATTCCATGGATAGAAAGAATGCTGAAGTGCAAGGAAAAGCGCCTCCCGCAGGCGGTGCCTATAATACCTATGCTTATTCAACAGCCCGAATTCCTGTTGGTGATACTGTAGATGAAACACGTCCGCGACTAGGTCAAGGGGGTACAGGTCGTAGATCTGCATCTGAAACTACTGCCGAAGTCCTCCCATCGTCTTACAATGAAGCTGAAGATTCAGTGAATGTTAAATGGATTGGTCTAGCCTCCTTAAGTGCCATGTTAAAAAACAAGGAAGCGACTTCCTCAAATAGGGGAGGTTAGCTTTTAACTTGCTTGCTTGAAGACATCTATAATGTTAATGTTAAACAAACCATCTTGGAGAGAATTTATGAAAAGTATTCAATTAGCTAAAGCATTATCTGCTGGAAAAGTATTCGTCCGTACTGGAAGGAATGTTTCCGGGCAAACGCAACTCAAGTTCAGGAATCCGGAAGTTGGTATTAAAATCATTACACCATTTCCAATGAAGGATCTTTTGAAGGATGAAAGCTTTACCAACCTCTCTGCAACCTATTCTGCGGACCAACTTAAGAATTCAAACCTAGAAGATCTTGTCATCTCTAAAGTGTTAGAGTTAAAACAAGTTTGAAATGCCAGTCTTCTTAAAAGAGGCTAATGGTCTAGATTCGTTTGCTTGTGATTGTTGCGGGAAAATATTTCCTAGAATATCTATGCACGAACACCACAAAATAAAAAAGGCGCAAGGAGGTCAAGACACTCGCGCCAATATTGCTATTTTAGACGCTCATTGCCACCATGCCCTACATCAAATAGAGGCTTCGATACGAAACGAGAAAAAGCGTTTATTCGTACCAGATCTTCTTAAAAAGCTATACCCTGACAATCAAAAGGCTCGTGAGATTTGTTTATA
>Ga0315294_10009064_pt1 | contig 10932 bp, 6 predicted proteins | sample YL17G13_40_MG_FD_203626 | JGI IMG/M metagenome (GOLD analysis project Ga0315294, IMG submission 203626) | Sediment microbial communities from Yellowstone Lake, YNP, Wyoming, USA - YL17G13_40 | ecosystem: Environmental > Aquatic > Freshwater > Lake > Sediment | place: USA: Wyoming | collected... | reverse complement strand
GGTCCGCAAGACGCTCGAGGGGGCCGGCCTCGTCGCGGACAGCCTCCACGGCTACTTCCAGGCCGACGACCTGCCGGGGCCGCCGTGCGACCTTTCGTCGGCCGACTGGTCGGCCCGCCAGAGGTCCCTTGACCTCATGCGGGGCGAGGCCGAGTTCGCCTGCACCCTCGGCTGCCGCGACGTTCTTATCCATCCCGTCGGCATAGGCTCGCGCCTGGGCGATGCCTGGCGCCCGGCGGCGCTCGCGGAAAGCGCCGGGGACCTGGCGCGGCTCGCCGAGGCGACCGACGTGCGGTTCCTCATCGAGAACATGCCCCCGCCCTACTTCGGAAGCGATGTCCGGCCCCTCCGCCGCATCGTCGACGCGGCGAACAGCCCGCACCTCGGGCTTGCCTATGACTCGGGCCACGCCATGCTCTCCGGCGACCCGGTGGGCCCGATTCGTCTCATGGGCTCCAGGCTCGGCGGCGTCCACCTGCACGACAATGGCGGCGCGCACGACGATCATCTCATCCCCGGCATGGGCATCATCCCGCTCGAGGACGTGGCGCGGGCACTGGCCGAGGCCGGCTACGCCGGCACGTTCATGATCGAGGTCTATCGGCCCACGGAAGAGGTGCGGCGGGACCTGACGCCCGAGCGCCTGGCGTTCATCGAGCGCCTGCGCCGCGTGGCATCGGGCCTGACACCCGGCCCTTAGCGTCCGAGGAGCCTCGCCAGGAACGCCGCACGCGTCGCGTCATCGCCAAGCCCGACCTCATCTTCGACAGGCCGGTCGGCGAACCGCCCGAGGACGGCCTTACCGAAGAAACCGCTGCCCAGCGCGATGGGCATCCTGTCGCCGGGTCCGCCGAAAACCTTCGTGTCCCGGATGCCACAGGAAGGCGAATGGGCCTTGAGGATAAACCCGTCGACGCGGCCGAGCGAATCCAGGAACCTCCGTACGAACCGCCGCATCGCCGCGCTCAGGTCTCTGCCGGTCGACGGCTGCACGAGGCGCCTCCGCCCCTGCACGAGCACGATGCGGATCGGGTCGCGCGGGCAGCCCAGGCCGATCTCCATTTCGGGGCAGACAGGATGGAACGCAACCCGGCCCTTCAGGCCCTCGATGAAATCGTCAGGCACCATCGTGCCGTCGTACCGGCAGGGGGCAAGTCCCAGGCATCGGCTGACCACAACGCGCGGCTTGGCGGGTTTTCCCATGGCCGGCTTCCGTCAGGATAGGAATCAGCCTTCACTGCGCGGCTTTCCGACGCAGGCCGCGTAGATCACGGCCTCGTCCTGCCCGTCGACGCCGATAAGCGCGTTCATCGCATCATCGAAAAACGCCCCAATCATGCAGGCCCCGAGGCCGACACTCGTCGCGGCGAGGTGCAGGTTCTCGGCCAGGTGACCCGCGTCGAGATACGCATACCGCAACGCCCGGTCGCCGTATTTCTCGGCGCTGCGAGCCCAGACGGCCGACCAGACGAATGTCACCGGCGCCGCGGCCACCATGTCCTGGCCCAGGGCCGCCTCGCAAGCCGCACGGGCCACATCGCCGCGGGCCGACACAGGCGCCAGCCGCTCGTCAGGGAGTTCCCAGTGATAGACGCCCGGCCGCAGGCCCTCGACCCGGCCGGCGCAAACGTACGTCTCCACGGGGTAGAGCGCCCCCGCCGACGGCGCCGTACGCAGCGGCACGAAACCCCGCCTCGTGATACCCTGCCCCGCCCACAGAAGCAGGGCCAGCGACTCCTGAGACAGCGGCTCGTCGGCAAAGTCGCGGATGCTGCGGCGTAAGCGAAGCGCCTGCCACAGGTCGGCCGAGGGCAACTGGCGCGGCAGCCGGAGGGCCTCGCGCGGCATCCCCGACTCGCCGTACGACTTGTGCGGCGCCGCGGCCCGGCGCCAGTGCGGGTCCTTGGCCGGCATCCCCCCGCGCCGATACGCCGTGCCGTTCTGGTAATCGTGGAGCAGGGTCATGGCCTGGCCTCCCCTCACCTTGCCCGCGTGTGGCATGCCCACGGCCTCTGTTCCGTGCGCATGCAGTTCGCAATGGCAGACGCATGCCTATGCAAAGGCGGCCCGCCGCGGCGGGCAGGCTGTGGGCATGCCACCCGTCGATCCCTCATGGAATGGCTGACGGAGCATCACCGCCTCTTCTTCGATGTCCACCGAAGCGTCGCGAAGTCGATCCGGTTCAACAGGTTCGGCTCGACGCCTTCCAGGCCCGACCGCGCGAGCATGGGCGTGGTGTAGACGTAGATCGGCATGATGGGCACGTCCCGCACCAGGATGCCCTCGGCCTCGGTGAAGATTCTCAGGCGGGCCTGGGGATCGGTCTCGCGGGCGGCGCGGGCGATGAGGGCGTCGTACTCGGCGTTCGACCACCCCGTCTGGTTGTTCCCGCCGCCCGTCACGAACATGTCGAGGAAGGTGTTGGGGTCCACGTAGTCGCCGTACCACCCGGCGCGGGCCACGGCGTACTCCAAACGCTGGACCGTGTCGAGGAACACCTTCCACTCGACCTGCTCGATGCGGACGCGGATGCCCAGGCGGTCGCGCCACTGCTGCTGAACCATCTCGGCGATGCGGACGTGGTCGGTGTTCTTGTTCACGAGGACCGCCAGTTCGGGAAGCCCCTCGCCCCGCGGATACCCCGCCTCGGCCAGGATCCGGCGGGCCGCCTCCACGTCTTCCGTCAGGCCCAGGGGCGCGGCGTAGCCCGGCATGCCCGGCGGCACCAGCGTCAGCGCGGGTTGCTGGCCGCCGCGGGCCGCCCGTTCGATGACGGCCTTCCGGTCGATCGCCATCGCCAGCGCCCGCCGGACGCGCACGTCCGTCAGCGGCTTCCTGGTGCAATTAAACCGATAGAAATACGTCCCAAGGGTGGTGGCGTAGAGGACGTCGGAGCGCTTCCCCGCCTTCCGCGCCTCCAGGAGCGGCTCGATAGCCAGGTTCGGCACCACCGTGGTCAGGTCCACCGCATCGGTCTCATACGCCTGGAGGGCCGTGTTGATGTCCTCGAAGGCGCGCAGTTCGATGCGCGCGAGGGACACCGCGGCGGCGTTCCAGTAGTAGGGATTCTTTTCCCACCGCATGCGGCTGCGGAACCGCCACTCGACCAGGCGGTACGCCCCGTTGGAGATCATGTTCGGCGGAAACGTCCATCGCTCGCCATGGCGCTCGATGCAGTCTTTTCGGACCGGCAGGTACGTCGGGAAGGCCGTCAGGTCCAGGAAGTAGGCCGTCGGCTGCTGGAGTTCGACGACGAGGCGGCGGGGCCCTTCGACGCGGACGCCGACTTTCCCCCAGTCGCCCCCGCCTCCCGTCTTCTGCATTTCTTCGTAAAAGGCTTTCGCGCCGCGGATCGGATAAAGCATGTAGGCGTACTCGGCGGCGGTGGCGGGATCGAGCGCCCGGCGCCAGGACCACGCGAAGTCCTCGGCCGTGACGGGACAGCCGTCGCTCCACCTGGCGTCGGCGCGGAGATCGAAGGCGTACGTGAGCCCGTCGGGCGAGACCTCCCAGCGTTCGGCCACGCCCGGCCGGGGCTTCAGGTCGCGGGTGTCGAGGACCGTCAGCCCCTCGAACAGCGCCGCCGCGACGCGGCCGTCCTGTAGCGCGGTCATCTTCGTGGGGTCGAGGCTGGCGACTTCCGGGCCGGCCGTCCAGACCAGGTCGGCCGGAGGGCCCTGCGTGCGATAAGCCACGAGCACCGTCGCGACGATGACGGCGGCCGCCAGGACCACGGGTATGAGCAGCCTGTGCATCCGTCGCCTTCTTGCCCCCGACGGAGTCAGCCCCCCAAGCGCTCAGGGGGGCTGGATGCCTGCGGCCGCTGAAAGACCCAGGCGCCTGTCACGGCGTCGGTTCGCCGCCGCCGATGTCCTTGACCGCCTGCTCTACGGCGGACGGCAGGGCCGGACGCTTGGGAATCTTGCGATCCTTGACGAACTTCTCCACCCATTCCAGGAGCGCCAGTTTCTGCATGACGGGGCTGTCCGTTGGAACGAATCCGACCTTTTCGCCCGTAATCTTCTCGAGCGAGGCGTTCAGGTTGGCCATCAGGTTCGGTTCGCCGGTCGGCGGCATGATCGACGCACACAACGCGGCAAGAGCCGACAGGAGCCGCGTCTTGCCCTCCGGCCGGACCTCGCGCATGTAGGCCTTCTCAAGGGACCGAATGATCCCGTCCTCCATCTGCGACGCGATGGGGTCGGCGGCACTGACCCGCGTGACGACCTTACCAGCCGCATCGGCCAGGACGTCGTGGGCCCGCTCGTGGTCGAACCGCCCCAGCGCGTCGAAGAGCATCAGAAGCGTGGGGGGCGAGGTCTCGGCATCGATGACCTTCGCGATGGAATCCGCGATCTCGGCCTCGACATGGGGGGTGTTTCTCTCGAGGACCGCGTCGGCCACCATCGACAGGCCCCGGGCGGCCCAGTAGCGCGAGGCCGCATAGGGGTCCTTCTCGATCGCGGCCCGCAGCAGCGGGATGCCTTCGATGCGCCTCAGTTCCGCGACGGCCATGAACAGGTTGACCCGCGCCTCCTGGCTGACGGCCTTCTTCTCGGCGGCCTTGAGGGCCGCGATGGCCTCGTCGCCGAAGGTCTGGCAGAAGGCAGGCGAACGTCCCTCCTTGCGGCCCTCGTTCACGATGGCGTCGCGGGCCGCGATCATCGCGCGGCAGTCGGTGTCCCTGTAGGTGGCCAGGTTGTTCGCCATGGCGCTCGCCCAGGCGCGAATCTGCTGGCGATCCTGGTCCGTTATGGCGGCCTTGTCTCGGAGGTTCTCAATGGTTCCAATAGGCTGGCCGAAGCCCTGCCCTGCCAGCACCAGGATCCCCAAGACCGCCATCGGCACGACGCGTTTCATGAAGGACTCCTTATTCGCAGCATGGGCTTACCCTAATGCCTGCAAACGCGGGTGTCAAGCGTTTTGGGTCGGCCCGGAAAACACACGGTCGCCTCGCCCGAGGCGAGTCTTCGACTTCGGCGCCCCGCTAACCGGGCCTTGGCTCAGATGTGCACAACCTTCGTGCCGAACAATTGGCCGTAGGCCTTGAACAGGTGGGATACGTCGCCGTACATGAAGAGTTGGTGGAAACCCTTGACGTCGCGCGAATCGGGGATGTCGTCGCAGGCCACCTCGACGCTCGTGCGGCAGCCGCCTGCGGGCGGCGTGTCGATGTTGGCGACCACCTTGCCGGTGCCCAAGACCATCGATCCCGGCCCCTCGAACTTCATCAGGGTCACCTTCTGCCCGAGGCGCCACAGGACCTGGGGCGAGACGCCGATGGCCGACTCCGAGTGGCTCCGCAGGATGTACGGCTCGTGGGGCTTGTCGAACCCGTCGAGTTTCGTCGGACACGTGCAGTGGGCGCCCATCAGCGTATTGTTGACGGTGTTCGGGGCGGGGTCCTGCATGAAACCCGGCCGGTCGCAGAGGTACGAGGTGAGGGCCAGCGACAGGGCGGCGCTGATGTCGGCCTCGCAGCAGCCCACCATCCCCTCGTCGAGCAGTTTCAGCCAGGCCATGCACGGCGGGCACGGAATCTGGCGGCTGCCCACCAGGCCCAGGCAGTCCATCGTGATGGCCTGGCAGTTCTCGGCGGCCATCAGGCGGCGCGACGCGAAGTAGTTCTTCGCCGCGTTGAGGATGTCATCCTTCGACGGCTCCAGGACGTTCTTGGCTTCCTTCGAGAAGTAATCGGCGAGGGCCTTGACCTCGTCGCTTGCCTCGACCTTCTTGAGTTCCTCCGGGAACCGCGACCGCGGGACGTGGTGGAGCGTCGTGCCGACGGTCTCGAGCGTACGGTCCTCGCTCTTGTTGCCCGCGATGACCAGCAGGCGCGTGTTCTTCATCTGCCAGTTGGCCTTGAAGAGTTTCAGGCCGGTCGAGAGCCAGTCGACGTCCTGGGTCGCGCCCAGGAACACGCCGGCCGCGCGCGACGACTTCTGGAGGTGGCCGGTGAACGACGTGCCCATGGGGCTGAAGATCACCGTCGGGGTCGTGCCGCGTTTCTGGACGAACGTGTCGATGTCGTCCCAGCCGTGGCTGAGGTCCATGCAGGTCAAGAGGACGCCGTCGACGGGCGAGGACTTGAGTTTCTCGATGAACGCATCGACCTCGGCGAGTTTCGCGATTGGCTCCTGGATCACTTCCAGGCTAACGCCGAGTTTCTCGGCCGCCTTGGTCAGCGTCTCGGTGTAGAGTTTCTGGTGACCGGCGATGTCGTAGGCCGCACCCGGCCAGCCCATCCAGTATTTCTCGACGCGCGGATGCATGAAAACCGCCCGGACGGTCGGCCCCTTGGCCGGCTTGGCCTCCTCGCCGAGGATCGACGAGGCAAAATCCAGCACGCCGACCTTCAGGGCCAGGGCCGACGCACCGGCCGTGGTCAGAAACCGACGCCGGTTCATCGTGAAGGGACAAGGCGAGGGCCAGCGCGGTTCGAGGGTCTCCATCTGCCACCTCCTTAGATTGTGCGACGCCACCCATTTGACCGATGCCGGCGCCAAGGTATCGCTTGCACGAAGGGCAGTCAACGACAAAAACACCGACAAAAGCGCCAAGTTCCGGCAACGCCGCGGCCCGCTACTTCAAGGGAGCCTCCATGGGGGCCAGTAACCGAGCGCCCCGGTGGGGACCCTGATGACCGCCGCCAGGACAATCAGCCGGGCCGTCATGTTGACCGGCAGCAGCGTGACGAAAGTCGATGAACATCGGTCCCCGCTTCCGTGCACCCTCTTGGGTCTCCCTCACGGAATCGGCTCCCGATGACGCTCTATCGCGCTTCAAGGTCCACTGCGGCCCGGCACAGGCGCGCCAGTCGCGTCGAAGAGGCTCCAGTCTTTGAGGACCAGGCCACCGGCGTCGGTGAGAACCAGCGAGATGCCGACGATCTGTTCCACCCAGGTTTCCTTCGCAGGCTCGGCGTCGGAGGGTTTCTTGAGCATCCTGACCTGGCCGATCACGAGAACCTCATCCCGGCCCGCCCCGGTCATCCTCACTTGCATACTGAGCCACTGCGTCCGATTGTCGACCACCTTGTCGTCCAGCCCAAGCCTCGCCCGAATCTCCTCGTAGGGCGATCGCTCTCGCTTGCCGTCGCTAGTCCGCCAACTCGGGAACGTTCTCGGCAGCGACCTGAGGAGCACCTGGCCCTGCGCGCCGGCCAGGTAGTTGCGAGAGGAGGCGGTCTCCGACAGCAGTTTCCATGTGCCATCGGGATAACCGTAGAAAACCCAGCAGGCCCAGGGCGCCTGGAGGGTGTCGCCGCGCGTCACGTTCGGGATGTTCCACTTGATGCTGATGCTGCCCTCGATGACGCAGAGATTGCCGCGCCAGGCCCGCGCGTCGCCTCGAGGAAGGCTGCGCGGACGGTTGAACGACGGCGCCATGCCGGCCCGCTTCACGGTGACCTCGATCGCGCCGCCGGCGGCGCCCTTGCGGTGCTGCGCCAAAGCGCTCACGAACTCGGTGCGCCGGCCGTAATCGCCCATGAAGTCGCGGGTCAGCATGGCGGGCAGGGCCTGGAGGTTGCCCTCGGACACGGATTTCCAGTACGCCTCAAACACCGAACGCACAGGCGCCGGAATCGCCTCGGCGTCAGACAGGCTGAGGGTGGTGCGGACCACGGCCTCGCCGGCCGAAGCCGCCGGGCGGCGCGGGCCGAGACTTTCGAAGGTCTCGCCATGCCGTTGCTTCAAGGCCGCCACGGACTCGCTCGCCGGCATCGCCTGGGCGAATTCCTCGGCCGTCTCACGGGCCGCCTCCTTGTCGCCGATGGATTCGTAAAGGTCCACGAGCGTCGCGAAGGCCTCCTCCCGAAGGGGGAAATCGCCGTAGCGGTCCAGCAACATCTCCATGAGGACCGCCGCTCGCGATCCACTGCGAATCTCGTTCTGCCGGCCCAGGTCGTCCGCATGCGCCCACATCGCGTAAGGGGCATAGCAACTGCCGGGCCTCTCGGTATGGACGCTTTCCAAGGCAGCCAGGCCGGCCGACGTCCGGCGGTCGGCGAAGAGGCATCGCGCCACATCGACCGTCCAGGCGCTGCGGGCCGCGAGGCCGTCGGCCGAGACGGGGTCCCGCACCGTGATGCTCAGCGACGCCGGCTCCGCGACGCCCTCGATGGAGACGCTGTACTTCCCAGCCGCGGGGAGCACGAACTCAACCGGCGACCGGTCGTTGTTCTCCGGCCGCCCGACGACCATCAGGACCTTGCGGCTACAGGCTTTTCCCGCCGCGAGTTTGAGGGTCACTTCGCCCGCCTTCAGAGGCCTGCGGACGAGCCACAGTTGCCGCGGGGCGGCGTTATCGCCCGACCGCTGCACCGTGACTCGCAGCGGCTGGTCGTCGCGAAACTCCACGGCGTTTGAGGACTTGTTGCGCCACGTCAGGCGCAGGACGGCCGGTTCGCCCGGACAAACGGTTTCCCCCACGACGGCCACTTGGCGCTGAATCTCGGCCGCGGTCTCGGCAGCAGGTGAGGACGCGGGGGCCACGTGAATGAGGGCAAGGAATCCGATCAACACGGCCCGCGGAAAGAGAGTCCGGCGGTGCGCCATGCGGCTCACGATCCATCGCTCAGACGCTCGTAATAGCGTTTCAGGTAGTCCTCGTAACCGCGCGGCATCGGCTTCTCGAGGGCATCGAGCACGTCCTTCCTCACCTCGTTGGGAAGGGCGGCGCTGGAGTCCTTGCGGATGCGGACCTCGCCCGACAGGAGCATCTTCGTTCCCTTGAGGCTTTCGAGGATCACGTTCTTCTGGCGGAGGGCGTTCTGGTACCGCCCGGCGAGAATGTCGCGCTGGACCTTGCGCATGCCCTCGATGGCATCGTCGAGGGCGAATGAGTCGTAGTTCTTGACCGCCAGGCCGGCCTTGACACCCTCGGCCTTGTTGCGGAGTTGGGCCTGCTTGCCGGCCAGGCTTCCCATGCGGCGCTGGAGTTCGGGCGGGACGGGGCCTTCGAGCCCTTCGCCGCCCGCACCGGAAACCTTGCCGCCGCCGGTCGCGCCGCCGGCCGCCTCGGGGCTGGAGTCCTTGACCTCGCCCTTCGAGAAGGCGTCGGGCGAGAGGCGGGTGGGCGTGCGCCGGCCGCCCTTGCCGGTGGCCTCCTCTTCGACGAACTCGCCGGAGGCCTTGCCCTGGCGTCCCTCGCCGCTGCGGCCGGAGATCTCGCTCGTGTTCGGCAGGCGGTTGCCCGTCACGCCCTTGGCGGAGAAGTTCGAGATAGGCCCATCCATGGCATCCCAGCCGGCGCCCTTGTCGGCCGAGTCGGCCGCGGAACTCGTCACGTCCTCGATCTCCTCGAACAGGTCCTCTTCCTGCTCCAGGAGGTCGCCGACGAGGTCCTCCATCTGTTCGGGCAGTTCGGCGTGCGGAATCTCGACGTCCTTGGTGAACTCCTCCTGCTTCCACTTCTCGCGGTCGGGCGTGTCGGGGAGCCACTTCTCGAGGTTCTCGGCGAGTTCCGTGGCGCCCTCCATGCCGAGTTCCTCGAGCGGCACGACGATGTCCATCGCCTTCTTGGCAAGCGCGTCGGCGGCCATCTCGACGTCGGTCTTGACCTCGATGAGTTCCTTGATGAGGCTCGGGTTCGAGGCATCGACCTCGGGGATCTTCGAGAAGTCGGCGATGGCTTCGGTCAGGAACTTGTCCCACTGGTCCTCGATGGCCTTGAGGCGATCGAGTTCCTTCTGGTCGGTCGCCTGGAAATCATCGACCGGCTTCTTCGCGAGTTCCTTCGAGGCCTCGATGACCTTCTTCTGCTCGTTGGCCAGTTCCTTCAGGCGGTCGCGCAGATTCTTAAGTTTTTCCAGGACGTCGGGCGGAAGGTCCGAGGCCGAGTTCCGGTTCGCCTCCTCGTTCACCGCGTTTTCGAGTTTCGGGATGATGTCGAGAATGCGCCGCAGGACGGCGATGATGGCGTCCTGGTCGTCGGACAGGGCCTTCGCGAGGGCCGGCAGCGTGGCCAGGCGCGACGCGTCGGCCAGGTCGCCGATGGCCTTGGCCTTCGTCATGGCCGAGACCATCTCGTTCGACGCCAGGACGTTCAGCGTTTCCTTGATGGCCATCGTGTCGGCGTCGAACGTCACCTCCTTGAGGACGGCCAGGGTGGCGTCGCGGACGCCCTTCTGCGCCTGCTCCAAGCCGGCCCCGCCCATCTTGACCTCGGCGAGCGCCTTCAGTTGCTTCAGGGTGCGCGTGGTCACACGGGCCTGCTCCTGCTTCTGGAGGATCTCGCGCAGCCGCTCGTACAGCCGCGCGAGTTGCTGGAGTTTCTGGTCTGCCGCCGCCTTCTTGTCTTCCAGAACGATCTTGAACTTGGCGGTGGCGGCGGTGTTGGGTCCCTTGGGCGTGTTGGCGCCTTGGTACGTGCGGCGGTCGTCGGCCTCGGCCCAGTACATGACCGTCTGACCCAGGCGGTACATCGTGCCGTCCAGGACCAGCCCGTAGTCGATGACGGCATCCTTGGGGTCGCTGAACTTCTTCCAGGTCGAGACGGTGCGGGCCTCGGCTTCGCCCTCGGCCTGAACCTTGAGGCGGGCCTCGCCGAGGCCGTAGCGGTCGGCGGCCTTGAGGCTCATCTTGACGGTCTCGCCGACGCCGGCGGCGATGTCGCGTCCCGGCACGGTAAACTGGATCGTGGGCGGCTGGTCTTCGAGCGCGAAGACGCGATAGACCACGGCGGCGCCGTCGGGCGCCTGGCCGCCCATGTGAATCTGGTAGGTGTCGTTCTTCAGAACCGTGAACCGCGCGCTCATGCGGCGACCGCCCTCGGCGGCAAGGCACTTAACGGTCGGACCGCTGCCGAACATCAGGTTCCCGCCGTCAACGGATGCCGAGACGTGCACGACCAGGTCCACGGTCGTGCCGATGAGGCACCGGATCTCGCCGCCGTTGTTCTCGACCTTCTGGGCCCTGAGTTCCGTGTAGT
>Ga0315294_10009060_pt1 | contig 10934 bp, 9 predicted proteins | sample YL17G13_40_MG_FD_203626 | JGI IMG/M metagenome (GOLD analysis project Ga0315294, IMG submission 203626) | Sediment microbial communities from Yellowstone Lake, YNP, Wyoming, USA - YL17G13_40 | ecosystem: Environmental > Aquatic > Freshwater > Lake > Sediment | place: USA: Wyoming | collected... | reverse complement strand
GGGGAAGAATTTCACCCGCCTGGGCTGGCAGGGCATGGTGGCCATCGACCTTTTGGAAAAGAAGCTGCGCGAGACCCGGCCCTATGAGGTTCACGCGGGGGATTCGGACCGCGTTTTCCAAACCTATTTGAAGAAAGCCTACGAAGCGGTGAGGGACAGCCAGGACGACCCCGGCTTTTGCATGGAAGGGCTGGTTCAGGCTCTCCACGACGCCCGGAGAGAATTCGATGCCCTGGAGGTCGTAAACAAGGGGGCCAAACCGCGCATCGGCCTGGTGGGAGAGATCTACATCCGCTCCAACGATTTCAGCAACGAGTTCGTCGTCCGGTCGCTCGAAAAACTGGGGGCAGAAGTCTGGCTGCCGCCCATCTCTGAATGGTTCCTCTACCTGAACTTCACCGCCCGGCGCTACAGCTTGCAGAACCGGAGGTACGGGAACTTCTGGAAGACCTATATCACCGAACTCGTCCAGAAACGGGACGAGCACAAGATGGAGCATATCTTTGCCGGGAGCCTGGTCAATCATCCCGAGCCTTCGATCAAGGAGACCCTGCAGGCGGCCAAGCCCTACCTGGACGACTCCTTCGAGGGAGAAGCGGTCCTCTCCATCGGGAAATGCGACGACTACGTAAAGAAAGGGTGCTCCGGGCTGGTGAACGTCATGCCCTTCACCTGCATGCCCGGGACCATCGTGGGAGCGGTGATGAAGCGGTACCGGGAAGACCACAACACCATCCCTTTCCTCAACATGGCCTACGACGGGCAGGAGGAGACCAACACCGTCACCCGCCTGGAAGCTTTCATGCACCAGGCCCGCCAGTACCAGCGGCAGTTGCTCTCCGCGCCGCCGAAGACCGGCAGGAAGACCTAATGGAGCTGCCGATGGTTGGCAGGGTCGACGCCGTTTTCATCGGTCCCCGTATTCTTCCATGCCCTCAGACTATGCGGGTTCAAGGCGCTGAGGATTTCAAAAAGGACTGGAGGCGCGTTAAGGTAAATAGAATCGGGGGGCAGACAAACCGGTCGAGTATAGATTGAGGGGAAGATGGAGCTACCCGGCAAGCTCAAGTTGGAATCGAAAGTCGAAAAACGGGTTTTCCACCGATGCTCGCATTGCAACTCAGAATGGCCGGCCTCGGCGGAAACCTGTCGGCGATGCGCAATCTGGCTGGGTTGGACACCCCAGAGCGAAGAGGTAAAATGGTATCTGCCAACGATTGGCATTTCCATATTACCGAGGGGGCTTTCCAGCGGGATCTATGAGGTCACCGTGATCACGGTTGCTGTGTGCCATAGTATTGACGCAATGCCTTCGGAATGCCCGAATTTTTTGATAAAAGCGGCCGGGAAAATTCTTGACCTGGGAGGAATGCTTACTCGGGGACCCGGTGGCCACCTGGCGGGCTGTTTCCATGGGAAGAATCTCATGGAGGCGGCGGACCGCGCTGTACGATGCGGTCTGGCCGTTCAATCCGAGCCCGAAAAATACGGCCGGCGAACCTTTGTGGGAGTCAATACCGGCCCGGTCTTGGTTGAAACTCACAAGCCCGGGGAGAAAGGCAAGATCTCCGGGGAAGCCATGGCCTGCTCCGCGGCGGTAGGCTTCTCTCTCCATCCGCGCATGGTGATCCTCTCTCCGGCAACCTTCCGACTGGTTGCTTCTCGCTTTGATTGCTATGGGACAGTGCCGGTCGGTCTGTGGGGAAAATATCAAGACGCACCCCAAAATGTTTATGTCGTTACCGGGCCGAAGCGGGCCACAAGCTGGGGGAAACGGCTTGATGAAGACTCCGGCCCGTTTGTCGGCAGGGATGAAGAGTTGGGATTGCTCCGCCAGTGCTGGGGAGAGACAAAATCAGGGGAAAGGCCGGAAGGGTTAAGCCTACATCTGGTGGGCGAACCCGGAAGCGGGAAGTCGAAACTCCTCCAGGCTTTCCTTTCCGGGTTGAAGCAAGACGACTCACAAGCAACCGTGATCAAACTGGCGGGGTCCAACTACGGCGGTCAACCCGGACTGCTCTTGCAAGAGTTCATGGCGGAGTGCGCCAAAGAAGGCATTGCACCGGTGAAAGTTGTCCACAGGTTGCCCCGGGCCGGAGATAAAACCTTCCCCACCCGGTCCCGCGGAACCCTTGCTGCGCGGATTCAACTTGCGTCCCAGTTGCTTGCCGAACTTCAGAGCCGTGGGCCCGCCCTCGTCCTGATCGATGACCTTAACTGGGGGGATAGGGAATCGATCCTGGCGTTTGGAAAGGCGTGGGTCGCCCTCCCCGCGGGCTTCATGATCCTTGCATCTTATCGGCCCTCCGGCGCAAAGCTGGCGAAATTCCTGACGGGAAGAAACACCAAACGAATCCTATTGGGACCGCTCAGCGAACTCGAAGCAAGGCAAATCAGTCAATTCCATTCCCTGCAGGGGAAAGGGATCTCCCGGTCCCTTTGGCGACAGATATGGGAAAAGTCAGAGGGAAATCCCCTTTATGTGGAAGAAGCTACGAAGTTCATTCTTGCCCGGGGAGAGGCTTCCCGCGGCGATCTCAACTTGCCCCGCACCCGAGCCGGTTTAATCCTTGCTAGGATAAAAGAATGGTCGGAGCATGAATTAGCGGAATTGCGAAGTGAACTCCGTCTTCGCTGGGGTGGGTCCCTGCAGAGCCGATTATCCACCTTCGAAACGCAAATCAACGACTGGCTGGATAGACTCGAAACGCAACGCTACCTGGAGCGGGCCGAGCTGGCTGAATGTTTGGAAGAGTTAGAACGGTTCCAGAGCCGGATCGTGGAGCTCTGTCTGGTGGGAAGCTTGGCTCGGCCTCTTACGACGCGGTTGGGAGAAGCCATTTCACGCCTGTACGAGGGGAGCTATCGCGACCACTACCGGTATCTCCTGCGGTCCAGCAAGGTGCCTGAAAACCGCTCCTGGGTGGGAAATCAGGCCTCGCAAGCGGCCAAGAGGGCCGTTGATAGAGGAAGATTGCGGGAGGCCGTGCGTTTCTTTCGGGTGGCAGAAAAAATGCTGCCATCGGACCACCCTCTCCAAAAGGATCTACTCAAGAACGCAGGAGATGCCAATCTCATGCTCGGACGGGCAGGGGAAGCTGCCAGATTGTATGAGAAAGCCGTCAGCCAAAACGGAATCAGCAACCCCCACGACGATGCGGTTCATAGGCTATTGGCGGCCCAGATCTTCAATGGCCAGCCTCCCGAGGTAACATCTTTCGAATGGCGGAACGAAGGCTGTCCCTGGCATCTCATCTGGATGAGCCTGGGGGCCCTCTTAGCAAAGAAAAGCGATACCGCCGTGTCGATCGCAGAGAAAGGCAAAGCGGCCTCTCCCGACTGGGTAACAAGGAGCTACGCCGGGCTTGTTGGGGCGCTTGCGCAGCTTGCGAAGGGAAACCCTGGAGATACCTTTGCACGTTGCGCGGATGTTTCCAGGGGGATGCGTGCGGGAGGCTTGTCCGTGCTTTCCTTGGGGCTTCACTGGTTGTTGTCCCAAGTGACCGAAGGTCCATCCCGTTCAAGACATGCGGCAACCTGCAGACTGATCGGCAAACAACTTGGACTCACGTCCGGATTGCGTGCATTTCTGACCGCATTCGACTTCGGCAAAGGCAGGGGGCGCGCCTTGGCAGCCGGCAGGGAAAGGAATCAGACCCGCGGACAGGGTGGCTCTCTCGCCCAGTCATGGGCCTTGGGCAACAAGCGGATCGCAGAATAGCAAATTCTTGACGGCCGATAGGGGCTTTCCCTTGCTTCGGTGTTATTCAGGGATGGATGTTTAATATGGTTTCCTTTTTAGATTCTCTGGATGTGGCTCTTTTCGTTCTCATCAATCAGAAGGGGCAAAACGATTTTTTCGATTGGTTTATGCCTTTCATGACGGACCTCAAGAATTTTGTTTATGTATTCCCCTTGCTGGCGATCTGGATTCTCTGGCGGGAGAAACAAAGGGGAATCCTGACCTCGGTATTTTTGGGCCTTACGATAACCATTACCGACCAGCTTTCCAGTCATTGCCTTAAAGATTGGGTGGGACGGATTCGACCCTGTCATGTTCTCGAGCATGTTCGTCTCGTACTCACAGACTGCAATACTTCCTACTCCTTCCCCTCTTCTCATGCGGTTAATATCTTTGTGGCCATGTATTTCCTTTCCCAGACTCTGAAGAGATTCGCTATCTTATTTTATTTTATCGCTTCGCTGGTGGCCTATTCGCGGGTCCATATCGGTATCCATTATCCCCTCGACAATATTTTGGGAGCGGGGATCGGTATTCTGATCGCCTGGCCTTTAAGGAGATTATGTGATCTGGCAAAGAAGAAACGAATACCCCGGCTCCGCGAACTCACCCCCAAGAACCAAAGTTGCCAGAGGTGAAACGTGGGTGCCGCCCGGGCAGATCAAGAAAGGTCGGCTCTTCCCCCATGGGATGCAAAAATCGGTTCCTACATAGAAAAGCTCAATTCTCTGAAGGAAGGCGAGGGGGCAGTCGGGAAATTGATCGCTTGCGGCCGGTCAGCGATCGAACCGTTACGCCAGTATTTACTCGAAGGGAGACCCAGTGTGGTCTACCACTCCCGCCGCTGGGCGGTGGAGGCACTTGCGGCTTTGGGGGCCAAGGATTTGCTTCTTGAGTATCTGAAGCAGAAGAAAGATATTGCCGACCTCGCTCTTCGGCTGGGGGAGGAAGCGGTGGAAAGTGCGGCGGCGCGGGAATTGGTAAGATGGCCAGGGGAAGAAGTCTATCAGGTCTTGCTCGGGATCGCGCAAGATCGATGCTTGCCGGGCGCTTTGGAAGCCCTTGGCGAGTTCAAAAGACCCGAGGCGGTTCCTCATCTGGTGAAGGCATTGGAGGACGATGTCTGCCGGCGTGCGGCGGAAGATGCCCTGCGAAAAATAGGGCCGCCTGCGGAACCGGATTTGATCCGGGCCGCAGTTACTCCGTGGCCGAGCCGGGACGCGGAAAACCCTTTGAGTTACCTCAGGCGGCGTAGCGCGGTTGGACTTCTGGCGGAAATAGGGGTTTCGGCTTACCAGTGGCGACTCCTTCGTCCCCTATTAAACGATGCGAATGCGGAAATGTTGGTCGCCGCTTTTAAGACCGCGGCAGCGGTGGGGGCGGCAAAGGATATGGCCTCGGCAGGCCGTCGCCTCCTGAAAGTCCTTACGAATGCGGACTGGTACGTAAAAAGGGAAATCGAAAATGCCCTCGTCGATTTCTTTGATGCGGTGAAACCCATCGTAGAGCGAGACATCGCTCGACGCTATCGAGGGGCGGATGCCGAAAGTATCATCGATCCCGTTCTGGCAATTTTATTGCGGGTGAAACGTCGGGCGGAGAGAGCTCCCCGTACCGATAAGAAAGGAAGCCACGGCTAAGAGATAGAGAGAATTCTCGAAGCCGTTCTCCTGCCGCCCCAACCCGCGATTGGCTCCGCAAAAGACAAGGGGGATGAGGCGGTTCCGGCCCTGGTGCATTTACTGGACCATCCATCCTTCTTGATCCAAGAGGCTGCCTTGAAGGAACTTCCGAAGGGCAAAAACAAGTGGGCCGTGGCAGCGGTCCAGAAAGCTTTGAATGACCCGAGCTCAAATGTTCGGGATCTGGCCAGGGTATTTCTGGGGAAAAATTCAGAATGATAAGCCAACTCACCCTGATTGATTTAAAGAGGGCCTTGGGCCAAAAAGGTTGCCCCATCTGCCGGCTCCGAAAAGAAACCGAAGAACGCTACCTGGGACATGTGCTGTGGGAGAATATTAATGATCTGGCCACTCGCACGCGATTTTTGCCCTCGTGGGGCTATTGTGCTTTACATGCCCGGTTGCTTGGGCGTCTGGAGTTAAAAGATTACCACGACGCGATGGGCACCGCCATTATGTACGAAAGCCTCGTACAGCAGCTAAAGAACCACCTGGATCGAATCCAGGCCGAAGCCGCCCAATCCCAAGCTCCAAGACGGGGGCGAATCTTCCGGATGCTTTGGAGTCGGGCCAAGCAGGTCCCTGTCCCCCTGGCGGCCACCGCGGATTGCTATGTGTGCGAGCTCGGGAAGGCATCAGCAGAGTATGTTTTGGAGGGCCTTCTTGAAGGACTGGAGGGGAAAAAGGCAGACATCGCAAGCCTGTACCAATCGTCGGATGGTTTGTGCCTAGCCCACCTGTCCTCAGCACTGGCACAGACACATTTGCCGGGGAGCCAAGCAGGCGAGATCTTAGTCGAACATGTTCAAAACCGCATGGCCGTGCTTCAGACCCACCTGTCCGAGTACATCCGAAAGCGCGGATGGGATGCGCGGACTGAGCGAAGCACTCCGGAGGAATATGCATCGTGGCGTGAGGCCATCGCCTTCTTCAGTAGTGGATTCATCGAAGAGATCCCCCAGGAGATACCCGATTTGCATTAGGAAGATAAAAATGCGGGGACTATGCGGGGGCAATGCCGCGCTTGACAAAAATTTCTCAAATTGGCTAATATAGATTACGGTGATGGAGTCCACCGAAGACTGCCCCAAAGGCTGATGACTCCTACCCAGGTGAGAGCCTCCTGGTAGGAGGGCGCGAGGTGGACGAATTGAAAACTCCTGCCAGGCAAACTGGGGGAGTTTTTTTATGCGCCCTATCACCCGAAACCGGTTATCGACCTGCCTCGGAGAAATTCAGGATCCAGCCGAATGGACAACCCTCCAATCTCTTCGGAAACTGGGTAGCAGCGGCCTATCCGTTTTCCATCCTCGAGGCATAGATTCGCTTTTTCATTCAACGCCCGAAACCCAAGGATTGGGAAAGATAAGCACCAGGTAACCGACCCATGACCCTACGACGCGGGACGATCGTCCTGATTCTCTTTTCTTTCTGGGAACTGGCTGTGGCTTTGCCGACGGTCCATTTTGCGCCGGGAAACTGGGAAGCCATCAAGCAGGGGCTGGCCGGGAAACCCCCGCGTCTGGAAATCCTGTTGGGGGCTTTTTTGGCCCTTGCGGCAATTATATTCGGAGGGCTTCTGGTCTTATCTCTCTGGGGCGGCCGGAGAAAGAAGAAGAAAGATGAGGAGCCACACGAAATCTATCGGGAGCCCGTCCCGGTTCCCTGGTCCGTCTATGTAATCTTCGTCCTGCTTCTTGGGATGCTGGGCGGATTGGTGTGGTGGGCCCGGCAGCCATCGACGGTAAATGAAAAACCGGCCATCACTCGCCCATTTTCGGAGCCAGCTCAAGAGGAAGCGACCCAGCGGCCCCCGGCCGTTCCTCCCCGGGATTCGGTCGGCCCTCAGCGTACGGAATTGAAATGGCTGGAGTACCTCCTGGCCATAGGACTCCTGGCCGGACTGAGCTTTTTGGCCTGGCGCGGGCTGAGGGGGCGGCCCGCGATAGAAGCACCGGAGGTGCCGGATTTGGCCCGGATTGTCGCCCGGGCGGTTACGGATTTGGAAAAGGGAGGGGAGCTGTCGGACGTCGTGCTCCGCTGTTACCGGGACATGTGCGCCATCCTGGGGCGCAAGGTCGCCCTGCGGGAAGAGATGACCGCCCGTGAATTTGCGCAGAGGTTGCAGCAGGCCGGGGTTGGCGAAAAGGAAGTGCTCCGGCTGACGGAGCTTTTCGAGCGGGTGCGTTACGGCCGGCACGTGGCCGGCCCCGAAGAACGGGCGGAAGCCATTGCCCTGCTGCAAGCCATCGAAAACCAGTATGGAAAGGTTGCGGATGAAGACTGATCGCCGGTGGCTCATTCTTCCAACCCTCATCCTGGCGGCTTCTTTTCTTTATTTCTCTTTTCCGCTGGTGGTCGAAGGGATTCATTCCCTTATCGCCATCTTGATTTTGGGAGGGGCGATCCTGTGGGCCCTGCCCCAGATTCTGTGGTGGATTTTGGGAACGGCGTTCCTGGTCTTGTGGAGCCTGGGGGTCATCGTCCATCTGGCGGGCCGGGAGCTGGCGGGAAAAATGAAAACGAAGTCCGATCGGCCTTTTTCCGGGCGTTTGCGGGCCATCCACAGGACTCTTTCCAGGGGCGGGTCGGGGAGGTATTTCCAGGATGAAGTGAGAAACCTTTTACGCGCGCGGGCGGTCGATTTGATCGCTTTGAAGCTGGATATTTCCGAAGAAGAAGCTCAGAAAAGATTCCACGAGGGGGATTGGACCGAGGACCCCCTGATGAAAACGTATTTTTCCGAAGCCAATAACTGGGGGAAAGAAAACCGGGGCAAATGGCGCTGGCTTCAGAAATCAAAAAATCCGGACTTTCTGCAGAACGCCCAAAGCGCTCTGGAGAGACTGGAGATTTACGGCAATTTCCCCCACAGGAAAGGAAAGTATGACCCTCCCCATGTTGACCCTTGAACAGGTATCGCAAAAGAGCAGGCTCATTCTGGATGAAATGGAAAAGGCCGTGGTAGGCAAGCGGGCCTTCCTGGAAAAGGTCTTCTGCGCCGTCCTGGCCGACGGCCACGTGCTCATCGAAGACCTTCCTGGGCTAGCCAAGACGCTGACCGCCCGGAGTTTCTCCGTGGTCCTGGGCCTGACTTTTAAACGAATCCAGTTTACCCCGGACCTTTTGCCGGCGGACATCACCGGGGGGTATGTGTTCAACCGCCAGAGGGGGAACTTTGAACTGGTCCAGGGCCCCATCTTCGCCAACCTGATCCTGGGGGATGAAATCAATCGGGCCCCGGCAAAAACCCAGGCGGCCATGCTGGAGGCTATGGAAGAACGCCAGGTCACCCTGGAGGGCGAGACCCTGCGTTTGCCCCAACCCTTCATCGTCCTGGCCACCCAGAACCCCATCGAGTATGAAGGAACGTTTCCCCTCCCCGAAGCCCAGCTGGACCGGTTTATGGTCCGGCTGTCGGTGGGGTACCCCGGCGCCGAGGAAGAATTGGAGGTCCTGCGGCGGCGCTGGGAACGGAAGGAAGATGAGATTCCCCTGCGGACCCTTACCGACGAGGGCGACCTGAAAGCCATGAGGAAAACCGTCGAATCGGTTTATATCGACCCCGACGTAGCCCGCTATATCGTGGCTCTGGTGCATGCCTCGCGGGTCGAATCGCAGGTGGCGGTGGGGGCCAGCCCGCGGGCCTCGCTGGCTTTGCTCAAGCTGTCCCGGGCTAAGGCGGCCATGGAAGGGCGGGGGTACGTAATTCCCGACGATGTGAAATTCATCGCCCGGGAAGTGATGATTCATCGGCTGCTGCTCAAGCCGGACAAGTGGGCCATCGGGATGACCGTCAAGAGCGTGGTGGAAGGCATCGTGAATAAGGTTCCGGTGCCCAAGGTGGACGGAAGATGACCGGCGCCTGGTCCCTCGTTGCTTCGTTGGCCCTTCTTTTGGTGCTGGCGGGCCTGGTTCTCCGGAACGGAGCCCTTCTGGCCATGGCGCTGCCTTATCTCCTTTTTTCCCTGCAGCCATTCTGGCAAAACCGGCCTCGACCCGACTGGAAGGCAAAGCGGGAGCTGGAGCCCGACTCCCTCATGGGAGGGCAGCCCTGTGCGGTTAAAGTGGAGCTTGCCAATCGGGGGGAAGACCTGGAAGAAGTCTTTTTGAGCGATCTTCTTCCTCCGGACGTGAAGCTGCAAGGAAATACGGAGTATCACGGCCCGTTCATGGCCGGCCGGGTTGAAACGCTTTCCTACACCGTGCGGGGAGTTCGGGGAAAGTATGAATTTGGGGGAGTGTCGGTGACAATCGGGGATCTGCTGGGTTTACGACGGGAAGAAGAGATTCTTCCCTGTTCCGGAACCCTTTCGGTTATCCCCGCGGCGGATCGTCTGGAAAGAATGAAAATCTCTCCCCGGCGCACCCGGGTATTCACCGGGATGATCCGGTCGCGGGAGAGCGGGGCCGGGGTGGAATTTTTCGGCACCCGGGGATATGTCCCCGGGGATCCCCTGCGGCACCTCAACTGGAAGGCCGGGGCTCGCTGGGACCTCCTGATCACCAATCTCTTTGAGCAGGAGCGGATCGCCGACGTGGGAATCATCCTGGATGCGAGGAGCGTCGTAGAGATTCGAAGCGATGAGGATTCGCTCTTTGAACATTCTGTGCGGGCGGCGGCCTCATTGGCCCAGTACTTCCTCGGGGAAGGGAACCGGGTGGCGTTGCTGATCTATGGGAACTATATCGAGTGGACCTACCCTGGCTATGGAAAACAGCAGCGCGCCAGGATCATGGCCGCCCTGGCCGGGGCGGAATTGGGCGAGCACGCCGTTTTCAAAGAATTCGGCAGCTTGCCCACCCGCCTCTTTCCCGCCGAATCCCAGGTCGTTTTGATCAGTCCCCTCCGGGGTGAGGATGTGGTTCCTTTGCGTTATCTGCGGGGCCTCGGCTACCGAGTGCTCATCGTCAGTCCCGACCCCATCTCCTTCGAGAAGCGGCTTCTTCCGCAGGATGGATTCCGGGATTTGGCCGAGTCCATCGCCCGGATGGAGCGGGAGGCGACGCTGGCCAAGTTGCGCCGCAGCGGGGCCCAGGTGGTGGATTGGGACGTAACCGGGCCTTTGTGGCTGGCCCTCAAAAGCGCGGCGGCGGAGAGAAGACGATGATCCCTTGGGCGAAACGGGCGGCGTCGGCCTTGAGCGGGGTTTTTCTGATGGCCCTGCTGTTCCCGGTAGGAAGCTACTGGGGGGGAGCGGCCGGAGGGGTCTTGAACTTGGCTTTCGCCATGGCCGGGGAATTCCCTCCGTTCCTCCGCCGCTTTCTTCCATCTTTTGTGCTCGCGGCCAACACGGCACTCTCCGCCTATGGGATTTTGACCGGCGGGCCGGCGGTTTGGGCTGTGCCAATTGCGGTTTTGTCTTTGTTCTCCTGGAACGTCGGTTGGTTTGGACAACGCTGGAGCGATGCTCCCCGCCCCGTGCAATCCCGGTATCTGAAGCGCATCGGGAGCCTGGCGGCGATGGGACTGGGGGCCGGGCTGTCGGTGGAGGCTTGTCAAGGGATTT
>Ga0315294_10009059_pt1 | contig 10934 bp, 6 predicted proteins | sample YL17G13_40_MG_FD_203626 | JGI IMG/M metagenome (GOLD analysis project Ga0315294, IMG submission 203626) | Sediment microbial communities from Yellowstone Lake, YNP, Wyoming, USA - YL17G13_40 | ecosystem: Environmental > Aquatic > Freshwater > Lake > Sediment | place: USA: Wyoming | collected... | reverse complement strand
TCGCGGTTGATGGCGATAGAGAGGCTCTCGCTGACATCGAGGGCCGCGGTCCCCGAGAGGCCGTATTGGGTAAAGAGGAGTTCTCCCTCGGCCGTCCGTCCAACTCGGCCGTCAATGAGGCTGGCGAGCCGGGCCTTGAGCTTCTGCCCTTGGAGAAAGTGGCACATCCCGTCCTTGGCCAGAAGCGGCACGGCGCTCGGGACCGGAGGCACGAGAGAGTGACCGAACCGCCCGGCCAGGGCGTAGCAGCTTCCGTTCGAGCCGAGGGACGGATAGGACTTGCCGCCGCCCGCGAGGATGACGGCCCGGGCCTCGACCGTCCGGCCGGCCGCGGAGGCAACCGAGAAGCCTCCGGATGAGGCGGTGAGGCCCGACGCTTCGAAGCCGGATTCAACGGGAATACCTAGCCTGCCGGCCTCGAGCTCTAAAACCTTGAGGACGGACGAGGCCTGGTTCGTTACTGGGTAGACGCGGCCGTCTTCTTCCGTCTGCAGGCGAAGGCCGAGAGTTTCGTAGAAGGCCCGGATCTCCATCTTGCCGAACCTGTCGAGGATTGAGGCGACAAGGCCGGGGTCGGACGACGTGAAGGCCGGCGCGGCCAGGTTTTCGTTGAGGAGATTGCAGCGGCCGCCGCCCGTGGCCAGGAGTTTCTTTCCGGCTTGCGGCAGGCGTTCGAGGACCGTGACGGCAGCTCCGCGCCGCGCGCCGCTCACGGCCGCGACGAGGCCCGCCGCGCCGCCGCCGACGACGGCGATGTCGAATCGTTCAGGCATGGGACAAGCTTAACCGATTGCGCCGGGGCCGGTAAAGGGGCCTGGAAAAATATCCGGGCGGCCGGCTTAGACCCCGAGGAGCGCGCAGGCCCGCTCGATGTTCGATACGTCCATGACGACCGTGACCTGGCTGCCCTTGCGGGCCAGCGTGCCGTAGCAGTATTCGATGTTGATCCCTTCGTCCCCGAGTTTGGTCGTGAGCTCGGCCAGGGCGCCGGGCCTGTTCTCGAGGTCGATCTTGAGGACGTCGCGAAGCTCGGTCGTGTAGTTGAGCTTGCCGAGGAGCTTGACCGCCTTGTTGAGGTTCTGGACGCAGAGCTTGGCCGTGTCGTGGAACACGCCGATGGCGTCGATGTTGATGCCGTTCTCGGCCAGGAAACTGCAGAGGTCGCCGAGTTGGGACGGCTTGTTTTCCAGGATGACGTAGATTTCCGTGATCCGTTCGATCATGCGTGACCCCCTATTCCTTCAAGATTTTCCAGCCCCTGATCCTGTATTAATAGCACGAACCCCCCGGCAACGCAAACCGCCGGGTCAATCGAAAATCTTCCCCGGATTCATGATCCCATTCGGGTCGAAGACGCGCTTGATGCCGCGCATGATCTCGATCTGCCGCTCGTCGAGGACGAGGGAGAGGTACGGCTTCTTGACCAGGCCGATGCCGTGCTCTCCGGAGATGACCCCGCCGCGCTCGCGGCAGTCCCGGAAGAGCTCCTCCCGGACGAGGTCGGCCTTGTCCTTCCATTCGCTCTCGGGGACGGGCACCATCCTGCCGTCCTCATAGCGGGCCTTCATGATGTGGGTGTGGACGTTGCCGTCCGCGGCGTGGCCGAAGGTCGGCAGCCACATGCCGTACCGGGCGGCGAGCTCTCTGACCTTGCGGACGTGCCCGGCCACTTCGGCCCGGGGGACGGAGATATCGAGGATCTCGACCGTCCCAGCCTTGATGGCGTCGTAGATCTTCGAACGGATGGCCAGGACCTCGTCCTGCTTGCTCGGCGTGTCGGCTACGAAGACGTCGATGGCGCCCTTCTCCAGGCAGGCTTCGGCCACGGCCTCGGACAGCCGGTCCATTTCCGCCTCGGAAGGGGCGTCGAGGATGACGAGGAGATGGGTCTTCCCCAGCTTGGTCGGCCACTTTTTCCGGATGTGCTCCTCGGTCAGGGTAATGGGCTCGACCTCGAGGAACTCGACGGCCAGCGGCACGACCCCCCTTTTCATGATGAGCGGGATGGTTTCGAGCGCCGGCTCGAGTTCGGCGAAGGGCACGACGAACGAGCGCATGATGCCGGGCTTGGCTTTGAGGTGGATGACGGCCTTGGTGACGACGCCGAGCGTCCCCTCGGAACCGATGAGCAGGTGCATGAGGTTATAGCCCGTGCTCGATTTTTCGAGCTTCCCGCCGAGCTTGAGGATCTCGCCCGTGGGCGTGACGAGCTCGAGGCCCCGGACGTAATTGCGGATGGTGCCGTATTTGACGGCCCGGCTGCCGCCGGCGTTGGTGGCGATGAGGCCGCCCATCATGGCGCTCTCGTCGCCGGGATGGGGCGGAAAATAGAGGCCTCCCTCTTCGACGGCCCGGGTGAAATCGGACAGTCGGACGCCCGCTTCGGTCACGGCCATCTGGTTGTCGGCGTCGATCTCGAGGACCCGGTTCATCCGCTCGAGGGAGAGGACGATCCCGCCGCGGACCGGGACGCAGCCGCCGCAGAGCCCGGTGGCGCCGCCCCGGGGAGTCACCGGGATAGCATGAACATTGGCGATACGGAGGATCCCGGCGACTTCCTCTGGCGTTCCCGGCCGGACGACGACGTCGGGCTCATGGGCGATCTCTTTGAGCGAGAATTCGTCATGGCCGTAATCGACGGTTTTTTCCGGGTCGGAGATGACGTTTTCCGGGCCGACGGCGGCCTCGAGGGCTTCTCTGACGGCAGGCGTTATCTTCGAAATCATGGAGATATTCCCTTCAATCGACCCGCTTGAGCTGGACGGGGACGCCGATCATGATCTGGGGGCGCCCCTTGTAAAGCTCGACGAGGCCCGTCGCCTCGATCGTCCGTCCGGAGAAATCGAGCGAACCGGGGAGTGACCTAAAGACGTCGAGCGGGATAGCCGCGTCGAACTCCGCGCCATCGGCTTCGAGGATGTGGAAGCCGCCGCGCTTGAACGAGCGCAGGCAGCGGAAACGGACGGTGACGATCTCGCCGAGATGGCGGCCGGCCTCAGGAGCGCCGATCAAGGCGTAGGGCTCCCTCTGCCACAGGCCTTTCCCGGAACGGCGGGCCGAGCTCTCCGCGTCCTTGAGCCTTGTCTTCCAGGCCTCGTCGAAGGGGAACTTGAGGTAGGCGTAAGCGTAGCCCTCCCGGACCAGGGTTTCGTTGAACATCTCCCCGTCCGCCGTCCGGATATAGGCCAGGAGCCGGCCGTAGACATCACGCTTTTCCGGGCCCGGGAGGAGTTCCACCGTGGACTGGTAAAGCCGGCTGAAAGTGAAACGCTTGGCCAGGAAGGCCATGAGCCGGACCTGTTCCCGGGCGTCGTCGAGCTCGGGCGTGTCGACTCCTATGAGCCGGACGCGCTCGTCCTTTTGGCCGGCCAGACGGACCCGGATCGTGTCTCCGTCGTAGACGACGGTGACCGTCCCTCGGAGCGGTTCCTCGGCCTGGGCGGATAACGACGAAACCGGGAGGAGGATCGCGGCGGCGATGACGAGGGCCGAAAAGGCGGACCGAACGAGGCGGATTTTCTTCATCCGCGAACGAGCTCCCGCGCGGCCCGGACGATGTGAGAGGCGCTGATGCCGTATCGTTCGAGGAGCTCGTCCGGCTTTCCGGACCTGGGCAGCTCCCTGACGCAGAGATGCTTCAGCATGGCCTTTCCGGCCAGGGCCCCGGCAACGGCCTCGCCCAGCCCGCCGCCGGCGTAGTGATCCTCGACGACGACCGCCAGGCCGCCCGTCGCCGCGACTTCCCTCAGGATCGTCGCCTCGTCCAGCGGCGCAACGGAATAAGCGTCTATGACGCGGAGACCGACGCCCTCCTTTTTAAGCTCGTCACAGGCCTTGAGCGCTTCGTGGAGCGTGATCCCGGCGGCGATGACCGTGACCGCGTCCCCCTCCCCTTTCCGCAGGACCTTGGAGCCCCCGATGGGGAACGTTTCTCCGGCCGGATAGAGGATCGGCGTCGCCGGTCGCGACGTCCGCAGGTAGACCATGCCCTGGTGCGAGGCCGCGGCCGCCACGCACGCCTCCGACGAAACCGCGTCGCCCGGGTAGAGGACGACACATCCGGGGATGGGCCGGAACATGGCCAGGTCCTCGAGGCCCATCTGGGAGGGACCGTCCTCGCCGATGCTCACGCCGACGTGGGAGCCGCAGACCTTGATATTGGAAAAGGAATAGGCGGCCATGCGGAGCTGGTCGTGGGCCCGGGTCAGGAAGGCGGCAAAGGTGGCGATGAAAGGGATATACCCTTTGGCCGCGAGGCCCATGCCCACGCCGACCATGTTCTGCTCGGCGATGAACGATTGGAAGGAGCGCCCGGGAAAAGCTTCGAAGAACTTGTCGGCGTAGGTCGAATTCTTGACGTCGCCGTCGACGGCCACGACGGACGGATTGACCTTGCCCAGGCTGAGAAGGGCGTTCCCGTAGGCCAGACGCGTCGCTGTCTTCTCCTTGTAGGCCGTTCGGGGGAAGTCGAAGGACGAAGCGGCTTTCTTTTGTTGGAAGGGCTTCGGTTTGTGGACGAATTTCCGCGACTCGACGTCGGGGAGGCCGCCAATCTCCTCGAGCGCCCGGGACAGCTCGTCGGCCTTGAGGGGCTTACCGTGCCAGCCGTTTTTGTCCTCGATGAAACTCACGCCCTTGCCCTTGACGGTCCGGGCCAGGACGGCCGTCGGCTTGCCCTTCTTTCCGGCCTCTTTCAAGGCGGCGAGTATCCGGTCGACCTTGTGGCCGTCGATGACGACGGCGTCCCAGCCGAAGGCGCGGAACTTGCGGGCCAGGGCGGAGAGGTCGTGCTGGTGCATGGTCGGATCGGACTGGCCGAGCCGGTTGACGTCGACGACGGCGCAGAGGTTGCGGAGCTTCCAATATGCCGCAGCGTTGGCCGCCTCCCAAACCTGGCCTTCGGCGCACTCGCCGTCGCCCATGAGGACGAACGTCCGGGCCGGCGACTTGTCGAGCCGCTGGGCCAGGGCCATGCCGACCCCGACGGACAACCCTTGGCCCAGGGAACCCGTCGCCGCCTTAACCCATTTCATCCGCGGCGTGGGGTGGCCTTCGAGGTCGCTCGAGATCTTCCGCAGGTCGAGCAGGCTCTCGAGCGGGATGATACCGGCCTCGGCGTAAACGGCCCAGAGGAGCGGCGCGGCGTGGCCCTTGGACAGGACGAATTCGTCGCTCGCCGGGTCGGCCGGGTCATCTGTGTTCCAGCGCATTTTTCCGAAGAAAAGGCAGGCGGCGATGTCGGCTGCGGACAGGCAGGTCGTCGGGTGTCCCGACCCCGAAGCCGTCGTCATGCGCAGGGAGTGGATGCGGAGCCGAGTCGCTATTTTGCGGAGATCGTCGATTCTGGCCATGGGGTGGTTCTCCTCAATCGTTCGGGGCCATATCCTTCAAGGGGGGGATGATAGCACGAACACTCCGGATAAAAAAGATGCGACCGGTGTCTCCGGCGTGGAAGATGGACGCCGCAATCCGGGGCTAGCGGGCGAAGGGCGTGTCGGGAAATACGACGCGCCGGGTCTTGGCCCGGTCCGCCGCGTCGAGGCGGAGGAGAAAGGTTCCGATCCCTGCGGCGCCCTGCATGGTGCCGGTCTGGGCGAAGAGATAGTCCGGCCTCGTCCGGTGCTCGGCCTGGACCCACGACATGCGGCCGTTCTCAGTGGATGCCTTGCCCAGCAGCCGGGACGAAACTCGCTTAGAGAATTCAAGATAGGACCTGTCTCCCAAGGCCTGGTAGAGGTCCAGGAAGAACTCCCCTACTCCGGCCAGGCCGCAGCAGATCCCGGCGTTGTTCCAGAAACCGGGAGTTTCCTTTTCCGGGATGCCGCTCTCGACGATCGCGTTGGCGAACCTGCGGACCCAGCCGATCCAGGACGTGTCGCCCGTGACCTCGGAGAGGAGATAGAAGAGCCGGGCCGTCCCGACCGGGCCGTGACACCAGCCGAGATAATAGAGGTCCCGGTTGTCCGGTTCGTCGTGGAAGATGAGGCAGGAGTCGCCTTCGGTTTTGGCGACCGACAGGAGGTACTTCGCCCCAGCCAGCGAGGCGTCGAGGAATTTCTTGTCCTTTGTTTCCTTATAGAGGGCGGCCAGGAAGTAGGCGATGCCCGCCGTGCCGTGGGAGAAGTTGGGCATCAGGCGCGGGAAGTCCGGTTCCATGGCCCATTTCAGACCGCCGTTCTCCGACCTGCCCAGCTCGACGAGCCGCGCTCCGGCCCGGACGGCGAGCTTGAGCCAAGTCCGGTCCTTCGTTTCGCGCGACGCGTAGATGAGGAAAAGACCGGTGCCGGCGTTGCCGCTGATGATGTCCGTCGTCGAACCCCACTCGACTCCGGCCCCGACCTCGACGGCCGCTGCCTTGATCCGGCCGAGGCAGGCCAGGAAGCCCTGCCGGTACTTTTCGTCTCCCGACGCCCGGTAGGCTTCCTCGAGGGCGAAGGCGACTCCGGAGAGGCCTTCATAGAGTCCGGCCCCGTCGACACCGGGCATCTTCGCCAGGAGGAAATCCGCGCCCTCACGGGCGTCGCGGAGATAGGTGCCCTGACCCGTCGCGTGATAGGCCTGGATAAAGAAGAGGACGACGCCCGGTGTGCCGCTGTAGAGGTTCAGGGCGACGGACGCCGAGTCCTTGGGGACGGCGGGCCAGGAAAGCCCGTACGGGCTTCGGATCTCGGTTGACCTGATCCAGGCCGCCGCCTTTTCCGCCGCTGCGAGGTAAGGACGGTCCACGGCGGGTTTGCACGTCAGGAGCCCTCCGATGAATATGAGGGCCAATGACGCGCTCCAGCCCGCCGCGCTGTTCTTGACGATCTTGCTCATCGCACCTCTCCCCTCTTCATTTCTTCAGGAACCGGCGCGCTTCGAGATGGTTGCGGTCGAGAGCGAGGGTCTTTTCGAATTCGGCCGCGGCCTCCAAGTCTTTACGTTGGCCGGCCAGCCCAAGCCCGGCCAGGAAATGGAGATTGGCCTGCCGGACACTGGCCGACTGGCGCTCTCCAAATTTTTCGAAGAAATCCATGGCCGGAGCGGACGCCAGGCTTTCCCGCGCCCGCCGGACGAGGCTTTCGAATTGTCCAACCGCCTCGCTGTCCCGGCCGAGTTTCATCAAGGCCATTCCCAGGTAATAGGTCTGCTCGGAAAAGCCGGGCCGGAACGCAGCGGCCTTCCCGTAAGACGCTGCGGCCTCGGCCCCGTTCCCGAGGTGCTCATGGGCCAGCCCGATGTCGAAAAAGATCTTCGGCGATCCCGGCCCGCTCGAGGGCGGACCGACGTCCAGGTTCTCCGGATAAGAGAGGGCGTTCATGAACGAATCGAGCGCGCGGCGATAGCTCCGCCTCTCCAGCTGCCGCCGTCCCGCCGCAATGTTGGCCTCGACCCATAGGCCGTGGATCTCCCCTCCCCCCTCCCAGACGTGGAAATGATGGGTCCGCAGGAGCTCCAGGGCCCTTTCGGCCCGGCCGGTCAGGAGGAGAAGCCCGATTTCCCGGACCAGGGAATTGTCGCTTCCGGAGACGATGTCATGGTTTTTCTCGAGCCTGGCTAGACGCATCGCCGGATCCACGCCGGTGGCTTCGTAGAGAAGGTCGAGCTCGTAATAGAGCCGCGCGTCCTTCCCGTTCGCGGCCAAGGCCAGTTCCAGACTGGCCACGGCGGCGGGGAGGTCGTTTTTCACCCGGGCGTAGGCCAAGCCGAGGTTCCTGTGGACGACCGAAAAAGCCGGGTCGAGCGTCCGTGCCTTCTCCCAGGCCGACATGGCCCGCTCAGGCTGGAGGTCGAAGAGGAGGTTCCCGAGATAGTATGACGCGCGGCCGTCGGAGGGGTTTGTTTCCCTGACCCATTCCAGGATATCGATGAATTCGAGCTCGAACGGGAAGACATAGTCCGGGGCGAGGGCGGCGGCCTGCCTGAGAATTTTCAGAGCGTTTTCCTTCTGCCCCGTCTTATCGAGGACGTAGGCAAAGGCGTAGGCCGGGAGAGGATTCGCCGCCAGCCTGCCTTCGAGGACTCTCGGCCCGAGGACGGCGGCGGCTTCCTTCCAGAATCCGCAGTTCGCATAGTCCATGGCCAGCTCGAGAAGGTTCGGAACGGATCCGTCGAGCAGGGCGTCCAGCGCCGCGAAGGACTCCCGAGCGGACGCGGCATCGCCTTCCGACACCTGGAGGAGGTAGAGCTCATGGAGGGACCAGAAGTCGAGGGGGTCGGCCCGACGCACGGCCGTCACCACGCTGGCCGCATCTTCAGTCATGCCGAGCCTTCTGAGCACGGCCGCCTTCAAGTTGAGGGTATTGAGGGTCCGGGCGTCTGCCCCGAGCGCTCGCTCCAGGAAATCCAGGGCTTTCGCGAAATCGCCGCCCGTCGAGGCCATCTCGGCGAGCTCATGGAAAGAAACCGCTCGCCAGGCCGGACTCCAGGCAGCCCGCTCGAAAGCGTCCTCGGCCTCTTTGGTTTTCCCCAGGCGCCGGCGGGCGACCCCCAGGTAATAGAAAGGATCGCCATCCCTAGGCCGGGTGTAATTGAAGGTCAGCCTGTCAACGGCCGTCCTTAACCTTTCCTCCGCCTCACGGTATAGGCCGCGCTTCAGATAGAGGATACCCAGAGCGGTGTTGGCCCGAACGTCCGACGGATCGCGGCGCAAAGCCTCTTCATAGTAAGGATACGGCTCGAGAGCGGGGTTGTGGAACTGTTCGAGGCGAAGTCCGGCCAGATAGAGCTCTTCGTTCGTCGAGATGTCCTTGGGTGCGGTAGGCGGCGTCACCGGGGGCGGCAGGGGCGAGTTTTTTTTCGGCCGCGGCGCGTAGCGGACGAGCTCGCGGCCATCCGCAGCGTAGAGGATCAGGTCAAGCGATTCTGGCGGGGTTCCGGAAGCGATCGTCACGAATTTTTCATAGGGGGCGCCGGGACCGAGGTCGAAGGTGTCCTCGAAGAGGACCTTGTCGCCGGACTTTAAGACGCACCGGGCGCCCTTCCTTTCGGAGGTGCCGTGGAAGGCGATTCGTGCCCGGCCCGCAGCGACCTCGAGGTTACAGGCCGCATCGCGGTTCGCGTTCTTGAGACCGCCCAGCCCTCGGACCGGGTACCAGAACTGGGTGACCGACCTCTCCTCCCCCGGCTGGATCCAGCTGTAATCGGGCTGGTTGTCCGACCAGGCGCCGATCATAAGTTCGAGGTAAGGGCCGTCGGCGTCGGTCAGGATCCTTTCCCAGGTCTTGCCCTCGGATCCCGTGCCCCAGGTCCAGAGTTTTTTGCCGGGGACGACGTTGTGGTCGCCGACGAAAACGACGCCCGCCTTCTTGCCGTGGTCGTAGCCGCCGAGGAAGTCTTCTTCGGCCTCGAAGGCGAAGAACGACGTCGGCGTGAGGTGGTTCTTCCACCAGCTGATATCGACGCCCTTCGTATAGTTCTGGCCATTGAAGACCTCGCTCGAGAGGGGCCAGCGAGCGAACTGGTTTTTCCCATGGAAGGTCGCGATCTCGGTCGACGGCGGGAACAGGATCTGGTAGGTCTCGTTGGCGTGGACGGCGACGTTGGCGAAGGCGAGCATGGAGTGGGCGAACGGGGTCCGGTTGAAGACCTTCGTCGTCACCTCGAGGACGCTCGAATCCGGGCGGAGGCTCAGCCCGACCAGCCATTTCATCCGGTGGCGAAGCTCGATCTCGCCGACCCAGACCGTGGCGCTTCCGTCAGCTCCCCATTCGATGATGGAATCGACGGGCATGAACGTCGTGGCCCGGTGATGGTGCGGGATGTTCCATTCGACGCCGCCGGAGATCCAGGCCCCGAGCATGCCGATGAGGGCCGGCTTGATGACGTGCTGGCGGTAGACGAAATCGTAGCCGTTCGTCTTGTCCACGGCCTCGAAGATCCGGCCCCCGACCTCGGGCAGGACGCCGATACGGACGTAATCGTTCTCGAGATAGAGGATCCGGTAGGCCTTGTCGCGCCTCACGTCGGTAAGCTTGTCGAGGAGCGGATAAGGATAAATGGGACCCTTGGCACCCTGGTAAGCCCGTCCCGAAAAGAATATGGGATTGGGTTCGGCCGGGCCGACTTCGTACGTCGGGATGATGATCGTCCCTTCCCAGGCCTTGACCTGGCCGCGCGCGGCCGCGGGAAGAAGGGCGAAAACGGCCGCCCAGAGGCAGATCTTTGCCGCCCGAGAGAAAATGCGTTTTCTCCACATCGGCGATACCTCCCTCTTCAGTTAAAAACGTTTGCCGTACGGCGTTAGAGGATTGGCCAGGATTTCGGCAGGAAGAGCTGCTCGTAGAGGGCCATGGCGTAGCGGTCGGTCATCCCGGCGATGAAATCCCCGACCCGGACGATGACCGGGTCGCCCGCCGGGTAGTTCTTGACGTACTCTTCCGGTTTCTCCATGACGTAGGCGAAGATGTCTCCGATGATCTTTTCCGTCTTGCGCAGCTCGTCGCGGGCCGTGGAGTTGAAGTAGACGTTCTGGTAGAGGAACTCCCGCAACTCGAGGACGGCCTTCATGATCCGGTCGCTCATGGCGATGCGGTCGAGCCCCGCGGCCAGGCTGGCCTCGACGACGTCCATGACCATCCGGTCGATGCGCGTGGCGTGCCACTTGCCTAAAACCTTGACCAGTCCCGCCGGGATGTCCTCCTCCTTGATGATACCGGCCCGAAGGGCGTCGTCGATGTCGTGGTTGACGTAGGCGATGACGTCCGAGACACGGACGATCTGGCCTTCGAGCGTCGAGGGCATGTCGCCGAGGTCTTCGTCGAAGATCTCGCCCCGGCCCTTGGAATGCCGCTGGATGCCGTCCCGAACCTCGAAGGTCAGGTTCAGCCCCTTGCCCTCGTATTCGAGCTTCTCGACGACGCGCAGGCTCTGGTCGGCGTGGTGGAAGCCGAGGGGCAGGAGCTTGCGGAGCGTCTCCTCGCCGGAGTGGCCGAAGGGCGTGTGGCCGAGGTCGT
>Ga0315294_10009057_pt1 | contig 10935 bp, 2 predicted proteins | sample YL17G13_40_MG_FD_203626 | JGI IMG/M metagenome (GOLD analysis project Ga0315294, IMG submission 203626) | Sediment microbial communities from Yellowstone Lake, YNP, Wyoming, USA - YL17G13_40 | ecosystem: Environmental > Aquatic > Freshwater > Lake > Sediment | place: USA: Wyoming | collected... | reverse complement strand
TCTTATGTAGATGAAACACCTATGGCTAAAAAAGGTGGAGAAGCTGATTATGAAGACTTAGAACTTACTGATGAAGAGATACAAGCATATAGAGATGGAGGTTATGTAGTAGAAGAATTACCTGAAGCACAACTAGGTGGTCCACAAAATACTGTAGGTCCAAAAAATGAAATAGAACCAGAAACAATTCCTGTAGGTGATGCATGGTCTCCTGATTATGATTTAAGAAGATTTACTGCAGAAGACCCAATGGGCTTTGAAGCATTTTCACATGGTAAAGGACATGCAACTGATCAATATAAACTTCCTAATCATCCTACTTTTAGTGATCATACAAACTGGGCTGATGGATCAGTATCACATGGAAGTTTATATAGTAATACAGAAAACCCAGGAGGAGAATGGGTACAAAAACAAGATGGGTCATGGAATTTTAATACTTCACATGTAAATAGAAGTAATATGTCTGATGAGGATTTAAAATGGTATTTTGATGAAGTTGAACCTGGAAATACTTTAAACAATAATCCTATTAAAAAACAAGGAGGTTATGTACAACATGAACTAGTTAAAGCTCAGAAAGGTAGAACAGTAACATATACTAATAGAGATGACTATGATAAAGCCTTTGCAGCTGAATCTGATAGTTTAAGTTTTTATAATAATGCTAAAAGTGATTTTAAAAAATTTACTAGAGTTGGTGACCTTTTTAGTACTAATCTTAATCCTCAACAATGGCAAAAAGCATCTGATGATTATGATAAATTATTAGATTTACAAGAAAAAAAATGGCATACCGTGCCATATAAAAATGGAGATTTTTCAGGAGAATATATACCAAATTATACTGTTAATTATAAATATAAAGGTCCAAAATCTGGTTTAACAATAAGGCCAGTTGGTTTAGAAGGTTCTTATAGAGAAGGTTATGACTTTCCTAAATTTAAAAAACCAGTAGTACATAATGTATATCAACTACCTGTTGAAGAAATTACACCACTTAAACGTATGTCTTTTCCACAAGTTGCAAGACCTGAGCTACAAATTATTCCTGCAGCACCATATAAAAAATCTATACGTTATTCAGGTCCAAGATATGGTACATTAGCTGGTGATGAGAATCTTAATTTACCTGAAGGATATACTCAAGAACAAAGAGAGGCAGCTAGAAGAAAAAGAGATAGTGATGCTTTTCAACGTAAAAATCTTGAATATCAACAACAACAAAGAGGTGTTCAACCTGTTGTTACACGTAAACAAGGTGGTATACTAGATAAAGCTCAAGGTGGTAAAACAGTATACTCAGGACCTAATCGTGGTTTAGTAGGACCATCAACTCCTAAGACTAATGGAGCACCTACTATTGCTAATGCTAAAATATTAGAAGCAGAAAGAAAAAAAGCAGCACTTGCAAAACAACAAGCTTTAGCAAAACAAAAAGAAGATGAGTTAATGAAACGTATGCCAAAAACTCAAGTAAGTGATAATACACGTACAATAATACCTAAACAAGCTGTAAGTGATATTAATAATGCAGCTTTTTATAATTCTCCACAAGAAACTGCAGACCGTGAAGCAAGAAAAAAAGAACAAGCAGCATTTGAAAAAGAACAATGGAATAAATATAATAAAATGTCTTTTGCTGAAAAAGCTTTAGATAGAACTCAAGCTGCTATTGCTCATCCAATTCTTATGGCAGGTAATGCATTAACAGGTAATCAAGGATATATACCTGGAATGGGAAGAGGTTTAATGAATACTGAAAGTCCTGAGTATGATAAATATTTAAAAGCTACAGGACAAACTAAAGGCCAATTTGAAGTATCTGATTTTGCTAACATGGTAAATCCATTATATTGGGGAGCTCATGCTGGTAATGAATTACATAAAGGTAATTATGCAACAGGTCTTTTAGAAGCAGGTTTAGCATTTGCAGGTGTACCAGGATCTGGTAGAACTGCTGTACAAGGTGTTAAATCACTTGCACAAGATGTTACACAAGGTGGTAAATATTTAGGTTCTAAAATTGATAAAGTTATTTATCCAACAAGAACATATAGAGCACATTTACCTGGTGGAAATGAAACTAGTTATGAAGTATCAGAATTAGCAAAAAAAATAAATAAAAAGGGTGATTGGACTACTAAAGATTTAACTGAAGCACAGCATTATTTAAAAGGTAGAGAATCATATACTAGTAAAAAAGGTTTACTTACAGGTGACGATATGTTATTTACTGAATATAAAGTACCTTTTTGGAAAAAAAATATTACTCATGACAAAGATGTTGTAGCACTTAAAAAATTACAAAACGTAGATATAAATTCAAATGAATTTATTATTCCAAATAATAAATTTTTATATCCTAGAAGAACTAATCTTATAAAAGCAGTACCTGAAGAAGTAAAAACTTTTGAAGAATTATTGCCTAATGGAAATATGGCTCAGTTATATTGGCCTAATAGTATTCCTATGCATGCTAATGCTTCAGAGCATGCGTCAAAAACTTATAACTATATTGAAGATCAAATAAATGCAGTTACTGGACATAATATGCCTTTAAGTTACAAATTTGATGGCATTATAGGCAACGGTAAAGTAAATGCTCCATTAGTTGATTGGAAACAACCTAGATTTGCACCTAATGCAGGAATAGGTAAATTTAATGGTAAAACATTACCTAATTCAGCTAATGTAGATTTTTCTAAATATTTAACACAAGAAGAAGCTGTTGCAGCTAGAGGTGAAAGATTAATATCTCAAAAAAATAAACCAGGTTGGAATGAACAATTAACTCCAAATTTAGAACAAAGATTAGCTAATGCTGTAGAAAATCATAATCCTGCTTCTGAATATGCAGGAGAAAAATTAGGATCAAATACAGGAGGTAGATCAAGGACAGAAGTTAGTAGACATCCAATGAATGCTGATAAATTAAATTTAAATGCTGGTATATCTCCACAACTTATTAAAAATTTTATTGGACCTAAAAATAAAGTATTAGCAAATCTAGCTGATTATGCATATTTTGCTCCATTCTTTTCTAAAACTCTTAATAAATATAATCCATTAAATTTATTAAGATTAGGTGAAAAATTAGAAGGAGCAGTTAAACCATTAGGTAATGTACTTGGTAAATCTATTAAAAATAATAAATTAACTGGAGGAAAATCATTATTTGGTAAAGCTAAACCATTATCAACTCAAGTAGGTAATAAAAATCTAAATCAAATTTATGCAGCAAAATTTGATGGCTCAATACCAGGTTCACAATTACAATTAAGTGAAGCAAATCCACAAAGTTGGTTTGGTAAAACTTTTAGAAAACCAACATACTCAATACAAAATAAAGCAGGAAATAATTTATCTGAAGTACCTTTATATGATCAAGGAGTAAAACTATTTAGAAAATACCCTTTTATGAATAGATATGCTCCAATTAATAAACAAAAATTAATGAATGGTCAATTTCAATGGTCTACAACTGGTGCAGGTTTACAAAATGTAGCAGAAAAATATGGTAAAACTGCAGTTATTGGAGGTTTAGGAGCTGGTGCTTATAATGCATATAACTATGATAAGAATGATCCATCAAAAACAGAATCATATACAAGTCCACTTAAATTTGTTAAAAATCCAGATCCTTATTTTGTTAGAGAAATATATCAAGGTTTAAATCCAACTCAAGAAGAAAAAAATGGAGGTTCAATTGAATCATGGGAAGATGACCTTGATGAGGAAGAAATTAGACTATTAAAAGAAGCAGGATTTATAGTAGAAGAACTTAAATAAACTTTTAATGTTTATCAAGTAAACTAAAAATTATTATATTTAATATATATTACATGTTATATGAAAAAGAGAGTAAGAATATATAAAGCAGGAGGTCAGTCAGATGCAGTTTCTCAAGAAGATATATATAAATATATTGCTGATACAATGTCTGCAGAAGATTATGATGGTGATACTGATGCAATTTCAGAAAAATTAGCACAAGCTGGTATTGATTCTGATACTGCTGATGCTTATATTGATGAAGTAGATACTTATCTTAAAGAAAATAATCCTGATGAAGTTGTTGATGATGGTGAAATTACTCCAGAAGAACAAGCTGCTGCTGAAGCAAAACAAACAGCACTTGAAAAACAAAATGCAGCTGAAGAAAAAGCAAGACAAGCTCAGTTATATGCAATGTATAATACTGATACAGAAGAAGGTGTACCGGATGATGATGCTGATGAAGAAATAATTTCAAGATATGGTGGAGCTAAACCAAGTAAAAGAAGTTTTATTAATCAATATATTAAACTTGCTAAAAAAGCTGAAGGAGGTAATACACCTTCTCCAGGAGCAGATGATGTACTTGGTGCTAGAGAAGACCGTGTAACTGATTTCTTTAAAGGTATTGGTCAATCAGTTAATTTAGCACAACAAAAACAAGCAGCTGAAGAACAATATAATGCTATATATGGTAATCCACAAGTTGGTAAATTTGAAGATGGTGGTATAAATCAAGAACAAGTAGATTTTGAAAATCCATTACATCATTTAAGTACATATGGTGCAGATACAAGACATATATTTTCTGATAACATGTATACTCAAAATGATATTGCAGCATTAGAACAATATGGAGGTAATACAGGTCAAGGTCTATATAAATTTATAGGAGGAGGTGATAATGAATTAATGGATGAACAGTATCAAGATTCTGATTTAGATTATCAAAGATATGCTAGACACGGTGGATCATTACATAAATATGTAGATGAAGGAGAAGTTACAGAAGCAAGTTTAGTTAGTCCTATTGATGGGCATACATATTCTGATGAAGAAATTGCTGCTAATAAAGAACAAACAGATAAAACTGCAGATACTGAAGATTATAAAAAAAAGTATGATGAGTTAGTTGCTCAAAATACTACTGCTACTACTGCTGCTCAAAAAGAGCAACAAATGATGCAACAGTATATGATGCAACAGTATATGATGCAAATGGGACAAGGTATGTTTAGATCTCCTATTATTAGTAGAGGTGAACAATATAATAAAGCTGTTGGTTCTCCATACTATACTGAATCAGGTGAAAAATATACAGGACCGGATCTTGCAGGTAGATTACCATCAAGTGTAAATGTAGATAAATATGGTATATTTGGTAGACCTAAAAAGATGACATATAACTATGGTAGTAATGAATATCTTTCTCCTACAGGTTCATCAGAAAGTTTATCAAAAAATGAAGAGTTAGAAGATGCACCATATAGAGGTAAAACTCTTGGTGAAAGATTAGGTAGAGGAATGGTAAATACAAAAATACCAGGAATACAACAACTTGGAGCTAAACTAATACCATCAGGAATTGGATATGAAGGACCTAATGTAACTGATGAATCTAATAAATTTGAAACAAATAATTTAATTAATAGATTTAGAGAAAAGTACCCAAAATTTAATGACTTTGGACAAGGTGATTCTAATGCATCTAATGTTAATCCTATTGCTCCTGGTATAAATCCTACAGTAAATGAACCTTATTATCCTCCAATAAGTCCAAAAGCTCAAAGAAGAGAAAATAGAAATGATAAAAAAACAAATAGAGAATATGGTGGTCCAGTAGATTATACTGAATATGCTTATGGAGGAGATGTATCTATACCAGAATTATATAGAGCTCAAACAGGAGTAGAAATGCCTGAAGACTATAGTTCACTTAATTTTGTAGCTCCAGAATTAAAAGATGATGAAAATTTTCCAGATCCAACAGAACCAGCTGCAAAACCCTTAACTAAAGAACAAGAATTATTAAAATATCAACGTGGTTATAATCAACAACTTACTTATGTTGATCCAAAGGTTGCTGGTGAAAATATATCAGGAATTGGTACTACAGATAATCCAGTTATGCAACAAGGTGTTTCTCAAAAGTTTAGAAATAAACAAGCTTGGGATATTAGTAAAAAAGGAATTGGAAATGCAAGTCTATTAATAGGTAATGCTTTTAAAAATACTGCTGATGAAGTTACAGCTAATAAACAAGAAAATCAATTGTTAGAAAATCTTACAGCTGCTGAAACTAATTTTGGTATTAATAATGGATATAATAAAGGAGACTATGATCCTAACTCAGGTTTATTTAGACCAGATCAAATGGGAGCAATGCAATCTAAATATGGTGGAGGTGTTTATGCTATGGGTGGAAACACTGAAGATGAAGATGAAGATATTCAATATATGACTCAAGAAGAAATAGATGAGTTCCGTGCTAATGGAGGTGAATTAGAATACTTATAATTTTATATTATGTACTTTAAAGTAAAAATAACTAAAGGATTACCACAAGCAAAATCAGGAGGTTTTACAGGTAACAATTTAAATAAACAAGTAATTAGTTTTGGTGGTGCTGATATGAATGCTTCATCAAAACATCTTGAAAACACTAGGTATTTAAAAGAAGTACCAAGAGATGAAGCTAATTTAGAAGCTGAAAAAGGTGAGTCTGCATTTGGTGATATCAATGGAGATGGGTTTCCTGAACACATGCTTATTGGTGGAAAAAGACATAGTAATGGGGGAACTCCTTTAAATTTGCCTGATGGTACATTTATATTCAGTGATACTGCATCTATGAGAATTAAAGATCCAAAAATACTTGCCAAATTTGGTAAAAAAACTGGGTCATTTACTCCTGCTGAATTAGCTAAACCATATGATATTAATAAGTATAGAAAAATACTAGAAGATCCTAACTCAGATAAAGTAGATAAAAAGTCTGCTGAGTTAATGATTAAAAATATTAATATGAAACTTGGTGCATTAGCAATTGCACAAGAAAGTAAAAAAGGATTCCCACAAGGTGTACCTGAAGTAGCTAGACCATACATGGAAGCAATGGGTATCAAAGAAGAAGACTTAGTACCACAAAAAGCTCAACCAGAAGCACAGGTTAATAATGAAGCAATAAATAACCCATATGAGAATCAAGGTATGGGTGAACAATCTCCTGAAGAAGAGTCTATGGAATCTCCAATGGGAAGATATGGCTTTCAAATGGGTAGAAGATTAAGAGTAGCTCAAGAAGGAATGGAACAAGGTCAACCTTCTCCTGAAGAAATGGCAATGATGCAACAACAGCAACAACAAGGAGCACCACAACAACAAGGTGGAGGTAATCCCCTTGCACAAATGGTACAACAAGTTCAACAAATGTTACAACAAGGTGCACAACCTGAAGATGTAATAATGCAATTACTACAAAATCAAGTTCCACCAGAAGCAATAATGCAAATACTTGTAGAAGTTGGTATGCCTCAAGAAGAAGCACAAGCTGCTATTCAACAAGTAATGCAACAAGGACAACAACAAAATCCTCAAGAAGAAATGGCTGAAGGTCCTCAAGGGCAAAATCCACAAGAAGAAATGATGGAAACTCCTATGGCTCAATATGGAATGAGTATGGGTGGATATGGTATGCCATTTCATGATACACAATATAGAGAAGGAGGTGCACTTACTACATATCAAACTAAAGGTGAAGTTAAAAATAAAACATATACTAAAGAAAATTTACCTAAAGATGCAGTAGTAAGAGATAGATATTCTACTGACACTTTACCAGGAGATTTTGTTAAACAAAAAGATGGTTCTTATATTAAAGTAACAGCAAGAACTTTAAGTGGTAATCCAACTGCAGATACAAAATCATTAAAATATTCACCTGAAGAATTTAGAAAAGCTTCACCAGAAAATGCTGCTTTATTAGATGAAGCAAATGCAATTATTAAAAAAGGTATAGATGATAAAACTATTATAAATAAAAATGGTAATGTAGAAATTACTGGTAAATGGAATGCTGATTTAAAAGATAGAAATATTATTTCAAAAGCTTTTAATGCTACTAATAAAGAAGGTTTTCTTGGTACTGATAAATATAAAGTAATAAAACAAGGAAGTACAGTTGCATATTCTAAAACAGTTAATGGTAAAATAAAAAATTCAGGTTCATTTGTAGCAGGATTTACTCCTGAGTTATATGAAGAAAAATTTATATTTGAGCAATCTAAAGGTTTAGGTATGTCAGATGATGAAGCATATGCTGAAGTTGACCGTATTAAAAAAGATCCTAAAACACATGCAATAGTAAGAAGAGATTTCTTGGGTTCATTAGGTGTTAAAGATATACCTAAAGAAGATAAAGATTTATTATCATCTGATTATTATAAAAAGAATTATGATAAAGTAACTCTTGGTATAGAAGGTACAAATACATTAGATTCAGAAAACTATAGACCTTCTATGGGTAATGAAGGATTAGCAGGTTTTGAACATTATGATGCATTAGGATATAGTCCTGATTTTCAACATGAACAAGATGCAGCAGATGCAGCAGCAGAAGCAGATGCAGCTAAAGATGCAGATGTTACTGATGATGGAACTTCAGAAGACTATCCTGAAATACCAGAAGCTCAACCATGGGCACAAGATAGATTAAATAGACTTAATGCAGGATTAGATTATTTTAGTAATAAAAAATATTTACCATGGGCAGCAAACTATCATCCTGAAATGTTATCTCCTACTTTCTATGATCCTACTAGAGAACTAGCAGCACAATCTGAGCAAGCAAATATAACTAATCAAGCATTAGGACAATTTATGGGTGCACAAGATTTATCTTCTAGAGCAGCATCTATTCAAGGTCAAGGAGCTAAACAAGCAGCAGATACATTAGGAAGATATAATGCACTTAATGTAGGTGTAGCTAATCAATTTGCAGGTAATAATTTACAAATAAGAAATGAAGCTCAAAGATATAATCAAGCACAAAATAAACAATTGTATGATCAAAATGTAATTGCTAATCAGCAAAATGATAATACTAAACGTGCATTAAGACATAACTTAGGTGAATCAGAAAATACATTGCTTACTAATATGTGGAAAACTGATGCATTAAATCAACAAACTCCACAATATGCAATTGATCCTAGTACAGGTGGTAGAATGCATTTTACAAAAGGAAGAGTTGTAAAACCTACTTCATATAAAGACTATCTTGATTATGCTAAAGAATTAGAAAGTTCTAATATAGATCCAATGATGAAGAAAGAATTATTAAGAAATTATATGAAAGGGTCAGCACCTTCTCAATCAGCACTAGAAGCTTCACTTGAAGGTTATGGTAAAAAAGGTGGTACTACTAATATGGGATATGTAATGGGGTCTAATGTTTTTCCTTTTATGTTTACATAAACTTTATAGGTTTAGTAAACTTATAAAATTTTAATATATTTACAATATAGATTAATACTAATATTATGTCAACATATTTACAAGGCGTTACAGACTTTATTCCTCAATTTCAACCCTTTCAACCTGATTTAAACTTTTATGCAAATGCATTGCAGACTAAGCAGAATCAGTATGATACAAACTATAAAGCATTAAATAATGTATATGGTCAATATTTCTATGCAGATTTAACTCATGGAGATAATCTTAAAAAGAAAGATGAGTTAATTAAAGCAATTGATTTTAATTTAAAACGTGTCTCTGGTTTAGATTTATCATTAGAACAAAATGTTGATCAGGCTACTCAAGTATTTAAACCATTCTATCAAGATAAACATCTTATGAAAGATATGGCTTGGACTAAAAATATTAATAATGAAAAAGCTTACGGTGCTGGTTTAAAAAATAATAGAGATGAAAAACAAAGAGCACAATATTGGGATGATGGATTAAAATTTTTACAATATAAAACTGAAGAATTTAAAGAAGCTAGTCTTGAAGAAACAATGAACATGGGTAATGCATCTTATACACCTTATGTTAATGTAATTGAAAAAGCTCAAAAGATTGCTAAAGATGCTGGTTTTCATGTTGAAAGTGTAGATAGTAGTAAAGATGGTAAATGGATGATTACTACTACAAATGGTAAGCAAATTCTTCCTGCTTTATCACATTTACTTGAAGCACAATTAGGATCTGATCCAGGAGTTATTGATGTCTATAAAACTCAAGCATATGTAAATAGAAAAGATTATGCATATTCTAATGCAGCTCAATTTGCTGGAGATAAAAATGCTGCTGAAATGAGTTATCTTACTGAAAGTTATACTATGCTTAAGAAAGAAAATGATGAAAGAAAAAAACAACTAGAAGAAAATTCTAAAGTATATGATGCTAAAGCAAAAGCTGTAGAGCAAGCAAAAGAAGGAAATGCAGCAACACCAGATACAGAATCATATCTTGAAAGATTAAATCAAGCAAGAAGTGTTAATTCAACTGTATTAGCAAATACTGATGCTAATGTAACTGCATTAGCAACTAAAACTGGAACAATGACTACATCTACAGGATTTACAAATCCTTATGGAGATATTGAATCTTTAAGATATAAAGTTGATAATGCAATGGCATCTAGATTAATGCAAAAAGATTTAAGTGAAGCAGCAGATATCTTTGTATCATTAAATTCTAAACAGAAAGTAGATGCAAATCCATTTGCTGTTCAAGAAATAGCTCATAACTATAGAATGCAAGAAACTGCATTAAGAAATCAAGGTACAATGCAAGCAGCATTAGCAAGAAATCAATCTGATAAAGAAATTAATATTGATAAAACTTTAGCAGCAACTGGAGGATATCATTTAGATCAAGAAAAATATGTAATGGGACCTGAAGGTAAACTTATAGCAAACCCAACATATGGCAGACAAGTTATTAATCCTGAAGCAGACACAATTATAACTGAAGCAGGTACTAAAGGTTCAAGTACAGATGTTGTAAATTATGAAACTGTACTTAATAATCAAACTAATAAACACATTGATAAATATGTAGTGCCTTATATGCAAAACATGTTATCATCAATGCAAGAATTATATGAAAAGAATTTATTATCACCTGAAGATAAGAAAGCAATCTTTGGTA
>Ga0315294_10009056_pt1 | contig 10936 bp, 9 predicted proteins | sample YL17G13_40_MG_FD_203626 | JGI IMG/M metagenome (GOLD analysis project Ga0315294, IMG submission 203626) | Sediment microbial communities from Yellowstone Lake, YNP, Wyoming, USA - YL17G13_40 | ecosystem: Environmental > Aquatic > Freshwater > Lake > Sediment | place: USA: Wyoming | collected... | reverse complement strand
GTTGCTACACCAACATCTGCCGCAGCAACTATACTTTGTGTTATAACATTATCCGCCGCAGTTCCTATAAACCTAATAAACTCCTCACTTATGTCTCCCTGGTCAAGAGTCAATACTGGTATTGCTGCGGTAGTAGAATCTTGGTCAATATGAACCATAGCAGCAGGTGTAATATAATTTGCTCTATGGGTTATTCCTATATTCACTTGGGGATATAACATTATATCCCCTGTATTTGTAACAATTTCTAAATCATTCCGCCGAGAAGTGGTAGTTAAAGCTGAACCTATAAGAGTAATAGAAGCACGGGCCGTTGTACTTTCATAAAACGAAAATAGACTATAACTTGATGTAGTTGTGTGGGATAATCTCAAACCCGCAGCAGTTGCAGCCTGAATATGTAAAAGTTCTGCGGGAGTTATTGTTCCTATACCAACATTACAGCCGGTAATTTCAAGATAGTTAAGTGTATCATCAAATGCTATTAAAGGCCCTGCGGCCTGACCTATTGTTCCACCATCAGGAATTAAAGTGGATGCTGAAAGAGTTACTGTATCTGTAAATGTAGGACTTGCAAGAGGAGCTTTAAGTGCCAAAGCATCAAATACAGAATTGCCGTCTGGAGAATGGGTTGTGTCCCCATCGGAAATAGAAGCAGCAATACAGGCGGTTCGTGCAAGTGCATCTGTATATTGTGTAATTGTACAATTTAATGTCCGAGTAGTGGTTAAATCACCACCTCCCGACATACCAGTACCAGGACTAATTGATACACCACTGTGATCTATATGTTCGTTAGCAACAAAGTTTAACAAAGAATCATGGTCAACACCAGCAGGCAAAACGACTGCCGAAATGTAACCAGTGCTATCGCCATAGCTAAAATCGATAGAAGATGAATCATCAAGAATTGAACCAATAGCATCTTGAGCCATTTCGTCTGTGTATTGAGTTATAGTGCAATTCAGTGTTCTATCTGCAGCTATTGTTCCACCACCCGACATTCCTGTTCCTGCTGAGATAGAAACAGTTGTATGGTCTATATGCTGGTTGCTATCAATACTTGCGAGTTCAGCGTGGGTAGCTCCGCCAGATACCACACCTGCCGTACCTTTGAGAATACCTGCAAGTGAACCAATTGTAACATTGCCACCATCGGCAATGGTAAATACTGTAGTACCATTATCTCTGGCTAAAAATATCGGAGATGTCTGTGCAGCATTATCCGCAATCAAAGCGGCGGAAACAAACGTAGGAACACTGGCATTAGTATCAAATAATGTAAAATAACCACCTACTTGTATGCCACTTGTCCCACTGTTTTGGGCTGTGCCAAAAACACCCACGTTGTTGGCACTATCTTTATCAATACACGCTCCGCCCATCATACCCCAATTCATGGACGAAGCATTACCAGCAAGAGCCATTGCTCCTACATTTATTGTTCCTGTACCTAAAGCATATCCACCAGCACCTCTATTGCCCTCTGGTCGCCAACCATAACTCTGGTCTCCTGTATAAACATTAGCTGTTCCGGCTGCATAATTCAAAAATGTTAAAACATCAGTATTTGCTGCTCCTGTAAATCCAGCACTTAATTGTGCCCATACTCCTCTACGTGCTGTTGCATCACTGCCGGACGTAGCAAAAGTCATATCAACTGCATTTACAGCAGAAGATAATGTGCCGGTTACTTCCAGCAAAGATGTAGGATCTTCACCAATACCTACTTTGGCAAACTGTGGGGATGCTCCAGTAGTTACACTCTGATTTATATAGGAATGGTCTGTACCATTATTAGATTTGTGAGTATAGGCGGCAATAGCTTGAGTTACAGTAATTGTATTATTATTTACTGAGTTATCTTTTAGTGTTAAATCCTCAGCAGTTGTATCACTACCTGTTAAAGTCTGACCACCACTTCTTCCAGCAAGCAACGCATATTGGGAATGGTCATCACTTGTAAGACCTGTCAGTACATTATGTGCAGTAGCCACATAAGTTCCTGCCGGTAGATTAGAGATATTTCTTAAATCCTGGGTTTCTACATAAGGTGTGGCGGTATTCTGGAGTATAACTCTATAGAGCAGTTTCATCTCCTGGAAAGGTAAAGTCCCAAGAGTTAAAGATTCATACTTGTTATTATTCCTGGCATCCGTTATTGTGGTGTCCGTCCTCTGTCCTATTAACGAAACGATTGGAGTGGTAGTATCATTAGTGGCAAATATCCATACTGCCATATATTTATTCGCCGCTAATGGAGTTAAAGTATTTCCATTATTGTAATTTAGGTCTGAACCACCATCCTCATAGTAGTATTTAGTTTGCCCAGCAAGCCACTTAAACTCAGCCGCACCATCTTTATAGAGTACATTACAAGTTGTCTTTGCTGGTGTAATACTAAGAGTTATATCTTCATCGTCTATTACACCCGCAGCAATCGAGAAAGTAGTATCAGCAAAAGTACCGGCAAGTCCACTTTCATATCTTGTACCTACAGTATAATGAAGAAGTGTGTGGGTGTCCATATCCATTTTAATCCCATGACGTTCTTCACCAACTAATCCTTTATCTGTGGTAGTATTCCAATAGACTGTAGCCATTAAAGGCAGGGCAAATCCAGGATGAACGGTAGAGGAAGTAAGCGTACCAGCAGCATTATAATAGATGTAATATAATCCGGTAGCATCTGTTATTTGAATCGAGGCGGTGGTTTTAGTAGTCTTGACACCATTGATATAAATATCGTGATTGCCGGTAATAGTTAATGTATAAGTAGCATCATTCCAACTTATAGTTGCTACTCTATCTACAAAACCTGTTGGTTCTGTCATTGCTGTAAACATGCCGGGTATTGCAACAGAACCTATTGTAGCCCCTGCAAATACTGGGCTTGCATCTGTATTCACATCCTGGTGAACATTCAGTAAGGAATCGTGATCAATTTCGGATGGTATCAAACTTAGAATACCACCAGAACCATAATCCAATCCTGCACCAAGAGTTACAGAATCCAGCTTCCTGTTAACATCCGAAGCTACCAAGCTTAGCGGAGTCAAACCATCAACCGGCGCAATTAATGCTATTTTGTGTGTTGTTGGCATATTTAACTTCGTTTATAAACTATAATTGCTTGGAGGTAAATATCTTACCTCCTTTTGAAACTAAAGAGTCATAAGTATAGCACCAAGAGTAGCATCATACGTACCACGACTATCATATGCAAGTTTGGCCTGTGCTGCAGTTACTGGATTCACTCCACCAGTATCCAAACCTAGATCTGTTCCCTGAATATGCGCTTTATCACAGGCATCTCGAACTTCTACAGCGGTCGAGGAATTTCCAGATGAACCATCATCAACAGTTTCTGCTTTGTCTACAATACCGTCATCATCGGCATCGTATACTGACTTAAGCATATCACCCTGGCCAGCCTCTTCCTCAACCCAAGCCCCGGCCTTAAAAACGTAAAATTTAGCTTCATCTACAACCCATGTTAGCCAACCCGCTGCTGGTGTATCAAACTTCCAAGCAGCACCATCATACCAAGCAATATCCTTAGCAGCACCACCAGACCAACCACCACCATTAGCCGCTACAATGTAACGCTCGCCCTTAACTCCAGCTGGAGCTGTTGTCAAATCCTTATCAAGGACCGGCCTTTGAAAACTAAATGTCTCTTCCACAGGAATACGATACTGAGTTGACATAACAACTCCTTTCTACTATACAGTAATTAATAAAGCTTTCAAGACTGTGTCATACGTCAATAATACGCCAGGCAAATTATTCAACAATACTTTCTTATGTGTAGCAGCAAGAGCATTCCAGGTTACTACATAATCCGCTGCTCCATCTGGGGTAGCATCAGCAGCAAGACCATTTATATTCAAAGCAAGTGTTCTGGTTGCAGATATATCTCCACCACCGGTCAAACCGGTACCAGCGGATATTGATACCCCAGAATGTGCTATGTGTTCGTCTGCTACGAAATTAGTAGTAGCATCATGATCCACATCGGAACTCTGATCAAATAATCCTAATGCCGTATGTGCCGCAAGATTGTGGTCTGAAATAGTTGCTAATAACTGCGTTCCAGTATGACTTGCTCTATCTAAATCCTGGTTTGACATTCCAGCTGTATAATGTAAAGCAACTTCAGAACCAATTGCATGTGCTACTCCCAGCGTATCTTCTTGGGCTCTTGTTATAGTATAAACATTTGGCGTAGAATATGATGCTGTAACTATCTCAGTATCCGGATCATCTGCTGGATTTGGGAACGTTTCCATATTCCAAATTACCACTTGGAATGATCCGGCAACTGTTGGTAGAGTATGACCGGCATCCAAAGTCATTGAAGTGGCAATGGCTGTCAGTAAGTTCTTTAATGCACCACGAGCAAAGTTTTTGCGAAGGTATGCTGCCATTATGGATTCAAATCTATTCGATCACCTGTTACTGTTACCTGTGCACCAACTATAGTAATATTACCACTACCATCCATTTGCAGGTACTTACCAGTCGGATGGGTTAAACGTACTACTTTAGCTTGATCATCTATATATATAACTGTGCCATTTTTTGTTTTTTGAACTTTCCTATAAGGGTAGTTGGTAAGTGCTTCAGAAGGAACCCCTCTAACCCCATCTATTGCCTCAGCGAAGTATACAGGTTGATTAAAGTCTCCAGCATCAAAAAAACACCATACTTGTGAACTTACTTCTGGAACAGCAAAGTGACCATAGCCAGGACCAGAACCTGTAAACAATGGCATAGCTGGTACTGCCCAAGGAAGATCATCTTTATCTATACCGTCAAAGATAGTAAAAACGTTTAACTTAACTCTTCCTGTTTTGTTCGGATCGTTATTATCCAAAACCTGAGCCCGATAAAACCCCGGAAGCTTCAAATCATCTTTTTCAAACTTAATCACTTTTTCTAACCTTTGTAGCTTCAGTCAAACTAGTTGAAAGTGTTGTATCTATTCCAGCTCGAACGAGCAATAAATTCGTCATAAATGATGGCCCAATAATGTGAACTACTCTTTTGACCATCCAGTAACCAGAGTGTTCATAAACAAACAAATTAGCTCTATCTAGAGCTTCCGAAAATATTACCTTAACTACATCACCTGGAGAGATATTTTCAAGCCCCCAGGTTGACACCCACATCTGGATCAAACCAGTTAACCTGTCAAAGTAGTCATTTCTCATCCTTCCTTTAAAATCAGTAGTAAAGGAGTTACTTCTACCTAAGTAAAGTTTCTTAGTTACACTCTCATTCGTATTATCCTTATCAACGAGGAAAAGTTCTGATAAAGAAGGATAATCTAGTATACTAACAGAAGGACTTACTACTTCTCCACTATCATAATCATAATATGAGTACGATTGACTCAGAGCTCCAAAATCCACTATAAGTTGTGAGTTGTCAAAGATTCTGTAATCTACTACTGGAGTAAAATCTTCATAATGTTTGTAACCAACAACCAATTTGTGCTGGATTGGAGCCATACTTAGTTCACCAATACTTTTGAAAACAAAAACTTTAATCCCGCGAATGTTCTTGATAAAGCAGTAAAAGCAGGATTCGTCATTTCTACCAATTAGGTTGTACCTCAACCACCTAAGAAAAGCAAGATTATTCCAGTTAGGCTGAAGTAAAGTTTTCTCATAATTCAAGGACGCTGAAATCTCCGTTTCTGATATTCCTAACTCCGTAATAGCAAGAGATTCCAAACTATCTTCAATAAGTCCGGTTAGAGCTCTTTTTCTGTATGGACTAATTAGACCATCTACATCTAAAACTCCTTCTATGTCATACATTCTCTCAAAGGTAGCTTTCCTTCTTTTTACTCTAAAATTAAACTCATTCAAGTTATCTGGAGAAGTTCCCCTAGATATTCTAATATCTACGGAATTAAGTTCCTTATCATACGGAATTATCTCTCCGAGGTTTCCAGTCGAGTCTTTTAACTTCATCTTGAGAACAGGTAGTATTCTATCACAATCCTGAGTAATAGTTAGCTCTTCTATCATAGAAGGGATTACAGGAACAACTACCCCGCCCATTTTTAAATCCAGAATATAGTTTCCAGCTAGATCCACTTAAGCTCGCCTTACCCGCCACTTTCGTTGAAAATCATAAATATCCAATTTGTTCGGAATTTTCAGAATTATTCCAGGTTCTAACTCAATGAGTGGGTTTTCAATTCCGTTTGCCAAAAGAATAATCCACCAGAACCCAACATCACCATAAACCTTATAACTTATCAAAGCAGGATCGGGAATGTCCGAGTCATCAACCCGATAATAACCTGGTTCATATTTCATCTCAAATTCTGAGAGAGAATTCCATAGGAAGTCCAGCTCTTCTATACTATCAACAGTAACCTTGTTGTAAAAAATAGTTTTTTTCATTGTTATTTACTCACTACTCCCGTGGTATACTTGTCGTATGAATCTCTCAAGCTTTCTATCGTCATCATTTCATAAGTTTCAAAGATAACACGAGCTTCTGCCTCAACTGGATCTCCCCCTTGTGCAAACTTTGTTTTGTATGATATTGTACTCTCTCTGATTATTACATTGAAAAAGGTTAGAAACCTTCCTATTTCAATCATTATAAAATCACCACTTTTTGTACTATCCGTAATTTCGCTTTCATTCATATCTGGGAATGATTTTCCTCCAGTTAAAACATCGTCAAGAGAAAATGGGTTTGGTCCAGGAGGCTTTAATGCGAGTGAAGTAAGAGCTTTCAAGTTTCCTACTATTCCCTGACCTTTAGTATACCCCGCACTCGGGTCCGAGGGTAATGCCATAGATTGAAGCATTCTTCCTGGGAGTACAACTTCTCGATATGGATCTTTAACAGCTTCAAACATCAACTTAAGAGACATAACTATAGGAGTAGAACCTACCCAAATCCTTCTACTTGTAGCTCTTGTTACAAGAGATCTTCTTTCTTCAAACAACAACCCGGTAGCAGCCTGCACAACAACATTTGCTCTAGAAAGCAAATCTACTGGAATAAAAGGATCCCATCTAGACTCAACCTGCATACTAATATCTTCTTGCAAAGGAGCAACAACAGTACAGTTATTTCTTATACTTGTAATTTTAATCAGATATTCATCCGGGACTTTAGGAGAACCATCAGCACTGATATAACCATATTGAGTAAATCCAAACTTTTTCTCCATTCGCTGCTTTCTGTATTTCCTTACCGGGGTTGGAGTACTCAGTTCTTTTTTAACCTCATTAGAGGCACGCCTAATTAACCCTGTTATTGCAGGAATTGCTGTTATCATTTATTATCTCTCCTCTAAGGTCAACCTACCAGAAGTATACTCACTAAGAAGTGCGTCAGCAGAATCGAATGGATCTCCAAGCCCTGGTTCTTTAATAGAAGGTTGAATTCTTCTTGGTCCTATTTGGCCAGACAAATTATCCACAGCCTTTGATAATTTTTCTATTTGTTTATCCATTCCAGAGGAAGCACCTAAAGTAGAGTGTTGAGGGAATAATGCGGGACCCCAAACTCCAGCAGCAGCTCTTGTTAGTCCACGAGGACCAATTCCTCCCATCTCTTCGGACGGAGGTATAATTTCTGGAGCTCCCCTTTGAATTCTTTTTACTTCTTCAAGACTTGGAGTAGCAAAAGGATCACGACGCAAACCTTCTAAAGGTACTTGTAATTCACCTCTTTCTCGTGCCTGCATTTCTCCCATCAAAGGACCAGCAAATTTCATGGATTCTTTTATATCTTTGACTAGTTGAATACGCATTTCAGCAGCATATTTTGTCCACATAGAAGTTGCATCAACCAGTCCTTCGAGAGATTCATATGCTTTTGCCACGCTTTCTGTATACTTTGCATATGCTTTCTCAATAAGCCAAACAGGAATAGCTCCAGCTGCTGCCCCAGCAATAGCTGGTAGTAAAGCTCCAAGAGCTGCTCCTGCAGCCGGTAACCCTAGCCTTTCAGCTATTCCCCCAACCAAGCCTTCTTTTCTTTCTCGTGGTCTGCCTAATTCTTTTATTCTCTGCAGTAGTTCTTTAGTCCACTTTGTACGATAAGCTTCTTTATCAAAAAATAATCTAAAAGCCTCAAAGACAGATCTTCCGCTAATCTCTCGAATTCCTGGAGTTGGAACTCCCAAAGTTCGAAGTTCAGCTCCTCGTCCTAATTCCCCTCCTGGATAACCAGTAGGTCTGAAAGATTCCCCTAATCTCCTTTCCTCTCTCCTTCGAAGCATCCCTCTTCCAAGGCCAAAAATATCTCGGAGTGGACCACTCAACATCTCAGCTATAGGATAAAAAGGACCGAGCGCAGCTACTCCCAATCCTTTTCCCAACTCAGCCCCGAGCTCACGTGTTCTAGGCATTCTTCTTGCACGTGGAAGAGCTCCCCTTCTGGCTCTTTTTCTTTCTATCCGTGCTCCGCGGCGGATTGCTTTCTCAGTTATACCTAGCGCTTCGGGGGATACTCCAGTTTCCTCTTCAGTTTGCTCTATCCTTTCCTTTAAATCGCGATCTTCTTCAGCACGTTGTACAAAGAAATCCCTTTGAGCATTCAAAACATCAACGTTAGCAATGATATCCTCTACATCCTCTTTTTGAGGTACCCCAGATGCAATGCTCCTATCTACCAAATGAAGTGTAAATACTACTAATTTCGAAGCGGCCTTAGCTTCCTCCCCAAGTTCTCCTGCTGAATAAGCTTTCTCTAAGTTGCGAAAGAATATCAAGTAATCTCTAGCTAACTTAGCTCTTAGAGCGCTAAAAGCCTGCATACTAGAAAGATCAACACCAAAGATACTCTTTAAAGGATATCTTCTGTGTCTTCCTCTTCCAATATCTTCTCTATATCTTTCTTTCCACCAGGGAAGAAACTTGCGCCTTCTCATATACTTCTTTCTCATCTCTTAACTGTTTTAGTAATCTTGAGTAATACCAGTTAAGTATTCTACTATCTGTTTGTTGAATTCCCTCTAAAGTAAAACCGGGAATATGATAGCAGAGATCAAAATTTCTCTCCAAAAGTCTTTGTAAGGGTTTCGCCAGTCGGAAAAATGAAGTCAAGTCGAAAGGGCACTTCAACATCATCCTCCTCCCCGCAGTGTGAACACTTATAAATGTAGTTAAAATCTGGTCCATGATAAAACTTTTCGTGGAAAGCTCGTACCTTTGCTACATCCTTGATTGTTGGACTATTCTCTAAAAGCTTCAACTTCTCAACTATATTATCATCGCTAACTATTGATCGAGCATATCGATAAAGATGTGACTTACCTTGCTTCTGCTGGTATTTCTCAATCTCTATTTCATCTGCCACAGTTAGAAGTCTCAACTTAATCTGCTTGCCACTTGGAAGAGTAACTTCATACGGTTCTTTATAACTGTCTGGAAGTTTAATAACCCCCAAATTCTTCAGATCTACTGAAACTTCAACTTCTTGGAGACAGTTACCACAAACTGTTTTTACCTTAATAACATCCATGTAAGAGTTTATACACTCCCATACAATAAAGTACAATCTATCTCCAAGAGTTAGTTTGAGAGGATCTATTCCTTGAATAACTTTTTTCATAACTTCAAGATAGTTTCTCTCTAAGTTCAGAGGATTTATCTGACTGAGAAGTTCTTCTTCCGAACCTTGATATGCTCTAGCTTTGATGTCTTCTGGTTTGACTTCTGGGTATGTTAGACACTGAGATGGGAGGGTAATTGGAACAAAATTGTCACTCATCTTCCTTCTCCTTCACTAAAAGTGAACTATAGTTTTTCAATAACACAACTTTTTATTCTTCTACTATACCAAGCATTCCCTTGGCTTGGTTATACACAGGACTAAGAAGGTTAGTAACTCCTTCCCGAATACTTCCAATAAGACTTGACATTTCTATGTCATCAACTCTAAGACTAAAAGATAATCTTAAAACATCTTCTTCTCCGTAAGCTGCTCGAATCTTTGGTATTCTAGATATTGGGAAAGCTCCTTTCAACTTAAACTTAGCTGATTCTATTCCTGTTCTATCATACAAAACTGCATAAATGTCTCTTCTATACTCTTGTTTTGGGGAATAAAATCCCTCCTCACTTATCATTTTGTTATACCAAGCATGAAAGTAATCAGTAACTGAATTGTCAATTGGGGCCAGGAAAGTAAGGGTAACCACATCAATAGTCTGTATTCCAGCATAGAACCTCTCGAAAGCTCCATGCCTTAGTGAAGCTATCTCAGTTATACTATAATCCCCAAATTCCACGTCTTGACAATACTGGGAAACAAGAATCCCCACGATCCCCCCAAAATCGTGGGGCATTAGTAACTGCCAGTTAAATGTCCGTTGGAGCATCCATATTTTAGTTGTAAGAAAAGCTCCAACCCCTGATATATCGAAGCCAAGTTTCTCTAACATCAGTTGTTAGACTCCCAATAATCATACGAGAATGTAACGTTGTACATTATAACCGCTTCGGTATCATATGCTACTGGAACGTCATCCACAGCTTGAGGATAACACCCTACTAACTTTATTTTATTGGTAACATTCCCTTGTCCATCAGTAAGGCGTAAATAGATATCCTTCTTAATAACTGAGTCTGGTCCCCCTTTACCAGTCCTAGCATCAGTTACAGCCTGCTTCCAGCCAAGGACCGCATCAAATACTTTTCTGTCCAAACCCTCAACAAAAACACAAGGCCAGACATGGGACATAACAAGCTTACCTGGAACTTTAAATCCGGCACTTCCTTTGTATGGAATTAGAATTTCTCCAAAACTTCTCCCGGGAACTTGCGTACTCTGAGCTCGAACTTCAAGAGCACCAGCATCACCCCCACCAATAAGATTGGGAATGATAATATCCCACCAGTATGCACGCTGGTAGTCGGATACATTATTTTTTAAATTATCTGCTGACATG
>Ga0315294_10009055_pt1 | contig 10936 bp, 18 predicted proteins | sample YL17G13_40_MG_FD_203626 | JGI IMG/M metagenome (GOLD analysis project Ga0315294, IMG submission 203626) | Sediment microbial communities from Yellowstone Lake, YNP, Wyoming, USA - YL17G13_40 | ecosystem: Environmental > Aquatic > Freshwater > Lake > Sediment | place: USA: Wyoming | collected... | reverse complement strand
GGCGAGGAGAACGGCACGAATTCGTGGGGCACGTCGGCGTATAGAAAGCGGCGGTCGGGGCGGGTGCAGACGATGAGCCGGTCGCAGCCTTGGGCGCGGGCCCGCACGAGGCCCTGCCAAGACATCAGCTCCCAGCCGAACTCTCCGACCCACGGGCCGGCTACGAGTGTCTTAGACATGGGTGTGCAGGGCGGGCAGGACTTCCTTGGTCAAAGTGTTGGTCAAATCCTCGAGCAGCAGCGGCTTGAACGGGCCGGAACGCTCGTCGGCGTCCAGACGGCCCTGTTCCCGCCAGGAGATCTTGGGCGTGTTCGTCGTGTTCAGAACCGCCTTCATGTGGTCGGGATCCATGGAGACGTCGTAGTCCACCAGGATCAGATCGTACTTGTGCGTCTCCAGGCGCCGTTCCACCTCGAAGGAGTTGGTCGCCGTGTCCACCGCCAGATTCGGCACCAGGTCCTTCAGGAGCCTGGCCACCTTACGCGCGTAACTTAGGTTCCAGTCCGTAACCAAAACGCGCATTGCGTTACCCTCCTCTTCGGCCGCCGTGCATCTGGGAGCATTCCTGCCGCGTCACGAAGCGCCCGCCAAAGCCGGTGACGGTGCGGTCCACGTCACTGACGTTCTCGCGCAGGGTGTCCAAGCGGTCGCCGAAACGCTTGGCGGTCTCCTCCCGCTTGGCCTCCAGGCGACGCTCCGTGTCCAGCGCGGCCTGCTCTACCTGATCCAGACGCTTCTTCATGTCTTCGATCCGGCCGGTCAGCATCGACCAGACGATGCCGCCCAAGGCGCTGAACAGGCCGATGATGATGCCGGCCACGGTGACCACTGAAGCGGTGTCCCAAGTCATGGTTGTCCCTTCCCAGGTGCAGTTCCGGAGTAATCCTCGTGTCTGGTGATGAGCGCAGGCGCGCGGTGCGCTCCGCTGGGAAACTTCCCCTGACTGATGATCCGGGCCTGCCGGCCCACCCAGTCCTGCGGGTTGGCCAGCATGTCCTTGAGCGTCTCGGCCGTGAAGCCCGAACCCACCCGGCCCACCGTCTCGCCGCCGGGCTTGTTGGCGTAAGTGAAGCCGCCGGCCTGTACGCCCTGGCGCGCGCCTTCCCCCGGGAAGACGCCGGTGACCCAGACATCGGCCTCGGGCCGCACCTTGACCTTTGTCGGCCGTCCGCCCGCCGTCGGCCAGCCCACGATCCCCTCGCTGGTCTGCGGATGTTTCCCCGTGGATATTCTACTCCATAACGCGCGCATTGTCTCTGGGGTAGTCGCCGCTTCGGGCAGTTCCACGTACTTCTTGGGCAGGAAGCGCATGAAGTTCTCAAGCAGCTTGCGCCGGTCCACGGCGGGCAGATCGGCCATGATCTTGCGGCCCTTGCGCACCACGTCGAACGGGGCCAGTTTGAGTTGGATGCCCTTGGCCTGCTGGGCGCGCAGGGACTTGGCCAGGGAAGCGTTCAGGATTCCGCCCAGTTCCTGGGGAGGAATCTTCGCACCGCGGCGCTCCCCGGTGATCTCGGCCCTGAGCAGCGAGCCGATGAGGTTCTTGGGTACCACAACTTTGCGATGCACGCCGGAGGTTCCAAAGATGCGCTGGGTATGAATGAGGGGTCGTCCAGTTGTTGAAGTTCGGTAGGACAAGGCCTCAATTCGGTCCCCGAAGAGAGCCAGGATTGCGGAGGCTCCATCCAGCTTGGCTTCGGCCATGTACTTGCCATTGAAGAGCTTCCCCACGTCCCGGGCCGGCACGGTCGTGTACTTGGGCTTGTTCAGCCCCACATCGGCCGGCGTCTGGCCCTGCAGGAACTTCACGGGGTCCATGGGCGTCGTGTTGAGCAGCAGCCAGGGCTCATTGCGCTGGGCCGGGCCCTTGGCCGTGCGCACCAGCGAGTAATGCTCCGGGAACTTGTGGTGGGCCACGGTGAAGTTCACCTGGTTGGGCTCGGCCTTGGTCACCAGCACCTCGCCCTTGTCGAAGGTCTTCACCGTGCCCTTGCCATAGCCCTTGCCGATGACCCCCTCAAAGTTCGCATAGCTGCCCCGATGCACGGGTTGCAGGACCGCCAGGCGCTTCTCACCCACGGTCGGCAGGCCTTTGGGCACGGCCCAGGAGTGCAGCTGGCCATCAGCACCGAGCCTGAGGTCCCAGTGGAGCTTGCGGGCCTTATGTTCCTGCACCACGTAGGGGCTGAGCATATCGGTACGCAGCGCGGTCGGACTGCTCAGGTTGGCCGTGGACGGCAGACCGGGCGCGTAGTCCGCCCGTTTAATCGCCTCACCAAGGCCCCTGGCGGCCTCTAGGAGCGCTTGTTTGACCCACAGGGTGAAAAGAGCCCGGGCGGGTCTCTGGAGGCCCGTGGAGACGGCGGCGGGGGCACTGGCGGGCTTGTTCATGGTCTTGACCTAGAGCGGGACATCCAACCATTGCCCAGGATGTCGCTGCCAATGCGTCGGATAGACGGCATTGACGAGAACTCGGCATAAGGAATGCAAACGGGTGCCGACCCCAATATGCACCGTATCGCGGGCTCGGACCCGCAAGGTCTGCCGTACTTCTTGGGCGACCTCGTCAAACATGTCCCGCGGAAGTCGGCTATAAGGGAACGAACTCGAAACAGGGTAGACCAGCGGCTCACCAATCTGCATGGCGGTCTCCTATTGCATGGGCTGGCCGGCGGCGCCGCCCAACTGCTGCTGCATCACCTGGAAACCCCCTTGCTGCTGGGCGTTGCGGCGGATCTTCTCCATCTGCTGGATGACCATGGCGTGCAGCGGCTCGGAGGACTTCTTGATCTGCATCAACTGGGACTTGCGCATCTCGTACGGCATGCCGAGCAACTGGTAGGCGATCTGCTCGGCGGTGGCCATCATGTCTTCCGGTGTAACCTGGCCGGAGGCCATGAGTTGCTGGGCGGCGGCAGCCGGCGCCACCTGTTGCGCCGGTTGACCCTGCGGCTGTCCTTGCGCCTGACCTTGCGCGACTTGTTGCGTGCCGCCTTGTTGTGGCATGCCTTGTGCCCCAGGCGGCTGGCCTTGCTGGCCCTGTTGCCCCGCGGCAACCGCTTGCTGGACTTGCTGTTGCATCTGTTGCTTCTGGGATAGCTCCTCCTGGAAGCGCTGGGAGGTCTCCTGGTACCACTTCTCCTCCTCGAACATGCGCTTGATCTCTTCCCGGAAGTTGATGCCCAGCGGCGCCCAGGCGGTCTGGCGGCTGATCTGCTGGCCGGCCTGAAGCTGCAGCTGGATCTGCTTGCGTTCGATGTCGTCGGCCAACGTGACCGGTTGGAGCCGCACCTTGACGTGCTCCCAGTTCATGGTGTCGGCCACCTGATCCACCAGCCACTGCAGGGTGTTGTTCAGGTTGGCCACCAGGGACCGCCAGGTGCGTTCAAACATGCGCAGGGCGGGCCCGAAGGCCTGGATCTGCAGCGAGCCGCGGTACAGCTCCGCGGGCACGCCCATGCCGTTCAGGAACTCGTCCTGGGCCTTGTCCATGAGCTCGTGCGGGGCCAGCGCCTTGGCCTCGCCGCCCAGCGTCTGGTAGTTGATCGGGAAGGGCAGGAAGCTGATGTGGGTGGGGTCGCGCCGGTGCTGCCGGACCATGTTCATGATCCGCTGGTTCCACTCCTGCAGGTTCAGGGTGTTCAGGGCGTCGTTGCCGGCCGTGCCCTGGGCCGGAGTGATCGTGCGGAACGGCACGATGTAGTCCAGGGCGATGGCCTCGTTGTAGCGCTTCAGCACCTGCAGGTACCAGGCCGTCTTGAAGTTGGACATGATCCGGGGCACGCCCCAGCCCGTCCAGCGCACGCCCGGCAGGGTGTCGTCGCGGACGTGGTGCATGTAGCCCTGGCTGAACTCGAACAGGTTGGTGCCGGGCACCGCGGCGGCTTCGACCAGCTCCCACGGCGTATGCTCGATGTAGAACGGCGCGGCCTTGGCGATGTCGCCCCTTAAGTGCTGCGGCATCTGCCAGTAATAGATCTCATGGCCGGTGATCGGATGGTGCAGCAGGCGCATCTCGTGCGGCGACCAGAGCAGGACCTTCAGCTCGTCCTCGACCACGGAGCGCCGATCGATGCGCTGCAGGCCGGTCTGCCGGCCGCGGGTGGGGCACTTCTCGTTCGGGCACTTGCCCTCGAACTGGCGCTTCTCATTGAGCGTGTAGGCCACGCGGCTGATGGGGCGTTCCGTACCGCACTTGACGCAGCGCAAGTGCCGGCGAAACGGAACATAGATTGAGACGTAGGCGTTGCCGTAGGCGATGTAGGCTTCGCCGATGTCCCGCAGCACGTCGATGATCCGCAGCTTGTTGTTCAGGAAGTCCTCGTACTTTTCCTTCTCCTGGTCGCCGGCGTCCACCAGCTCCACCGCGGTCAGGAAATAGCTGACCACGCGCTGCATGGCCATGCGGTAGGTGCCGTCCGTCAGCCAGAGATACTCCGCCCAGCGCAGCACGTCGTAGATGCTCGTGGGCATCTGCGTGCTGGCGTAGTCGAAGAAGGGGTTGGGAAAGGTCGCCGCGAAACGGTTGTAGTTGCGGTTCATCCCGCCGAACTGCCCGGACAGGTTGAACGGAAAGAGGGTCGAGCTCATTCGGCGGGCTTTCCGTGCCGGTCCGCCAGATTGGGCGCGGACGCCTTAAGCGGTGGTTTCCCCAGGCGCCTGGGGAAATCGGCCTCTTTGACCTGGCTCTGGTGTTGGGCGCAATAGGCCCGGCCGCCGATCAGCACCACGGCCGGCGCGCTGCAGAAGTCGCAGCGGCTGGTCTCCCGCTCCAACATGCCGTGCTTGATCACTCCGCGGCTCCTTCCACCAACAGCACGGACCAGGACGGCCCGTTGCCCGGTTCCTGGAAATGGATGCCGGTGTTGTAGCAGGCCAGGGCCCGTCCGGCAATCGTGACCGTGAGCAGAATCGGTTCGCCGGTGTTGGGATCCTTCAGCAGCGGGGGCTTGTAGACGGGCGGGCGGCGGCGCATCAGGACCAGCTGCCGCTCATACAGGAAGACCTGGTCGTACTCGGCGGACAACTCGCCGAAGGGTCCCGCAAAGGTCACCACGTAGACCGGCGCGGGCTGCGGGCGGACGGGCGCCGCCGACACCATCAGGGCGGCCAGGGGCGGCGGGGCCGCGGGTCGGCGGCGGGCGCGGGCTCGGGGCAGGGCGGGAGTGGGACCGGAACCGGCCGGGACGTCGAAGGTTTCCGCCGGGCCCGGCAGGCCCAGCTTCTCGAAGCCGGCCGGTTCGGGCGCCGCGGTCTGCGTCGCCTCCGGCGCCTGGAACATCTGGGCGGGCGCAATCGTCCCGGCGATCTGGGCGGCCTGGGTGGGCCGCACGAAGGTCCGGGCCTCGGGCGTGCCTTCGCCCTCGTGCACGATTTCCTGCCGCAGCGGCTGGGTGTGGTCGAAGCCCATGCTGCTGCCGCCGGCCTCCTTGGACTTGCCGCTGGGCACGACGGTGCCCCAGCCTTGATCGGCCGGGGCCTGGGTGTAGTTGGTGCGGATCTGCTCGGGTCCGAACTGTTGCGGGGGTCCTACGGGTACCGCCGATTCGTTGTCCATGTGTCTGGCCCTTTCATGCTGGGCGCCCACGGGGGGCGCGGGGTTGGGAGTCGCCGAGTGCAATATACTTCTTGGACGCGGAAGGGTCAACGACCTGACGGCTAAAGAAAAAGCGGAGGGCCGGTTCCGTCTGGACCCGGGCATCGATGAACCCGGTCGCAGACCGGTCACCTCCGCTTTTTCTTTAGCCTTCGTCGACGCAGGAAGGCGTTGACGGCACAGCCCCGCAGGATCTCATCCAGGACGGCATGGGTGTAGCCGAAGGGGAAACAGCGCTCCTCCACTTCCTCGCCTATGAAGCGGTTTACGGCCCAGACGGAGTCTGGGTTCAGCCCCGGCCCAGTGTCGGTCTTCATCAGGATCCAGGCATGGTTGATGGCGAAGACCTGGCCGAAGGGATTCCAGGATGGGCCGGGATTGGCCCGCTTCATTTCCCGGCGGTCCCGCACGGCCTCCAGGACGGTCCGAATGCGCGGCACCGCGTCCGCCACGTGTATGCACAGATGGTCACCGACCCGCCACTCGATCCGGTGGCGCTCGTGAACGAGGCGCTTGCGCACCAGTCGGCCGATCAGTCGATGGCGTTCACGCACATGGGCGCCGCTTTGTCGTCGAGACTGCATATCGTCTGCTCCTCAGCCAATGCCGTCTCACCGTCCGGACAAGCAGACAGGGAACGGCCGCTTCAACCAGACCCGACAGGCCGTCGAGCGTTGCAAACACGGCCTCCCCTGAACATTCGTCGTCGTATCCTCTCGGCCACACGGACTTCCCCTCAGGCCAGTCCCATGGGCAACTGGCCCAGTCGCCCACGGGATCCCCAATGCGGTCGTCAGGCATGGTGGGCCCTCCCGGCCCGCCAGATCCGCATGACGAACCCGGCGCGGCGCCATTGGAACCGCATCGTCCAGGCCGACGCAACCGCGGCCTCCACGCGATCCTCCACGCCGGCATAGAGGTCGTCCTGAGTAACGATGGAGACGTCGACACTGGGCAGATGAGTCTCTTTGAAGACCCGCACCGCCGGGCCGATCTTGCGCCCCAGGTGCAGCCTCGCACGCCAAGTCTTAATGACGAGGCGCCATAAGCCGTACGGCCGCATGGGCGGCGCGATAAGCAGCTCCGGCGGCCGGCGCCGGTAATACCCCGCCGTCAGGTCAGGGCATAGGCCGGCGAGCAGCAGCTTCACGGCGGGGCCACTCCACTCCGAATTGTCCATCGTACAGGCTCTCCCTTGCTCCCACCGCCGCGGCCAAATACTCCGCCGGGCGGCCCTGACGCGCCCAGACCGGCAGCGCCACAAGATTGTGAACTCGACACAAGGCCGACGTCGCAAACGGCAGCTTCACGCTGGTGAGAAAGCCATAGGTGCGCGGCAACGGCAGCGCGGTCGGCCGCAGCCGCTCGCCCAGAGGCGCTCCCAACGGCACGCGCCAGACCCGGCCAACGTCAATGGAGTGGTAGATCCCAGAATTGTAATCTGCGGTGCCGACGCCCCGGTAGACCTGCTCGCAGACGGCCAGGCTGTATCCGGAAATGAACGCAGAATTCCATTTGCTCAGCTTGAAGAATTCCCAATTCAGCCTTTCGCCGATTGTCTGGGCAAAGGCAAAGGCGCCTGTTTCACCAGTGAACATGGTCCCTCCCCCAAAAGCGGTGCACCGCCGTTTCATAGTCCTGAATCGACAAAGCCATCAGTTCCGGCACCCAAGGCTCCAAACGGTTGCACACTCCTTGGATCACGTTCTCCGCCACCGCGCAGGCGATGGCGTGGAAGGCCGGATGGTTGCTGAACTTCAGTGCGGCGGCCACGTATTCAGAGACGGCGTCGCCCGGATCCCGGCGACTGCGCAGAACGCTCACGGTGACGCCTCCTTCGCTCGAAACAGACTGCCCCCAACCGTCCGGATAATGTCGTCCATGAAGGGCGCCATTTCGTCCAGCAGCCGCGCATAGGCCCGCTCCAGATCATTGGCATCCACGAGGCGCTCCAGGCCGATCAGCGGCCGGTCAATGAGGTCGGCAAAGGAATGCTTCGTAGAGCCTAAAGGTTCACCAATCATGCGGCAGGCTCCTCTCGATGCAGTTAAACACCCAAGGAAGGCTGAACCGCCGGCCAATTTGATCGTGGAACGCCGTCCAAACCGGCTGGCGTCCGCCGTGGAAGCATAGCCCCCAACCGTCCGGATAAGGCCAGTCCGCAGGCAGACTGCGCAATTCGTGACTCATGGCGGATCCGAGCATGGGCACGGTCCTCTTCCTCCTTTGCCGGTGGCTCTTGTACAGATTTCCAACGACAATGATTTGGCTGACCATGGACGCCAACGCCAGGCAGACCGGACGCAGCGTACCGGCACGGATCCGCTCAAAGAGCCCTCTTTCATCGACGTGCAGACCGGCGGCGCCGACCAGGGCGTCGGCGAAATGGCGCGGCCGCTTAGCGAAGCGGGGGCTGAAGACGTTCTGCAGCGCATCGGGACGATCAAGCGTCCCGTTGTGTCCTAAAGGCGTTCCGAGCAACATGCTTTAACCTCGCTCGCTCTGTACGGCCGATTCCAAAGCATCGACGAGGTTCCCGCCGATGTTGCGGGTGACCTTGCGCCGCAGGGCCACGACGCCGAAATAAGCCGGGTGGCCCGTCGGCATCAGCTTACTCGCCACTCGGCGGTCGAGGCTGGGTTCGACGACGAACCTCCCCAGCGGCTCACCGATTCCGAGCCACGGTCGGCCGGACCGCCGCCGCAGCCAGTCTTTGCCGCAGTGCCGGAGCAGCCGAGGCCAATGGCGCGTATCGGGCGCCACGCTGAAACGGAGCGCGGCATCCGCCAAGTGCCGGACCGGAGCGCTCACGGTTCCGCGCCAAGGAATGATCTCACCGGTGTCTTCATGCGGCAGGACTCCTCCCCGCAGGGCCGGACCAATCCGGAGCCAACGTCGGTAGTCCCAGATGTCCGCCGCCAGATAGACGAGGCGGCTGGGCGGCAACAACTGGAAGGAACCTACCGCCGTGATCAGGAGGGCCTTGAACATATTCTGAGTCCGGCTCAGGTTAAGGTCCCCACCCGCCATTCGGCGGTCGATGGGCCCCACGGGGCTGTCGGCCCAACCTAAGGGCGGTCCCAAACGCTCGTCTATTCCCATTCGTACTTTCCCCCCTATACATGTTATCTCTCCAGGTGGCCGAACAGCAGCCGCAGGCGGTAGCGTTGCCGGGGTTTATGGAAGTCCCAACCGTCGGCCGGTCGAAAGTTTTCGATCGGCAACGGAAAGCCCGCCGCCAACATCCTCCGCTTGAGGGTGTCCTGTGCCGCCAGCAGCCCTTCCGCCGTCATGGGAAAGGCCCGCGGCCGGGAAACCTCGCCATGGATCTCCTCCAAAACCAGAAACAGGGGCGTCCCGTCCCACTTCCATTTCTTCGGCAGGGACAGATGGATCGCCGTCCGCGCGTTCGCCACATCCCGACAGCCGCCTATTGCGAACTCCGGCCGGGTAAAACAGCGGCGACCGGTGCAGTACAGCTCCAAGCCCATGCTGCGCGCCGCCAGCCGCGGCAGCAGCCGGGTCCGCAGCAGGACGGTGACCGGGTACCCGATCTTCATGTCGAACCCTTTCTTTTAAGGAGGCAACTTCCTCCTATGCCGGAAGCGCCGTTGCATCCGCAACCGCACCAGATCCAAAAGCATCAGCTGCAGGTCGCGGGACAAGGTCGTCCAGAAAACGTGCCGCACGTGTACCCGCAGGCCAAAGTCCACCGGCCGCTCAGCTGCCAAGCCGCGGGCCCGCCTATCGCCAAAATCGGCGTCTCCTCCGCTTGAAGGGGAACAGCGTCATGAGCCGGCCCCGGACGTTGTCGTGAATGCGGAGGACCAAGGCGTTCCAGACGCTCCGCATGAAGCGGGAATAGGCCGGATCAGTTATCAGCCCATTGGCCACGGCACCGATGCCGCAGCGGTGCTCCCTGCTCACCGCCTTGCCTATTTTCGCCATCGGCTTTTCTCCAGGGTCAGGAGCAACAGGTTAGGCAGGCTGCTGCTCACGGATAGAAGCGTCTCCGGCCACAGCTGGTCGTAGGCTTTGTCCAGCACCGGCTCCGTCAAGCCCAGCCAAAGATGTTGTTGGGGATCCCAAGGCGCCACGGGCCAGTGAAACTTGTGGCCCAAATTTTCCCCAGGCGCCTGGGAACTTAACGGCCGCTTCCAAGGCTCGCCCAACGGCGGCGTCTTGTGGCGCGCGGCCAGAACCAAGAGCCCGAAGTGCCGCTCGAGGGCCGTTGGGCGAACTTCTTGAGCGGATTGAGCTCGAACACCACCTGCGCTTCGCGCGTCACGAATCGTGGTCAGGATCGACAAGGAGGTCAATCCGCCCCCACCGAGCCATAAACGGCAGCCGACGCGCAGCCCGACGTCGGCGCCGACGACCAGATCCAGGTCGGCCAAGAGCGGACCATGTTTGGGCATCAGCGGGAAAGCGGAAACCGGCGGGCCAATGCCCGACTCTGAATCAAGCGAATCAAGGGGTAGAGCCGTTCTTCCAGACAAGCCAAAGCCCTCCAAGCCGAACGGTCCAACTTCGCTTCCACGGCGTGCAGCCGAGAAAAGGAGATGAGCTGACCGGGAAAGGAGCTGAGCGCACCGGGATTAGCCTTGCTCAAAAGGAGCCTCCTCCCCGCGCCAGACGTGCCGCACCAGCTTCCTCAGCGTGATGAGCTCATTCCAGCCGAACAGATCGATCCGGTTCTCCACGCCGTCCACCGTCTTCTCCGCCGGTCCGATTCTGATGCCCAACACCTTCCCATCGCCGCTGTAGCCGTAGTTCCGCGCCGCACAGACCTGGTCGGTCACGGCGGCACCCACCCAACGCCGTCGTGCCCAACGTGCCGCCACGAGGTACGTCAACGGGTCCGGGGGCAGTCCCGCGGCCACCCGCCGCCCAGATTCGAGATGACAGGCGGCGGCGGCCATCGGCATGAAGTCCAAGCCGAACTCCCGCTTGTTGTCGTGACCGTAGTAGTAGCGCTCCTTCCCCACCCGTTCCTTGCAAGGTTCGCCGGGCGCGCTTTTTCTTTTAGCCATCGGGAATCCTCCGGTAACCTTTTTCCATGTGGGAGCGCAGAAAGGCCCGCAGCCGAGCGCTGAGCGGCAGCTCCACGGCCCAGCGCAGAACCCGGTGCCATTCGTCCCACTGCATGCCGAACTCAGCGTGATCCTCCGCGTAACCGTTGCTGCGTGTCCGGCAGATTTGCCAAACCAGTTCGTCGCCGCCTATGGCATGGCGATATTGATGCACGGCAAACAGATGGATGCGCCGCACCACGTCGAACAGGAACTGAGTGTTGCCGGGTAGGACCAACTTGAAGAAGACCCAGCCGCTCATTGTTCC
>Ga0315294_10009054_pt1 | contig 10936 bp, 10 predicted proteins | sample YL17G13_40_MG_FD_203626 | JGI IMG/M metagenome (GOLD analysis project Ga0315294, IMG submission 203626) | Sediment microbial communities from Yellowstone Lake, YNP, Wyoming, USA - YL17G13_40 | ecosystem: Environmental > Aquatic > Freshwater > Lake > Sediment | place: USA: Wyoming | collected... | reverse complement strand
GTCCTCGTGTTCGGGTTCACGCTCATCAACTGGCGCTTCGGCCAGCGCCTGGTGCATTACCAATGAGCGCGCCGCGTAAGAGGAAACCGGTTCGCTCGATCGTCCTCACGGCGGTCGCGTATATCGCGCTCTCCGCGGTAGGCATCACCATGCTGCTGCCATTCCTGTGGATGATCTCGACGTCGCTGAAGAGCCCGTCCCAGGCCATCGAGTTCCCGCCGCGGTGGATACCGAGCGAACCGGCAACGCTTGAGGTGAGCGGCCAGACTTGTCGGGTCGCGGATCTGACAGGGCAGAGCGGCGTGCGAGTGGCGATCCTGGGCTACTCACCGGAGGGCGCGCGGGTGCAGCTGATTACCCCAATCGCGCGGGCAGGCGAGCAGATGACGGTTGCGGAGGACGATCTCCGGACGGTGCGGCAGGCCAAGCTGCACTGGGAGAACTACGTCGAGGCGTGGCGAGCTGAGGGGGTGCGCGTCACCGACGCGTTCTTCGGCCTCGTACGTCAGGCAGATGGCTTCCTGGTCTTCTACCTGAACTCGATCTTGGTGAGCATCTGCGTGACGTTGGGGACGGTCTTCACCAGCTCGCTCGCCGCGTTCGCCTTCTCGCGGCTGCGCTTCCCGGGGCGAGATGCGATCTTCGTCGGCTATCTCGCCACGTTGATGGTGCCGGCGATCGTGATCATGCTGCCGGTGTATGCGGTGCTCAGCCAGCTCCGCATGACCAACACATACACCGCCCTCGTCTTCCCGATGATGTTCTCGGCCTATGGCACGTTCCTCCTCCGCCAGTTCTTCATGAGCATCCCGCGGGAGCTCGAGGACGCGGCAGTGATCGATGGTGCGTCGCCGTTCGACATCTATCGCTACATCATCATCCCGCTGTCCAAACCGGCGCTGGCGACGCTCACGACGTTCGCATTCCTGCACTCCTGGAACGACTTCCTGTGGCCGTTGATGGTGGTGGACCGGCTGGCGCTGAAGACGCTCCCGATCGGGATGGCGCACTTCCAGGACAGCTACACGACGGAATACCACTTGCTGATGGCGGCATCAGTGATCGTCATGGTGCCGGTGCTGATCGTCTTCCTCATTGGTCAACGGTACTTCGTACGTGGCATTGTGTTGAGTGGGATGAAGGGGTAACCCGCATTGTCGTTATCCTGAGCGCAGCGAAGGATCACGCCGTTCCTTGCCAATGCCACATCTCGTTATGGGCAGGAGACACGCTCCTGCCCTACGAATTGGGCCATACTCCTTCCTATTGGGAAGTGGGAGAGCACTATGGCAACGCGCCGACACGGCAGACCATCACCCGACGTTGAACGACTACTGGCCACGTTGCGCGCGCACATGCCCGAACTGCGGGAGCAGTACCACGTGCGCGACCTCTGGGCCTTCGGGTCGCGCGTGCGCGGCGAGGCGAAACGCAGGAGCGACCTCGACCTATTGGTGGAGTTTGACCGGGCACCGACATTCTTCGAGTTCGTGCGTCTGGAGCGGCACATCGGCGAACTGCTCGGGGTGAAAGTGGATCTGGTCATGAGAACGGCCCTGAAGCCGAGCATCGGCGCGCGCATTCTCGAGGAGATCGTGCCGATATGAGTCCGAGGCGCGGGTGGGCCGACTACCTTCGCGACATTCTGAGCCACGCAGAAAAGGCACAGCAGTTCGTCGCGGGTGTGGAGTTCGAGGCATTCAGGAGGGATGACGAGAAGGTGCTGGCAGTGATCAGAGCCCTGGAGATGATAGGCGAGGCGGCGAGACACATACCGGCAGGCCTGCGGACCCGATAACCGGAGATACCCTGGAAGGATGCAGTCGGTATGCGCGACAAGCTGATCCACGGCTATTTCGGTGTCGACCTGGAAGTCCTCTGGCGAACTGTGCATGAGGACCTGCCGCCGCTGCGAGCCGCCGTCGCACGGATGCTGGATGACCTGGGGCGCGGAGTGGGGCATCACTGACAGGCAGGTCGCTTGCCCAACGGCCTTCTGCGCCGCGGATCTACCCAAGGGCAGCTGAGACAAGGAGAACTGTAGTGCCCCACGGCAAGTCGCACCACCATCATCACGGTCGTAACCGCAACCAGCACACCCCGGGCAGTCGGCGCTCCCGCCAGATGCCGACCCGCCCGGCCACCTCGCCGTCCGACATCATCCGCGAGGATTTCCAGCGCATGATGTACACGATGCGCCTGCGCACGACGGATCTGGCGATGGAGCTGATACTCATGCAATCTGTGGAGGGGCATGCGCAGATGGGTCATGGGTCGTTCTCCGGCCGGCGGTTCCCGAATACCGAGATGGACGACATCGTCGAGGCCTTGCGCCGGAATCCACGTGCAGTGGCTGCGCAGCGCCAGGACCTGATAGACGAGGTGGTGGATTGGGCCGATGCGGCGATGGCGGGGGAGGCGACGAACACGCTCGTCAACGAGCACGGGGACGGGCTGATCGGGTGCGGGCTGCTGCGCCACATTGAGGTCAACCCGCCCGACGTGCTCAGAGGGTTGTACCTCGGCGGCCTGCGAGATGACTCCGAAGTCCGCCTGGAAGTCGAGCGTCGCACGGGCGCGCGCATCGGCGGCGGGCAATGCCGGTTTGTGGATGTTGAAGTCATGCACAGGATGGGGTTCGATGGCGAGCAGCTCGCGAAGCAGCCTCATGCCAACGATATCGAGGCGTTCCGGCGAGAGGGGCTGATCGTCGAGGACCCAGTCCCGGACAACCACAATGACCGTATCCGCTACATGTACATACGGGACCGGCTCGGGGGCGGCGCCTCCGATGACGCGGCGATGATCGCGGGCGGCAAGCTCTACAACCTGAGCATCGCGCTGGGGGTTTTCCTCGCGGACGCGATCGATACGTTGGAGAAGTTCGTCGTTGACTACGGCGACCAGGACAACGACCTGGCCCGCCACATCGAGCAGGAGTTCCCGGGCCTGGAGTTGACCTCGGAAGATGTCTACAAGCTCACCTGGCTCTGCTCCGTGCCGCCCGAGGAGCAGTCGCACGTGCCGGACAGCTCACTTCGCCATCTGCTCGAGATCGACCGGGAAAGCGACCAGTGCGCGCTGGACAGCCACCTGGCATACCTCTGCGGCCACCAGTACTCGCCGATGAAGCTGGCGTCGGAGGACGTGCCGAACGGCGAGTTCTACGAGTGGTGTGAGGCGCGGATGAAAGCGTGTCCGCTGTGAGGGCTCAATGAGGCCGGGCACTGTGCAGAGAGAAAGGCGCCAGGCAGGCTGACCCACAGAGGTGAGGGGGAGAGCCTCTGTTGGCCGAAACCTGCACTGGCGCCAAAACCGACCTGTGTGTTTTCGGATTCGAGCCAGGGAAGAGCCGATCGCGCCGGTGATCAAGCGCAGCTCTTGCTCTGCCCCGCCCAAAGGCAGGCCACTTCTGCTTTGACCGCGTCATACCTCCCGCCAGGAAAATGCACTTACCTATTAGGCGGTGATCGCCAATGACCTTGTGCCTGCTTGTATCCAGCGGTCATCCTCACCACTGACAGCTTACGCGATGTCTACCCAGACTGTTGGCTGCTTACCCATCATCGCGGCCATTCCGGGACCTCCTCCGGCAATAGCGCGTGCCACCCACCGCGTAACGGCTCGCTCTCGAATGCGAACGCGGACGCCGCTCTGGCCTGGATGAGCACTCGATAGGCGCCCAGACCGCGCGGGTCGGCAAGCGCCTTCATCGCGATTCGGTTCTTCTGCCGCTCCTGGGAAGGCAGCCCGAGACGCTCCAGACGCTCCAGCGCCGCCCCGAGACCGAGACTCAGCAGGACCTCGCTCTGCGAGGTGTCCGATGCCAGCGCCAGACCCAGCTCGGCGCCGATGCGTTTCAGGTTCGTGCAATCGACAGGCGCGGTGATGTCCAGGAGACCGGGACGGTCGAGCGGGTCATCTGTCCAGCCGTGCCTGTGAAAGCACTTCAGCCCGCCTCGCGGGGTTGCCGACCCGTAGATCGCTGAAGCCTCTCCGCCAAAGTCGAGCGTGACGTGGTACCCCCTGGCGAGGCGGCGGCTGACGTCCTGGAGCCAGTCGCGCGCGGCGAGGGAGATCTCGACAGTGCTCCCCTCGGGCGGCGCGACGCCCTCATCGCTCAGGTACCTCGCCAACTCCGGCCGCGAGAACGGCCCCCGCAGGTCGATGAAGCGGTCAGCAACCACGCCGACGTAGACCTCGCGCAGTTCGCCGTCGGTCACGCATAGCCGATGCACCGGCAGCGCGTCGGCCACCTCGTTGGCGATCACGCACCCTACAACAGGCTCGGGTTGCTGCTCTGGGTGCACCCAGATGACTCGGTCCACGAGGTCAAGCAGCTTCGCCTGCTGGAGCGCGCGCAGGAACGCGCTGCGCTCCACAATCTGATAGCGGAGCGCGGAGGCGAACTGGGCGTCGAGGCGCGGCGCTGCCTCGAGGAGTTGGCGGCAGAGCGAGCCGGTTCCGGCACCGTACTCCACGATGTGAAAGGTCCGCGGTGAATCCAGCGTGCGCCACATCAGCAGCGCCAGACGCGCCAGCAGCGCGCCGAAGACAGGATGGGTCTCGGGACTGGTCAGAAAATCGCCCGAACGGCCCAGCTCCACGTGGGCCTCGTAGTATCCGGCGTCGAGCAGGTAAAGCGCGACGTCCATGAACTCGGCGAAGGTGATACGGCCGTGTGCGCGTATCCGGCGCCGGAGCTCGGCCTCGACGCGCGGGTCGCCGCGGGCGCGCGGCAACAGGAACCGAGAGGATGCGCGGTCAGGCATGGCGGGCACAGTTCGTGGCGTCCTCCCCTACTCCTGCGATGCCCGACTTTCCGCTGGCTCGGCTCGTTCTCGCCCTGCCGGTGGTCCTCAGCTATGCGACTCAGGACAACGCGGCGTCTGCTCCATCAGCTCACCGTTTCGCGCTCGTGCTTCAGCAGTTCGTCCGTGTGAGAGCGGACCTTGCGCATGGCGTCGAGGACCTTGTCCATATCGGCGCGGGGGCCCAGGAACATCGCATGGCTGAACGCGCAGGCCTCGTTCGCGCCGATACGCTCGGCCTCAGGCAGATGCACCTTCGAGTAGTCCAGCTTCTCGCCGTGGAACGGACATGTCACCGGGCAGCCAGTGCGGCCGAAGTGCCCCTCGGTGAAGAGCGGCTGCTGCCACAGGGGCTGAACGTGGCCAGTCCAGCAGCCGACGCCCTCCGCGCCCAGCGCTGCCAGGAACGTATCGCGGCGCACACCGTCGAACTTCTCGGAGACGAACCGGAACGGGTAGTAGTAGAAGCTGAACCGGGTGACCCGAGGGTCGCGCTCCAGCGGCTCGACGCCGTCTATCTCTTTCATGCCCGCTTCCAGGTGAGCGATCTGGGCCTCGCGATGCTTGACCTGGGACTCCAGTCGGGTCAACTGGGCCAGACCCAGGGCCCCCTGCATCTCGTGCATGCGAAGGTTGGACGCCAACCGGTAATGGCTGTAGAAGCCCTGGCCCTCTCGGCGGCCGAAGTCGTGTACGCTGCCCGCATCCTGGGCGAGATCGGAGTCGTTGGTCATCACCATGCCGCCCTCGCCGGTGCTGAGGGTCTTGCCCTGCTGGAAGCTGAAAGCGCCGATCTGGCCCAGCGCGCCGACGCCCTTGCCCTTCCACTGCGACCCGTGCGCGTGCGCGCAGTCCGAGATGACGGTCACGCCGTACTTGTCGTGGAGCGCGTTCAGCGCGTCCATATCACACGGGATGCCGGCGTGGTCAACCGCCATGATCGCCTTAGTGCGCGGTGTGATGGCAGCCTCGCAGGCGGCCGGGCTAATGTTCCAGTTCTTCGGATCAACGTCCACAAAAACCGGAATGGCATTCACCAGCAGGATCGAGGTGACGGAGGCAATGAAGGTGATCGTGGACACCAGCACCTCATCGCCGGCCTCGACGCCGGCGGCCTTGAGAGCGCACTCCAGAGCAGTGGTTCCATTGGTGGTCGCCACCGCGTACTCGGCATCCTGGAACTTGGCGAACGCCTGCTCGAACTGAAACACCTTGGACTGCGACTTCTCGGGCGAGTGGCGGAACCACTTGCCGCTGTCCAAGGTCTCCGCGACAAGTTTCCGGTCGAGATCCTCGATGATCGGCCACCGCTTTCCCAGCCGCTCCTCTACCAGCCTCTTCCCTCCCATCAACGCAAGAGACGCCATCTGACAACCTGCCTTTCCTCAGTACCCGACGCGACGCGGCCCAACGAAGGCGACCGCGCGATTCGTAGGATCAGGATTCGGGGTCGGGGGGCGAAGGCCTGCTGCACAATTTGCGGGGTCATCGCCGCCCGCTCCTGACCGGCGCGACGAGTCCCTCCAGGCGGCCGACGTGACCTGGCGGGTCACGTCGGCGAGCGGGCGGCCCACCCCCTGTTCGCCCTCGCACTCGTGCCAGGAACGCGCAGGATGAGAAGGGGTGAAGGCGTGGCCACGGTAGAAGGGGCTTGACGATGCACCATCCAGCCACTTGAGGGATCACATGATGCGGACACGGTTGGCCACTGTTGTGGCGCTAGCAGTGCTGCTGCATGTCGCGCCCTGCGGAGCGGCAAGCAAGACAAAAAGAGGTCCCGGCACCGCAAAGGCGGGGACGCTCAGCGCAAAGCAGAGTGCACACTTCACCATCAAATCGAACCTGCCGGAGCCGTTCCTGGACGCCATCCTCAACGTCTGCGAGGCAAGCCTGGACGGCTATCGGGACCTGTTCGGACTCTACCTCTATCCGAACCCGTACCCGGGCGACAAGAGGATGGTGATCTACGCGGTCAGGAAGCCGGGGAAGCCGTCGTTAGCGAGTCACCCGTCTCTGAAACCGGTGGAGGTCCACATGGTGGCGCCGTCAGACGCGGCGCTGAATCCCCCAGGACAAGGCGGATCACACCATACCTCCGAGTTTGCGCGCGAGTTCGGGCGAATGGCGGTCGTGTTCGACAACGCGAGCTTCAGCGATGGGTTCGCCGCCTACATGGCCTCGGAGGTCGTGACATACGTCCACAGTCGTCTCGGGCAGAAGGCATGGCCGAGGCCGTATGATTACGTGGCGATGGACGGCCCGGCATGGCTCGAATCCTGGGCTCATGGCGCGCAGCCCGGAGCCGAGCAGGCGGCCGCGCTGCTTCTCTCTCGCATTGGCAGGGAGTACGGCCGCGAGGTGATCGGGAAGGCGGTTCGGCTCCTCGCGATGTCCGACGAGCACGCGGTCCCCTCGCAGGGCGAACGCGGAAAGACCGCTCGCGAGGTCTTCAAGGTGGCCGCGTTCTGTCAGCAGTTAGTCCAGCTCACCGCCGACGGGGAGATCGTGAAGGCATTCCGCGAGCAGCACTTCGCGACTGTGATGGTTCCCGAGAGCATTACCTCGGCGGAGTTGTGGGCGGCGAAGGATAGGATGGCGCTGTGTCGGCTGATATGTGACCGCTGGGGCACGAATGTCAACGGCATCTTGGACGGGAGCGAGGTGGTTCTGCTGTTCGAAACCGGCCCGAAGCAGAGACCGGTCGGGACGTCGCGGACGCCTGACGGACTCACGCTGGCCCCGGCGGGAAGCGGCCGCACGTTCGCCTGGTACCGACCGGCCACGAAGTGGACCTATGTGGTCGGACGGGTCAAGGTGCTGCCATCCGGGATCATGGTGGAGGACGGCGTGATCGGTCCGGACGGAGAGCCGGTAAGGAGGTGACAAGTGCAGCGGCGGAAGCCAAAGGCGAAGTACGCCGTCGTTGATGTGCCCAACCCGGAGATGCGGGTCAACGAGGTCTTCCCGGCATATGAGAACCTCCGCCACCCCCGCTGCCAGGGGATCCGGCGGAAGTACCGGCTGGACGCGGTGGTACGGGGGGAAGCAGACGAATTCCAGCGCATCCTGCTTCTTCGTCGCTGGATCAAGTCGCACATCCGCATCAACGACGCTCACCCCGCACCTGCCCGCGACGATGCTTTCAGCATTCTCGACGCGGCGCTGAAAGGCGGAGGGTTCCACTGCGCTCACTTCAGCCTGGTGCAGCAAGCCGTCCACAACAGCTTTGGCTATGTCACGCGCCGCCTGGGCGCCGGCCCGGGACTGAACCAGCCTGGCAAGTGGGGTCATCATGGCGTCAACGAAGTCTGGGTGAACACGCTCTGCAAGTGGGTGCTGATCGACGCCAAGTACGACTTCCACTTCGAGAAAGAGGGCGTTCCCCTCTCGGCGCTGGAAGTCCGCGACGAACTGCTTGCCGACGGCGGCCGGTCTGTCCGCCTCGCGTACGGGCCGGGCCACCGCCAGAGGCGGAACCAGCCTCCGGAGAACATCGGTACCTATCGCTGGATCTCCTGGGAGACCACACCGACGTTCACCGACTTCCCGAACCATGGGAGCTCCGGCCTGGTCGTCTACGAGGACGACTTCTTCCGCACCAACACGTGGTATCGCGACGGGGAGCCCCACTGGGCTTACGCCGCTGACTTCTTCATCCCGGTCCGCCACCGGAGCTGGATCGAATGGACACCCAACGTCATCCACAGCACGACGGCTGTCACGCGCGACTGCGCACACATCGCGCTCACATCCTGTACGCCCAACTTCCGGACATGCCAGGTGAGACGCGGCCGCGGCGAGTGGCGCGACTGCTCTAACCGGTTGGGGTTGAAGCTCCCAGCGTCGGGCCTCGGCCTCGCATTCAGGGCGGTCAACCTCGCCGGCGTGACCGGCCCCGAGCATCGTATCGAAATCCGACCGATCTCGTAGCCCCGCGCCGCTGACAGGAGGCCGCGAGGAAGCGCGCGGTGGAAAGGGATATCACCGACCCCGGCGCGCGAGTACAACGGGTGATGGGTACAAGACGCACACACCGCCATGGAGCCTAGACTATACTCCGGCCATTCCTTGAAGCAAGGGATGGCGTAGGTGTGCAAGCAAAGCATTCTTGCGCTGGAGGGCGGTTCCGCCCATCACACCAAGAAGCCAGGCGAGCAGGGCGCCCTGCACCGCCCACCTGATCTCGCCCGCGGTTTGCTGGTCGTCGCGCTGCGCCAGCAACAGGGCGGTGAGGCTATAGGCGAGGAAGCTGAGCGCCACATGGCCTTCCATGGCCTGGCGGGAACGGACTTGGTAATGTCTCCACGGGAAAGCGCATCGCGGCCCGCAGTCGCTTCCTTCGGCAATACGCTGTAGCTACGACAACAAGGTCGCGCCGAGGCGCATGCCGAAGCCTGCGGGAAGCCGGATGGGCCACTGCGACGCGTTCAGGAGGGTATCGCATGCTGGATGACATCACTCGCATCACCTCCGCAAAGACGGGACGGTTCTCATCCTGGGACAGAAGTGGACGGAACGCCGATGCATGGAGCATCGGCCCTGGCGAGACGAAGGTGCTTGCCGACATCGAGGGCCCAGGGCGCATCACCCACATATGGATGACCCAGGGCAGACACTACCGGGAATGCCTCCTGCGGATCACCTGGGACGACGCTCCGTATCCAAGCGTGCTGGTGCCTCTGGGTGACTTCTTCTGTCTCGGCCACGGCATCGTCAACTCGTTCCAGTCGCTGCTGTTCAGCGCCTCCACCAGCTCGAATAACCGGTTCGAAGCAGGATGCGCTTTGAACTGCTACGCGCCTATGCCCTTCGCTCGACGGGCAGTGGTCGAGTTGGTTAATGAGTCGAAGGAGGCCCACGGACAGTACTTCTACGTGGACTACGAGACCTATGGGCAGGAGCCGCCCGGAGGATCGGGCTACTTCCATGCCGAGTTTCGGCGAGAGAACCCGTTCGGTGGCTGGGGACATGAGATTGAGGTCAACAGCCCTGAGGCCGATATAGCCAACAAGGAGCGCCTGGCCTGGGACAACAACTATGTCATCCTGGAGACGCGAGGGCGCGGCCACTACATTGGGTGCAACCTGAGCGTCACTAACTTTCAGGGCACGTGGTGGGGCGAAGGTGATGACATGATCTGGGTGGATGGCTACAAGTGGCCTCCGGACCTGCATGGCACCGGTTCCGAGGACTACCTGAACCAGGCCTGGGGGATGCAGCGGAATGCCTTCCTGCGCAACGGCTCGTCCATCTTCGAGCACGACACGGGCGGCTACCAGACTAGCTACGTCTTCCACCTCGAGAACCCCGTACGCTTCCAGAAGGAGATCAAGGCTACCATCGAACACGGCCACGGCAATCACCTCTGCAACGAGATGAGCTCGGTCGCCTACTGGTACGCAGAGAAGCCGGCCCGCGCCGCGAAGGTGCCTGCGGTGGCCAAACGCATGCCTATTCTGCGGGACAATCAGGGCCGCTGGCTGTACGACAAGAGTAATCAGGTGACCTCGGAGCAGGTCAAGCTCACCCGGGAGATGCAGGCGATGAAGCGCAGTTGGGGCAAAAGACGGGCGTAGGGACGCTGCCGCATCAGGCGACACACGGGTCAGCCCGGGGGACGCCCAATGGCCGCGTTCATCGCGCCACAGCGGTCACGAAGTGTGACGCCAGAGCGCAGGATCGCACGGCCCCCGCGCCTCCTCCCCTGCTCCGAGTCCGAGGGGGCCGAGCCGTTTCACGTTAACGCGCCATCTCCTGCGCGGCCCAGAACAGGAGGGGCCGACCGATGGTGGATCGGCCCTACGGGTTCGTCGCTCCGACATCGGCGGCCTGCTCAGTGACCGATGCGTTGGGTCGGAGGGCAAGCAGGCCCGGCTGCGAAGCAGCGTCTCGATGCCCGTCAGGAACGGGGTCATGGGCCAGCGTCTCGGGAGGCCAGTCGGAGGTAGGCCTCCAGCAGTGGTTCGACCTGGGCCGACCAGTTGTACCTGCCGGCAGCGGCCGAAATCGCCCGTTCTCGCAGTTCGCGCCGGTCGCTGCGACCGAGCACGCGCATGATCCCCGCGGCGATGTCAGCCGGGTCCTCGGGGTCGACCAATGTGCCGATGTCATTGCGCTCGATGAGC
>Ga0315294_10009052_pt1 | contig 10938 bp, 10 predicted proteins | sample YL17G13_40_MG_FD_203626 | JGI IMG/M metagenome (GOLD analysis project Ga0315294, IMG submission 203626) | Sediment microbial communities from Yellowstone Lake, YNP, Wyoming, USA - YL17G13_40 | ecosystem: Environmental > Aquatic > Freshwater > Lake > Sediment | place: USA: Wyoming | collected... | reverse complement strand
AGGACCTTGGCCTCCTTCGCCCGCCGAACCTTGCCACCCTTGCGCGCCTTGTGGGCCTTGATTTCCTTGTGGCCCCTGGAATCCCTGGAGGCCCTGGTTCCCCTGCCACCCCTGCCATCCTTGCGGTCCTTGCTCTCCTACGTTCCCTTGATTTCCCTGATGGCCTTGCGGCCCCTGCGGGCCTTGGTCGCCTTGCGCGCCAGCCGCGTCATTCCCGGGGCCCTGGAATCCTTGGGCGCCCTGCGGTCCCTGATTTCCTTGTGCTCCCTGAGGTCCTTGAAGCCCCTGATCGCCGTATCCTTGCCACCCCTGTGCGCCCTGTGGGCCTTGATTTCCTTGTAGCCCCTGGAATCCCTGGAGGCCCTGGTTACCCTGCCACCCCTGCCAGCCCTGCGGGCCTTGAGGACCTTGGTCTCCGATGCCTTGCCATCCCTGAGCGCCTTGCGGGCCTTGATAGCCCTGGAATCCTTGAACACCCTGGACCCCTTGCCACCCCTGCCATCCTTGTGGTCCTTGAGGACCTTGGCCTCCTTCGCCCGCCGAACCTTGCCATCCTTGCGCGCCTTGGTTCCCCTGATTCCCCTGCGGTCCCTGAGGTCCTTGCCCTCCTTCGCCCGCCGAACCTTGCCACCCTTGCGCGCCTTGTGGGCCTTGATTTCCTTGTGGCCCCTGGAATCCCTGGAGGCCCTGGTTCCCCTGCCAGCCCTGCCAGCCTTGCGGGCCTTGAGGACCTTGGTTGCCCTGATCTCCTTGCGGGCCTTGCGGTCCCTGGTCGCCTTGGGTTCCCGCGGCATCGTTGCCAGGACCCTGGAATCCTTGAGGTCCTTGGTCTCCCTGAAGTCCTTGCGGGCCTTGAGGTCCCTGAATTCCATCATCGCCTGCGCCGGCAGGGCCTTGCCAGCCCTGAGGCCCTTGCGGGCCTTGTGGTCCTTGAGGCCCTTGATCTCCCTGTGGCCCTTGGCTTCCTTGAGATCCCTGAGTCCCGGCAGCGTCGTTGCCTGGTCCCTGGAACCCTTGCGGTCCTTGACCCCCCTGCTGCCCTTGAAAGCCTCGAGGTCCGCGGCCTCCGCCTCCGGTGCCGCCGCCTCCGGCGCTGCCTCCGGGCAACCAGACCGGAATATCACAGAAGCGCGCGGCATCGTCGGGTTTCTGTGGAGCTCCGAGGTGGCGGATTCGACCGCCGTGCATGTCCTTGTCTAAATCGCTCACGGACGTTTCCGGCGGTTCAGTGTTTCCGGGTGGCTAAATAAATGGCGAAAGCCAAAGCCGCGATCCCCATCGTGCCCACGAAGACGAAAGCCAGAATCGTCATCTTATTCGAAGACGAATCGATTTCAGCAAGGGTTTGGGGTCTTCCAGAAAGGATCAGGGAACGCTTGATTGTAATGGCCGACGCAGGGATCCTGCGCTCGGCATCCGCGACAAGCCGTTCCGCTCGATGTAGAGCCGCGAGGCCTTCTTCCGTGATCTCGCATCCGCTCTTCGATTCGACGGCCTCCTCTAGGGCGTCGTAGATGTGCCGTAGACGGACCCCTTCAGTGAGAGCAAGAAGCTCGACGATGATCGACTCGATCCCCAAAGACCTAGCCTTGTCGCGTTCGGAATCCAGCCAGTCAAAGAGCGCGTTGCCGCGCTGGATGACGGACCGCAGGGTCCACATGAGATCCTGGCAGACGCCGGCCTCAAGGGGAACCAGGGATGTAGGCCTTTCGGCCTGCTCCTGGCGCAGGCCGAACCGGGTCGGAGTACTCAGACCGAGTTTGATCATTTTTTAGAAACCGCGAAGACCACGGCGATGACCGTGAAGGCGACGATCGAGACCAGGCCCAGGAGGATCAGCCCGTGGGTGAAGCTGTTGTCTTCAAGCGACAGATCCAACCCCCCCCCTAGCCCACGATTCCTAGCTGAAGAAGAATCCCCGGTGATCCTGGCCATGGCCAAGGAGGTCTCGGCCACCAGTTTTTCGGCGCGCTTGAGGTAGGAGAGACCCTCGAGAGTGAGCTTGGTTTCCGCCCCCAAGGATACCGTTTCTTCCAGAGCGTCTTGAATGCGATCTAGTTTCCCGGAAGCCAGGATGCCCGAGAGTTCCACGATGACCGTGTCGATCCCCATCTGCCGAGCCAGCCGGCGGTTGTCTGCCATGAATTCGATGAGGGTTTTTGAGCTTTCGGTCACGTACCTGGCCGTTTCGAGGAGCAACCTGCTGTTTCCGCGGTCGATAACGTCCGAAGGGGGCGGCGTGGGGGGATCCACGTGGCGCAGGACCGAATTGACTGGAAATCTCAGGAGTGCGGCACCGCTCATCAGCGCCCCCGGGACGAAGGTCGAAACTCCGTGAGTTTCGTCAAACCCTCCCCGGGGGAGGAAGGAGGCTTAACGATTCAATCAAATAGTATCGCGGAATAGCGGGAAAAGCAAGCCTTGGACACCGCCGAAACTTGACATTCGTCGTTAAACGGGGTATATTCACAAAAACATCGATGAAGAAAAAGCTCGCCGTCGTCATCCCGTTCCACAGCTACCCAGAGGTCCTCTTCCTGACCCTTGGAACGCTCCTTCGGAAAGTGGCCCCGGCCTACGACCTGAGCATCCACATCGGGATCCACTCGAACTACAACCACTACTACCACAAGAGCCTGGCGTTTTTCGACGACCTCCGAAAGATCGCCCAGATCCATACGGTGGACGAAATAGACTGGATGGGGGAGTACTACACCATCTGGTACCGCTACTCCGTGATGCATGCAAAGAACCTGATTAATCTCTTCAAGAACGTCAGGTTCTGCGAGTTCGACTACCTCCTGATCCTGGACAACGACCTCTACATCACGGAGGACTTCGTAACCAAGTGCCTGGAGAGGTATCCGGATGCGGACCTCATCGGATCGTACCTGTCCGACCGGTCGAACCTCAACGAGGTCTACAAGGAGCTGGATCTCCTCCCTATCTACATCCTCCCCAAGCTCTCTGGGTGGCACGTCCTGATGACTCGGAAGCTCTTCATGAAGATGACCGAGGACTACAGCGCCGTCTACCCTAAGTTCATCGAAGACGACAGCGTAAAGCCCTACCTGGACACCTACGAGGCTCCCAAGGTTCTCCCCATCTACCGGGACGTCATGGGGGAATTCCTGTACCGGGTCCTTTTTGTGTGGAAACTGAAGTTCGGCGTGATCCCAAGCGCCGAGTTTGCTGAGTGGGTCCATCACTACTTCGAAAGCTCCTTCAACTTCGGGGCCCGGAACCTGAGGGATCAATTCCCGGCGAAGATCAAGGAGATCGCCGACTTGTACGCGAAGGAATTCCCAAACGGCCTGGAGGGTTTAAGTTGATTTCCATCGTCGTCCCAACCCTGGGCCGGCCTACGCTCAAAAGAACGCTCGATAGCATTGCCCCGGGTCTGAAAGACGGGGACGAGGTGATCGTCGTAGGGGACGGTCCCCAGCCCGAGGCCCGGAAGATCGCCGGCGAATTCGGACCCCGTTGCCGCTATTTCGAGCATGGACCGACAGGGCTTTGGGGTCACGACCAGAGGAACTTCGGAATCTCGAAAGCGACCGGGGAATACCTCGCGTTCATGGACGACGATGATTGGTATTTACCCCGCGGTCTTGAAAAAATGCGCGATGCGATACGGTCGGATCCGGGGAAGCTGTTTCTTTTCAGGATACGATACGTCAAGCGCGTGATCTGGAAGAAAAAAGTGGTCATCCCCGAGAACGTTTGCAGCCAGATCATCCTCGTTCCAAACCGTCCGGATCGTCTCGGACGATGGCACCGCGGGGATCTTCCGAACGGCCGGGGAGGGGATTTCTCGTTTTTCGACGAGACCCTCCAGCTATGGCCTGAAGGCTCTCTCAGGTGGATCGATTCCTACGTGGCCAAAGGTGCTTGTGCCGGACACGGCAACGCGACCCAGGAAGGTTTTTTATGATCCACGCCGGCGAGCACAGCTATGGAACCCCTGAATTCTCGACGTACAACACCTGCGATGTCATTATAGGGAAGTTCGTGGGGTTCGCGGAGAACGTCTCCATCGACACCGGCGGCGAACACAACACGAAGGCCATCTCCACCTTTCCGTTCCATCATTTTCACAGGTTCAAGGATGCCGTTGTCGGGACCCGGCCCAATTCGGCCCTCAACAAGGGAAATGTGGTCATCGGAAATGATGTATGGATCGCCGAGGGGGTCCGGATCCTGACCGGGATCACGATCGGGGACGGGGCGGTCATCGGTAGCCGGGCCCTCGTGTGTACGGACATCCCGCCATACGCGATTGCCGTGGGGATTCCCGCGAAGGTCATCCGCTACCGGTTCAGCCCGGACGTGATCGAAAAGCTACTCAAAATCAAGTGGTGGGACTGGCCCATCGAGAAGATCATTGAGAACGCGAAGATCCTGGTCTCCGAAGACCCGGAGGCCCTGTTCAGGGTCGCCGGGATCTAAGATGTCCCGGATATTCGATAGCTTCACCTTCCTGAACGAGCTGAACCTCCTCGAGATCCGGTTGAGGCACCTCTACGACCACGTCGATTTTTTCGTGATCGTCGAAGCCGATCGCACCCACAGCGGCCTGCTGAAACCCTTCGTGTACGAGGAAAACGCCGCGCGGTTCTCCTGGGCAGCCCCGAAGATCATCCACGTCAAGGCACAATTCTCGCCGACCAAAGACCGATGGGAACTCGAGGTTCTCCAGAGGCACTACATCACGAGGGGGTTGATCGGCCATGCGAAGCTCGATGATGTCGTCCTGATCAGCGATTGCGACGAGATCCCGTCTCACAAGGCGGTCGATTCCGTGAGGACTCTGACGGGCCAGACCACCTTCGGATTTGCCCAGAAGGCCTGTGGCTGGTACGTCAACTGGTACGATCCCTCCACATCCTGGGTAGGGACCGTCGCTACCTCTATGGCGAACATCAACAGCGATGCCAACCTCGCTGGATGCCCCAAGTATTTCCGCCAGAACCGTTTCGGGTTCCCTAGAATGCCCGACGGAGGATGTCACTTCACCTTCACAGGAGACCTGGAGGACGTCTCCACGAAGATCGGCGCGTTCGCCCACTCCGAGTTCGATATTCCGGAGAACAGAGATCTCACCAACCTGGCCCGCCGGCGCACTCTGGGTCTGGATCCCTTCGGAGGAATGGGCGAAGCACGGGGACAGTTCCTGGACCTGGACGACCCGAATTTCCCTCCCTACCTGAGGGAGCACAGGGACCAATACCCGAAACTTTTCAAAAAGACTCCCGTCCAGTTGGCGAGTGCCATACAGGGCTGGATGCAGATCCCCGAACTGGAATGGCTCGCGAAGATGGCCGAGAGTCGTCATCTGATCGTCGAAATCGGAAGCTGGAAGGGACGGTCCACGAAGGCCCTGGCGGCCTCGACGCCTGGCGTCGTTTATGCCATCGACCATTGGGCAGGGTCAAAGGACGAACGAAACACCAACCATGCCGAAGCGGTCAGGCTGGGGCCAGCTGGACTCTATTCCGTCTTCGAATCGAACCTCGCGGAGGAAATCGACGCCGGGAAGGTCATTCCCATCATGTCCGATAGCGCCCAGGCCATTCCCTCTCTGCGCGGACTCCTTGGGGACCAGAAAGCCGACATGATCTTCGTCGATGGTGGCCACGACTACGAGGACATCAGCAGGGACATCACGCTCTACCGCCCATTCTTGGCCGAGGGCGGGATCCTGTGCGGCCACGATTATGAATCCGGAGGGCCTGGGGTGATGCGAGCTGTCAACGAGCTCGTGCCCGGGTTCTCCATGGGCGGCGGGACGATCTGGTATCGCTAGGAGTCGGCCTTCTTCGCGAGCGCCCTTATGAACTCGGGCTGTCCTGACGTGTCCGCGTTGTAGACCACCGTAGGCTTCTTCGTGCAGGCCCAGCGCTCGTCTTTCCATCGACCGAAGAACTCGGCATCGTGTGCGTATCCAACCTGGACGCGATCCTTCCACCAGCCATGCTTCAGGATCAGATCCTTCCTGTGGAGCACGCAGGACGTATCGATCCCCTGTGGCTTGGGCGCGTCGAACTTGAGGTCCTTGCCGTCGACCGACATCGACGAGAAGGCATACGCGGCGTCGGTCTTCCGCATCTCATCGTAGAGGCTGGACAGGTGGTCCGTGGTCCAGCAATTGTCATCGTCACAATAGGCGATGAGCCCCCCCGCGGCCATCATGATCCCGTAGTTGCGGGGTTCCGCGCCGCCCGAGCCGTGGTTCTTCGGAAGATTGATGATCCGAAGGCGAGGATCTGCGGATGCTGAAGGAAGATCCGGGCACGCATCTCCGACGACAATCACCTCGACATTGGCATAGTCCTGAGCCAGGGCTGAATTTACGGCCTTGATGAGGAGATCTTTCCGCTTGTACGTCGGGATCACGACGCTGATGAGCGGGCCCGTATGGATCTTTCTGATCCGGGGATCGTCCATCCGGTCGTAGTCCAGGATGGGCCATTCGGCGCGCATCTTCTCGCGATAGGCCGCATCGGTGAAGTAGGGCTCCTGATTCTGGAGCCCCTGGTAGAATCCGCTCATCTGCTGGCGCCGGCCGTCCTCGTGGAACTTCAGGATGTGTTCGTTCAGGCCATTCACGACAAGCGCCTGGCGATGGGATCCTATGAGCTTCTCGTGGACCTTGAAAAACCATTCGATCTTGGGCTTCACTCGGAACAGGAACGGCTTCGCTACGAATTCCTTATGGGATCCGTCCGGGTAGACCCCGTGGAGGGGAGCCAGGAAGATATCCTGGTCGGTCTGGAAGATCAGTTCCTTGACGTGTCTGATCGTGTGCTCGTCCAGTCTCTCGTCCGGATCGAGCATGATCACCCAGTCGAACTCCTTCCCGAATCTCTCCAGGGCCAGGTTCCGCGCGGCGGAGAAGTTTCCGAAAGCGGCCGACTCCGTGCGCGCGCCGACCCTTTCGGCGGCCGCCAGGGTCCCGTCCCTCGATCCCGTGTCGAGGAGCCGGAACTGATTCGTAACGGGCAGGAACTGTTTAAAGAACCCCTCGATGCAGGGCTCTTCGTCCTTCGAAATGGCGATGACCCCGACGCGCGGATGCTTGCGTTTGAAGATCTCCCCGTTCTGGCGCATGATGGCGTTGACGTCCTCTCCCAGGCCACGGAACGTATGGTGCCGCTCGTGCTTGATCCACGTCCCGCCGACGACCTGGCTGGGGACCCCGAACCTATCACGTCCCCTACGGCAGATGTCGTCGTCTTCATAGGTGTCGAGGCGCGTATCGAATCCGGTGAGCTTCCAGAAGAGTTCCGTGGGGACCATCATGCAGACGCCGACGACCATATCCACGAACATGCTCTCTCTGGGGGTGTTCTCCCGGGGGACATCTCCCTGGGGAGGCTTTGCTCTATTGCTGAAGGGGGCGACGAATCCGCCATGAGCCTTGACCGCCTCTACGAGCTTCTGTGGAGTCTCGTCGACAAACTCCGAATCGTCGTTGAGAATACATAGGAGTTTCCGGCTGGTTTCCATGGCCCCGCGGTTGCATCCGGCCCCGAAGCGCAGGTTTATCTCCAGGGGGATTACTTTATCGGCCATGCTCTCCACATGGGACGGCAGGATGCATCCATTGGCCACCACAATGATCTCCGACTGCGGGGACCACTTCCTGATCGACGTGAGACATCTCGTTAGAAGCTCCGTGGGCTTGGCCACAGGGATCACGTAGCTCACGTCCTTGGTGACTAGGTCCGGCTTCAGCCCGGCCGTGCCCTCGGTTCCTCTCGGGCCCGCCGGGCATGGGGTCGTCGTCTGGACCGGGACTGGCGATCTATGCCTGAGGATCCCCAATCCGGTGGATTCCTCCTTGAATTCCGTGATCAGCCCGTGTTCCTTGGCGTATTCCTCGACGGCCCGGCGAAGTTCGGGGAATTGCCGCGTGTCGTGAATCATGAGGATCCCGTCGGGCTTGAGCTTTGGGACCCACAGATTCAGCTCCTTCTTGGTGAGTTCATACGAGTGTTCCGTGTCCAGGAACACAACGTCCAATTCCTTAGGGACGCCGGCCGCGAGGATCTTCTCCTGCTCGTTCGAAAAAGCGTGGACGAACTTCCATTGCGGGTGTCCCGTCCAGGCGTCCTTCCAGGCCTCGTCGCAGTCTACGCTGTAGACCATGCCCCCGCGCTTCTCCACTCCCTTGAGGAAGGCATCCGTGGACACGCCGTCCCGGCTCCCGAGCTCGAGGATGTTGCCCTTCGCCGCCTCCTCCAGGATCGCCAGGAACTCGTTGATGTTGGGATGGTCCCGGCGGTCGGACGCCGGGCGCATCATGTTTCGGACGACCTTGAGGGCGTCGAACAGGCCTTCCATGCGTCCCCAGCCGAAATGCAGGAGGATCGGATCCCCAGGCTGGGACAACGTGAAGCACCGGTCCTCGGCATCGATCGTCTTCTTGCAGGCCATGTAGTCGTAGGCATGCCACAGCTTGGGATTGCCGCGCACGTTCCAGTCCCACTCCTGGTCGATCGCCACAAGAAGGCAACCGTCAAGATACCGGACCTCCGAGGCCTTGTCGGAGATCCCCATTGTCATCACGATCTCCCGGCCATCGCTGTGCCTCTGCTTCCACTTCCCGTGGCACTCTTGCCGCTCCCACCATGGGAACTTGTCAAGGGCCTCCGGATCGTTGCTTCCAACCAGGCCATGCAGCCCACGGGGAAGCCGAGTCACCATTTCAACGAATCCGGGAATGTCCGCGAACCGGACGTCGTTATGGACGTATATGATCCGCTTGCGCCCGGTGAAATGCTTCCGGCCTTCCTCATAGGCCTCGAATATACTGGAACATCCCATGGCCACGTAGAGGTCATGTTGGCTCAGCTGCTCGTGGATCAGCTGGGCGTCCTCTTCAAACCGGGAGGCGACGACGAAGCATGGCTTGTTCGGATCGATCGGCGCCGCCGGGGCTGAGGCCGCTCTTCTCGCCGCGAACTCCATGAATCTCTGGGCATAATGGGTACGGCCGATCGCCAGATGGTCCTGTATGGATTTGTTCTGCTGAAACATGGTATTTTCCCAGGCGTCTCTTATACGATAAAAATAAAGCATCTTGTCGATGTGGTGACATTTCCACTGAGCCATAAACCAGCCTCCGCTTTACTTGTCGATTTTCTCTGGTGAGCCGGATAAGAAAAAGCGACTCATTAAGTCCCAGTCGTCAGCGAGGTTCAATTGGGCATTGTAGCCGCCGAGTTCATGGAAGGCGCTGGCCCGGAAGGCCCTGACGTGGTTGGGTCCGACCGTCAGGAAATAGGCGAAGCTCTGGTCGAATCGGGGACCGAATTTGTCGTAGATGTTTGGGCTCACGGTCTCCAGCCACCGCTTCCCGTGATATAGGGTCCAGCGATACCTGTTTTTCCAGAATGTATCCGGGAACTGCTGGAACGACCCGTTCTCGAAGAAGCTCGAGCAGTTCGAATAGACGAATCCGATCTCAGGGTCGCTTTCGAATGCCTTCTTGACCTCGTCGAGGCAGGTGTCCGCAAGCATGTCGTCGTGGTCGAGTTCGACGAGGTATTCTCCGCGGGCTAGGCGGGTCGCCAGATCCTTGACCGCTCCGACCTTCCTGATGCGCTTCCCCGACCTGAAGGGCCTGACCCGGACGTCCTCGAGGGTCAGTTCCTGCAGGCGGTCCCACGTCCGGTCCTCGGACATGTCGTCAATGACCACCCATTCCCAGTTCGCATACGTCTGCGTCCGAATCGATTCGTAGCACTCTCGGAGATAGTCTCCTGCGTTGAACGTCCCCGTGTAGACGCTGATGAGCGCGTTGGCCTTGTCGTTTGGGTGCTCGTGGTAGCAGTTGAAGGCATAGCAGCCCTCTACGGCGTTGACGATCGCGTCGACAGAGGCGTCCGCGGGAACGTGGATCCACTTCTTCCGAATCTGGAAAGATCCCAGGACCAAGGCCCCGGGCTGAAATTCAGATGTGACGATCACGTCGGGCTGGAACTGTGCGACGAGGCCTAGGATATTCGCGACCTTCGGAGCGTGGAGGACTTCGTAGGGAAGGTCGAATTTCTTCCCGATGATTAAGACCCTGATCCCGGCCGTGCTCATAGCCTAGTCCCTCGAGCTTCTCACCTGGCACCGGCGACATAATCGCTTTCTTTTATGAAGCGCCATCCAGCCCGTTCCGCCGCTCCCTTGTCGTCGCTGCTCCCGCTGACACCAAGAATATTTCCGACCATGACGTAGTCGTCGGCCGGGATGTACTTCTTGAGGTTCATTAAAGCTCCCTCCTTATTGACCGCGCCTTCACCCAAGAACGATACCAGACGCTGCCATCCTGGAACCTGCATCGTCAAGGCCGCCCAGTTCCCGCACAGCCCGACGATGTGTCCTTGAAGCCTCAGGTTCATGAGGTCCTGCAGCTTTATCGGCCCCCTGGACACTTCGAGAGTTTCGTCGACGTCGAAGGCGTAGACTATAGGCATGATTCCTAGTCCCTCGAGGCTTCCATGTAGAGCGATATAAAAGGATGCATATCCAGCGTCTCCCGGAGCATCTTCTCGGAGGAGGATTCCCGGAAGGCCTTCTTTTGGATTCTGACAAACCCGGCTTCCTTGAGAACCTTGGCCAGGAGCTCTTCGTCGTAGACGACCTTGTGGTTCTCGTAGAGCAGGTTGTGGAGCTTCTGGACATTGGGGACGAACTTGCCACATCCGTCGTTGATCTCCTCGAACTCAGAGAGTCGATTCTCGGCATACATCTGGGTGATCTTCTTCGCATCCGGGCAGGAAACCCGGATCAATCCTCCCGGCTTGAGAACCCGACGACATTCCCCCAAGAGGAAGAGGCCCTCTTTAGCCCCCAGATGTTCGATCAAATGGGACATGTAGATCAGCTCAACGGTATCCGACGGGGCTCCAGGAAACCCGGCCGTGAGGTCGGATCGAATAA
>Ga0315294_10009050_pt1 | contig 10939 bp, 4 predicted proteins | sample YL17G13_40_MG_FD_203626 | JGI IMG/M metagenome (GOLD analysis project Ga0315294, IMG submission 203626) | Sediment microbial communities from Yellowstone Lake, YNP, Wyoming, USA - YL17G13_40 | ecosystem: Environmental > Aquatic > Freshwater > Lake > Sediment | place: USA: Wyoming | collected... | reverse complement strand
ACCATCGCCGCTGTCGCAGCTGTTTGGGTAGCCCCGCTTAAGTTCGATGCGGTATATATGCGTTTCGAACTCGCCATTCGGCAGAGTTCGAGCGCACCGCACGCGGAACTACAGCTATACTCTACTCGTGCGACGTATATGAGTGTTTCGTCTCTGGTGCTGTTTGGTCTGCTCGTATGTGCGACTGCTCGGGATCTTGGGGACCGTTCCGGTTCCCAATTCGCGATTCTGGGTGTGCTGGATTGATTCTCGAACCATCGCTTAATCCAACAAACCTTTAAGACCGCACTTGGCATTATGCGAAAACCAAGCGGGGATGGCCCAGACCGGCAAGGCGCTGGATTGCTATCTCGTTCCTGATTGGAATCGGCAAACATCCAGTGCTCGGAAGAGCTCGGGGGTTCAAATCCCCCTCCCCGCGCCCGCTGCTCAACCATCGAAAACCGATCTACAAATCAGTTCTCCCACAAGCTCGTAGACAACCGCGACTGTGCAGTTCTGGGATGGCGCGAAGGAAGTTCCCAACCATGTGTTCAGGATGAAGTAGTCGCCCTCATCAAGCATGCCATTCCCCAGGAGGTCGACCGCGGTACATGACACGTTCATAGATCCGATGTCTAGGTTCCCGAGGTTCGCTCCGTTGTCGAGCTCGCCTGTCGACGGGTACCAACGGACGAAGTTCACGTCGTCCTGCAGCATTATCGCAACGTTGCTCCATGGGACCGGCGTCATCACTCTCACGACCGTGCTCGTCACGCCATCTGGAATCATCTCACTTGAGAGTCTTGCGTACGGGGTTACGGGTTCCAGGATCCTGAGCAAACCTCTGTTGGTCATGGTCATCCCTCGTCCTTGCGCTCTCCTCCGTCGCAGCCAGTTCCGACTTCCCGTTTACCGTAAACACACTAGAACTAGACGTAGATTAGACGTACTACGGAATCTCTATAGCTCGGCTCAGGACAGTACAAGATCGCAAATGCTTGCCCGACCTCCTTCATGATTTCGTGCGTTGACTGACGGACCTCGTCGCAGAAATCTCCGCGTGAAATGTGCGCTGTCCGATGTCGGTTCTTGGACGTCGATTTCGTCTTCCAGGTCATCTAGTTATTCTTATATAGTGTTGAGTTGTTCGGCGGTCGCAAGACGGTGTCCCGGCCGAATATGAGACGCCAGACAGACGATGCTGGGACTCACTTTGAGAGGGGGAGAATCTGTTGGATTCCGCTTCGAATCGAGGGGAAGATTGTGATGCCGCTCCGAGGCGTCCGCACCTGTCTCGAGGCAGCTATCTTCTGCGTCAGTTCATGATCGTTTCCGTGCTCGCCTGGTTCGTGTTCTCCTCTTTCTCCGTGATGTTGCGTGTCCCTCCACCTCAAGATTCCTCATCATTCGAGCCGCTGCAAAGGGCGGACTCACTGAAGGTGGAGCTTGCCAATGTTAGCTTCAGCGCGAGTCCATCCACTGCATATGTCAATGAGGAGGTGACGTTCTTTGCGAACGCCTCTTCTGACGTGCCTGCTGCTGCCTTGACTTTCAGGGTATATTTCGATGCGTTCCTCTACCCATCATTCTCGAACAACACTGCCAGTGCGACTTCCGTCAACACGACAGGGAACCCTGGATCGGTCATCATGAAGTACACGTATGACACCGCAGGAAACTTTTCCGACTTGAATGGTCCGTTCTTCTTCGCACGGTTGTACGTCGGTGATGGCACGAACACGGTGAACAAGTACATAAGAGTGTACGTGAACTACAATGTGCCACCGTGGTTCATAAGCGAAGTACCAAATCCGGTGCAAACGACGGAGAACACTGTAGAGAGCCTCTCAACCATCATCCAAGATGTGAACAATGATCCTGTCACCGTGACTTGGGACTTCGGGGATGGCACCGCCAATGAGACGCAGTTGCTGACGGGAACGGCGGCGGCAGATGGCGTCTACTCCAACGTCACTCACGCTTGGAGCCCGCCTGCGGACCCCGGAGTCGGGGACTTCACTGTCATCTACCAGATGAACATCACGTTGGACGATGGGTTCAATCCCCCGGTAGTGTCAACGTCCTTCGTGAACGTCTACGTGCCCATCAATTTCCCCCCGACGATCGGGTTTGCCGCGTCCGTCTCGCGCGCATCACCCGGAGATGTCATCAACTTCTCCGCAAGGGCCACCGATGCTGAGGGCGACCCCCTGACGTGGACTTTCAACTATTCGGATGGATCGATTGAGGTGTTTCACACACTAGCCACTTCACCAGGCACATTGGTCTGGAACAACGTGACCCACCACTTCGATGCCATTGGCAGCTACACAGTATCCATCTACGTCAGCGATGCTCTAGAGCCCAACCAGGTCTCTTATCACAACCAGTCTGCAGATGTAGGGATCCAGATCGTCGATAACTTGCCCCCGGAGGTATCCAAAGAGATCAGCTCATCGCCACAAGGGGACCCCCAAATCCAAGGAATGATTGGCAACATCAGCGTCGAGTTCTCGATCGAGGGGAACGACTGGGAGGGCGATGTGGTCACTGCCGTTTGGGACATGAACGATACCCTAGGTCCTCGTACGAACGCGACTTCGGGAGGAACAGACAAATTCATGTTTAACCAGACGCGCGTGTTCGACAAGCCCGGTCTGTACAACATATCGATAGTCATCACAGACGGACGTCCCGGGCATGAGATACTCCGTTACAGGATAGTCAACGTTACATCGACCAACCTGCCGCCCAATCTTGTCGGTCTTAGCTTCGAATATGCTCCGGGCCATGACTTTGCAACACCTAACGAAGCCATCAATTTCACACTCGTGCTGTCGGATCCGGAGCGGGACCCTATAGAGGTGTCGTGGGACTTCGGCGATGGCACTCCCATCCTATACTTCAATCTCACAGAGTATGTGGACGGAAACTTAACGCTAACCCTCAATCACAGCTACCCAGACGTGAAGGAGTATACTATCACAGTCCATTACACGGACAACCAGCTGGGCATCTTGAACCACTTCAAGTTCATCAACGCGACCGTGGCGGTCTTGGTGCCCAGGCCGAAAGTCGTCATCACATGGGACTTGTGGGATTACGTTAGCCTCGGGATGTTCTTGATGATCCCGGTGTCCTTAGTCGTTCGTGTCTTGTACGTAGGTAGGCGTCGGAAACGGCTAGAGGAGGAAGGAGTGACGCTGGAGGAGTACAACCTAATGAAGCAGGAGCATGTGGACCAGCCCGATCAAGACAGAAAGGAGGGATGAGCAATGGCGAAGCGATCGTTCAGAAGGATCATCGCGCGGCGCGTCATCAACGTCGTCATAACCATATTCGGCATAATGGCCCTTAACTTCTTCCTGATACACCTGATGCCAGGAGACCCGATCCTGAACATGGTCCCTAGGGAACCGAAGTTCGACCCGAGCCTGCAGTACGAGCTGATGGATAAGTTCCACCTCAACGCAAGCTTACCGGAACAGTTCGGGATCTATCTGTACAATGCGATCACACTGGAATGGGGCACTTCCTACATGGCGAATAGTCAGCCAGTCTTCAAACTAATTCTCAACGACTTACGTTGGACGATGCTGCTCGTCGGGATCTCGACGATATTCACAATCATCATAGGCATGGCCATCGGAGCGCTGTCCGCCTACAGGAGAGGAGGCGCCTTCGATGTCATCGCCACGTCATCATCGTTGTTCTTCTACGGCATGCCGGTATTTTGGTTCGCCATACTTTTGCAGATGCTGTTCACGTCCCATCCGCTTGGCATGGCGTGGTGGCCTCAGTTCCCTCCGAGCGGGTACTATGACACCAACAAGTATGGAGCGGTTTTCAAGGTGAACCTTCCGATCATGTTGAGCGTTTTACGGTACCTCGTTGTCCCGTCGCTTGTCCTCTCCATAGGATACATCGCGGGCGTATCCATGGTCATGAGGAGCGCGCTCGTGGACGTGATGACGGACGATTACATTCTCACCGCCCGTGCGAAGGGTCTCACGGACTACCAGGTGCTCCGGCATCATGCCCTGCCGAACGGGATGCCACCGATGATCGCGCTCATAGCGATGGACATAGCGTTCGTGATCGGCGGTGCCTACCAGGTCGAGGTGATCTTCAATTATCCTGGTATAGGTTATCGTACGATCAGCGCGATAAACAGCCTGGACTTTCCCATCCTCCAGTTCATCGTGGTCATCGGGGGCGTGGCCGTTGTCATCGCCAACTTCGTTGCCGACCTTTTGCTGATCTATATCGATCCGAGGATCAAGATTTCGTGATGGTGCCAACATGTCTTCGAATCCAATCAAAGGAAGCGAAACAAGCCCGCGATCAGCGGGCCCTGTTCGTCCTGCCAGCGTAACGCTCGATCTACCGGACGAGGACGCGCTCCAGCTCAAGATGGACACCCTGGCAAAGAGGCTGGGGAAATACTTGGGCATCATCGGCCTGATATTTGCGGGCATCGTCGCCTACTGGTCCAAGTCCATCGCTGTGGATCAACCATGGCGGGCTCTCTGGGGATACTACATAGACGAGCGGTCGCTAGTGGTTGAGATGAGCTGGGTCCTGCCTTTGGTCATGGGCCTTCTGGCATCTCTTGTGATACTGTGGACATTGTTCAAACCCCGCAAAGTGAGCAGGTTCAGCGTGCCGTTCTACCTGTCCGTTGCCGGACTCGCGGTGTCGCTAGTCGTGTTGATCGTTCAGCAGCTGGACGCCTTCCAGGTCCTGAGCCTGGGTTCGCATTCCTGGCTCTACCCGATTTCCGTTCTCGGCATAAGCTTGGCTATGGTCTCGCTTGCTCTTGGAGGCACAGGGAGCAGGCGAGATAAGTCGGTCAGCGCCATAGCAGCGTTCATCCCTCCGGTCATTATGTCGTTCCCGCTCTGCGTGACGCTCTCATCGTCCGCCACTGCAGACTACCTGTTAATCGCGTACTTCTGGGCCGGGGTCGCGATCATCATGAGCGGGATCAAACTCGACACGCTCTACAACAGTCTGGCAATTGGCAAGCTGGCGAAATGGTCCGGCATATCGATTGGCGTGCTTCTTCTGGTCGCCGCCATAGTCACTCGTTCTCCACGCTTCTACTTCTTCGAGCTCAGATGGATCGCCCCGCTCGCTGGTGGCGTGGTTGTGTCCGCGCTGGCCGCCTGGAGGGTCCACACAACGAACACTGCTGGCTTCTCGAGACCGCAGGGCAAGAGCAGCTCTGAGATCGACCTCGACGGCGGAAGTCGTAGCATGTCCGCAAGTTCCCCTAGCTCGCTGGGACGCGGCTTAGACTGGCTTCTCGCAGGAACGTATGCGTCGTATCTCAGCATCTTGGGATACTTTGTCTCTCTGACGATCTTCGTGATTGTCTATCTCGACGCATGGGAAGTGCTCAACCTAGGAACGGCCAACTGGCTCTATCTATCATCGGTCGTCGGGACGAGCATGGCAATGATATCTCTCTCATTGGCGGGAGAAGGTGATAAGCGAGACAGGATCCTGAGCATCCTGACATCCCTCATACCCATCGCCGTGCTCTCGTTGCCGATGCTCCTAGGGCTGGATGCCCACCAGGATCCAGGATCGTTCTGGCAGATATTCGTCATCAGCGCGGTCGCGTTTGGACTGAGCGGTATCAACCTGCACACGGCCTACGTAGGGGCCCACGTTCTGCGCGAGAAACTGAAACTCACCACCCTCCGCACATTGAAGGTCTTCAAACAGGTCATGGCGAATCCTATGGGTGTCGTCGGTGTCGCGATCCTCATGTTCTTTGTGATCATGGCTGCCTTCGGACCAGCATTGGCTCCGTACAATGTCCCTTCAGGCATTGGACAGTTCGAGAAGTACCTCAAGCCTTGGGAGAACGCAACGGCAGCGCCCTCGTACATCCCTCCGATCAAATACGCCATCCCTCTTGTCGGGGGCATCTTGTCCTCCATTGTCGTCTTGGGGGTGGTCACGAGATCCACAGCCGAGGGTAGAAGGGTCGTAAGCTACTATGTCGCGCTTCTGGCGTTGGTCTTTTCATCCGTGCTGCTGTCCGTGGTGCTGCTGGACGCATGGGGCACCCTCAGCCTTGGATATCCTGACTGGCTCTGTCCTGTCTCGCTTCTTGGCGTCACCTTCGCGTTCCTGTCGGTTGCCATCGTACGCGCGGACAGAAGCCAGAAAAGCATCGTCGGCATCGTCGCCGCGATAGCGGCCCCTGTCGTCCTCATAATCCCGACGGTCCTGGACCTGAACGCGAAGGAGTTCGCAAGAGCGTTGTTCGCCACATATATCTTGAGCGGTTCTCTTGTCATCACAAGTGGCACTGCTCTGTTCTACTTCTACAAAGGGCTGAAGGCCGGCTGGACCTTAGAAGGATCCGAGGCGGACAAGCTCGTCTTCAACATGGGACGGCTGGCGAAAGCCTTCGGCGCCCTGGTGGGTGCTTCCATCATCCTAGCAGGAATCATCGCATATCTGGAGGGCAACTGGACCCTGCACTGGATGGGAACCGATACCTTCGGGTACGACGTGTTCAGTGAGCTGCTCGTCGGCGCCCGGACATCCATCATCGTGGGCATATTCTCCGCCCTGATAGCGTCGGTCCTTGGAGCAGCGGTCGGATTGTACTCTGGTTATGTTGGTGGCTGGACCGATGAGGTCATCATGCGCGCCAACGACGTCGTGCTCTCGATCCCATGGCTCGTCCTAATGATCATCGTTGCAGCAATGCTCGGCAAGATCGACCTCACCGGAATCATCTTGATCATAGGATTGACCGGCTGGTCGGCGACAGCAAGGATGGTCCGCGCGCAGGTGCTGTCGATAAGGGAGAGGCAGTTCATCGAGCGAGCTAGGGCGATAGGCTCATCGGACATGGCGATCGTCAGACGCCATGTGCTCCCGAACGCTTTCCCGCTCGTGTTCGCGAACACAATCCTTACCGTCGCTGTATCGATCCTGTCTGAAGCCACTCTCAGCTTCTTGGGCATGCGCCCCGTAGGTGTCGTCACCTGGGGAACGATGCTGTCCTATGCGTCCTCTGCGAACGCCTTCCAAATCGGCCTTCAATGGTGGATAATCGCTCCGGGCCTGTGCATCGTCACGATCGTCCTCGGGTTCACTCTCCTGGGCTATGCGCTGGACGACATCCTGAACCCGAAGCTGAGGAAGCGCTGAGTCCGTCCTTGGACTGCTCCCTGCAGAAGCCCTCGGCACTGGATAGGGCGCGCGAGGAGTTGCTTGAACAACGATTCGTTTTAATGTCCACATTTGTTCATAGGCCAGGTCTGTCCATTTCGCAGCATAGGCTAGGTCTGTCCATTTCGCAGAAGCGAAAACACCTTATAGCTGTGCTCACGTGAGCGTTATCCATCACCTGTCAGGATTGGGGGGATAAGAGATCTATCTTAAGGGTGTCCAGGCTGAAACCTTGTTTTCGCGCGGTCCAGCGCATTGGAGATTTCCGTCTCAGCACCTGGTATATTCTGGCGGGGGAGTGACTTTGGGATCCAGCATGCGAGTATCCATGCTGACCACAGACGTCTTTGGAGAAACATAGGAGGAATCATAAAATGGAAAACGTTGCAAGAGCTAGCAGAATAACGGTCTTTGCTGCCATATTCTTCGCAGCCATGATGCTTGGCACGCCATCGTTCCTTTTGGACAATGGCAACAGCATCAGTCCTGTGGGCACGGCGGCTGCAGCCAACGGGACCCGTGTTTTCACAGTCGGCCAGGCTGATTTCACAGCCTCGGTGACGACTCTGAGCCCGTTCCTGTACACGTCCGCTGCTGAGATGATGACCATTTGGCCGTGCTACAGCATGTTGATGATGTATGACACCAACGGGATCGACAGGATCGGCGACCTTGCCATCGACTGGTCATTCACGCCGGACGGACTCACATGGACTTTCAACCTGGCGAACAACGCATACTTCATTGACCCGCTCAACCCGACATCCACAGCCCACCAAGTGACCGCGGCCGATGTCATCTACACATTCTGGCAGGTCCAGAACAACACCAACACGCTGTCGTCGTACTTCCCTGGAATTATCGAAAGGATGTGGGCAGACACCCCATTCGTGTTCAACGTCGAGCTTAACGCGCCATACGCTCCGTTCGTGGGCGCGCTCACAACGATCCCGATCATACCGAAGTACTACTGGCAGCCACACGAGAAATCGGGCGATTGTACCGGATGGACCTCTGCTCTGCCGATCGGCTCAGGACCGTGGTACTACACGTTGCCTGGCCTTCCGACGACAGGCGAGGTCGTGCTTCAGAGAAACACAATCTGGTTCATGGAAGCAAACAGGGGCTGGCAGATACACGTTGACACGCTCAAGTACAAGTCCGAGACCGACGATGGAACCGCATGGCTGGAGCTCCAACAGGGTATCATCGATGTCATGATGGGCGTCCCGCCGTCCGTGTACCTCGAGACATTGCCTGCCGAAAAACGCGCAGGGACAATGGATGGATGGGCAGCTAGCACTGGGTTCGTTTACGAGTACAACCTCAACCAGATGACGGACGAGCTGCGTGCCGCTCTACACATGGCGGGTTCCAACAGCCAACTGCTACAGGACCCGGTCGTGAGGAAGGCGATGGCGATGAGCGTCAACAAGCCCGATTTCATCACGCAAGTCCTGTCGGGCCTCGGCTCCGTCGCGGACTCTCTATGTCCCGATGTCAACCCGTGGTACTATCACTATCCAGACCCGGTGGCTTTCAACACCGCACAGGCAAGAGCTGATCTGAACGCTGCCGGATGGGCGTACGACAGTACTGGCGCCTATAACCCGACCACGACGCCTCTATACAAGAAGAGCCTCTCGACCGGCGCCGCTATCGACCCGCTGGAGTTCAGGTTCTACTCGCTTACGACCGGCGACGACTGGATGATTGGATCCACCCTGATCCAGGGCTGGGCCGCTCAGGCCGGCGTCAAGCTTAACCTCGAGCTGTTGACATACAACCAGATCAGCTCGGCCTGGAAGAGCGCCGACTACGACGTGTGGCTCTGGGACTGGATGTTCTCGCCCACATCCGACATTTCGACCGACATCATGTCGGTCCTGACCACGGCCGAGATAGAAGGAGGCTGGCAGGACATCTATTGGTCGAACGCGACCTTTGACGCCCTGTACAACAGGTCGCTCCTCGCAATGGACCCGGTCGCCAGGAAGGCAATCGGCGACCAGCTGCAGTCAATTGCATACGAGAGCTTCACATGTCAGTTGGTTGCATACAGGAAGGAGCTCTATGCGGCAAGCCTCAGTACCTGGACCGGCTACGGCAACTGGTCAGAGCAGTTCACACTGATGCCCGACCAGCTCTACCCATTCTTGTACATGCAGCTCTCACCGAACGGACCCGCCGCCAGCCCGAGGAACACCGCGCCTCAGATCACCAGCCTTGCCCCGTATCTGGAGACGACCAAGTGGTTTGACCAACCCTTCACTGGAGGCGCAACGGACTCAGATACCCTGCAATACACTTGGTTCTGGGGTGATGGCTCCGCGCCAACTGGCCCGCTGTCCAGCCCGGGTACGACCCACAACTTCACCAAGGACGGGTACTACACCGTCTGGTTCCAGGCTAAGGAAGTTGGCACTACTGACCTGTTCGGCACGGTTGGCAGGATGCTGGTCAAGGTCATTGACGTCAACAATAGGGCGCCTAGCTCCCTGTCAATAGGCTATACGCCAGCTTCGCCAAACACGGGTAATGTGATCCAATTCACTGGGTCGGCAATCGATCTAGACGGTGATCCGTTGTACTATTCATGGGACTTCGGCGACACGTTCACGTCCCTTGAGCAGAACCCCACGCATCAATACATGACCCAGGGTTCGTACACGGCCAAGCTGTACGTGACGGACAACCACGTAGGTTCACAGCCGAGACCCGTGAACACGACCAGTGGCGGGTTCGTTGTTGTAACGGAAAACGCGATGCCGAGCATATCCGTGCCCGACTTTAGCATCCAGATGTGGAAGACGTCGGTCCAGTACAACATAACTGCATCGGATAGCGACAATAGTCTCCGGCTCACGTGGTTGTGGGGTGACGGCTCGTCCTCGGTGACGACATTGCCGACAGCATGGCACACCTACACCAAGAGGGGAACGTTCACCATCAAAGTGTATGCGGACGACTTGACGGGCCTGCCTGGTCACAATGCGACTGACAGCGGCCTCGTCACGATCGTAAGCGACCCTACGCCGCCCACTACTCTGTCGCTGACTGTGAACAATAGCAGCCCGTTCCAGTACGAGTTGATCAGTTTCACCGGCAAGGCGAAGGACGTCTCTGGTGAAGATCTCAGGTTCACCTTCAAGTTCGGTGATGGCACATACGCCAATGTGGACACGGTCGCGACCAATCAAGTGGTGACGGTCGTCGCTCCTCATTGGTACACGACCGCGGGCACGAAGAGCGCGTACCTGTATGTGTCGGACTTCCAGAGCAACGTGTCCACGACTGTTGCCCTGGTCATCACCGTTCGGGCGTTGAACCAGGCGCCATCGGTGACGCCGCTGGAGGACGTGACCGGAGACCAGGGACAGACGCTATCGTTCTCGGCCACGGCATGGGACCCGGACTTCGCTGACACCCTGAACTACACCTGGAACTTCGGCGACGGCTCTGCCCTCGTCGTGGGCGATTCGGTTACGCACGCATATGCAGCTGCGGGCACGTATACGTTCAGCGTTTACGTGAGCGACGGCCAAGGTCACAACGTGACGAGCTCTGCGACGGCTTCGATTGCATTCGTCCTCAACCTTGCGAGTGGCTGGAACTTCGTGTCGATACCTATTGTCGGTGGTGTCTACAATGCGAGCACGCTCGGCTTGTCGACGGGCGATTCGGTGTCCGGATGGAACTCCGCGACGGGGATGTATGACAAGAACTACTTTGTCGGCATCTCTCCACTGATAATGGA
>Ga0315294_10009048_pt1 | contig 10941 bp, 10 predicted proteins | sample YL17G13_40_MG_FD_203626 | JGI IMG/M metagenome (GOLD analysis project Ga0315294, IMG submission 203626) | Sediment microbial communities from Yellowstone Lake, YNP, Wyoming, USA - YL17G13_40 | ecosystem: Environmental > Aquatic > Freshwater > Lake > Sediment | place: USA: Wyoming | collected... | reverse complement strand
ATCAAGGGCTTCGAGAAGTTTAACCACTTTTTGCGCCTCCTCTTCAGCGACAGCGACCGGACTTTTCGGCTCAAAAACCAGTTCCGACGATTCGACCTTGAACCCAGCAGCTTCCAGAGCATCCTTAACCAGCTTCAGCTTTTCCGCCGCCACATAAACCAAGTAACCGCCTTCGATCAGCTCATAATCATCAGCTCCCGAATCAATTATCTTGAGCTCCGCCTCCTCATTTTCCGCGCCGATAATTTTTATCAGGCCTTTGCGCTCAAAAAGATAAGAAACCGCTCCTCCGCCGGCCATTTTCCCGCCAAATTTATTGAGGGTTGCTTTTACTTCGGCTGAAGTGCGGTTTTTATTGTCGGTTACAGCCTCGACCAAGATAGCCGTGCCGGCCGGACCGTAAATCTCGTAAGTTATTTCCTCAACCCGTTGTCCGCCCCCTTCCCCAGTGCCGCGTTTGATCGCCCGCTCGATATTGTCTTTGGGCATATTGGCCGCTCGGGCGCGCTCCAGGGCAAGGCGAAGCTGAAAATTCATCCCGGTCCGCCCATCGGCGGAGTCCCCGGCGCGGGCGGCCAGGGTGACGGCATTGGCCAGTTTCGTAAAAAGATTACTCCGGCGAGCGTCGGAGGTCGCTTTCTGGCGTTTAATGGTTGACCATTTAGAATGACCGGACATAATAATAAGTCAAATGCTAAAAGTTAAAAGTCAAAAGTTTTTATATTTGTCTCCCCGACCTATCCACTTTTAACTTAAACTTCTGACCTTTGACCTATAACCTTTAACTTAACCTATCACGTTCGCATTGGGTTGACAAACCAGAAGAAACCTGCTATACTCTAGCTGTTTGAATCTGACGCTACGTCGGCTATGTTTTTTGTAGCAGGCGTAGCGGCAAGGAGGCGGCGCCATGCGCCCGCTCGTTTACATCACAGTTCTGATTCTCCTGGGGGCGGCTTCCGCCGCCCTGGCCGACGGCTTCATTGCCGTCGGCGGAGGCGGAGTCATTATCGGGTTCGGCGGCGGCTGTCGGCCGCTGCCCCCCGGCTTGATGGGGCCCCAGTACTGGGGCGGGCCACCGGTTCTCGGACCGCCGATCTTTGGCGGATCACCGATCTTCGGCGGCCCCCAGCTTCTGCCGCCGCCTGTTTACCCACAACTCTATGGCTGGAACACGCTACCGCCGCCCACTTTCTGTCCCCAGCCCTACGGTTGGGGCGCCCCGGCGCCGGGCTTTCTGCCCGGACAGCCGGACAACTGGCGCGTCTACACCGAGAGTGGCCCACGGGGGCGCCAAACCTCGGGGTGGGCCCGCGGCCATGATCCCCGCGGCGGGACGTGGCGCTACAGCTTCGACAACCCACGCTGGTAGATCGCTTCGGCCGAGGATAGAACGCCAGAACCGCGATCTGTCCTTGGCCCGGGCCAGCGAGGCGGGAGCGGTGGCGCTCGGCCATGCCAGCTGCCGACGGCGCAACCTAGAGCACCAGCTCCCGCGACTCTCTTCCGCTGGCCCACCTTTTGGCCGGTGGGGTGGAAAGTCGCGCCTGGCTCCTGCCCCTCTGCGCGGCTTTCCCCGACCGACCCCGCCGGCCGCCATCTTTCTCAACGCCCCGCTGCGCAGCTGCGCAGCGGGGCGTTCTGCTTTCTAAACGTCACACTTTCAGCTCTCTAACCTTAAAAAGTTCACATTTTAAGGACGACCGTCACTAAAATGTACGTTTTGCGTGTCACTTTATGCAATTTTATAGACTACACGGCTCACGTAGGTAGAATGTAGAATATAGAACCTGGCGTTTTATTTCTTCGGTTGCCAGCCACCTTGATAGACAAAATCGATCGTGCCTTTTTCGTCCGTGCGCAAAACCTCCGCCCCGAGCGCCTTAAGGGCCGCCAAAACAGTTTCCGCGGGATGCCCGTAGCGATTATTTTTTCCGACCGAGATAACCGCGTAGAGCGGCCGGACATCTTCCAAAAATTTTTTATTTAAGGCACCGGAGGAGCCGTGATGAGCCACTTTCAAAATTTCAGAGTGTAGCTCTTCCGCGGAGAAGGCGGAGAGAATCCCGTTTTGAGCCTTAACTTCAGCGTCACCGGCCAGCATCACCCGCCCTCCTTTGTAATCAAGCCGGATAACCAACGAGCGGTCGTTGGTGCTCATCGAGGCGGCCATCTCCTCGTCCGGCCACAAAACCAGCCCCTTCGCTTGCTCGGAAAAATCAATCCGGTCCGATTTCTTGACTACCCGCTCTTTAACCCCTCGTTCCTTCACCTTTTTCTCCAACCTCGCCCCGAGTTCCGTCTCGCCTTCAAATTTCGTTTCAATCACCTCTCCAACCTCATAGCTAGTCAGCACCGCCTCCAATCCCCCGACGTGGTCGGCGTCGGGATGGCTCAAGACGACATACTCGATTTTCCGATCGGCCGCCGGCATCCTTTCGGCAATTGCTTCCAAGTCCCCGGCAGCGCGGCCGCAGTCAACCAAAATCTGCACGCCGGCGGGTAAATTAACAAGCGTCGCGTCGGCTTGAGCGACATCCAAAGCAGAAATTTGCCCCTCGCCGGAGACCGGATTGGCGCTAGCGTTGCGATAAACCGAACTCCAAAGATAAAGGCAAACAACCAGCGCCGCCCCTACCAGCAGGGAAAAATATCGCGATTTCGGTCTTTTCATCTCATCATCTCATTATCCTTCTGAAAGCAAAGTGTCGAGCGGCGGCAAACGCCGCTAAAATTACTGCGTACAGCCCGACTGCTGCTAGAGCATTGACTCTCGCATTATACAGTGCCAAGGGCATCTGCCCAAAAAATTCAATCAACGCCAAAAAATAATCAAGCAAAAGCTTGGCCGCCCCGGCGAAAAATTGCCCAAGATAAGACCAGGCGAAAAAGCCGCCAAGAGCCAGGGCGACCAAGAGCATCGCCGCCGGCACCAGCGGCAAAATAAGCAAATTAGTCAGCGGAGCAACTAATGAGACCCGCCCAAAAGCCAAAAGTAAAATCGGCAGGGTAAAAAGCTGGGCGACGAGCGTTTCTGTAAGCACTCCGCCCACCTCCTGCAACACTACCCCACCCCGGCGCAGCAGAGCGCTAAAATATTCGGCCAGCGGCACCGCCCAAATCAGCCCGAAGGTGGCGGCAAAAGAGAGTTGAAAACCAACATCCCAGAGCACATACGGGTTAGTAAGCGTCATCGCCAGAGCGGCGACAAAAAGCGCGTCCAAAAGAGCGCGCGGCCGGCCGAGCAAACGCCCGACAAGATAAAGCGCGCCCATAATGGCGGCGCGGAAAACCGACGGCGTCAGTCCGGCCAGCAAGGGAAAAACAATCAGAAAGACCAAGCTCAAACCGGCGGCCAAATTACGGCCGCCAAGTCGGCGCAAAAAGCGAAAAATTATTACCGTGATAATGGAAATGTTATAGCCGGAAACCGCCACCAAGTGCGAAGTACCGCTGGCGACTAAAGCTGTTTTGACGGAAGCAGAGAAACCCTCCGAGCCGCCCAGAACCAGACCGATAGCTAAAACGCCGGCATTGCCGGGAAACAATTTGTACAAGGTGCTTTTAAACAAAGCCGATAAATCACTGATTTGTCTCCAGACCCCTCGGCCCGGCTCAAGAAGAGCGATTTCCGGATCACTGATAAGCTGACTCGTCCGGTAGCGGCTCTCAAGAGAGCGCTTTTGGCGGTCAGAAACGGCGGCTAAATTCTCCTGCGCCAGGCACATTTTCACTAAATCCCCCACCTTAAAATCCCCTTCTTCAACCTGCACTGCTACTGTTTTTGTTCCCAGATCAAGGGCAAACTCGCTTTGCGAGCCGACCTTTCTCGGCGCCGAGGCGACCCTGGCTTCCCAGCAGCCCGGCTCGACGGGTGGCGAGGAAAATTTGGTAAAAAGCCAAAAATAGCCGAAGCCCATAAAAAAGAGCACAAGAAAAATCGCCGGAATAAACTGGCGCCACAAGATCGCCAAAAGCAAAGCCGCCCCTATAAGTATTGCCAGCCCCTCGTGCCTTGTCTGGAATTGGCTCGAGACGAACACTCCGCCAACCAGCGCCACGCACCAATAAAGCGGCCGGCGCCAAGTCTGACTTGCCCGCTGCATCATTAAACGAAACCAGAGCCACCACCCCTTTGACATTCGGGACAATTTCATCTAGATTGATACTAGCAGGAGCTGATAAAAACAAAATGTCTCCCCAGCGTCGCTTTGTTTACGCTTTTGTGGCAATCTTTCTAATCGGCGGAACCGCCTTGGTGGCCTATAAAGCCATTCAAAGCTCCGCCGAGGCGGACATCTCGGGCGGGGCAATCGCCCGAGTCGATCTTGAAATTTCCGCTCCAAGTTCTGCCTCAACTGTGACTATGACTGCCGCTTTTGCTCCTGTCGGCGGCGGCATCAGCATTCTGAAAGAAAAAGAAATCTCTCCCAAAGCCGGCACCACCAGCTACAGTTGGAAAGTCAAAGACTTGCCGGAGGGCCGTTATAATGTTACTTTAAGTTGTCCGGGCGGGACATTCACCCCCCAGGCCACTTACGCAACTCTGAAAGCCAACCAAAACAATTTTGTCGGGGAATTCAAATTGTCTCTAGGAACCTGAATCAGTGACGAAACTTTCCTCTTATCAAAAAAAACTCGTTGAGCTCAAAGCGGGCTGGCAGCGAACGGCAGCCGATTTTGAAAATTATAAAAAAAGGGTCGAGCGCGAGAAGGAAGGCTGGACCAACCAAGCTAAAATTGAGGTTTTCCACGAACTTTTGCCGATTTTGGATAATCTCTCCTTGGCGGCTGGCGCAGCCGGCGACGAAAAAAAGCTCAATCAGTGGGAGCAGGGAATTATGCTCATCGCCAAAGAGGTTGACGAAAAACTCGCCGCACTTGGAATCGTTAAAATTTCTCCCAAAGTCGGCGAGCTTTTCGACCATAATTTGCACGAGGCCGTGGCCGCAGTTGACTTGACAGCTCACGAATCCGCGACTATAACCAAAGTAGAAAAAAACGGCTACCGGATGGGGGAGGTAGTCATCCGGCCGGCTAAAGTTATTGTCGCCAAATGAGTCCGACCAAAACCAAAAAACTCTGGCGCTCCAAAAAAGACCACTACCTTGCCGGTGTCTGCGGCGGGTTGGGCGAATATTTTGATATCGATCCGCTCATTTTTCGATTAATCTTTCTGATCGTGCTTTTTTTCGGCGGAGCGGGACTTCTAATTTATCTAATTTTATGGATCGTCGTCCCCGAAGAAGGCGAAGACAAAAGGAGCCGAGAAATCGGTGCCAGCATTAAAGAAGGAGCAAATAAAATGGCTGAGGAAATCAAAGAAAAACCGCGCCGATCAACGCACAATCAAATCATAGGGGGCCTGCTGATTTTAGTCATTGGAGTTATTTTTCTCATTAATAATTTTTTGCCCAAGGTCGGCTTTGATAAACTTTGGCCGTTAATCTTAATTATCCTCGCCATCGGGATAATCACCGGCGCGCTTCGCTCGGAGAAAAAGTCGGAGGGGAAAAAGGAACGGAAATGAACTTAGGCAAATTTCTTTGGGGGCTGGTGGTTTTGGCCTTCGGGATAATTTTCCTGCTCATCAATTTCGGCTATCTTGAATGGAACGTTTTGGTTGACATTTGGCGGCTTTGGCCGTTGATTTTAATCATCGCCGGGCTCTCCATTATGAGCCGCACTCTGCCGAACGCCGTCAACATTTTCTTGGGAGTCTTCCTGATTCTGCTGGTCGGTTTGGTCATTTACAATCTCGTCGCCAATCCTTCGCCAAGCGCTCGGCGGCTCGGGTCAGCCACTCCAGACAATCGGGGTACCAGCTACACTATTTCTGAAGAGGCGGGAGGCGGCGCCACGGCCGCCCAAATCCAGCTTTCAACCGGCGCCGCCAAAGTCGAGGTGGCGGGCGGAGGAGGAAAACTCCTCGAAGGAACGGTCGTCAGCAGTTTTCTTACCCCTTCCGTCGAGCACAGCCGCTTCAATGGCAATGAAAAAATCAACGTGGCCGCTAACGCCGCTTGGATTAAATCGCTGCGCGCCGGACGCAATGATTGGAATCTAATTTTGGGCAAAGATTTGCCGACCTCTCTGGAGCTCAATTGCGGGGCGATTGACGCCGCTCTTGACCTGCGCGAGGTGAAACTAACCAAGCTGACTATTAAAGGTGGGGCTTCGTCCATTGACCTGAATCTCGGCGATAAGATTGAAAAGCTCGAGGCCACTATTGAACTTGGGGCGAGTGATTTGAAAATTAACGTCCCCAAAGGTGTCGGGGTAAAAATCAAGGCCGAATCCGGCCTAAGCTCGAATAATTTTGCCAGCCAGGATCTGACCCGTTCGGATGATACTTTTGAATCCGCCGATTATGAGGCCAGCGCCAAAAAAATTGAAATTGATCTTAAAACCGGCGCCTCATCAGTTGAGCTCGAGCGGTCATAGGATTAACGCTGACCGAAAATTCCAAACTTCAAGCACCAATGCTCATACAAATATCAAATACTAAAGTCCAAACAAACACTCTCGCTTTGAGTTTTGGGGTTTGGAGCTTGTATGCCTGCCCACCGAAGCCTTGGCGGAGGTGGGGTTCTTAGAATTTGAGCATTGAGATTTTTCAAAAGAAGGGCTTTGGGCATATGCTTTGCAGCATAACCGAGGGCCTTTCGGCCTTTTGACACTGCGGCAGCCAAAAAGGAGTGATGGCGGATGGATGGGCTGGAAACGCCCACCTCGCCGAGTGGACAAGCGCAGCCACTCGACGATCTGCGCTGGCTCCTTGAGCTGGCGCAGGAAGCAGGGCTGGCCGAGCTCGAAGTTGTAGATGTAGATAGTGGCTTCGAGGCCAGGATTGTGACCGGGCTGCCAGTGGCCGCCCGAAACCCCACCACAACAGAAACGGCACCAGCTGAAGCGCCTGCCATCCCTGAAGGCGCTTGGGTAGTCACCTCTCCTCTTGACGGGATTTTCTACCGCGCCAAGACACCAAACGACCCGCCCTTCGTTGAGGTGGGAGAGCAAGTTAAGAAAGGCGAGACTGTCTGCATCGTCGAAGTGTTCAAGTTGGTTAACAACGTCGAAGCCTCCTGCCGCGGAACCGTCCACGCCATCCTCGTCGAAAACGAGCAGGAGGTCAAACGAGACCAGCCGCTTATGTACATCGTTCCCACCCCGGGTCCCGCACTTTGAGCGCTCGCGCGCAAAGTGCGGGACCCGTCCGCTTTTTATGCAGTCCATTACCCAAAGATACTATTTTAAGGACGACCGTCACTAAAATGTAACATTGGCCAACGGTGGTTTTTTCTTGTAATAAGTGGTTTTCTCCTGTAACAACGGGTCATATTTGGACGGTCGTTCAAATAAGACACAAATATTCTCGAGAAAATGTTTGCGATCGCTAAATCTTACTATCTTTTTAAACGACAAACGCCCCCCATAGCTTGCGCGACGGGGGGCGTGGAATGTGTGAACGATGAGCCACGTAGAACGTGGCAGGCGGGCTCTCTCCCCGCCGCTACTTCTCGGCCGGCTGGGCGGGCGGTTGGGCCGGTTCGGAGGGCGGCTCGAGGCGGGTCATCTTGAGCCCCTCTTTGTCCTTCGTCACCTGCACGAGGCCGAGGCGTGGGTGCTCAAGTACGATGTCGACCTCTCGAGGTCGACTCTCTGCCACGATGCTGCGGAAGGCCTGCTCTTTGATGAGCTCGGAGGTTGGCCCTTTGGGCTTCTTCTCCGGTGCGATGTCGACCATGGTCCCGTAGGAGGTATCAATCGTGATGATGACCGGCCTACCATAGGCGGTCGGTGTGTAGCGGTAGTAGATGAGCTCGGGGTTATCGCCTTCAGCCTTTACCGCGCCGTGCTCGCGGAGGAACTTCCCGCCGAGGTAACTGCCCTTGAGCGTCTGGAGCTGCTCAAGGGTGTTGAGACTGTTGAGTTGAATGAAGGTGGCCTTGGACGAGTTCTCTCGCGCCTCTTGCCCCGCTTGCAGAAGCCGCGGGATGACGATGGCAGCGAGGATGGCGATGACGACGATGACGATCAGAACCTCGACGAGGGTGAAACCTGAACGGCGGCGGGTCATAGCTACTTCGCCTCCTTTGGCAGTTCGGTCTCGGCCTTCTTGGGCGGCGGTAGTGGCTTCTGGCTGAACTTCCACTTGCCTCCCTCGAAGTTCATGATGAGCTCACCCTCGGTCGGATGCTGGATGATAATCTCGGCCCGCTCCAGCGCTCCTTCTGCGGCAAGGGTCCTCATGGCCTCCGGATCCCTCCACGCTTTGATGTAGCGAATCTTGTTCTCCTTGTTTGTGCCGATCTCCACGTATTCCTTGATGAGCTTAGGTCGGCAGCGGAAGCGTTTCCCTTTCGAGGTCTCCTCTTGAGAGAAGACCCTAACGTCTTCATCGAAGAACGTCTTCTCGACGAGTTGCTGCCGGAGGTCCTCAATGTTCTTAGCCGAGTTGTAGACCTTCGTGAAGTCCGCCTTAGCCTGGGCCTTGACGAAGATCGGAACCAGGATCGCCGCCAGAATGCCAATGATGGCGATCACCACCAGAAGCTCGATGAGCGTGAAACCGCGACGGCTCTTCTTCATTGCTCTCTCTTCCCTTCATGAGGAATGTGTACTTCACCCTCCCGTATTGGCGTTGTCAATGCGCGCCTTTCGGTTAGACTCAATGTAGCAGATTACAGATAAAAGTAAAGGGGAGCGCCCCGCCGCCCCGCCGGGGGCAAGTTTATAAAGTTATAAAGTTTATAAAGTCAGAAAGGTGAAAGGCAGGGCTTGACCCCACTTCGCTTCTCGCAAGGCTCGAGCTACGAGGGGTCTGCGCCCAGCCACTTGACACAGACAGCAGGTCTTGACCCCCACACTCTTGGAAGACTGTTTTCCTCTTTCAAAAAGCCCCCAGAGAGTCCTCAGACAGTCGGTTCTTGGGTTTGCACGTGGAGTAATAAGGGCGAAAACAGCAAGAAGCTTTTTGTCTTCCAAAAGTGTGGGGGTTGACAAAATGTAAAGTATGCTTTACATTTAATTTACAAGTAAATTAATAAACATAATTTATAAGGAGACGTATGAGCAAGATAATCGGCATTGACTTGGGGACGACCAACTCGGCGGCGGCGGTGATTGAGGGCGGTAAGCCCAAAGTCATCCCCTCGGCCGAGGGCGGAAAATTGGTCCCCTCGATTGTGGCGCAAACCAAAAGCGGCGAGCGTTTGGTCGGGCAGCTAGCCAAGCGCCAGGCGGTCACCAACCCGCAAAACACCGTTTTTTCGGTTAAACGTCTAATCGGTCGGCGCTTCTCTGACGCCGAGATTCAAAGGGACAAAAAATTGATGCCTTTTGAGATTAAAGAAGGGCGCAACCAGTCGGTGGAAGTAGTAACACAAGATAAATCCTACACCCCGCAGGAGATTTCGGCGGCCATTTTGCAGAAAATCAAAAAGGACGCCGAGGACTATTTGGGCGAAAAAGTTGACGACGCGGTCATCACCGTGCCGGCCTACTTCAACGACTCCCAGCGCCAAGCGACCAAAGATGCGGGCAAAATCGCCGGCTTTGAGGTGAAAAGAATCATCAACGAGCCGACCGCCGCCGCTTTGGCCTACGGCTTAGATAAAAAGAAGGAAGGGAAGGTCGCGGTCTTTGACCTCGGTGGCGGAACTTTTGACATCACCATTCTGGAGATTGGCGACGGGGTTTTTGAGGTCAAATCAACCAACGGCGACACTCACTTGGGCGGAGACGACTTTGACCAGCAGATTATGGATTACATTGTGGCTGAATTCAAGAAAGACCAGGGCGTGGACGTCTCTTCCGACTCCTCGGCTCTGCAGCGCGTCAAAGAAGCGGCCGAGAAAGCCAAAATCGAGCTTTCGACCAAGCAAGAAACCGAAATCAACCTGCCCTTCATTACCGCCGATTCCTCCGGGCCTAAACACCTGGTGATGACCCTGACCCGAGCCAAAATGCTCTCGATCGTCGAGGACCTCATCGAAAAAACCGGCAAGCCCTGCAAGGAAGCCCTGAAAGATGCTAGTGTTGAGCCCAAAGACATCAAGGAGGTAATCTTGGTCGGTGGAATGACCCGAATGCCGGCCGTTCAGCAGAAAGTCAAAGAACTTTTCGGCCAAGAACCGAGCAAGAGCGTTGACCCCGACGAGGCAGTCGCCCTTGGCGCCGCCATCCAAGCCGGCGTGATGGGCGGGGAAGTTAAGGATTTGCTGCTTCTTGACGTCACTCCCCTGTCGCTCGGCATCGAGACTCTCGGCGCCGTGACCACCCGGCTAATCGAGCGCAACACCACCATTCCAACCAGCAAATCTCAAATCTTCTCGACCGCCGCCGACAACCAAACCCAAGTCGAAATCCACGTCCTTCAAGGCGAGCGGGAAATGGCCGCCGACAACCGGACGCTTGGACGCTTCATTCTCGACGGCATCCCGCCTGCGCCGCGCGGCATTCCGCAAATCGAGGTCAGCTTTGATCTGGACGCCAACGGTATTTTGAACGTCAAGGCGACCGACAAGGCAACCAGCAAAGAGCAAAAAATCACGATCACTGCTTCAAGTGGGCTCTCCAAAGAGGAAGTCGAAAAGATGCAAAAGGACGCCGAAGCCCACGCCGCCGAGGACAAGAAAAAGCGCGAACAAATTGAAGTTAAGAATGCCGCCGAGACGCTAGTCTATTCAAGCGAAAAAGCCCTCAAAGACGCCGGTGAGAAAATCAAAGAAGAAACCAGAAAGCAAGTTGAGGAAAAAATCGCCGCCACCAAAGAAGCCCTCAAGGGCGACGACGCCGATAAAATCAAGAAAGCCGGCGAGGAGCTTTCCGAGACGATCCAGAAAGTCGGCAGCGAGCTTTACGGGCAAGCCGGAGCCCAAAAGTCAGACGCTGAAGCCAAAGAGCCCAAAGCGCAAGAAACCAAAGAAGACAAAGGCG
>Ga0315294_10009047_pt1 | contig 10941 bp, 6 predicted proteins | sample YL17G13_40_MG_FD_203626 | JGI IMG/M metagenome (GOLD analysis project Ga0315294, IMG submission 203626) | Sediment microbial communities from Yellowstone Lake, YNP, Wyoming, USA - YL17G13_40 | ecosystem: Environmental > Aquatic > Freshwater > Lake > Sediment | place: USA: Wyoming | collected... | reverse complement strand
CGCCGCCGTGCAGTGTGCCATCGGAGTCAATCAGATGAACGTGGTTGATTTTCCCGCGAAGTTTGCTCGCCAATTCCACCACACCGCCCGGCAATACCTCCTTTTTACCCGGCTGACGAGCGCCTGTCACCGCAACCATATAACCGTGACAGGTATCAAACAATACCCCAAAATTGTCGTCACCGACTTCATCCACAATCCGTAAAACATCAGACGGCTTATTAAATGCAAAACCCGGCTCAAACTCCCACGTTACTCGCACCCCCTTATCAGCGGCCTCGGCAGCACAGACCTTCCAGGTCTTCACCGCCCGCTTGCGTGCGGTGTCGGCATCAACCTTTTCAAAAATGGTCGGCGGCGAAATACTATCCACCCGAATGGCTGGAATGCCGAGGTCAACGCAGAATTGTAAATTTTTGCGGAAACAATCAAGATATGCCGAATTATTGTCGGTATCGAGAAGTTGCTGCTTCCACAAATCCGCCGCCAGACCTGACCAGCCAAGCCCCAGCTTCGCCAGTTGCTTCTTGCAGGCCTCACGCTGCTCTTTCTTTGGCATATTGTCAGGATTGGGGTGCGGCGGAAATCCGCCAAGCTCCACGCCATCAAAACCCAGCTCCTTCAGCTTTTTAATGACCTCCTCCCAGGGCACGGGATTGCTTGCATAAGGCCCAATCGTATATGCCCACGACCCAATTGATATCTTCTTCATAACTCACTCCTTTTCTTTGTAAGGACGGTTCGCGAACCGTCCCCTACCTGCCAGATTTTTGACTCTGTTCAAATCAATTTTCCATCAAAAGGACTAAATAGAATACTATAACATTTTGCAGCTATTTGGGAAGAATACAAGAAGATTTTGGAACATTTCTGACAGATAAGGCAGGCCGTCAGACCTGCAATCCCATCCCCTAACGGGGCATCCAGAATCCCATTTTGAACTTTTGTGCTTCCGTAATTTGAATTTGTTTCGGAGCGTGTCTGCCTTCGGCGGATTCGTGCTTCGAATTTCAGCCTGCCGCCGGCCCCCGTCCCTGGCCGGTCGTCCCCAAAACCGTCTGCCACAGATGGCCTTCCGGGTCAACTTTTTTCCTCTTGAGGATTGCAAGTGATATAGGGATATGTACAAAATACTGGTTCCAGTAGCCAATCACCATATTTGTTCGGCCTGACATACCGGCGTGCACAGCGTTTTGACCAAGCATCAGGCAAAATGCAGAATCATTGGAATCAGCGGGCAAGCTACGAATCATATAACTCGGGTCTATATATTTTAGCGAGATGGGCTTGCCCCTCTCCTTGAAATATTCCGTAATCCTCTCCTTCAACATAACCCCTACGTCCTCCAGCACGACATTGCCGGAAGCATCTGTCATTGCAGCACTTCCTTTTTCTACAAGTGCTTCTCCCACACCCTCAGCTACCACAATCACCGCGTGATGCTTTCTATCCAGCCGCTGCTCAAGTGCACGCAAAAATCCATTCTCCCCTTCCAGAACAAACGGCGCCTCCGGAATAAAACAAAAATTTACATCACTGTTGGCCAATGTCGCATAAGCAGCAATAAAACCTGATTCCCTGCCCATAAGCTGAACCAGCCCCACACCGTTCCAGGCGCCTTTGGCCTCTGCGTGTGCGGTTAGAATCGCCAAACGCGATGCCTCGACAGCCGTCGAGAAGCCGAAAGACCTTTCTATACCGCAGATGTCATTGTCAATCGTTTTCGGAACGCCGATTACAGATATTTTCAATCCTCTTTTCTTTATTACCTCTATTATACTTGCAGCGCCCCTCAGCGTCCCGTCCCCACCGATGACAAACAATAATCCAATCTCTCTTTTTGCCAGATTGTCAACCATATCTTCCGGGTCCTGAGGACCTCGGGATGATGATAAAATATCCCCTCCTTTTAGATGGATTTCATCCACCAATTCCGGCGTCAACGCTACGGGCGGCGCCGGCGCCTTCGATGACAGCCCCGCATACCCGTACCGAAAACCCAGGACCTCCTTAACACCATACTGCCAGATTAAACTTAAGGTGATGGTTCTTACCATATCATTGAGGCCGGGACACAATCCCCCACACGTAACTACACCACAACTAAGTTTTTGGGGGTCAAAGAAAATCTTCCTTCGCGGACCGGCTACCTCCAGCATCGGATGCTTTCTACCGGAACTTTCATAGTCCTTCAGCTCTTCGGTATGCGAACATAAAAGAATTTTCTCGCTGTCATCAATAAAACGGCTGCGGCTTTGTAACCGAGGAGAATCTATCGTCGCCTCCCCTAACCTCTCAATATTCAAATCAGGTATTTCCCCCGGCCTTAAACAATAAGCATCCATAAAAAATCCCTTCTTTTTATTACGCCCGTCAAAAAAATATGCCCTTCCGGACCGGAAAACTCAATTTATCCAGAGGATTGGTCCCGTATCTCTTTTCCTCCTCATCGCTCCATCCATCGTTATCATCATCAAGGTCTGCATTGTCGCCTACGCCGTCGCCGTCCGTATCCTGCCATTCATTCCCGTCCAGCGGGAACGCATCCCATGGAATCGAATTTGCCCTGTTAATGCCGTCACCATCAAAGTCCAGCTCCTCATAATCTGGAATTCCATTTTTATTTATATCGTCTGCCACACCATCTCCATCGACATCGGCATCGAGATTGTCGCCAATCAAATCCTTGTCTTTATCCTGCCACTCTCCGGGATCTAAAGGGAAGGCATCTTCCCTGTCGGGAACACCATCCTCATCGTTGTCAGGGTCGAGATTATTTGGCCTGCCATCTTTGTCAATGTCTGGTGGACCATCCGGCGTAATAAGAAGAGCAAGGTCCACAATAAACTCCGGAGCTTCAAAAGTATTTGCCCCCGCTGCGGTTTCAACGGTTCCAAGAATAGCAGCATTCTCCGGCAAATACCAATACGCTTTTGTGGCTTTAGGCACATTCAGAGTAACTTTGACGCCCCGCACTGGTTCCGTATGGTTATTGAAATGATGCAGATAAACTCCGGCCCGCTCTTTCGAGGCCAGAGCATAGCCGCGAACCGCCTGCGGCTGCGAGACCGTTACCTCAACCACACGGACATCCTTGTCCAGCCGGTACGCAAAATCCTGCATAGCTCTCACATACTGGCGCTCCACAGGGCCAAGCCAGATATTCATATTATGCCCATCTCTGGCATAACTGGTGTTCCAGAAAATAAAAGCAATCTCGCTAAACAAAGCCGTCCAGTTTCGGATACGCATCCGCACAGCCGAACGCTCATCCCAGACACCTCCCACCCCAGGCGGAGCCTGCTGTTTGTCAATATGATTGCCCTGCTCTCCCACGATAACGGGCTTGCTATACTTCTTCCAATCCTTCGCCCTTGAAGCTGTCACTGTGTCGGATTCAAGCTCATTTTCCCGCTGGTACCAATGAGGAGCGTTGATTTCAATACCTGCAATCTCCGGTCGCTCCCAGCTCGTTGTAACAGGATGGTGATACGGGTCAATTGACTTCAGATATGGCACCATAATTTCGTACCATCGGTCGCCGGCTTTTTGCTCGTTGAGAAATTCCCAGAAATCTACATAAGCACCCCATCTATCAACGCTGTATTTTATAAATCTCTTAACTTTCAGCATATTCTCTTCATCGTATGGGCCGTCGTTGAACACCTGCTGGTAGCCAAATATCCCATAGAAGATGCGAAAGCCATATTTACGAACACAGCAAAGAAGCTCATCAGTCATTATACCTTCCTGAATAAGCTGGTGGTCAAAGTCACGATAAAGAGGGTATGAACAATTCTGCTGAGAGAAGCGATACAAATTAAACCCGCATCGTGAAAAATATATAAAGTAAACGTCGGCATTTTGCGGGTTGCCGGACGGTCCACGCACGTACATCGCCCCGGCCGGCAGTACCGGCGGGTCCTTGAGGTCTGTGCGGAAAGGTCCTTCCATAGAACATTCATCCAGGACAGACCCGTTCTTCGAGCTGTCGCCCCAGCAATCCTGCACTCCGATGGGAAAATACGGACTCCCATCATCAAAAACAAATCGAAAGGGATTCGCAGGATGAATCCGGACAAATCCGGGATTGGCTATTCGCCCCTTCACGCAGACAAAGCTGCCTTCGCCGCCCTCCTTTTTTCCTTTCGTATCTGTAAATATGAAATTATATTTCCATTTGCCGACCTCCGAAGGGGCGAATCGCGCCTTCCACAAATCTTTCCTGGCAACCCTGCCGCCTACCTGCCCTTGCTGCCTTCCGCCATCCTCCATCTTCCGCGAGTCAATTCCAGCTCCGGATAAAATGCCGTAGTAGAATCCGCCGACGCGTATCTGCTTCTTTGAGGGAGAAGTAAAGACAACATCGACAATAACATCAAAAAAAGGATTTGCGTATTCGTTTTCATGTTCGAAGGTAACTTCAAACACTTCATATAGCGGCACAGTATTTGTGTTCTGATTGCATTTTAAGCCAACAAACAACCCGCTCGACCTGGAGGTCCCGACCTGCTGTGAAGGTTGGCATTGAGCGCACACCAGCGCCACACAAATAACGATAAACACAACCATAAGACGCTCAGACATTGCCTGCTCTCGAAAAGTCATCGTGTGCTCAGTAACTTCGTAGTCTGGCTCCCAAAAAGCATAATCTCAGTAAGCCCCGTTAGAAAGCTCGGGTGAAGTTTTAAACCCCACCCTCACTATAATATTTTACCCCACCTAAAAACTTTCTAACGGGGTAAACATCCAACCGAACACCGGTGCTGACTCAAGGATACCTACCAGTATATCCGCCACAATAAGATAACGCCAATTACAATTCAAAGATTCCAAGCACGCAACCAGTATCTTCACTATTGACGCAACAGCCAATTCAGAATAAATTACGGTAGGGGCGGTTCGCGAACCGCCCCTACTCGGCAATTTTCTACTACAACCTGGTATAAGATGCCCACGACCTTGAGTTAAACTTTAATAAGGAGACACGTATGCGAAGATTCAGTATAGTAGTGTCCGTTTTGGCGTTCTCGGTTGCGCTTGCAATCGCAGTCTCTCAAACGCAAGAACAAGAAAAAGCACCATCAGAATCCGCCGAACAATCTCCAATAGAGAGGTTCCAGATTGTAATTAACAGGATGGTCGAAGACATCAATAAACCAGACTACGTCGGCATCCAGCAAGACTTCGATGAGGATATGCTAAAGGCCCTTCCGCTGGAAGAATGCACAGCTTTCTTTAAGGATTTATTGAGCCAGTATGGCAAAATCGAAAGGCTTGACTCCCCGCGATTTATCCCGCCTGACCAGGCCATCTTTCCCGCACATTTCCAGCGCGGAGTTTTGGATATTAAACTCGTCCTCGATAACGAGGACAAAATCGCCGGATTGTGGTTTCTGCCGCACGCTTTTGCAATCCCGGTCCCTGACAAACACAAAACGCAGTTATCCCTGCCCTTCAAGGGACGCTGGCTGGTCTTCTGGGGTGGAGACACTAAGGAACTCAACCAGCATCACGATACCACCAATCAAAGATTTGCATTCGATTTTCTGGGCATAGGCAGCGACGGCAAAACCCGCAAAAACGATGGCTCGCTAAATGAGGACTACTTCGCCTTCGGCAGACAGATTCTTGCACCCGCAGACGGGATTGTCACGGATGTCATCAATGGGGTCAGAGACAATGCCCCCAGGTCTATGAACCCGTTTTCGGCGCTGGGCAACACTGTATTTATCGAGCATCGCCCATACGAGGTATCGGTCCTCGCCCACCTCAAGCTCGACAGCATAAAAGTGAAGGTCGGTGACAGGGTCGAAAAAGGCCAGCTTATAGCTCTTTGCGGAAACTCAGGCAATTCCTCAGAGCCGCATCTGCATTATCACCTGCAGAATACCCCCATAATCCAGGATGGGACAGGGATTAAGCCCTTTTTTCAAAGCTTAATCCTGATAAAGGACGGCAAAAAAGAACCAAAGGCAAACTACTCTCCCGTAAAGGGCGAAATCATCTTTGCAGAGTAGGTTTCTTATATTTATTCGGTCCCGCAAGCTTGCCCTCGAACGTCGTAATCGGGGGTTATTGCGGGGTTTATTCTCCGTTCTTGCCGGCTCAATCCTGCTCTTGCTGCGATGGTTGCTCAAGCCGTTCGGCATTATCCTTCAACTGCTTCTGGACCTCTTTCAGCCGCTCCATCGGTTGTGCCATCTCCTGGCTTGCTTCGGGCGATATCTGCTGCCCTTCGTCTATCACGTATGGTGTCACAAACACTATCAACTCGTTGTTGCTCTGCTCTATCTCGTTATGACGGAAAAGCCCGCCCGCCAGAGGTAAATCACCCAACAAGGGCAGTTTCCGCTCGATTTTACTGTCTTGCTGGAAAAGGATGCCGCCGAGCATAACCGTCTGGCCGTTTTGCACTATCATATTGGTTGTGGTCTCCATCTCGGTTCTCTTGGGCTGCAGGTTCACATTTTCGCCCGTAAGCTGCGACAGGATGATATTCAGAACCATATCAACGTTCTTTTCCGGAGTAATCCTCGGCCGGACCCTCAGCGTCATACCCACTCTTTGAAATTCGAAATTCTGTGTGTACGCACCGGTTGTAGTCGTAATATTGCTCGAGGATGTGGAAAACGCAACGTTGTCTCCCTTGAAGAAAATTGCCTCTCCGTTATCCTTTGTCCACAGCGTCTGCTGGTTGAGTATTTTCGCATGGATCTTCTTGACCAGGAAATCAATAAGAGCAGTGATGCTTGCTGTCGTAGTAGTGTCGCTCCGGTTTCCTACATCCAGGGATGCACTTGTGCCTGTACCAATCAGTGATGCCCCATGACTTTCAAGAAACTTAAGCGTGTTCAGTGCCGTAATCGAGTTTTCCTCCAGAGTCCCGAACGCGCCGGAATTGGAGGCAAGCTGCAGACCAAGGGAAGTAACATCGCTGTGTTTTACCTCGACAATCACGGCCTTGACCATCACCTGCTTACCCGGTATATCAAGCTCCTGAACCAGTGCTTCTATATTCGGCATAAACTCCGGCGGAGCAAGCACAAGAAGCGATTTGCTGTGAGTCTCCGGAACAAACCGAACCTTTCCTATCACGTTGCTTATCGGCATCTCCTCGGTGGTCGTGCTGCGAGCGCCTTGTCCGGACCACGGCGGCGTATAGCTGGTGCTGGTGCTGCCGCTACCGGTGGCTCCTGTCGTACCGCTCTGGCTCGAGCTTGAGCTGCTCTGAGTGCTGCTGCTCTGTGACGAAGTCGTCGAGGTGCTGCTCAATCCTTGTGCGCTTCGCCTGATAGGGGCGTTCGTGCCCGGCTGATTGAACATCGCATTCAGACGCTCACTGAGGTCCTCAGGGTCGGCGTACTTGAGCGTTATGACTTTCGGCACTTCGCCCATTTCCTGCTTGTCAAGGTCGCGCACCAGTTGCTCGACAACATCATACGCCTCCGGAATCTTGCTTATTATGATTATCTTCTTTGTCCCCGGCACATCTTCAAAGGTCAATTGCCCGTAAAGCGCCCCGACAATCTTCTGATTAGTCTGCGTCCCGCCGAACATCATCTCATAAAAGGAAGTCCTGCTGCTGGTACTCTTCTCGCTGAAAAGCGTCGTCAGCAAATCAGCCATTTGTACAGGGTCGGAATTGTGTAGTTCAATTATCCGCGGCTTGACTTCATTGACATCGAGCTGCTTGTCCCATACTTCTATTTGCTTTCTGATTTTCTCCAGATTCTCCGGCGAAGCAATCACCGTAATCTGCCTGAGCGAAGCGTATGATATTACCTTCACCGTGTCGGAAGATTGGCGTGTCCTGCTGCTGGACCCACCGTACCCGCCATACCCAAAATCGTAAAATCTCCTGCTACCCGAGCTGCTTAAAGCGCCTGAGCTGTAAAGCTCTTCTATGTTTGTCTTTATCTGGTCGGGGTCGGCATATTTTAACTTGAAATGCTCCGTCTGAAGCAGTCCTGGCGGAACATCTATCTCTTCAATAAGCTTCTTAACGAGGTCCCGCAGGTCTTTCCTGCCGGCAACCAAAACCTGTCTCTCAAGCGACTGAACAACAACGCTCGGCGTCAATCCCGCCCCCGGCATATTTTTCATTGACTCCTCAATACCCCTTTGCACATTCTCAGGGTCGGCATACATAAGTGGAACTACCTCGTATTCCGACTCTACCGGCCCCTCCATATCGAGCTTTTGTATCCACTCGCCTATCTGCTTTATTGCCTCAGCCGACGCGCGGGCAATTATCCACTTACGCTTCGACTCGGGAATAAGCACCACTGTTCCCTGCACCTTCCCCACCGTAACAGATGTTGCCCCACCTCCGGTCCTCGACTCGGGTCTGGCCGCCCCTTCACCCGAAGAAGGTTGCCCCATCCCGGGCGGCATGAACCTCTCCCTCTCCCTATCCATCCCCCGCCCACCCCCGCCACCGCTGCTGCGCGTATCGCCGGCACTTAACAGCATTTTCAACAACTGAACAATCTCAGCAGGGTCACCATGCTGAACCGTAAAAATCTGCGTAACCGTTTGCCCGGCTTCCGGCACATCAAACTCCGTGATAATACGCTCAATCCGCATCAGATTGGAAACCGTATCTATCACCAGCAAAGTGCCGGTAGTTTCGTCGGCGCTGACGTAGCCATGATCGCCAATCAGCGGCTGAATAACCGTGCCCATCTGGGTGGGCTTGTAGCTCTCAAGCTTGAAAAACTTTTGAACTATCTGCTCCTTGTTTTCAATCAGTGCAAGCGGCTGCCCGGCCGGTATAGTAGGCACAAAGCCAAGTTTCGCATCCTTCATTGGTGTCAGGTAAATAGCATTGTCACTTTGCTCGGCAACATAGCCCTTCATCCGCAGCGCACTGTAGATATGCGCAAGTGCCTGGCTTCTCGGCATTTTCTCTGCCGCATAGATGGTCACCTTTTGTTGCATCGCCTCCTGGGTCGGAATAATGACCTTGCCGGTCCACTCTGCAAGTTTCTGAATAATGCTTCTCATCTCCACATCTTTGAGGTTCAAGGCCTCCATCGGCTCATTCGGCCCGGCAGGCCCCCGAATGCCGCTGTAGGGGGCGGGTCTATTCGGCTCAAAAGCCATACGCGCCTCGTTCGGCTCACGCACTCTACCCGGCGCATTCGGCTCAACAAAACCGGGAGGCCCAAATGATGGAGGCGGCCCACCGAACCCTTCCTGCTCATCAAACCTCGGCATTCTATCCGACCCCCGCATCCCACCCGGCCTGCGCCTCCCAAATGGCCTATTCGGCTCACCAACATCACCGAACCTTTCAGGCCTGACCTCACCAGAGGCCAGTTTAGGCACATTTGCATCAGTTGGCTTCTGGACATCCGGCGGCTTGTTTGGCTCCGAAGCTAATTTGGTTACACCGCCTTTCCCTGCTGGCTTTGCCGGCGATTTATAAAAACCGACCTTCCAGATAATAAAAACCACCACAAGACCAACTATCACCATTATTATCAATCCTGACCGTTTCAATTTACACCTCACTTTTTTTCCTGCCGTATGGCGTTAGGCTCTTGACCAACAACATTAGGTTCCCGCTGCACAGCGTTAGGTTCTCGCCGCGCAGCTCCAAATTCTTCACGCATTTTATTTCTGAGCTGTTCCCTTTCCTGCTCGGACATATTCGCCCATTTCTCCCTTAACTGCGCTCTCTCCTCCTCAGAAAGTGCAGGCAATCTCTCACTCGCTCCTCTCTGCCTGATGTTAAATCTTTCACGCACTTGCTGCCTGAGCTTTTCTTTTTCCTCCTCAGACATATTCGCCTGCCTCTCCGTTATCTTTTTTCTCTCCTCGACTATTCTGGCTCTTTCTTCTCCAGAAAGATTGCGAAGATTCTCCCTGCCCACTCCGCCGGGGATTAAGCTCTCCCCGGATTGTTTCCCACCGGACTCAGCACCGGCTCCGGCCCCAGCTTCGCTTTTTTGTCTGGCTTCTCTGATATAAAAACCGACTCCCAAAGCGGTAAGAAGCACCGCAGCGCCAACCGCTGCCAATATAATTACTTGCCTCTGTTTCATTTTACTGGCCTCGACCCCTCCCCTCTCGCCGTCCGCCGCCGCCATTATTGCCGCCGCCTCTATCGCCACCGCCACCTTCACCACCGCCAGACCGTCCACGCATCCGCTCTCTAAACGCCTGCCTTTCCTCCTCAGACATATTTTCAAACCTCGCCCTCATACTCTCAAAGCCCTCTCTCATCCTGGCTCCTTCTTCCGGCGATAATCCTCCAAACCCCCTGCCCCCGCCAAACCCGCCAGCAGGAATGGAAACCAACGGTGCACTTGCACCTCCAGGTCCCTTTTCTCTTACCTCCGGCCCTCCCCGCCCCGGCGTTCCCGGGCCGGCTAAGCCGCCCGAACTGATTGGGGCAAAGACCTTCTCGCTGCCCTCCCACTCAATCCTCACCTGCGATGGCTCGATTGCAACTATCCTCGCATCTCCAATCCTGTCCCCAGCTTTATACCAGTTGCCGTTTATCAGCGCTTCATTACCCATTATCCCAAACACATCGGTCACAGGGTGCTGCTTTGGCACAGGCGGCGCAAACAAATTATTTTTCTTCAGCCCATCAGCAATTGCCACAGCCGCCGCAAAATGCTTTTCCATATCCTTGGCATTCGGCTTACTTTGCGAAACAGCCTCTTTTGCTATGTTCTCCGCCTTCGCAGGGGCTACAAAAAAGCTTGTCGCCTTGATTAAAATTAAAATTCCCAAAAACACCGAAACCCCAAACAGCACAACCGACGCCATCTCCTTTTTATCCGCCAGACGTGCGGCGAATTTGTTTTTTAGATAGTCAAGAATCATAAACCACCTTCATTTTTCTCATCTGACAAATGTTGACACCGTTAAATCCACCTCTACATCCCCACGATTTTTGGGGTCACATTTTACTCTCAGCTCTTC
>Ga0315294_10009046_pt1 | contig 10943 bp, 11 predicted proteins | sample YL17G13_40_MG_FD_203626 | JGI IMG/M metagenome (GOLD analysis project Ga0315294, IMG submission 203626) | Sediment microbial communities from Yellowstone Lake, YNP, Wyoming, USA - YL17G13_40 | ecosystem: Environmental > Aquatic > Freshwater > Lake > Sediment | place: USA: Wyoming | collected... | reverse complement strand
CTCGTCTTGGACGTACACCGTCTCGTAGGGAAGTAGCAGGATGATCAACGATATGGCTAGGACCATCCCGAAGAACAGCAGATACAACGATGTCCTGTCCTTCATGTATCTGGGGCCTGACATCGCTGCTGGAATCAGGCTTAGTTGCTATATAATCATCTGCTGCAGCGCAGCACCTGAAAATGGTTGTCGACGCATCTTCTCGCCGACTCGACCAAGAGCGAGGTCGTGTCGTCCGCATCAGTCTCGATGCCGACATAGAGTCTCAGAAGGCTCTGTCTTGCCTGTTCCAGGTCTTCGGATATCTCCGTCGCCAGGTCACAATCAAGAGTCCGAGCTCTCTTGGCAATCGCGGCCTGGAGCTCGAGGTACCTGCTTCCGTCCCAGAGTTTCCTGCCGACAACAAAAGACCGATTCTCGAGGCCTAGGATGGCAACCTTGAGATCTGCGAGCGCCCGTTCGAGTGAGCGTTCAGCCTCGCCTCGCGGGATTGGTTTCTGCGCGGAATTGGTGATCCGGAGGAGCTTCAGGAACAATTCGTTCGCCTCCGGATACCGAGGATGTTCCAAGTGCGGTCCGAAGAGAAGAAGTTCGCCTTGACCGACCCGCGATCTCACCGCGGCGGGCTTTCCAAGTACGATCGTGGCGGCATCCCGCTCTCCGATCTGAAACTCTGTGTTGGAAGTGAAGGCGCGATATCTGAGGAGAACTTCGTCCTCCTCAGGCTCCTTGAAAATGGGGCCGCCATAAAGAGGGGCATTGAACGTTTCCGCATCCAGCCCTAATTCCAGCTCTCCCCTTACAGGGTGCACAATCGCACACCTTCCGTATTTGACCGCGATTCTCGGAGGGACTTTCTCAAGCGTCCCCAACCTGCAATCTATATTCTCAATCTTCGTGGATGAGAGATTGAACTCGGAGAACGGTTCGACCGATGATGGCAGCGGGAGATATGCTCCGGCGCATATGCCGACATATCTGCCACCGCGAGTCACGAAATTCCTGAGGCCTGAGAATCCTTCCCCTGCAAGAGACGAGGCAATGCCGAATCCATCCCCTCCTGACACTATGATCTCATCAGGTCCTTTCGAGATTTCTCCCACGAATTTGGTCGAGTCGAGGAACCGCACGTCAAGCATCCCTTCCAACTCGAAGAGATCGGCAAGCCAAGTCCACGAGTGGGACGAACCTTTGCCTGCGTAGACCAATATCCCAGGCGAATCCATGGCATCTCAGAAGGTTAGTGTCAACGACGGCAATAAACTAGATGATGTACGTCTGGCTCGACCAAGCTCGCACAGAAAGGGTTATAGACGGGCTCGGCTTATCTCGCCCGCACCAAGGGCCCATGGTCTAGTGGTTATGACGTCTGCTTGACACGCAGAAGTTCACCGGTTCGAATCCGGTTGGGCCCACTTCTTTCGTACTGGCCGAAATCTAATCAGCAATCTGGAGATTCCTAAGAGAACGCACCAAACCTTTTCCTGTTTACCGCCTGAGGAACACCCTCTCGCCGGGGTTTGAACCCGGGTTACTGGCTGGGAATCAATCAGGGGTGCAGGCTACCAGCAAACCCCTCACTCTTTTATTTCCTCGATGTGCTTCGGTTGTCAATAGGAAAGGTTGGTGTGCAGGGAGCCGGATACAATCCACGATCTCAGTGTGAGCGACCTCCTTTCCTCCTCGCCGAGTTCAAGCAGAGAAATCCTACGACTTATGGTCCGTGTTCGCAAATCTCAGAGAAAGAAGAAATGAGGAAAAAGGGTTTGAGAGAGCCGGAGGCACCTGCTTGCCTAGAACTGGGGGGAAGTACAGTTGCCTAGCATAGGGCGTTGGGGACCCTCCGGTCTCTCGTGGTTATGCGGAGGCTGCGGTAGGTCGAACGAGATGCCGTAGCCGTCGAGCGTCTGGACAAGCTGGTCCTGGAGGCTCTTGAGCTCTTCCATCATCGGGTCGATGACGTCTCGGATCTCTTCGAAGGTAGCGCCCTGTTCTCTCATCTCGAAGGCAACTTCCTTGATCTCTGCCATCTTGTCTCCGATCGCTTTGAACATCCCCAGCACCTCGGCCATCTGTTCGTCGGTCAGGTTGTAAGCCTGGAGGTTTTCTGTGATGTATTGCTCTACCTGCGCCTCGACCAGCGCCATCGTCTGGTTCATGTCAGTCGAGTTCGCCCGGAGTTCGTCCATCATCGCCCTGAGGTCCGCTAGCTGCTCTTCCGTGAGCAGGGGCTTCAGATCTGTGGTGCTTGCGTTGTTGACGTTGCTGTCTCCAGCAACGACGTACGCAAACCCCGCTCCGAGTATGGCAGCCACGGACAAGACGCTCAAGGCAACCATCCATCTCGTCTTCATCGGTTCACTCTCGCCGCCTTTGGCGGCGATGGACTCTATTCGCAGGGGCGTAGTTAGGGGTTGCCCAGAGTCAGACCCAAATCATTACCAATTCTTGCCAGCATCTGGTTGTGTGCGAAACCGTCATAGATCCTGGAAGGAGCGGACGGCGCGGGTGGTCCTCATTCCATGCTCAGGTAGATCAGCACGCCCGCAGCGAGGGCGGTGAATATGTCCGGGATGAACAGGAAGGGCCCGGGCCCGGAGATGGGATATCCGAGGAATATCTGAAGAATGGGGTTCGAGGTGATGGCGTACACGAGAAGAGCGACAATTGTGACGATCAGGCCGACCGTGAACTTCGATCTCAGGGTGCGGTAGATGTCGACGTAGATGACGAACAGTGAGCTGATCAGGAAAACGTTGACGAACGAGGTCACGAGCTTGGCTGTGAGCATGAGCTCGCTCGGCGGCTGTATTGGTTGGTGTTCCCGGTGCACGGGACCGAGGCGAAGGGTCGAGAGGGCGAAGCCCAGCATGATCCCGATGGCGAGCATGGTTCCGACGAGTATGAGCGTCTGTGACTTGTTCATGTGGTCAACTCCTAACTCCTCATTCTCACGTTATCTACTTTTTCCCAACTCTCTCCCAAATCTCGAGGAATTCCTGGTAGTCGGCCTCGAGCTCCTTCGAGAGGAAGTACACTTTGCCGTAGCCGCCGCCTTGCGATACGACGAGCCTGTTCTCGTCCAGGACCCTGAGATGGTGCTGGACGGTCTTGTAGTCCAGCGAGAGGCGCTCGGACAGCTGGTGCGCGTTGCACGGTCTCTCCTTTAGGGCGATGATCATGCTCGCCCTGTTGGCGCCCCCCTTGCTTCCCGCAATGAGCCACCAGAGAATCCGGTTCATCTTCCCTCGGAGGAGCAACAAATGGCATCGTATGAATCTTTCTGAGGGCTGAATTCACGCGCTCGTCGGGTCTGTCAGCTCAGATGCGGTTTCCATACACGAGATTGTGGCGAGATTTCCGTCAGATTCTGGCAAAACACTATATCCTCTCTCGCCCAAATTTTCAACGGTCCTACCGGCCAGGGGCAGACGAATCTGTCAGAACTGAGTGACAAGGTTGAGTACAGCCAGATGACCATCGACGGCGAAGTTGCACCGCAGGAAAACATCGCGGTGGAGGAGATGGCCGAAGTTCCTCCGGAGATTTCTGAGCCGAAACAGCGGTCGGTCGGCTTCTCCTTCTCACTGTTGGCTGGGCTCTTCGTCCTGGGGATTCTGCTAGGCTGGGGTCTGTCAGGCGCCGTTGAAAACCTGTCGATCGATAAGTCGGTGGCGCTGACCACACCGACGCCCGTCTACCCGCAAGACGACGTCACGCTATTCTCCACATCTGTGATCTTAGTGTGGACCTCGGTCGCAGCGGCCGAGGGATACTCTGTAGATGTGTACTCCTTTAGCGACAGCTCCTACCCTCTCCTCTCGGTCAACGTGGTCCTGCCCAAGTGCACGCTGACGGATCTGTCGGACAACTCCTACAGCTGGAGCGTCAGAGCAGTGAGCGGCTTCTCCCACAGCGAGTGGAGTACCAGGAGCTCCTTCTCGGTCCTTACGTCCGTGGGAACACCAGTTCTTGTGTCTCCGGCGAGCTCCGCGCTCCTGAACGCCTCGAAGATCCTGTTCCAGTGGAAGGCGTTGGCAGGCGCGGAGATGTATGAAATCCAGATAAGCGCCTCCAGGGATTTCAGCAGCGTGCTGTTGGAGACTACCACCGAAAAAAACTCGTACCTCTGCACTTACCCGTTCGCCAACGAAACGACATACTATTGGAGGGTGATGGCATTCGATCAGGAGCTGTCTAGCGACTGGAGCAGCGCAGCCACGTTCTGCAAAGTCCAGGGAGAATCCTACGAGCCAGAGGAACTGTATTCGTTTTCATGGAGCTGGACGTTCCCAGAGGACGGCAGCAATTGGTCTTGGTCCTTCGAGGTCTCGAGCAGCGAATACTACGCATGTCAGCAGATCACGAGGAACGATGTGTTGCCTTCAGACTACTCGAAGTACGTGACGGCGAACGAGTCCACGATTGTTCAAATCGCAGACTATCTGCTCCAGCAGTCGGATGCATTGAACTACTCTGACTATCGGAAGATATGGCTCGCTCTCAGCTTCGTCCAGGCGACCACTTACGAGTCGGACCTCGATTCCAAGGGGGTCGAGGAATACGCCCGGTACCCCATCGAGACGCTGGTCGATGGCGTCGGCGATTGCGAGGACACGGCTGCGCTCTTCTGCTCCATTGCCAGGGCCATGGGATACCCGTCAGTGATGCTATACATATACGCCGTGTTCGGATCAGGGTCGAACCACATGGGGACCGCCGTTGCGGGCGCCGCGATGCCTGCGGGCTCCTGTTCTATCGTAAACAACGGAATCACGTACTACTACTGTGAGACGACATCCTCATCATATTCCCCAGGCGAGCTTCCTGATGTGCTCCAAAGTGCACGGTACACTGTCATATCCTGAATCTATGGTGGGCCACGTTCTGCTGCGGATTCCGGGATTCGGATTTGGGTGAGATTTGGGCGGAATTTCGGGATAGCCTCGACTATCCGGAGATAGAATCCAAGGCTACCATGAGCCAGAAGTGCAAGCATATGCGAAACTACACACATGTGTTCACCGGCAGTTCAACACCGCTGAGGAGGATTACCCCATGTCCGTGATGTCTCGAAGCCTCAGAAACCTTACCAGGAACAAATCCAGAACTGCAATCGTCGTGTTCATAGTCGGTTTTGCTCTCGCTGTTTTTCTCACGTCCTCCATGGTCAGCTCGAGCGTATCGTCCAACGTATCTAGCCTTTCTGAGAACCTCGAGACTGCAATCACTGTCCGACCAGCCGGTAGCAGCGACATAGGAATGATGAGGCCTGACCAGGAGCTCATAGATGAATCCATACTCGATGAGATCTGGACGGTCGCCAACATCAAGGCCGTGAACCCGATAGTGACGAAGATGGAGTTCGAGGATTCCTCCACCTCTTTCCGGATGGGAACACTGGTACAGGCCATGGACCCGAGTCAAGGAGTGTTCCTTACGTCTGGCGGAACGGTGACCATCAGCTCTGGAAGGACACTCAACGCGGGTGACGTCAATTCAACTGTAGCTATAGTCGGCGAGGAGTTCGCCAGCACGAAGAGCCTCTCAGTCGGTTCCATATTCTCTGCGAACGGGACGTCGTTCACCGTCGTGGGGATATTCACAACTGGCACGCTCTTCGGCGGACAATCCGTGATAATGCCATACGAGGCCGCAAAGGAGGCCTACAACATATCGGGAATCAATGTCGTGTATGTGACAGCATCCTCCTTGTACGCAGTAGACTACGTCGTCGAGGACCTACAGGCGCTCCTGGGCACGGACGAGTACGACATCACGTCCGTTGCCGCGACATCGGAAGCGATGATGAGCTCAATCCAGGAGAGCATGGACGCAATAGCGAGCAGCAGCAAATTCGGAGCTTGGATATCAGTTGCGACTGCGGGCGCGGTTATGACTTTCGTAATGGTACTGGTCGGAAGGGAGAGGACCAAGGAGATTGGTGTTCTCAAAGCTCTGGGTTTCAGCAAGTCCAAGATCTCCGCACAGCTCTTAACTGAATCCGTTGCATTCTCGATGCTCGGGCTCGTGATCGGAGTCGCCATCGCGTTGGTGTTCGCCCCAAGCATCGCGGGGGTGTTCATGGATTCTTCGTCGTCGGGGTCTTCAACTTCTGATGCACCGGCTACTGGTGGGTCGCCCTCGATGCCAGGAGGGGACAGAGACTCGCTCTCCCCTGGAGCATCAACTGCGGGCCTGAGCGACCTTACCCTGACACCCGCCCTGCTGATACTCGGGCTTGTGCTAGCGATCGGTCTCGGAGCACTCGGGTCCCTGTATCCAATATTATCAGCCCTGAGGCTCACACCCGCGGAGGCGCTCAGATATGACTTCTAGCGTGCCCTTAGGTACTCACGCGATCTCGCTTCAGCAGGTGAAGCGCACGTTCGACCCGAAGGGCGGCTGCCAGCCCGTCCATGCCCTCAGGGGAGTCACCCTCTCGGTGGCCAAGGGCAGCATGATCGCCATCAAGGGGGAGAGTGGCAGCGGCAAGACCACCCTCCTCCAGATAATCGGCGCTCTCGACGCGCCCACGTGGGGGACCGTAGTCGTCAACGGAAAGGACCTCGCCAAGATGACAGACGCAGAGCTCACACAGTACAGGGCGAACACCATCGGGTTCGTGTTTCAGTCATTCAACCTGATCCCGAACCTCTCGGCGGTCGAGAACGTCGAGCTTGCGCTCGAGGCGAAGAACACCCCGGTCATGGAACAGCGGGCGCGAGCGAGCAGCCTGCTCAATCTCGTGGGCATGGGAGATCGGCTCAACCATAGGCCAGCCAAGCTGAGCGGCGGAGAGCAGCAGCGCGTCGCCATAGCGAGGGCGCTTGCGAATGACCCTCCGATAATCCTAGCTGACGAACCAACGGGGAACCTTGACACAAAAAGCAGCAAGGTCCTCGTCAAGCTCCTGCGGCGCCTGAACCGAGAGAACGGGAGGACGATGCTCATCGTCACGCACTCCGAGGAAATGGCCCGGGCCTGCGACTACGTGGTCACGATTAAGGACGGTGTGGCATACTCGAGGCTGAGAGAGGAGATGGAGGAAGAGGAGAAGAACCTCAGGAAGACAATGCGTGAGATCCTCCAGATCTCCGGGAAGGTACTGTCGAAGCTGTTCGATGCAGACTACTGCAGCTTCTCCACGATAGCGGACGCGGACGAGAAGGAACTCGGCTGGGTCCTGAGCGATCAGGGGCTTGCGAGAAGGCTCATCGCAGCGTCGAAGAAAGCATGTGACGCGGCACCTCAGGAGGAAGTTCCGGATAATGACGAAGATGCCGAGTCGCCGGGGCAGGTAAACCTGAGTGAGCTTCTGGAAAAGCTTGGCACGGGAATCACATTGCCCGTAGAGTGCGAGAGTTGCGGGGCTACATTCGCTGTTAGCAAGGATGCGAAAGCAGAGGGATTGAGATTCTGTTCATACTGCGGATCGAGGATAAGTGAAGATAGATTGGCCAATCTGCTGACTAAAGCTCTTGAATGACTTGATTTAGAAGAAGAGGCTGAGAAGGAGTTTAGTCCGGTGCCAAAATCGCGAGATTGAAATCCGGCCAGCATCGAAAGTTTGCACACGGCTCCATGCATATTCTTGAAGACCATTCTACACGTGACCCTGTGAACTCATTGGTCGCGCACGTAACAGTCGCGTGCGTTTTCCGTTTTTATTGAAATCAAAAAAGAATGTCTGGCTCGACCTGGGTTCAAATCCCACAGGGTCCATCAGAATCCTCGGAAAAGCCCATAGGGGAGGAAAGGCGATTCCCCTCTTGCCTGGAGAAATCATTGCGGCAAGAAGCAATCCGACCATAGATGATTACCTCGCCGATGTGCCGGAAGACAAGCGAGCCGCTCTCGAGAAGCTTCGCAAGGCAATCAAGGCCGCCGCACCTGGGGGATACTCAGCGCCATTGACACGTGTCGCGATTCTGCGCTGGCAACTATATGTGCCAGCTCTTGTTGAGGGTAGATTCCGGGCCATAATCCGGGATTGAGAAAAAAGTTAAAGGGTTTTGAGAACTGGCCCTGCATTGTCTCACAGGAATTGAAATCCGATACCAACCATCTGGCTCGCAACAAGCGTAGGCCCGGTTGGGCCCACACATCGACACCTATTGGCGATATTCTCAGGCGTACCGATTCGTTCCTCTGGCTACCCCGCCCTCGCGCCATCGGGCACAGGCTTCTCTGGGATCGCGAGCACAGGGGCGATGCCATCTGGATATCCGATGTCGAACAGCATCGCCTCCGAGTCCACACTCATGATCTTCCTCGGCTCCAGGTTCACCACGAAGAGCGCCTGCTTCCCCTCGACCTCCTTGGGGTTGGCACGCTCCTTCTTCATGCCAACGAGGACCGTCCTCTTCCTGTCGCCGAAGTTCACGGTGAGCTTGACCATCCTGTCCGATCCTTTGACATCTTCGACGAGCTCGATCGTCCCAACACGAACGTCGATCTTCTCCAGCAAATCGAAGGGGACGATCGGTTTCGTTGGTGCGACTGCAAACGCCATAGTCATTTCCCTCCCGGTAGGTCTTATCACCCAATAGTCCTCCAAGGATAACAACCCAATGGAACGAAGACTGGAACCGCACATGATAGCCGTATGACCGCGCGGCGAATGGGGATCCCGCCGCAGAGCTTATTACTCAGGATTGCGTCGACCGCCCAGGGAGAACCATGTGTGAAGAAGGCATACCAAAGGAAGGCCTCGAAGCTATGAGGACACCGGGCTTCGGATGGAGAATCGCCATTTCGATAGCGGTGTTCTTCGGATGGCTCATATTCCTGATCATCTGGCTGTTCTTCTACGCATCTCACTACAGCGTCTTTCAGAACATAGCCATGATCCTGGTCTCCATCATCGCAGGAATCGGCATCCTCGCGGGGACATGGGTTACCTGGGGCCTGAGATTCGCAAAGCATTTCGACCACGGTGTTCCAGAGATGCACAAGCCGAAGTGGCCTTCTGTGTTGTCCGGCATCGCTGGCGTGGGATGGCTCATATTCATAGTCATTTGGCTGTTCTTCTACGCTGACGATTTCTCTGGATATCAGAACCTCGCGATAGTCATCGTCTCGATCATGGTCCTCGCCGGGATATCGACAGCAGCTTGGGCGTCCTGGGGAACGAGGTTCTTCTGGAAGAGAAAGTGAAGCGACCTAGTCCTTTCTATGGACGCTCTCCTTTCCTGAGAGTTCCACAGCCCTTAGCCGGACAATTGACGCCTTCTCCAGAGAACTCTGAGTAGTGAGTCGCTTCCTTGCCTCGCTCGGTCTCTTCTCGAGCTTGTCGATCATGAGTCCGAGCGCCCTCCGCTTCTCTCTCACATCCGTGACGAATTCGGCCTTTCCCCTGAACATGACTGTCCTGTAGTTGTGCTCGCACTCCCCGGTGACATATCCGAGGTCCTCCACCACCTGCCCCCAAACGATCGGGTTGGCCTTCAGGTAGTCGATCTTCTTCCCGACGGGAGCACAATGAAAATAGAATGACTGGCTTCGAGAATCATAGGCATAAGTGACCGTGACAAGATATGGCTCTTTGCCCTTGCACATCGCGATAGTCATGCATTCTTGACCTGCGAGAATCTCTCGCATTGTCTTCTTGCTCTTGATCTCCAATTCCTGTCTGCGCATGTGATACTTCTTCATTCGCTCGACCGCCATTCGCCCGAAGCGTCGTAGTACAGAATCCTGATAGCCTCGATGCTTAACATATCCATCGGGCACCAGCCCATCGTCAGCTCAGCGCGACTGCTCATTGTGATGGTGCTTAGGCTCGAAGTTCGCGGGCCTCAGCCTACCGAAAGCGGAGGCGAGCACGATCCTGGGCGCCTTAGTCGTCTCGTTGCCCACTTGCAGAGTGTAGTCGGAGACGAATGTGCCTATCGTATTGTAGAAGTCGATATCCTTGATTTGCTTCAGGCTGGTCTCCATTTCCCCTATGCCGGTCATGACGATGTCCCACATGCGCTCCTTGATCCTCTTGTAGTCGATGCTCTCGACCTTCAGCGAGACTCCGATCTTCGCGGCCTCTTCTGCTTCCCTGATGACATCAGCGACGTGGACCAGCACTTTGGATGGAATGCAACCTCTGTTCAGGCATGTTCCGCCTACAGGCCCTTCTTCGACAATCGCCACCTTGAGCCCGCGCTTGGGCGCTGAGTCCACGACATTCATGCCAGCGCCCGTGCCAACGACGATCAGCCCATACTCCTTCATCTCGGGTTCCAATCGCTGATGAGCTTCCCGTGTCAAAAAAGTTGAGGCGAACACTAGCATCGAGTTGTCCGTGGAAAAGCTATAGAGGGCGAAGGCAATCACATTCGGAGGAGAGCAGTCACCGATGGCAGACGCCTACCCGCAAGTCGTCCACAGCTTCGAGATAGACTCTGAGCTCTCGCATTCCCAGCTTCTGACCTTCCCCAAGTTCGTCAGGGAGCACATGACATTTGGATCCATCCCCGGCATCAGGATGAGCGACATGGAGTACCTGGTCGGGTCGGGAGGGCACCATGTCGAGTTCAAGTCCGGTCCGGAGAGGGGGACATACCAGTGCGTGGTCAGGATGTACCTCGAGCGACCCATGAAGGTGGAGATCACGTCCTACATGGGCAGGGACGAGGCGTTCGAGAAGCAACTCCACAATGTCCTCTTGATGGTCATCCAGTTCTTCGAGGAGGAAGCGAGGAAGTCGACATTGTACCTCGCATTCGTCCCGGGCAGCCCCAAGACGGCCGGCGTCAAGAAGCGTCGGTCCATCTTCAGGGCGATCTTCTCCGGGAACATGATGAACTTGTTCCTCCTGTCCATCCTGTTCGGGTTCCTCATCTACAGCATCATGATCAGCCTCCACCTGCGCTTGTACGCTCCGCTCGTGATGATCGGGCTGATGCTCGGCCTGGTCCTCTCCGCTGGCAGGATGGTAGCGTGGAGGA
>Ga0315294_10009045_pt1 | contig 10943 bp, 6 predicted proteins | sample YL17G13_40_MG_FD_203626 | JGI IMG/M metagenome (GOLD analysis project Ga0315294, IMG submission 203626) | Sediment microbial communities from Yellowstone Lake, YNP, Wyoming, USA - YL17G13_40 | ecosystem: Environmental > Aquatic > Freshwater > Lake > Sediment | place: USA: Wyoming | collected... | reverse complement strand
TCATAACAGTCGTGATATGTCTAGAATAATCTGAATAATCCTCTTTGTCTTGAGTCACCATCAGACCACGATCAGATTATTGATTGTAATACTCTTATGATTTTTGGAGAGCAACTGGCTCTGCATTAGTGGAGTCGCTGGGATTTGCACCCCAGACAAGTGGTGATGTCACCAGCAAATCCCCTCTTTTTCTATTCTTCATGCAAGTCGCGCACTGAAATCTTTTTGCAGAGGCGACGGTGATCGAGGTTCCCGCATGGTAGGAATACTTTCAAGCGGGAATGGAGGGAAGTCACCATACGCCTATGAAGGATATTCGTCTTATTTTTGAGTATTATACGCAGCAGAGTGTGATTACCGACCTAGGGTCCGCGCCAAAACACTTGTAGAGTTTATAGCTCGCGCTTAGGGGGGTCAGGGGTTCAGTTGCAGTGAGCGGGGAACGGGGTCTGCACCGGTGGTCAGATGGCGATATCTCCACAGTTTCCACATCTGATTTCGCCTGAAGGTAATCTGAAAGAAGAAGCCTTGGCGGAGGGTGATACATGATAATATTGTGTTACGTCACGATGTGTGGGTCTGGGTTTTGCAGGAGGAGGTATGCGGGTTTTGCGCCTTTGCCTTCTTAAATACATGACTAATGCTAATGCGCCTATTGTAGACACAATGATGACGAGAATCCATGGAAACCATGGAATTATAGTCAAATCGGTTGGATGCTGTTGCCCTAGTGTTGCAGCTTCAACTTTGTTAGAATCTGAAAAGAGTCCATGTTGGTTTACAACTCTGATGACGAAGTAAAGGGTTTCTGAGGGTAGAAGACCAGTTACGTTGTAAGTTGTTGTGGCTTGGTTGCCGATATTTGCTACAATTGATCCTAGGCTTGAAAAGGTTTCTGACATGTAAACTTCATATTTTCCAAAATTGGGGTCATTGTTTCGTGTCCACGTCAGCAATATGGATGAAGTAGTTTTTGTTGTGGGCGAATCGAGAATAACTGGTGTGGGCAAAGTCTCGCCACCGACTTGGTTTGAGTCTGAGAAGAGATTTTTTTGAATTGGCTACTCTGATGGTAAAGTAATAGACCGTTGATGGTGATAGTTGTGTCACATTATAACTAGTTTTTGTTTGATCGGTTACAGTTGCATTAATTGATCCCAAATCTCCGGCCGTGCTTGATAAGTATATTTCGTATCTTAGAAAGCTTGAATCCGTGTTTGGTGCCCAAGACAGTAACAATGATGAAGAAGTGTGTGTGGAAGGTTCGTAAAGAACTACTGATGTTGGCAGAGTCGTGCCTTCAACTTGGTTTGAGTCTGAGGTGAGGTTCTGTATGTTTAGAACTCTAAGGACAAAGTAGTATGTAGTTGAAGATAGTAAATTTGTTGTGTTCCAATTCGTACTTGTTCTGGTCGTTATGGCTACAATCTGTGTTCCTATGTTGCCAGCAGCGCTAGACCTGTACAGAGCATATTCTTTGAAATTTGTGTCATTGTTTTGGGTCCAGTGAAGCAGCAAAGACGAGTTCGTCCTTTCTGTGGGAGTGTAGAGAATTACTGGTGTCGGCAAAGTTGTTCCGGTGACCTTATTAGAATCTGCAAAAAAGTCTTGAATATAAACAACGCGTACCACAAAATGGTATGTGGTAGAGGCTATTAACCCTGTCACATTGCACGTTGTTTGAGATGAATTGGTGATTTCTTGGAAAATTGTTCCCAATTCATAAGGTGATGCGGAAATATAGATTTCATATCTTACGAATATATCTTCAGGGGCTTGTGTCCAACTGAGTTTAAGGGAATTTTGTGTAGGATCCGAAGGATCAAAAAGATTAACTGGCATTAAGGTGTGAACGGTATAGGCATAGTATTGCCCGTTGTTATCTTCAACCGCCATGTTTTCAGCATTGTCATACGCAACTATTCTATGCTTCACTAATGTCCCTTCTGATTGACCTGGAATTGTAGCGTAATATAGGTTTGAGGTTGAGTTGAAAATCATAGTTTTTGTTTGCCATGTTGTGGCATTGTTTGTGTTATACTCCAGAGTTGCGTTTTTTACTCCATGTTCAGGGTCGGTTACGTTAACTGTGATTGTTGCATTTTGGTTTGGCATTACTTTGTTTTGTGGGGGGTCTTGGAGGGGTTGGTCTATTTGTGGTGGAGTTATTAGTGTAATTAAATCTTCGGGAAACACTAGGTTAGTGTCACATATGAAATCAGCATATTCAACTGTAATTCTTGGCGGAATCAGAACGTCTAAACTGGGTTTTTGTGGGTTGATTGAAAAGATATAGTCGGCATATTCCAGAGTGATTCTGGGCAAAGCTTCACTAGTAACGTTGCTCAAGTCATCCGGCTTGTTTAAACTAAATCTGCCTGCAAAATCCGCATATTCCATAACTATTCTTGGGGTTACATTACCTGAAATGTTGACAAGGCCCGATGGATATGTGGTAGTAGTGGTTGAATTATAATCGGCTCCATCGATAACAATTCCCTGTTTTTCAGCATGTATTTGTCTTGGACAAAAGATTAGGCCTACTACAATACAGACAAGCAGCAGATTTGAGCAGAAAAATAATCGCGGCAATTTGCCCCACATTTATGCACGGCATCCATTTTTTATGGCTCAAGATAGACTAATGCGATGCAAGCATGATATAGATAATGATCTGGATGACCATCTGCCTCTCCAGAGATGAGTATAGAGTGAAAGACTCCTGAACTTAATTGGGTAAGTTTTCCATATTGAGTGTAAGGTGCATCATAAGCGAGCATGCCTATTTCACTTATCACGTTTCCGTCAATTTTCAATCTTGAGAGATCAAAAGAATCAGCATGCTGGGCATAGTGGGAGTAAGATTGTTCATACACGGTGATTTCGACTGGTATTTTTATATTGAAGCTGCTTTCTCCGGCTCCATTCTGTGTTTTTATTGTTAGCATGTATTTGTTTGCCAGCTGATACTGAAAATTATAGTATTGCGCCCCAGTCACCGCCACTCCAATAATGTTGCCTACTCGTTCTAGCGCTATTTGCAACTTGTTCTTGGCCAGGTTGCCTCCAGAATAATAGCTCCAATCCACAATCTTGCTAACAGGTTCAGCTTTCAGATAATAGACAACAATCCAGCCATCCTTATGCACAAAACAGTGCCCATCCTCACTAGCCGGTGAAGATTCGGACAAGGGAACAGAACCAACAATGTAGCTAGCGGTCTCTTTTTCTACAGTTCTAAAAGCAGTTTTGGCAACAGGTAGACTTATTGAACTGTTGACGTTTATGTATGTGGACATTCCCGCCTCCTGTTCCAAAAACGTGGTCCCACTTTGAGCAAATACCGGTTTTATTAGAGAAAATCCCAATTCAGGTAGATTCATTGTATCATTGTTCAATCCAATGTTTTCTCTATACAAATACAACAAAGGACAGCTGGCTATCAACACAGCAAGAAGCGTTAAACCTATTTTGAACTGTTGACTATTCGACATCAAATGGTTCCACGCATCCATTCCGGGCGATACCGTTAAGAAAGCGAACGAATTTTAAGTGTTACCTTCAAGTTTGAGTCTGATTTTATCTCAGAATCAACGCAAAAACTCCTGGGACTTGCTGTTTCCTTAAACTCTGACTAAGATTGAGCAAATACGATTAGCACTTTCCAAATTGCTAAGCATTATCTGAATTTTCCAGCAATTCACTTGTCATTTGACACGTTATTCGGTAGTATTGGTATTCGGAATTCTTGATAATGCTTATATCGTACGACATAAGATATCAAATACGGATATGTCCCAAGTGGGACATATTGTGTCCACGTAGAACAAAAATACAGATGGGGGTGAGGAAATTGGAAATGCTCCTGTTACAAGGTATATTGGGATCGTTTGCTCTGCCGACATGGCTAATCCTCATTGCTTATTTCGCATGGTTCTCCCTGTCAGCTAAAGATTATGCGTCGATGACGCCTCGCGACGCAGGAACCTTGTGGAAGATACATAAGCGGAGTGCTGAATGCAGGTCCAACAGATGGCATGAGATCAGGCAAAAAGAAAACATCGTTGGTTTCAAATGTGAGTGCGGATATAGACATCTGCAAAAGCGACCAATAACCGCGAAAACTCCGCGGTCTACACGTGAACGACACATAAAGCTAACTGGAGGCTTCTATCATACGTACTAGACGTCTTTCGCTTCTTTTATGCATTGTTTTGTTCCTGAATCTTAGCTGCATCATCCTAGAATCTAGCACTAGCTCTTCCCTAGCTGGGCATATCCATGACCAGACCGTCGAACACGAGAACCTAGACAGGAAATTGCCAGTATGGGCTTCAAGCGGGAGAACCATTACGATTGATGACATATCATATGACGGCGCCGTTAGCCCATTTATCTTGAACAATGCTGAGGGGATTTTTGTTAATGACGTTAGAGATGGAGACAAAGTTGACATCTTGCTTAGAAATCACACGTTCCTGTTACAAAATGGATATCTGCAGAGGAATGCGCCAACCGAAAAAGTCAGAATCATTATCCTTCCAGGAAGCAAGCTACCTAACTATGTGTACAAGATTGTTTCCAATTCGGTTGCGGAAATAGGATTCTTCTCTCGAAAATTGGAGCAATATCACGGCAGAATAGTTCAGACTTATGGATCACTCCCTTTTATCGTAGCTGAATTGCCCTATGAGAAAGTCGGTGACTTTGCTGAAGAAGCATCTGTAGCGCACGTGTTTTGTGACCAGAAGTGCTTCGTTCAACTGTCTGAGAGTGTTCCAATAATCAAACCGCCTGAAGTTTGGCAGCAAATTGAATCGAATTTTGGTCTTAAGATCAATGGAAGTAGCGTGAAGATTGCAGTTTTGGACACAGGCATCGACGAGAGTCACCCTGACTTGGATGATTTGGATGATAACCCTGCCACAAACGACCCGAAAGTAATAGCGGAAAAATGCTTCACCGATGAGGATCACACTTGGGACGGTTACGGTCACGGAACGCACTGCGCCAGCATAGCAGCAGGGACGGGACAAGCATCGACCTATACGTACGTAGGCGTAGCCCCTGGCGCTTTCCTCCTTAATGGGAAAGTTCTAACAGATGATGGTTGGGGATATGAGTCTTGGATTATCAGTGGTATAGAATGGGCCATGAACAATTCCGCAGATGTTATAAGTATGAGTTTTGGCGCAAACACTAATGGCGACGGCACCGACGCGATTTCACTGGTCGTTGACTGGGCATCAGATCAAGGAGCTGTCTGTGTTGTCGCTGCTGGAAACGCTGGAAGTGGAGGAATCTTTACTGTTGGCGTCCCAGGAGTTTCAAGGAAAGCTGTTACAGTTGGAGCGACCACAAAGACCGACGAGGTTGTCTATTTCTCCAGTCAAGGACCTACTTCTGATTATCGCCTGAAACCCGACGTTTGCGCTCCCGGCGTAGACATTGTTGCTGCAAGGGCGAACGGGACGAGCATGGGAACGCCCTTAAACGCATATTACACCAAGGCTTCGGGCACGTCGATGGCAACGCCTCATGTGGCTGGTGTAGCCGCACTTTTACTGCAAGTTCATGCGGATTGGAACCCATTGATGGTCAAGTCAGCCCTCATGGGTAGTGCGAAGACACTTGATGATTACCTCTGGAAGCAGGGTGCCGGTAGAGTTGACGCATGTGCAACGGTCAACGCGTCTTTGCTTATTGTTGAACCCAGCGCAAGTTTTGGATCATTTGGGCTGGAAGAGAGCAAAAGCGCTTTTCTTACGCTTATGAACGTCGCAAACGCGTCTACCGTAGTCAATGTTTCAAGCACCACTTCTTGCGATGGAAACGTTGTCAACTGCACAAGTGTGAACGTAACTACAGCTGAGATTCCTGCAAACAGTAACTTGACTGTCAGATTGCAAGCTGGACCGATCGTAGATCAAGCCCTAGGCGGCTGGTACGAAGGATGGCTAAATGTGTCGAGTTGTCGAAGTTGCATGAGGTGTCCTTATTTGTTTCTAAGTGGACATGATACTTTCTACATCTATCCTGATGGCAGTGTGCAGCCACCAACAGCGCCTATCGTTAGTGTTGATAATATCACTTACACTCTGACCGCCAGCTTCACGAGTATTGCCGATGGGATTGTCAATATGCGGGAAGGCAGTATTATTGATGGCGCAGGCTTCACGATCATGCACTGTCCCACAGGATATGGGATAGGGATATTCGTGGGGTCGGGGATAAGCAACGTAACAATAAAAAACATGAAAGTTGAAGCGTTTGAGAAAGGTGTATGTCTCAGTTCATCCTCAAATATAATCATAGCTGACAATAACATAGCAAACAATGGAAGACTGGCAGGCGTTGGCGGCGGATGGACTGTTATTTATGGTGCTGGCATCTGGCTTGAATCTTCCTCAGACAATAGTGTTGCTGGAAATAACTTGACAGGTAACAGTGAAGGAATAATGGCTTGGTCTTCTTCATACAATGTTGTGTCTGGAAACAATATTGCGTCAAACAGTATTGAAGGTATTTGGCTTCTCGGTTCTTCAGACAATCAAGTAGTTTCGAACAATATTTCTGGAAACGGTTATGATGGCGTTGATCTCTATCCGAATTCATACAGAAACACGGTGACTGGAAATGACATATCTGGTAACGGTCGTGGCATCCGAATCAATTCATCTTCAAACAATACCTTAATCGGAAACGATGTTACATCAAACGGATGGCTGGATTGGAGCTCAGCTGGCATTTTGCTCGAAACCTCTTCAGATAACACCTTCTATCACAATACTTTGTGTAATAACGAGCGCCACGTTTTGGTTTTGGATTATGGTGGTTCTCTCATTTCGGAGAATATGTGGGACAATGGTTATCCTTCTGGTGGAAATTACTGGAGCGACTACACCGGCGCAGATTCTAATCATGATGGAATAGGAGATACTCCATATGTTATTGATTCAAACAATCAAGATCGTTACCCACTCATGCGTCCTTGGAGCCCATTCGTAGGTCAGGTTGCAGGACTATCGGATAGAGTAGTTGATGCTGGCGAAAATGAAGCCTACTTTGTTTATGCCGACTCCCATCGGATGACGCGAGCAGTTGCCACCTTTGATGTGGCATCAGGTAGCATAATCTACAGCATATGTGAGAACGCTCAGAATCAGGGTTTCGACACTAATGCTGCTTGGGTCTCTCAAGCGACAGAAGATAGGGGGCGACTTCTACTTTCTAACAAGTCCATTTTGTTGTTCGGCGGCTGGTGTCCCAACTGGTGCGTAGACTACTTGCAAAAACGAAACCTGACACCTGTAGCCTTTGTCGCCCCTGTGGAAAATGGAAAAGTACATTTCAAGTTTGTAGAGACAAAGAGTGGCGAAGTTAAAATTGACGTTCTCTCAAGCAATATAGATCTCGAGCATGAAGACTATTTTGTCATGATGACTTTGATCGATGAGAACAATAATCAGGTGTTCATTTTCTATGGCTTCGACTGGAAAGGAACATGGTCCGCAGGCATATACTTCAAGGCAATACAGAAGAGCATCGATTCATACATGAAGCAATGTTACATCTTCCACTGGATTGATACAGATGAGGACGGTGTACCTGAAACGAGTGAAATAGACCAATGCCCGAAAGACACCATTAGTTCTGTTTCAGGCAAAATCTCGGCCCCAGAAACAGACGTTGTTCAGGTGGATAGTTACTTTTATGTCTTCTACAAAAACCCAACCACGAATTGTCTGGCCTACGCAAGTTCTCTAAATGGCTATAATTGGGGAACTGAACGTCAGGCAAGTCACACAGCAATTTCAGCCCTCCCCTTTGCATCAAACGCATGCTCTAACTACGATATCTTCACTGATGGAACATACATTTACATTGCGTATGATATTGGAACCTACGGCGACGACCCCACAGCAACGGCTGCGTATAGTCGCAGAGGAACTCCTGACGAAGGAATAATAATCTGGGATGCGGAAAAACTTGTACGCACAGCTGGCGGTTGGTGGCAATTATCCATTACAAAAACAACAAATAGACTGTATCTTGCCGTCGTATGTTGGTCTCCTGCTGGACATAGCAATGAATATGATGTTTACGTCTATCAGAGTGCTGACGGCTCCTCTTGGACACAAATTCTTGAATCTCTATCCATGACTGACAGGGGATATCGTGCAGACGTAGCTATTGCCCATTGGCCATATTATGTTGATGGAATAATGCTTGTTTCTGGCATGTGGAGCCAGAATGCTTGGAAGTATCAAACTTACAATGGTTCTTCTTGGAGCGCAGAAGGAAACTTCGGAATCAAGATGCCAAGCAATTATGGCCAAGCTTTCAGTCTAGTTGCTCAAAACAGTCAAGTGCACTTTGCATGTATCCCAACTAATGAAGGCGACAGCATTGAATACTACTACTTCACGACGTCATGGTCATCAGCAGTGACAGTAGAAGGCTCAACAAGCAGATTTCCCACGTTTTCAGCTCACCAAACCAAGCTACTACTACTCTACATTCGCGGCGGAGTAATATACTATCGAACCATGAACTACACTACGCACAACTGGGACACAAACGCATCAACATTCGCCGTCGATGAAGGAGTTCCAGCCCAACTCACTTCAGAGAAATACCCGATAAAAAAACGTCTAGGCATTCTCTGGATGGCTGGAACCAGCAACCCATACGAGCTGCGATTCTTTTCCCTCTCAATGTCTGAGGCAGAAGTACGGACATAACCACCGAGACATGGCGCTGGTACGCTTGGCGTAAACTCGAAATATCATTCAGGATCTTCATTATTCTCCGTAAATTGTCTGATGACGACGGTTTAAGCGTTTTTGTCTTGGAACACAAAAACACCGGAGCATTGCAGAATGAAACTCAAGTTTCTTTTAATAGTTTTGGGTTTGCTAGGTCTGATTTTTGACGCTGCCTTTCTCGTTGGACTCTGGCACGTTGCCTTCAAAAAGGCCTGTTCGTGAAAGCACGCGCTAAATGAATACCCTGTGCGACCATCATTATCTTGGCTATGATAAGTCTCGTGTGTTGGTTGTTGCTAGCCTCTACAGGCGGGTTAGCTTTAGTGCTAAAGACTTGAAAAAAGACTCGAGAGGAAAATCTGAAAAGTAATAGGCTTAGCGACATCCAGAATAAGAAGAGAGAGCGATGGTTAGTGAGAAGGCGATTTTCTCTGTTACCTTTTCAGTATAGTTGTTCGATTTTCTGGACAGTGCAGATTTAGGTTTCCATAGCTCTTGCTATCCCGAAAGTCTTTTCTTAGGTTTCACTATGCCACAGTCGAGATTTCTTCCTGTTGTTCGAAATCCTAGATAACATCTATATCGCAAGAAACGCTATACCTTCATCTGGAAATCAAAAGCTAGGTGAAAAAACGACGCATTACACCCAAATAGCAATCGTAGTAATTCTAGGAGCGATTTTGTTCTCAGGTGGGTTCGTCAGCGGAATTTTCACCCAGAACAGTCTAAAGATACTTCCACAACAAACTCCACCAGAAAATCCGCCGCTGACCCAGCCTCCTCCTCAAACCGTTGGCGAAAACCTGACAGTCCAAAGCCACGTCCTGCTAATGCTCAGCAGACAAGCGGTACAATTAAACCTTAAGAACACTGGAACCACGGACGTACAGATAGCCGATGTCAAGATGAATGGCTACTCCAACCAAACCTTTCCCGCTGGCGCTGAACAAAACATAACCACAGGCTGGAATGGAACCACTTTTCTGAAGTCAAACCAGACAGGTCCGCTCTACGTCTACTTGGTGTGCTATTTTCATGTCATAAACCGATCAATGCCATCACTCGATTGGCAAGGCCCCTTCAATCAAACGGGACAGGAAGAACTCGATCTCTGGTCTAATATGTTCAACTGCACTTTCACGCTTGTCACCGCCACACAGAATCAATATAATTACACCATGCCTGCACTAGGAAACTACATTGTCGTCCTATTGTGGATGGGCGCCCTAACTATCAGCATCATGCCAACCGAACAGATGCAAATAATGAACGTGCAATTCGGAGGAGCCGACGCCACCAAGTACATCGCAATATGGGCAAGAAACACGGGAACAGACACGATAACCGTAAACGAGGTCCAGATAAACGGCCACAAGCAAAACATGACAACCCCACTACTCCCCCAAACAGTAAATGCTAATACCGAACTAACACTCAACATGACCTACACGTGGATCGAGGGTAATACCTACAATTTCAAATTAATCTCATCAAAAGGCAACCAATTCCAATACACTGCAACCAGCCCCGCCATCTAATTTCATCTTTTCTTTTCCCTGCGCGCGACGATGGAATACGCGAGAACCAAGGACATCCTGCACGTGATGAAAATGCTGGGCTACCGGAGCATACAGAACACACTGCTCTACACTCAACTCGTGAACTTCGAGAACGACGAGTTCCACTCGACCACGGCAAAAACCGCCGCAGAAGGCCAAAAACTCGTCGAGGCAGGCTTCAAATAAGGCTGCGATTTTGAGGACGTAAAAGTCTTCAGAAAACGCAAGTGAAGCGTTTCTGCGTCGCCGATGGGGCCTAGATTATTGTGGTGGGGTCGCTGGGATTTGAACCCAGGATCGCCAACGCCCCAGGCTGGTATACTTGACCAAGCTATACGACGACCCCACAGACTTGGATGATGACCCTCTGGCTACTCTGGGCGGGTCTCAAATATAGGAGCTTCTTCTTTCTAAATAGTTTGCCACTGTCTGCGTATTCTCAGGATACTTTGGATGGCGTTTTGTGCTTGCTTCTTAAGGCAGTTGCAGTAGCTGGCTAGAAGCATTAAAAGGACAGGAGAAGCATAACCGAGTTATTTGGAGAAGAAGACATAATGAAGGTTCTCTTCATCGAGCCGCCGAAGGACATATGGTTTGTCATGGGGGAATACTTGCC
>Ga0315294_10009043_pt1 | contig 10944 bp, 10 predicted proteins | sample YL17G13_40_MG_FD_203626 | JGI IMG/M metagenome (GOLD analysis project Ga0315294, IMG submission 203626) | Sediment microbial communities from Yellowstone Lake, YNP, Wyoming, USA - YL17G13_40 | ecosystem: Environmental > Aquatic > Freshwater > Lake > Sediment | place: USA: Wyoming | collected... | reverse complement strand
CTTCCTGGGATCGCACCTCAAAAATGACCTTCAGGTCGGCGGAGAGATTGCGCACGAGTTCCTGGCGCAACATCCTGCCATCGGCCGTCAGTTTGCCGTCCTGGCCGCGCGGCAGCGCCGGAAGGAGTCCCTTTTTCTCCAGTTCCTCCGCGGCGGCCTCGACGGCATTAGTGCCGACAAGTTCGTACTGAAGGGTCATCTTCAGGGCGTCGAACGATTCGCTCTTGCCGCGAACGAGGTCCTCGGAAGCCGGGTCGGCCCGGCGCTCTAACTTGGCGATGGCCGTATACTTCAGCGGCCACCAGCAGGCGCCCACGAGGGTGGCAAACGCAAAGAGCGCCGCACTTGCCAGAAAGAGCAGGCGGTGGCGGAACACGGCCCGCAGCAGGTCCCGCGGCGTCTTTTTCTGTGTCTCTTCGGCCATCGTTCTTCTCGCTAGCGGCCGCCACCGCCGATTTCGTGTGTGCCACCAGCCGGCGTGCTGACGGTCTCCGGCGCCGGAGGACTACCGCGGGAAGCCTCGCGGAGTCGCTTGCACGGTCATTTCGGCTATCAAACGCCTCCCGCTAAGGTATCTGCTTCGAGCCACCAAAGTTCTGAACCGACTTCACGGTATATGCCGCGCTGGCCGGCACTTGAATCGTCGATGCCGCCGGCTGAATCCCCAACAACACCTGCTGCATGGCCAAGCCGAAGGCCGCCAGCGGGTTCGGCGGGACATAAACGACGTCGCCGGCCTTCAGGAGCACATTCTGTGAGAAATCCCCCTTCTTAACCATGTGCATCATGTTAACCTTCATCACGTGGGCATCCGACCCGTCGCCGGCCTCGGCGGCCTTGGCGGCCTCTGCCGCCATCTTCGTGGCTTCCTCGACCGTCAAGGGCTTCTCCTGCGTGTCCTCGCCCTCCTTGGGGTTGGCCACGGTGAATTCCTCGGTCGACGGCGCCGGCGCGTCCTCCTCAGGCTCACTCTTCTCGGCCTGGTCTTCCCGGTCTTTCTTGGAGGGCCGCAAGTACCCTCCCCGTATCGGCGGCTTCCCACGAACTACGACGATTCGCTCCGGCCAGGCCGTCGGCATCGGCTGGACCTGGGCCAGGACGTCAATGACCGTGTCGGTGCCGGTCCAAGGCAAGGGGCCCGGGCGAGCCACTTGGCCGAACACGTAAATCTTCTGGGACCGAAACTCGGTGACTTGGACCGTCGCATCGACTTCCTCGTAAAATTCGCGGGACCTGGCCTTGAGGACCGCCTCGATCTCCGCCGGCGTGTTGCCGGCTACGGTGACCTCCCCGAGCAAGGGCAGGTTGATCTTCCCGTCCGGACGCACTTCCACCTTGAAGTTGTTGATGTCCGACACATGGATGGAGTTAATGAGGATGACGTCCGGCGGAAGGACGCGGTATTCGCTCCCCGAAACGGGCGAACGCGGTTCCTGGAGGAACGCCTTCAGACGCTCGTTGTTCCCGCCGCAGCCCATAGCCGCCGCCCCCAGCAAGCAGCCGACCAGAACGCCCAGGCAACGGCTGGATGTTGTCATTCTACGTCCCCCAACGAGAGCCGCTGATCGCAGAATGCGACCCGGGGCCGCTCATACGGTCCGCGTGACGAAATTTCCTCGCACGACTCCCCCCTGGCACGGCAGGCGTGCTGTGGCCTGACGGCGGGCCGCAACACGGCCGCGCGCCGGGCGGATGAAAGCCTCTGGCTCGTCCACTCGGCGCTCCTGCCTTCGGCGGCCTGCCGCTGCGGTCCGCGACACGCAGCAGTAGTATAGCCTAAAATCACCAGGATGCAACCCCCCTCCTACGCAGGGACACGGCCTAGTGCCCTATATCGGCAAGATTGCAGGCTTTGAACACGAAATTGGCAACGGGTTTTCGGAACCGATGGTATGTGACACGATGGAACACGATGCTATCGAACTCATCAGGACGTTCGGCAAACCCCCTGGAAATTGCATGCGGGGCCAGTAGTACTACAACGCAACTTCGCGCGGCGGGTCTCCGCACCCGCCGCGCAGGGCCTTCTGGGAGGCAAAAACGCCGCTTCCGGCGCGGTGGGTACGGAGACCCACCGCGCAATAGACTTAAGTTGAGTTGTAGTGGTAGTTCGTCAGCCTTTATTGTGGCTGCCATGGTCTGCCGCGGGGAAACGTGCTGCTCGTAGCGCATCGGAGTTCTGTTGCGAACGTGCAGCCCGAAGGAGGCCGCCGGCGGCCCGCCCTGGCGGGGGCCGCGGGGCCTCAAGAATTGCCGCGCGGTCTTGCTCGTTATCCGGCCGTCGAGGAAGTCGAACGTTTTCGGGCGCGTCCGGCCGCCAGGCCCGCGCAGCCAAGGGCCAGAAGCACGATCGTCGCCGGCTCGGGGATCGGGTTGAACCACGAGCCGGACTCGATGCCGTACAACTGGTCTTTCGCCTTCCGGGCAAACGCGTACGGATGCTCGGTGTGGTCGTAGGTGTCGTAGCAGTAATACTGCAAGGCGCCCGGGGTATCGTCGTATCCGATGGCCGTCACAAAATGAGAGGCGGTGTTGTCCCCGTCCGTGTCCACGAAGAACTCCATGGGGCGGCCGGCGTCGATCTCGGCGACGAAGATGTCCCACAGGCCGCCGAAATAGGCGTAGAAGCCGTGGGCGTACGGATAGCCGCAGTACTTCGCGTAATCCACCATGCCGACGCACTGGAGGTTCTCGTAACTCCAACCGAGGCCGAGGGGATCGCGCGACGCGCCCATGAAATCCGCCACGGAATCGTCGTCGTGATACGGATCCGGCGGCTCCGGCGGCTCCGGCTCCACCCGGTCCGGCGTCGGGACATAGTCTCTGATATGTCCCGGCGAAGCGATCGTGTCCTTGACGCCCGACTGGTTCGTCGTCCAACTGTTCGTGCCGACGCCCGCGGTGATGAGATTCGGGTAGCCGTGGTCGTCCCAGTAGCCGATGATCATGCCCGCGGCCGTCGGACCGCAACCGATGTACCCGTCGGGGCTGACAACTACCCACTGGGTGTAACTCGGCACGTCGTTAATAATCTGGCCTCCGAGCGCCTGGGAGGACGCCAGAAGCACCAGGACCAGGCACAAACGCAGAAGCCGAAGCGAGCGCATTTGGCACCTCTCTTGCAGATGCTCCCCCGGCCTGATACCCCATACTCTGCGGCCACTGCTTGCGTGACCCCTCACGCGCGCAAGGCCCAAACCACTCCAACCGTCTCCCTTGTCCTCTTAGCCGATAGCCATTATGGCGCATATTCGCCAAAAGTCAAATCGGCACACCCTCCACGCCACTTTCCGGGCGTCACTGCCGACCCTCCTTCGCTCCGGAACCGGCAAAACCACACGGTCTTTGAGCCTGAACACCTCCCCCCGCACCTGCCTCCCTCACTTGGCAGATGCGCAGAGACTCTACTCTCTCATCCCATGCGGCCGATTCGAGCCGACAGGGCCGGTCAGGCCCCAACGGCCGCGCCCGGGTTCGATCAAAGGCGAACCCGGGAGTTGCACTTACGCCCTTACGCCATCCGGCGCTTACGAACGTACGTCAAAACGCTGCCGATGCCGAGCATGAGGCCCGCCATCGTCAGCGGCTCGGGGACGACTTCAGACAAGCCGTTCAACTGGATGATTTTGCTCGGCAGTTGGCCCTGCAGATCGTACAACGAGGTAGCCGCCCATGTGCCAGGGTTCAAACCGTACACAGACGTGGCAGACGGACCATACCAACTCACGGCATAGATGTTGCCCGAAGAATCGTACTCCAAACCATCTATCATGCCTATGCCGCTGGCTGTGCCCAAAGTCGTAAAGGCAGTGTTCATGATGTCGGGGGAAGTCATGATGTTGCTCGTCTCACCTAAATATCCGCCGGGGCTCGCGGTCCAAGATGTGGCGTACCAGAGACCATCGTGGTAGTCCAGGCCGCAATCGGGGTAAGGACCAACGTAGGCCCCCCGGACAGCACCAACCACGTCGCCGTTGGCGTCCAGTTGGATCTCAAGCGCATAACCTCGGATATTCGACCCGCTGGTCGCATTCTCGACGGCGTAGAGTCTGCCGCAGTGGAAGTCCAGGGCGTTCACCTGGGAGTACGTCTGCCCCAGGAATCCGGAGATGGACGTGTCCGAAAGTACGGCTCCTGTGTCCCGGTCGATCTTGGCGATCCTAAGGTCATGCGTGTTGGTGCTTCTTGGGTCTGTCTTGATGTCGTAGATGTTGTGACTGGCATAGAGGTACTTGCCGTTGTCCGCGACGCCTGACGTCCACATCCAGTTGGAGGTCTCAAAACTGAAGGTCGTGCTGATAACACCGGTGGACGTATCGAACTGGAAAATCACCGGGCTGGGGCCGCTTAGCGTATAACTCCAGTCCGGACTTCCGGTTCCCCACATCACCCCAGTTGCCCCGGCCGTCGCCGAGACGGCCAAGCATACGGCAATGGTTGCGACAATTCCTAGGTATCTCATGTTCATCCTGCCTCCGCTTCCGGAGGCCTCCATGCCCCTTACCCTTTGATTCCCCCCGGCTTTCACCACTATTGGTGAGGCCGGGCGCTGGTCGGCAGGGGGCAGCCGGCCAGTGCCAAAGTGTGCCTCGATTCTTACGCCGTCCTGCGCCTGCGCCGCACGTATCCGGCGATGCTGCCGATGCCCAGCATGAGTCCCGCCATCGTCACCGGCTCGGGGATCGGATCCCTCCCGATGCCCGGAACGACAATGGCGAAGTCCTGCTGGTCATCCCTCACCAGGATGCGCAGCCCGAGGCAGGGGTCCACATCTCCCAGGTGCGTCAGCCAGTAGTTGGCCAAGTCCCTCGAGGCATTGCTGCTGGTGATCCTGAAGACGTTCTGCTTTACATCATAGGCGGAAGTCTCATAGATGATCTCCCAGACGGAGGCCTGGAACGCCGCAGACGTCTGGTTGGCGCCATAGGTGGTGGTACCGAGGGTATACGGGAGCGCGCCAAGGCCGTAGGCGCTGTAGTTGTCAAACAGCCTGCGCAAATCCGCCGCCTTGGCGTCGCCCATGGGCGTGTTACCGCCTCCGATAGGCGCGTCCTCGGGCTTGTAGATGTCGTACCTCAGAAAAGAGCCGGACGCATACTGCTTTATGTCGGCGCAGAACGTCGAGGCATAGGCCCACCTCGACGTCCCCGTTCCACCGTCCGCACTTCCCAGGGAAGTGATCAATTGGGAGGCCTCCTGGTCGAGTGTGCCGTTGCCATCGGAGTCAAGAAGGTCGCCCCAGCCTTTATCCAGGTACACCTTCTGGTTGTACACCCCTGCGGTGGTGCTGCCCGATTTGCCCGGGGCCACGTAATTCACGCCCTCGCCAGGGCTGACGTTGTAGAAACTCATCGTAATCCAGCCCGTCGATGTGGCTGAGGCGCTGCCGGCGAGGGGCAGGCACACCGCTCCGATCGCCAAGATAAAACCTAAGGTTCTCATAATCGGTGCTCCTTTCGTGTTGGACCCAGACTAGCCCGGCGTGTTCTCCTCGGTTCACTCCTGCGGTGCGCGACCGCTTCGCGCCGCCGCAGCCGCCGGGGGGCCGGCATCCTGCCGGCCGCTTGTCCTGCATTCTTCTGTAACGTCCGTCTTACGACTGCTCATCCTCACCGAGGAGAGACATTGCTGCTGTGACCTTTCAGGTTATCCCCCCGGCCCGACGGTCGAACCGGTCAACGAGGGATGGCCCGGGCGCAGCCCCCCGGGCCGATGGAAAGCACTCGCTGCATTCTTGAATCCCGCCCTTCTCCTTTCCGGTGTGCCCCTCTCCCGTTTCTGTTGTGCTCTCGCGACCGGCCCGCGCCAGCCGTCGTTATTGTTCTTCTGTTCCGCCTTGCGAAGCCCTCATTCTCGCGTTCTACGCCACCCGCCTCCGGCGGATGTAGACGGCCACGCCGCCGATTCCCATCATGAGCCCCGCCAGGGTCACCGGCTCGGGGATGGGGCTTTCGCTGTACGCCAGGTCGAGCGTGGCCAGGTACGGCGTGCCGCCGTGCGTGTACATGAACTTCAGGGCGCCGCTCCCCTCGTAATCCATAGTGAGCGGGCACCAGGTCAAGGCCCTGGGGTCGTTGGGGTCGATGAAGTCGATCTGGGCCACTTCGTCCAGGTCGGCGTCCCACTGCTTGTTGCCGTTGGAGTCGCAGAACTTCAGGCTGGTCAGGGTGACCATGTGACCGAACTTTTTCCATTCTTCGATTATCTCACCACCAGGTCCGACCTTTTTGACCAGCGCCTTCCAGTAGAATCCGATCTCGACGTCCTCCTTGTGCTCCAGTTCGCCCCACAGGAAGTCGAACGTGGGGTAGGCGTTCTGGAGGGGCGACGCGCCATACCAGTCCGAGAGGTTCACGCCCGGCTTGTAGACCCTGCCGCCGAAGACCGTGGTGCCGGGGGCGAAGTCCTCGATCCACTGGACCTTGGCCTCCCAGATGAATTGGTCGGCGCCGGCGCCGGTGCCGTTGCGGTACACATTGCCGGCGTTGAGCCAGCCTTCCTGCAAAGCGTTGCGCGTGCTGAGCAGGTTGCCATGGGTCAGTTTCTGGTCGTAGATTTGCGGGTACCGCGTCTCCAGGAAGCGGAACGAGTTGGCGATGGCCGTCGGCGCACACCAGGGCTTCGGAGTGCCGCTTTGCGTGCCGTTCTCGGTATTCCACAGGTGGCCGAACTGGTCGTAAGGCAACTGGACGTCGATCCAGTTGCAGGAGTCGGCGGCGGCCGGCGCTGGGGCAAGCAGGATCCCGGCCGCCAGGAGACAGAGGGCGGCAAGCAGAACTCTTACTCGCGCGTTCATCGGTATCTCCTTGTGTCGGATGCCCTGGCCCTCGGCCTTTCCCTGCGGTCCAGGGGCTCAGGCATCCCTTTTGCTACAAGGCCTTGCAGCAGGACGGCCGACGCCACCCGTCTCCTGCCCGGCCTGCCGGCCGCCTCGGGTCCGCCCGGCTGGCCGGATGGAACCGCGAACGCTCCCAGGAGCGTCCAGGCCTGTTTCATGTGGACCTCCTTGACGGCGGCATAGCGCCGGCATCGCGGCCACCGTGTGGCCGCCAAACCGGCGCTCGTGCCGCGCCAAGTCCCAAAGTCAACAGTCTGTGACTCGCTCTCGCTGCTTACGCCGTCCGGCGTTTACGAACGTACGTCACAACACTGCCGATGCCCAGCATCACGCCCGCCATCGTCACCGGCTCGGGGATGGGCACCTCAGTAACGACGAATTGCGCCTCCATGTTCCGCGGAGGCTGGGTCCAGGGATTCGAACCTCCGAAGTCCGAACCTCCCACACGGCCAAGTCCAAGCGGTGTAACGTCAACTCGGTAAGAACCGACTTGGAAGGTTGTCGTTGACCCCGGGGAGAACCCGAGGAAGTCGTTGTTCCACCAACTTTCGAGAAGGCCCGCCTGGTTTAGAGAACGTACGCATGCACCCTCGATGGTCATCGTGCGGGGTGCGGCAATATTGAACAACATGGGTTCAGTCCAATGGGCCGGGTAGTCCCACTGGGTCGCGGTACCTCCATAGGTGTAATCTATTTTCCAGAGAAGCGTGTTGATCTTCTGGACAGAGGTGCCTTGCGCGAGATTGAGGCTGCCCGTGTAGGTGGCAAGTTGCACCGTGTCACCCGGGTAACCGTCGGGGCCCCAAGGAGACCCCGCCGGTGGTGTTACGGGACCGGGATACTGCTGTGCCCAGCCGGCCACCGTATAACTGACGATTGTGGCGGTAGCGGGTCCCGCCAAGGCCAAGCATACGGCAACTGCTGCGACAATTCCTAGGTATCTCATGTTCATCCTGCCTCCGTTTCCGGAGGCCTCCATGCCCCCAACCCCTCATTTCTGCCCGGCTTTCACCACCGAGGTGAGGCCGGCCCGGCCGGCTGGGGGCAGCCGGCCCGAACAAGGCACGCACCGCGCGTGCCCAAGACCCGCCGTCGGCGGGCCTTACGGTGATTCTCTCATAGCCGCACCCCCTTTCTGTCGGCCGTTCCCGGCCGTCCCCGGCCACGTTCGTGGCCGGGCGTTTTCTTTTGCTCTTACGCCATCCGACGCTTACGAACGTACGTCAAAACACTGCCGATGCCGAGCATGAGGCCCGCCATCGTCAGCGGTTCGGGGATGGGGGCGGTGATCACGACCATGCCGTCCGTGGCGACATTGTCGTCCCACTGGATCGCCTGGTTTCCGCGATCGCCAACCGCGGGGTAATCGGTGAGCGATATCAACTCAGCCAGCCGCGAGACGTTCAGGAACGACTCCCAGGAATAAAGTTCGCCGCCCTGTGCAATAGGTTTGCCCAAGGTGAAGATGATCTTGCCCACCGTAGCCTCCGGATCACCGAAGTATTCGCTATAGGGCGGAGCATAAATATCGGTATCCTGGCTGTAGAACAACACGCCGGGCGTGAGCGTTCCATTGGAGATACGCCCGCTCAACGTCGAGACCTGGACGGACCCAGCGCCGCCCTTCCCGCCGCTCATACTGCCCAGTCCGTTGCCCGCATCGGGCGCTATCGTGCTGGCGCCCCAGGCCGTCGGGCTCGTGCCGAACTTCGAGACGATGCGGAGATTCTGGACCCAAAAAGAATTCACGGCAGGGCCGGTGATCGCTGACCAGCCCAGCGCCACCGGGTCGGTGATGGCGTTGATGGCGCCACCGATGCCGAGCACCTGGTCACCTACCACCCAGTTGGTATCCAGGAGGTTTGACCCGCTGCACAAGGTAAAGCCGGTCGTGTAGATGTCGAAGCCCATGTTGGCCGCGCCGCGAATATACGTGCCTTGGGCCAGCGAGCGGCCGCCGAAGGTCCATCCATCGGCCACGGGGTCGCCGGTGACATTGACAGCGTAAGTCGCAGACGCCGCCAGGAGGACCACCAAACCCGCCACTGCAATGATTCCTAAGTATCTCATGTTCATCCTGCCTCCGCTTCCGGAGGCCTCCATGCCCCCAACCCCTCATTTCCACCGGCTTTCACCACCGCGGTGAGGCCGGGCGCCGGCCGGCTGGGGGCAGCCGGCCAGTGCCAAAGTGTGGCTTTCTGCTTACGCCGTCCGACGCTTACGAACGTACGTCACAACACTGCCGATGCCGAGCATGAGGCCGGCCATCGTCACGGGTTCGGGAATGGACTGGATGATCAGATCCTGATAGGTAGGATTCCTCAAGCCCTCCAATCCATACGCCTTCGGCCCCGTGCCCGTGAGGCTGTTGAGCATGGCCAACGCCACGGCGTCAAATTTTGCGCTCGGTGATCCTGTTGATTCGTAATTGACGAGGGCAGAATTGACTCGCACCAATCCGCTACCGAAGTCCCAACCTCCCAAGGTCTCGGTCCCCGCGTCCAGATTGATCTTCCAGATCGCCAACTGCAGTGCCATAGCGGCCGTCCTGTAAGTCCCACCGCTGTAGGGACCCGTGGGATCGGCGCTCAGGAGTGGATTGTAGCGGCCGAAAAGTTCCTCGATCAGGTTGGCCTCAGAGGCGCCAGCAAAAGCCCCAAGCGAAGTCCCCGAGATCCCGTCGCTCCCTGCCAAGGCGCCAATAGTGAAGGGGTATTGGAAACTAGTACCATGGCCAACACCAATGGGTTGATCAGGTTCGAGGCAGTAAGAGAAGAAACCCATTTCAATGCCATGTACGGCTGATACCTGGTAAATGGGGTAGTTCGCCGGCAAGATCGCTGGATAGGTTGTATTGGGTCTGGGCTCCATTGCGAACCTGCCGACGAAGGGATTTGCGTACGAGGTGCCGTTGTAAGTTAGCCAGTTACCACTTCCTCCGCCAGGAGTATTCCCATTGGAGTGTGAGTGCTCGATGTTGTAAGTAGTCGCCATCGCCCCGCCCGCGACGGCCAGAAGAAGGCCAATTCCTGCTAAGAGTCCTAGGTATCTCATTTTCATCCTACCTCCGCTTCCGGAGGCCTCCGTGCCCCCCTAACCCTCATTTTCATCCGGCTTTCACCACCGAGGTGAGGCCGGCCATTGCCAAAGTGTGCCTCGCTTCTTACGCCGTCAGGCGTTTACGCGCGTATCCAACCAGGCCGCCGATGCCGAGCATGAGTCCCGCCATCGTCACGGGCTCGGGAATGGCGTCAACGCCCAGGTAACTGTCCAAGCCCGAGTCGCCCCCGTTGGCGATCTCGAACACGACTTTGTAGGTTTCGCTCGCGGGGATGGCATAGTCGACCCTCGTCCACGGCGTGCCGTAGTAGTCCGACGGATCGCCATTCACGTGCTGGTAAAACAGCGTCGCGACGTTGTTCCCGGTGGAGTCCACTAGCCTTCCCTGTGCCGTATCATCATAGTACTTGTAGTCCCGGGAGTCCCAGAAGTAGGCGAAACTCAGAACGTCGTCCTTCTGGGCGGTGAACGACTGGTAGAGTTGGCACCAGTTGCCCGGGCCATCCGTCTTCAGGAGGGCGAAGTACTCGCCCTCATAGGGGCTCCAACTCGTGGTGCCCGTCCCCCACCCAGTGTAGTCGGTGTGGCTCGAGACCACGCTGACGGACGCGCCGGACGGGATGCTGGTGGTCCACCCGGTCAGGTCGCCCGTCTCGAAGCCGGCGTTGTTGAGCGTGATGGTCACGGCCTGGGCGGTCATCGTCGCCGCCAGGACCAGAACGGCCGTCCCGCCCAGCATTGCAAGGGTTCTTGTCTTCATTTGCGATCCTCTCCCCTCGCTGTTTCCGCGTTACCCCCCCTGCGGGGCCGCCTGCGGCAGCGGACGCCCGCCCAGTTTCCTTCTCACGCCATGCGGCGTTTGCGTGCGTAACTGACCAGGCCGCCGATGCCGAGCGCCAGGCCCGCCATGGTCACCGGTTCGGGGATGGGGTCCGCCCCGACGCCCGGGACGATAATGGCGAAGTCCTGCCTGGTCTCGCTGACAAGGATGCGCAGCCCGATGTCGGGGTCCACTGTTTCCAGGTTCCCAAGCCAGGTGTTGGCCA